>Ga0247727_10014296_pt1 | contig 13217 bp, 13 predicted proteins | sample WisWelCaveWW1625_FD_202498 | JGI IMG/M metagenome (GOLD analysis project Ga0247727, IMG submission 202498) | Biofilm microbial communities from Wishing Well Cave, Virginia, United States - WW16-25 | ecosystem: Environmental > Aquatic > Deep subsurface > Groundwater > Cave microbial mat | place... | reverse complement strand
GCTTCAGCCCACGCGGCGTGGTTTCACCCGCACCCTTCGGCGAGCTGAAGCTCGCCGCGGCACGCTGAAGCGTGCGCCACGACCGCTTCCCCCAAAACGGTTAAGCACACTCGCGACCGTCACTGTCGGCCCGCATTCCCCAGTGTGGGGGCGACCCGTGGGCTGCAAGCCGCCTCTCAGGCGGCCTACCCGGTCGAACGGCTTCGATACCTTAGCTTAGCTGTTTCCGCCACAGGATTCCCCCCAAACGGCGTTGTGGGAAATCCTCGACCTGCTCGATTCGAGCGGCTGGTCGCGCCGCCGGTGCCTCCCGCACGGCGGTCACCAGATGGCGCTCCAGATTGCCGCCGGCCTCGGCCTGGGCGTCTTCCAGCCCTTCGGTGGCTTCGCGGACGATGTTCCGGTGCAGGCCGGGCGGGTCCGGATCCCCGACCTCCCCGGCGTCGGCATCGGCTCGCTGAAGCGTCGCTGAAGCGTGCGCCACCTCCACGATCTGTTACCCTGATCGCCGTGGTAGCCGTCCACAAGGTCTCCAAGGTCTACCGGCTCTATGACCGGCCGGCGGACCGCATCGTGGAGGCCATGTCGTTTCACCGCTGGCGGCGGCATACCGACTTCTGGGCCCTGAAGGATATCAGCTTTGCCGTCGAGCGCGGCGAGACCCTCGGAATCGTGGGGCCCAACGGTTGCGGCAAGAGCACCCTGCTGCAAATCATCTGCGGGGTGCTGGAACCGACCATGGGGCGCGTGGTCACCCAGGGCCGCGTGGCGGCGCTGCTGGAGCTGGGCGCCGGCTTCAACCCCGAGTTCACCGGCCGCGAAAACGTCTACCTGAACGGGGAGATCCTGGGGCTGAGCCGGGCCGGGGTCGAGCGGGCCCTGCCCGAGATCGAGCGCTTTGCCGGCATCGGCGAGTTTATCGACCATCCGGTCAAGACCTATTCGAGCGGCATGTACGTGCGCCTGGCGTTCTCGACCGCCATCCACGTTCAGCCGGACATCCTGGTGGTGGACGAGGCCCTGGCGGTGGGCGACGCCGTCTTCGCCAACCGCTGCATCCGGAAGTTCGAGGAGATCAAGAAACGCGGCGTGACGGTGGTGTTCGTCTCCCATGACCTCGGCCTGGTGAAGCTGGTCTCGGACCGGGCGATCTTTCTGCTCGACGGCCACGTCGAAGCCGAGGGCCGGCCCAGCGACGCCATCAACCGCTACATCGGGCTGGTGCTGGAGCGCCAGAAGGCCTTCGAGAGCGGCGACGGCCGCGGGCGGCCCCAAGTGGCCTCCACCTACCGCCATGGGGACCGCCTCGCCGAGGTGATCGGGGTGGAGATCTACGGTCGCGACGACCAGCCCAACCGGATCATCGAAAGCGGCGAGCCGGTGGTGGTGCGGGTGACCTCGCGCTTCCATGCCGGCCAGCCCGACCCCATGGTCGGGATCATGATCCGCACCCGCATCGGCATGGACGTGTTCGGCACCAACACCCGCCTCGAGAAAATGGCCCTGGGACCCTGCCTTGCCGGCGATACCCTGGAAGTGGATTTTCACTTCCGGTGCTGGCTGGCCCCGCAGGAGTATACTCTGACGGTCGCGACCCAGCATCCCGACGGCTCCAGCCACGACTGGCTCGACGAGGCCCTGTCGTTCACGGTGGTGGCGTCGCGCTTCACCGCCGGAGTGGCGAACCTGAACGCCCGGGCGGTGGCGCGGGTGAGGAAACCCTAGCCAGGGCATGCACCCCGCCGCCCAAGGGCGGCGGGTGATGCCGGAATCGTTAGGCAGCCATCGGCGGCGCGGTCGGCCAGCCGACGTTTTTGACTGTTGAGCGAATGTGCAGTAGCCTGAAGGTTGGCAGGCCATGGTCGGATACTGAAGCGAATACGCGAGTTGGTGCGTCGACGCCGATACGTCATGACGACACACGCCGACGAGGAAGCCGACGAAGATGGCTTGAGTGTTCTCGACATCGAAAGTGTGAATTCTTACGGGTGCAATTGTGGAACGACAAAGGGATCGTGAAACTCACGAGTGGAAGTACGTTCTCCGTGGCCAGACGCTGGAGGGGCAGGGCGCTTTCGTAGTTGCGAAGTTCGGGCTGCTTGGCAGCCTGTATATTCTGACCGTTTATGAAGAATAGCAACAGAGAGGGGACGCTCCGATGCGAGAACTGCGGTCGTGGCGGGGCCCAGTTGCGACATGTGACCAGAAGCTACGGTAAAGGCTCCACCCTGTTGGTTGTCGAGAACGTCCCGGTGGTGAGTTGCCCTCACTGCGACGCGACGTACCTCACGGCTGAAACCCTTCACGAAATGGACCGTATCAAGGCCCACCGCCGCAGTCTTGCCAGGCAGCGCAACGTAGCCGTCGCCGAGTTCGTATTAGCAGCGGTTCAAAAACCCCTGGCTAAGGAGGCGTTGCACCGGGCGCGCCAAAAGGCGGCGCGCCGGTGAAGGCCCACGGCTACTACTACACTGGCTCTCTCGATGGCGTCAGCGTTCCCGTGGCGGCGCAATCCGTGACAGCCGCGTGACGGCCCGAGCCTGCCTCCGGGTGCAGCCGCGCGCCAAGGCCGACCGCGTCGCCGGCCGCCTGGGCCCGGAGTGGAAAATCCAGCTGAAGGCCCCGCCGGTCGAAGGCCGGGCCAACGGGGCCCTGGTCGAGTTTCTGGCCCGGGGTCTCGGCGTGCCGCGTGCCGCGGTGCGGATCGTAGCAGGCCTGGCCAGCCGCAGCAAGCGGGTGGAGGTCGAAGGGATCGCGCAGCAGGCGCTGGAGCGCTTCCTCCAAGGAGAAACGGGCTGATGCTCTACGCCGCGGTGCTGGTGCTGATCCTGGTCACGCTGCTGGCGGTGGCCCTTTACAAGGTCCGCTCCGTCAAGAAGCGGGCCGATTTCCTGGTGGCCGGCCGCACCCTCCGCTGGCCGGTGCTGGTCTTTACGCTGCTGAGTTCCTGGATCGGGGCCGGCAGCCTCTTCGCCGGCGGAGAGAACGCCTACCATATCGGTTTCGCGGCCCTGTGGCAGCCGGCCGGAGGCTGGGTCGGCCTGGTGGTGGTGGCCCTGATCGCGGGCCGGGCGCGCCGCTTCAGCCAGTTCACCGTGCCGGACCTGCTCGAGGCCCGCTACAACGCCACCGCCCGCGTGCTTGCGACGGTGGCCATCGTCGCCTCCTGCACCATGATTACCAGCTACCAATTCAAGGCCGGCGGCGACGTCCTGCACATGATCTTCCCCCAGGTCAGCCGCACCCAGGGGATGTACATCATCGCCGCCTTCGTCATCGTCCTGACGGGGCTGGCGGGCATGGCCTCGGTGGCTTACGTGGACCTGGTGATCGGGCTGTTGGTGACTCTGACGATCCTGGTGGCTCTCCCGGTGGCGGTGGAAAACATCGGCGGCTGGCGCGAGGTCCGGCGGGCGCTGCCGGCCGATCATTTCACCCTCTTCGGCTCCATCACCCCTCTGACGGCGATCGGCTACCTGCTGCCCACTTGTCTGCTGCTGATAGGGAACCAAGGGATGTACCAGAAGTTTTTTTCGGCCCGCACCGAGCGGGACGCCCGGCTGGCGGTGTTCGGCTGGATCGCCGGTACGGTGGTGCTCGAGATCCTCATCATCGCCATGGCCGTGGTGGGCAGCGCCAGGTTTCGTCTCGAGAACCCCCGCGAGATCATCCCGACCACCGCCCGGCTCGCTCTGCCCCAGTTGCTGGGCGCCATTCTGCTGGGCGGCATCTTCGCCAAGGTGATCTCGACGGCCAACAATTACCTGTTCTCGCCCTCCAGCAACCTCATCCACGACATCTACGGACGCTTCCTGCGGCCAGGCGCCGGGGACCGCGAGATCCTGGTGGTCTCGCGGGTGATCGTGGCTCTGCTGGGCGCTTTCGCCCTCATCCAGGGAGCGTACCTGGAGTCGATCCTGCGCGCGGCCCTCTACGCCTACACGGTCTACGGGGCGGCCATTACGCCGGCGGTGCTGGCGGTGTTCTTCTGGAAGCGGGCCACTACCCCCGGCGCCATCGGCTCCATTGTGCTGGGCACCCTTGTCACCATCGTGTGGAACCTGGCGCCGGGCTGGAAGGAGGCCGTCGAGCCGGTCTACCCGGCGCTGGGGCTCTCGATCCTCAGCCTGGTGGTGGTGAGCCTGCTGACACCGCCGCCGTCGGAGGAAAAACTCAAACCATTCCTGTGAACCTTGCCCTATGAACCTTGCCGAGATTCAAGCCGAACTGCGCCTCCAGAAGCTCGACGGGTGGCTTTTCTACGACCACCACCAGCGCGACCCCATCGCCTACCGGGTGCTGGGCTTTGCGCCGCGGCGCCATGTGACCCGCCGCTGGTACTACCTGCTGCCGGCCGAGGGTGAGCCGGTCAAGCTCGTCCACCGCATCGAGAACTGGATGCTCGACGAGCTGCCGGGCGAGCGCCGCGTCTACTCGGGATGGGGAGAGCTGCGGGAGCACCTCCGGCGGCTGCTGGCGGGCTGCCGGCGCGTCGCCATGCAGCACTCCGCCGACTGCATGATCCCCTACGTGGCCCTGGTCGACGCCGGCACGGTGGACCTGGTGCGCAGCTTCGGCGTGGAGGTGGCCAGCTCGGCGACGCTGGTGCAGTACTTCGAGGCCCGCTGGACGCCCGAGCAGCTCCAGATGCACCTCGAAGCCGGGCGCCGCGTCGACCGGGTGCGCCGCGAGACCTTCGAGGAGATCGGCCGGCGCCTGCGGACCGAGGGAGTAGTCCAGGAGGTCGCGATCCGCGACTTCGTCCGGCAGCGTTTCAGCGACCTGGGGCTGGTCTCCCAGGACGGTCCCATCGTCGGGGTCAACGCCAACAGCGGCAACCCCCACTACGAGCCGACCCCAGAGATCACGTCGCCGATCCGCCCGGGCGACTTCGTTCTGCTGGACATGTGGGCCAAGCTCAACCAGCCACGGGCGGTCTTCTACGACATCACCTGGACTGGCTTCGCCGGCGCTGAGCCTCCGGCCCGCATCGTCGAGGTCTTCGGCGTCGTGAGCGAGGCCCGCGACCGCGCGGTGGAGTTCATCCGTTCGGCCATTGGCGAAGGCCGGACCATCTGCGGCTACCAGGTCGACGATGTCGCCCGCGGCCACATCACCGGGCGGGGGTATGGCGAATACTTTACCCATCGCACCGGCCACTCCATCGGCGAGGAGGTCCACGGCAACGGCGCCAACATGGATAACCTCGAAACCCACGACGACCGGCCCTTGACGCCCGGCATCTGCTTCTCGATCGAGCCGGGGATTTACCTGCCGGAATTCGGGGTGCGGAGCGAGGTCAACGTGTATGTGGGGGAGGGGGAGGCGCAGGTGACCGGGGAGATGCAGAGAGAGCTCGTGGCGATCCGGTAAGACAGGCATTCTTGACCCGGGTGGGGCGGTGCCCTCTGGGCCCTGGCCGGCTGCCTCGCGCCACGCACTGGACCAGCGATATTCCGTCGCCGCCGAAGTTGCTGCGGTCGTTGAAGGGCATCACCGCCCAGCGAGCCAACCAGATTCTGGGGTTGACCGGCCAGCCCTTCTGGCAAGAAGAGAGTTACGACCAAGTGGTGAGGGATGAGAGGCAAATGGACCGGGTTCGCAGCTATATGGAGGAGAATCCGATTCACCGCCGACCCGGCTGCCAGCGTTGGACAAGGATCGCGTCCTTGTCATAGTATGGATGCATGAGCAAGGTCACAACCAAGCTCCAAGTCACCCTGCCCAAGGCGCTCGCGGAGCAATACTCCATCCGCCCGGGCGACGAAATCGAGTGGCAAGCGGCGGCCGACGTCATCCGCGTAATACCCGGGAAGCTGCGAAAGCCGCCCGATCGAGCGCGGCGGGTCCAGCTCTTCGACCGAGCGACAGAACGTCAGCGGGAGCGCAACCGGCGCTTCACGCCAAGCGCTCCGGGGTCAAGCCGCGGCTGGCAGCGGGCGGATCTCTACGACCGTGGCCGCTCTGGTTGACACCAACGTGCTCGTCTACCGGGTGGATCCGCGCTTCCCTCGGAAGCAGCGGCTGGCGGCCGGTCTGCTGCGCCAAGGGATTCTGGATAACTCCGTCCGCCTGCCCCATCAAGCCATCGTCGAGTTCGTCGCCGCAGTCACGCGCCCACTTCCCGCAGGCGGGTCGCTGCTGACGCCGAGCACTTCGGCCTGCCGGAACTGTACTCGGAGGACTTTGAGCACGAGCGACTCTACGGCACAGTTCGGGTAATCGATCCCTTCGCCTGAGCCCCAGCCTGCCCACTCCGCGCCAGCTTCCAGGCTCGAGCCGCGGGGACCTGACCCCAGATTCGCGGACAGGTCAACTCGGTCCACCGGTGGCAGCGGTGGCAGAGTGCGCTTGTTCGCCCCGACCGGGCTCCGCTACAATGACCCCGAGATGGTCGGCCGGACCGTATCCCACTACCGCGTCCTCGAAAAGCTCGGGCAGGGCGGCATGGGAGTGGTCTACAAGGCCGAGGACACCCGGCTGAAGCGGATCGTGGCGTTGAAGTTTCTCCCGGCCGAAGCGGTGGCCGGCGAGGAGGAGCGAGCCCGGTTTGCGCGCGAGGCTCAGGCGGCGGCCGCGCTCGACCACCCCAATATCTGCACCGTCTACGAGATCGACGAGGCCGAGGGCCGGCCCTTCATCGCCATGGCCTGCATCGAGGGCCAGAGCCTGAAGGCCCGCCTCCAGGAAGGGCCGCTGCGGCTCGAGCAGACCCTGGATCTGGCCGCCCAGGTCGCGGAGGGCTTGCAGGCGGCGCATGAAAAAGGCGTTGTGCACCGCGACATCAAGAGCGCCAACATCATGATCACCGAAAAGGGCCAGGCCAAGATTATGGACTTCGGCCTGGCGCAGCTGGCCGGCCAGACGCGGGTCACCCGCACCGGCTCGACGCTCGGGACCCCGGCCTACATGTCGCCGGAGCAGGCCCAGGGCAACCCCGTCGATCACCGGAGTGACCTCTGGTCGCTGGGCGTGGTGCTGCACGAGATGGCGGCCGGCCAACTGCCGTTCAAGGGCGGCTCGGAAGTGGCGGTGCTGCACTCGATTCTCTATTCGTCTCCCGAGCCACTCAGCAGTCTGCGCAGCGGCCTGCCGCTGGAGCTGGAGCGGATCGTCCGGAAGGCCCTGGCCAAGCGGCCGGCGGAGCGGTACCAACACGCCGCCGACCTGCTGGTCGACCTGCGCGGGCTCGCGAAAGTTTTCGAATCCGGCAGCGCCACGCGAGCAGCCGCCCCGGCCAGCCTGGTTTCCTCTATCGCCGTCCTCCCGTTCGCGAACCTGAACCGCGACGAGGAAAACGAGTTCTTCGCCGACGGCATCACCGAGGAGCTCATCAGCGCGCTTTCCAAGGTGGAGCAGCTCCGGGTGGTGTCGCGGACCTCGGCCTTTCAGTTCAAGGGTCAGACCCAGGACATCCGGGAGATCGGCCACCGGCTCCAGGTTTCGATGGCCCTGGAGGGCAGCGTGCGGCGAGCCGGCGCCCGCATCCGCGTCACGGCCCAGCTGGTCAGTATTTCCGACGGGCTTCAAATCTGGTCGGAGCGGTACGACCGCGAGCTGAAGGACGTCTTCGAGATTCAGGACGAGATCTCCCTCTCCATCGTGGAGGCCCTGAAGATCCAGCTCGCCGGCGGCGCCGGGCCGCATCTGGTCAAGCGCCACTCGGAGAACTTGGAAGCATATCAATTATACTTAAAGGGGCAGCACCACTTCTTGCGTTGGTCCCATGCCAAGGCCCTGGAGTGTTTCCAGCAGGCCATCGCCTTGGACCCGCAATACGCCTCCGCCTGGGCGGGGCTGGCGGCGACCCACGGCACGGCGGCTTTCTGGGGTCTGGCCTCCCGCCGGGACTCCTGGCAGCAGGCTCGGGCCGCCGTGCTCCGGGCCCTGGAGCTCGACGATTCTCTGGCGGAAGCGCACTACACCGCGGCGTACGTCAAGGCCATTCATGAGACCGACTGGGTCGGCGCCGAGAGACACTTCCGGCGCGCCCTGGACCTGGCTCGAGGCGATCCCGGGCCACACTACTGGTATGCGACCGGCTACCTGACCCCCATGGGCCGGTTGGCGGAGGCCGAAAAAGAGCTGGAGCGGGCCCTGGAGCTCGATCCACTCTCGCTGATGGCGGCCTCCAGTCTGGCCTGGGTTCACTTCCACCAGAAGCGGCTGGATCGCGCCATTCAGGATTGCGAAAAGATCCTGGAGCTGGACCCCAACCACGTGGAGGCGGACATGGCGCTGGGGTGCTGCTGCGTCGGCAAGCAGCGGTACCAGCAAGCCGAGCAGACCTTTGAGAGGGTCCGGTCCAGGATGCCCGACAACCCCGCTGCCCTGGGGTGGCTGGGATGGTGCTACGGCGGGTGGGGCAAGCACGACCTAGCGCGGCAGATGCTGGGCCGGCTGGAGGAAATGGCCGTCGAGCGTCCGGTTTCCATGTGCCGGGCCTGGGTTTACATGGGTCTTGACGAGATCGATCGGGCGCTGGACTGCTGCGAGCAGGCTTACGAGGAGGGTGATCCTTTTCTGCGCTACGTCAAGGCCTCCTGGCCCTACGAGCCGCTCCAGTCGGAGCCGCGATTCCAGGCGTTGCTCAAAAGGATGGGCTTGCAGTAGGACAGGCAGGAATGCCTGTGTTAGGGCAGCATCTCCTCCCGCACCACGTCGAACCGGATCCGGCGCTTGTCCAGGTACGCAATGTTGCCCAGGTGCGACGCCTGGGCCGAGCGGTGGCCCGCCAGCACGTCGCAGTTCGGACGCCGGCGCGTGCGCGTGCACTCCAGGAAGTTCTTCACGTGGTCGAAGGTCATGTCTTCCTTCTCGGCCTCCATTCGGACGGGTTTGGCGCCCTTCTCGGCTGAGAGGAACTCGAAATGCCCGCGATCGATCTCCAGCTTCCCCTCGGTGCCGCAGAACTCGACCCCGAAACCCCGGATGCCCGGCGCCAGGGTGGCCTCGAAGGTCACGGTGAACTCCTGCGGATACTCCAGCAGCACGTGGATGGTGTCGGGCGCCGTGCGGCCGTCCTTGTAATGGTAGACGCCGCCGGCGGCCGTGGCGGCCATGGGAATCTCGGGCCCCAGGAACATGTGGGCTACGTCGACCCAGTGGGTAAACAGGTCCGTCACCTGGCCGCCGCCGAAATCAAGGTAGGCCCGCCAATTCCAGTATTGCTGCGGATCCCACTCCCGCCACTTCACCGGGCCCAGGAACGTCGCCCAGTCGAGGGCGTCGGGCTTGGTCTGAAGCCGCTCCGGCGCGCGCCGCAGGTGGTAGGTGTTGCCGTGCCACCAGGTGCGTACCAGGGTGATCTTGCCCAGCTTCCTGGTGTCGAGGTACTCGCGCTTGGCCTGTAGATAGTGCTTGCCCGACCGCTGCTGGAGGCCCACCTGGCAGACCCGGTTGTTCACGCGGGCGGCTTTGACGATCTCGGGGCCTTCGGCCAGGGTCAGGGTGAGGGGCTTTTCGATGTAGACATCACGGCCCGACTGGAGCGCCGCGATGGCGGTAGCGCCGTGCCAGTGGTCGGGGGTGGCGATCAGGACGGCGTCCAGTTCCTTCTCTTCGAGCAGCTTGCGGTAGTCGCGGAAGGCCTTGGCCTTGGGCGCCAGCGTCTGGGCCTTGTCGATCTGCTCGCTCCAGATGTCGGCCAGGGCGGCGACCTCCACGGTCTTGTCGCGCTGGAAAAACCCCATGACATGGCGGCCGCGGTCGCCAGGGCCGATCACACCCAGGCGGAGGCGGTCGTTGGCCCCCAGGATTCTCGACCAGGAACAGGCCGTCCAACCTGCTGCGGCGCCCAGAAAAATTCGGCGTGTGGTGAGCATAGCTGGGCAGGATTATAGCACCGCTCACTGCTTGAGAAACTTGACGCTGTGATCGGAGATGACGGCGTAGGTTTCCGCAGGCGAATCCAGTCGGAAGAACGACCAGGGGCCGGGCTGGTAAGGGTACCGGTGGACAACGGTTTCATCGACCCGCAGGCCCAGACCGGGGGTTCGGGGCACCATCAGTTCGCCGCCCTCGATCGCCAGCGGCTCGGCCAGGATCTCTTCTGCCAGGTCGAAGGGATACATTCCCACCCGGCCGGGGCGCGAGTGGCAGGGGAACTCCAGCCACTCCACGATCGACTCCGGTCGGGTGATGCCCAGGTGCGCCGCCGCCAGCACCTCCAGGCGCGTACCCCAGCTGTGAAAGGCGAACTTGACGTTGTGAGCCGCGGCGGCGGCGAAGATCCGCTCGCCCATGGCAAAGCCGCCCTGGCAGCAGACGTCCGCCTGTACGAAATCGACGGCCCGGGTGGTGATCAGGTCGAGGAAGCCATCCAGGGTGTGCTCGTGTTCGCCGGAGGCCAGCGGGAACGGCGCCACCCCTCGCAGCCTCCGGTAGGAGTCGTGATCCTCGGGCGGCAGCGGCTCTTCGAGCCAGAACGGGTTGTAGGCCGCCATCTGGCGGCTTAACTGGGCCACGGTATCGAAGTTGTAGCTGCTGTCGCCCATGCGCCACCAGGTGTGAGCGTCGACCATCAGGCCCACTCCGGGGCCGACGGCCTGGCGCATAAGCCGCACGGTCTCGAGGTCCTTCTCAGGTCCTAATCCAGGCCTCATCTTGTATGCCGAGAACCCCATGGCCGCGATGCCGGCGGCCTCCTCGGCGTAGCCCTGGGGCGACATGTACATGCCGGCGCTGCCGTAGAGCCGGATGGTGTCCCGAACCCGCCCGCCCAGCAATTCCGAAACCGGGCGACCCTCGGCCTTGCCCGCCAGGTCCAGCAGCGCGATTTCGGCGGCGCCGGCCGCTTCTCGAAGTCCGGCCCAGCCGGCAAGCTCCTGGCCAACCAGGCGGGCGCGAACCTGCTGGTTGATCTCCTGGTGCGCCTGCTCGGAGGCCGGCCCGGGGCCGAAACCGCACAGCCCGGCGTCGGTCGACACCTTCACCAGCATGGCGTCCCGCTTCAGGATGGTCCGCTCCCCGCCGTAGAACGGCAGCTTCAGCGGCTCCGGCAGCGGGCAGGACATCAGGAACGATTCGACGTTGGTGATCTTCATAGAAGGATTGTGCCACAGAGGCACACCAGGACGCCGCGGCCGGAGCTACGCTCGAGGCGGAGCCGGTCTGTGTCATCCCGAGCGTAGCCGATGTCATCCCGAGCGTAGCGAGGGATCTGCTTTTGTATGCCGAGCATGTTCGACAGCTTGGGGGTGAAAGTCCCCTCTACACTGATGCACGTGAAGTAGTAGCGAAGCACAAGGGCGTACCGGTGACGGAACGTACGGACGCTCCATGCGGCGCTGCCCTTACTTCGACTCGCTCGGGCTTCCGAGATTGACTGGACGCTCATAGCTGAACCCGCCGAACCGCCGTGTACGGAGGGCGACCGTCTACCTATGACGATCGCCCCGCCGCAACAGCCGATCCCTCGCCGCGCTCGGGATGACAGCGCTGCGCTCGGGATGACAGCGCGGGACTGCCCCAGCCGGCAGCCGACTCCCGCCACGAGACGTTGCGGCCACGTTCATGTCGCGCACCCACGCGGACCTGGTGCGGAGCCGACCAGCGGATAAATTGCTACAATCGTGGGTAGAGATGCCCGACCCGGCGGCCCACTGCGTTTACGACCGCCTCTACTTCGGCCGCGGCCCCTCCGAGGTCATGAAGCGCCTCCGCGCCCTCCGCCGCGAGTCCGGGTGCGTCTAATCCGCGTGAGGGGGAAACCGGCCGCCGAGGCGACTCTATTGGCTCTGACCCCTGCCCCTGCCCGCCCCGACCACGCCGTCGCCACCCAGGAAGAACGGGAACTGGTCGCCGCCGTCCTCCACCGCGACCGCAAGGCCGCCGCCCGCCTGGTCGAGCTCCACGCCGACACCGTGTATGCTTACGTACGTCACCGTCTGGCGCCGCGCGCCGACTTGGTCGACGACGTGGTCCAGGAGGTGTTCCTCGCCCTGTGGGCGAGCCTGGCGGCATTCCGAGGCGACTCCTCGATGCGCGCCTGGGTCCTCGGCATCGCGCGCCACAAGATCGAAGACTTCTACCGTTCCCAGTTGCGCCAGCCCGGCGCCCTCACCGAAGAGGACGCCGGCGGCCAGCCGGAGCCTCCTGGCGACCCAAGCCTCGACGAGCGCCTCGACCGCGCGCGCCTCGAAGAGCGGACCCGCCGCGTTCTCGAGTCCCTTCCCGAGCACTACAGCCTGGCGTTACTCTGGCGCTACTGGGAGAGACGCAGCGCCCACGATATCGCCGCCGAGACCGGCCGCAGTGAAAAGGCCGTCGAGCGCCTGTTGGCCCGCGCCCGGGCCGAATTCAAGCGGAGGTGGACCGATGCCTGAACGCTTCTTTGAAACCTTGGCCGCCAAGACGGGCGCCGCCCCCCGCCGCGCCCCTGCACGCCTCAAGGCCCGCCTCTATTCGGCCCTCCTCGCGCGCCAAGCTCCGCTCCGCAGCGTCTCGGAAACTGCGGACCTGTGCGTCTTCGAGAACCTGGTCCGCATCGCCCCGGTCGGCGAGAGCGTCAAGTCCCTCAATTTCTGCCGCGTCTGCCACGCCCGCCTGCTGGCCGAGGCCTTCGAGCATCCCCCCATCTGGTGGAGCAACTGCCCCTACGCGCGATTTGGGCGTTAGACTCAGAAGCTTTTCCCCACCCCGAACAGATTCTGAAAATTTGCCAGGTTCCGCCCCCCCGGCGGCGTCAGCACCGCGCCGATCGGATTCCTGCTCATGGTCTCGCAAAAGCTGTAACGAACGAACCAGCCACGCCGCACCACGACATCCATCCCCACCGCCACCCGCAACGCCGGCCCACTGGATCTCACCCCGGCCGGCGGCAGCGCCGGCGACCCGCGCACCTCCATCGTTGGTCGCGCATGGCTTTCGAACCACACCACCCCGCCCCCCACCGACAGGAACGGCCGCACCCAGCTCTCCCGCTGCCGGAAGTAAACCAGCAGATCGGCGGCCAAGCTGTGCTGCCGGCTATTCCGCCCCTGCCGGTAATAGGTCGCCGTCGCGTCCAGGTAGGTGATGGCAAGGTCGTTGCGATTCCACGTCCAGTTGCTCTCTACGCTGAGGTAGTCGCGAAGGTGAATCCCCCCGAACACCTGCACCAGCGGGCCGTTGTCCGGCTGGTACTGCGACAAGGCTGCCGACCGCCCCGAGATCGACGACGATGCCTCCGCCGACAGCGTCGATACCCCACCCATCGCCCCGGCGAAGTAGGGAGA
>Ga0247727_10014295_pt1 | contig 13218 bp, 28 predicted proteins | sample WisWelCaveWW1625_FD_202498 | JGI IMG/M metagenome (GOLD analysis project Ga0247727, IMG submission 202498) | Biofilm microbial communities from Wishing Well Cave, Virginia, United States - WW16-25 | ecosystem: Environmental > Aquatic > Deep subsurface > Groundwater > Cave microbial mat | place... | reverse complement strand
CCTGGTCTTCGAACGGGCGAAACTATGCGCCCGCGCCCAGGGCAAGTCAAGTCGTCGTCTCATCACTCCTGCTCCTCGCCGCTGTATCCGCCGCGATGGGATGGCGTGAGTGGTGGCACAGAGCGTGGCAACATCGCAGGCGGAGGTGGCACCAATCCCAACTGACGGCAGCCCAGGTCCTCGCACTCGAATGCTTCCTCGCATTCATGCAGATCCACCGGGCAGAACATCACGACGCTCCTTCCTCGCCGCCGCGCGGCAGCGGCAGCATTTTCTGCGCCACGGCCGGCGGCTCGTTGCCCCAGCGAAAGACGCCGCAGTCCGGGCAGGGCGGCAGCGCGCGGGTGAATTCGCCGTGCACCTTCCGGCCGCAGTCCTGGCAGTACCAGTTCATGCCGCTCGCTCCTCGCCTTCGAGCAAGATGAAAAAGCCGTCCGTCTTCATGAGCTGAAACGGGGACGCACTCAGGCGACAGTGGACCATCCCCATCGTGCGGCAATCCTTGAAGATCACGAACACCGCGCTGTTCGTCGTCAGATCATGCTGAAACTGGGCCACGCGAATGATCATCGCTTGCTCCGCACGTGGAGAATCAATTCCTTCAACTCCCGCAACCGGCCGTGCAGCTTCCAAAATTCAACATCCACTTTGTTGCCCGCTTCGAGGTAGCGATGCAGGGTGTCCAGCAGTCTCGTGACCAGATAGGTCTCCGAGACGCCCGTCTTCATCAGGCCACCCGCTTGCTGCCGAACCGGTACGCCTCACAGTCGCAGAGCAGGCAATCCTCGCCGGAGGGCACGCCGAGGTCCACGATCGCCGGGTGCCGCTCGTGCGAGCTCTTCGGATGCCCGCATCGGCAGAACTTCACCGGGACACGGCGCGGCTTCTTGACCACGCGCCGCGCAATCGTGCCGGCGGATTCAAAGCCTTTGCTCATGCGATCGCTCCGTTGGTGATGAAGCCATGCCAGTGGCCGCTGGCGCTGGCATCAAGAGACGGCGTGACGGTCATCGTGGCAAAATCCTGGCTGGAGAACTTCCAGGCATGCTCGACCTTGCACGGCACGACGTTCAGATTCCAGTCTTCCCCGAAGGCTTTCTCGAAGATGGCCCCCTGATCGTGCATCGACAGCACGATATCTTTGCAGGTCAACAGGACCTTCTGGCAATGCGGACAGAGGAAGGCAAACATGTGCTCGTGAATCCAGCGAGCCTGGAGGGCAATGAGGTTCACTGTTGTGCCTCTTTTGGCTTCCAGCCGCGTCGCTGCATGGCCTTCATCGCCTCGATCACCTGGTTTGCTTCCGCGCGTGTCTGCGGCCAGGAGTGGTGCAGGATGCGCATGCAGAGCTTCCGGTACTGCTCCAGCGCCAGGCCGAGCAGCTTGCTCAGGTTCTGGATCAGCTCCAACTGCTCCGGCGTGGGCGGTTCGGCCGGCCGCCGCTCGTCCCTGCCGGTCCGTCGCTTGCTGCCCTCTGGCGGCAACATGCGCTGCAGGCGGCGCAACTCCCGATCGACCTGCTGCAGCTGCGCCAGGTCCATGTCCGAGCAGCTCGTGATGCCCGTAAGCTCCAGCTGGAGATCGTAGCGATCTGGCTTCGACAGGCCCATCGCCGTGGCCGTGGCGTGGATCGCCGCCAGCAGGCGGTGACGGTCGGGCGGGCCGTGATGAAAGGCGCGCTGATGCATCATTTCTTCTCGACGATCTCCGTGACGCCGGAGACTTTGAACGTGCGCTCCAGGCGGTAGACCCCGACTTCGTGCGTCTCACGCAGCCCGGCCAGCGCGATCAGGTTCTGATCGGCCAAGAGGTAGTACTTCGCGCCGCTCGTCTGCTCTTCTTTCTCCACCTTCACGTAGATTTCCTTCGGCAGTTTCATGCTGTCTCCTTTCGGGCTCGGCCATATCAAGCCCTTCGGCCGTTTCATGTGAGATCCTTTCGTCTAATCGTCTGGCTTCGACCGCTTCCGGCGTGGGTGGGCATGACCCCTCGGAAAGGGTCAGCGAGAGTCGCCTGCGGAATTGCCGCCGCTATGGACACGAGCTGAGGACTCATGCTTCCCGCTCCCACGGTTCTTTGTAGGGCAATTCGAGCGCGGCGAAGAGGTCCCGCTCGGTTCGGATCTCCAGCGGCGGCCCACTGAGGCGCACCAGCCCCTCGCCGTTGGCCCGCATATGCATGTCGAGCGCTTGGGCCTGCTTCGCCAGCAGGATGTTGTGCTCCTTGCTCCCGGTCCGGATGAGCAGCAGCGTGGCCCAGGTCTCCGGCGTGGCGACGTACAGATCCACCTGGAGGCCACGGTAGTTCGCCAGCATCAGGTATTTGTCGCCGTACTTTTCCGGCTTGGCCCTGTTGAGTTTCCAGAGACGATTCTTGAGCAGGAGCAGGTTGCCCGCCTGCGGAATGACGACCAGGTCGAGATCGGCCACGTTCGGCCTCTGCCTACGCAGCGACCCCGCGATGGTGATCCGATCGCAGCAATCGATCAGCATCGGGATCAGCTCGCCGGCAATCTTTTGCGCGTCGGTGGCGATCATGCAGCTCCTCGCTCGGCAAACAGGCGTCGGAGCGCCGCGTGCAGGCGCCGCGTGGCACCGCCGCGTGTGCCGCCACGCCGACGGACCGCCGGCAGATTTCTGGCCTGGACCGGACAGACGTTCGGCTTCGTCTGCGGCAGCCGGTACCGAAACGTGACGTGATGCACCACGTAGGTCATGCCAGCAGCGCCTCCGCTTTGGTCAGGACTTCTTTCAAAGCCTGGAGTTCTGCGATCTTCACGTCTACCTGTCGCATCAACTGTTGCGTCAATCCTTCCTCAGCAACCGCAGCGGCTTTCGGCCGTCGCGCGGGCTGTTTCAGCCCACGCGCCGCAGAGGGTTTCGTATGCCCCCCCCCCGGCGTGTTTTGCGCACGTCGCCGCCTCGTTGCGGCAATATTTCGCAGGGCATTTATCAGCCGGTTTGCCCATGGTCGTCGCCTCCTTCTGCTGCGCCTCGGCCTCGCTCCGTCGAATCGGCCGGGCACAGGCCACGCATTTCATCCAGCCGCCATCGATCTCCAGCAGCAGCCCGCCACAATGCGGACGCGGGCAGTGCATTCAATCGTCTCCTCCCTCGTAGAGGATCCGGTCCTCGCAGATCGCCTTGAACGGATCGTAGTGCCGCCACCAGCACCAGGCTGTCCCGCCTTGCGGTTGCGGCACGTGGAAGCCCCATTTGCGCTGGCGCCGGCCGACGAAGACGAGCGACCAGGACGTCGTGCCCTGGTCGAGAATGACGCGATGCCGCCATTCGGCCGGGCGCACGAGCACGGCGCCTGGCTGGTGCCGCTCGATCGTGCGTTCACCGTCAAGCGTTTGATCGTGCATTTCCGTGTAGCCGCCCAGGAGAATGATCGCGACGAAGGGCCAGGGATGATCGTGGAGCGCGCGGTCGTGATCGCTCCGCGTGAAGTGGTGGAGATAGACGCCGAGCGCCGCGCATCGGAACAGCGTGTAGCGGATCATCAGCGGCGGCATGCCTGGCTGATCCGGCGGCGCTTCGCCGATGACGGTGCGCCCGAAGCATTTCACACCGAAGAGCGTCACGCAGCGACCTCGCTCGTACTCAGATACGCAGGTACGGGACCGCGATGCTCGCGGACGAGCACGACGTCCAGATGCTCCCCGCACCAGTGCCGATTGGCCCAGGGGTAGCAGCCACCGAGCTTGCAGCCGATCCAGCTGCAGTTGATCTGGAAGTGGCGCTCGATCGGCCTTTGCGCCGGCAGCGATGCGGTGGTTGCGGGGGCGGGAATTGAACGCGCTGCCTCCAGCTTATGAGGCTGGCGTGCAACCGTCACACTCCCCCGCGTCGCATCGAGAATCGGAATGCCGACGTGATTTTTCATGGCTTCGCCTCTGGATCCCGGCCGATATATTCAGCGAGCGAGAGCTTTTGCCCCTCGGAAAAGTTGTAGCGATTGCCGCAGGCCTTGCATTGAATGTTCACGCAGCGTCCGGCTTCCGGGCCTTTGAGAAATCCCTCGATCGAATCACACGCGGGACAGTAGCCAGCCTTAATCGTTCGTCCTAGATGCGACGTCATCATGGCTCGCTCTCCGAGGGGCCAGTAACGTGCGCGGTGTCCTTGATCGGCTCCAGTGGCGGCGCGGAATGGCACTTCCAGGATTCCCACCAGGCGCGGCCGTGATTGCGCATGCAGCCAACGTGATCCCGGCAGGCGGCCAATCCGCCTCTGTAGTTCGGGAACTGCCTGACGATGTGATCGGCGACCATTTCGCTCCAGACGCGGCGTTTCTCTTCGGTGGGAATCAGATCCAGCACCATGCCGGTATGGCGGAACCAGTCATGCAGCGAGTCCGGATTGGGCAGCTTGGCGATCTCCACGTTTACGAGATCGAAGAGCAGGGCCAGCAGGCAATCGGGCCGCCGATCGGCCTGCGGATCGGCCACGCCTGGCGGCCGCCAGTCATCGGGCCGGTCAGTGCCGAACAACGGGAGCGATTGACGGAGGCCGTCTTTCATGCGGCCTCCGTGACGCTGAGTTCCATTTTGATTTGCCCCATGACATCCGCCAGGGCGTTCTTGTCGAGCGCGCGCAAGCGCCTGGCTGTTTCGATAATCCGGTGGATCAGCTGCGTCTTCGCGCGCGCGAGGTCCTCCGTGTCCACGATCCAGTAGTACCCGTGTGGTGCGCCGGTGGAGCTGCCGATCGGGCAGCGGTGCGCCTCGATCAGATGCGCGATCAGCGTCTGCACGGTGCGCGTATCGCAGCCGGCATGCTCCGCCACGGCCGCCATGCTGAGCGCGGCCTTGCGGCCGGCGCAGGCTTTGATCGCGCCGTACACGAGCGCTTCCGTCTCAGGGACCGGGCAGATATTCAAGGGCACAAACGCCGGCGCAGGCGGCGACGTGAAGAGATCCGGCGCAGCGGGATCCGTGACAGGCACGACCGGCTTTTTATAGAACTCGCTCACCGGAAGACCTCATCGAGCGGTGTCATGGCGTCGTTGCGTCGGATCCGGCCGTTCGGTTCGATAATGAACACGCCCTCGCACTCTGAACAGACGGCGTCGGTGTGGCCGTAGCGCCAGGTCAGCCCGGCTCGATCACGCACGACCTCGCCCGATTCCTGCAGCTCCAGCTCGCCCTGGCAGTCGGGACAATTCACGCGGCCTCCGTCGCCTCTTTGACCTTTTCCTTGAGCATCGCCTTAATGACTTTCTCGATCTCGCTGGAGACATGCTTGATGAGTACCTGATCCCCGGTGTCCTCGACAGTGACGCCCAGTCGCCGCAGCTCGGCCGTCTCCAACTCATTGAGTGCCGTGGACGATGGTTTCTTCGTGATGAGCAGATAGTCCGAGGCCTGCTTCTCAAACATCTTTTCGATCCTGGCGACGAGCTGGTCGTCATCCTCCCAGTCCAGCTTGCCCTTGCCTTTTTGAAAACCGACACGCACGCCGGCGATCGTGAGGGTCTTGGGCCGCTCGAAGAGTTCCGGATGCGCCTCGACGCCCGCCTTCAGCTTGGCCTTCGCTTCAGCAGTCCGGACCACGAGCGCCTTGATGCCCTTCATGCGTTCCCGCTTCTTCGCTTCCAGCTCGGTCTCCAACTCGGCCACCGCGTCGTTCAGCGCGGCCGCCGCGTCGGCGAAGGTTTTCGTCAGTCGTTCAATGCCCAATAAATCGCTCATGAATCCTCCTTGTTCAGCTCGCTTTCTTCAAAATCCCCTGGCGTCGATCGTGGCAGACCGCGCAGGCTTTCATGTAACCGGCCGGACCGGGGATGACGTAGAGCGCTTCCCGCTCTCGGCAGAATTCACAGCGTTTGTTGTGGATCTGCTTGGTCATGCGCTGCCTCCTTCTGTGCTGCCGCGCGCGCGGCGGTCAGATGCTGGACGACCTGCTCGGCCGTGATCGTCCCCGGACTCGTGATGATCTTTCCGGTCCGCTCGGCGATCTCGATGATCAGCGTGTTGATCAGCCGGTCCGTCAGTGGCGTGTCCCGGACGATGCGCATCCGCCGCCGCTCGTTCCGCATCGTGAGCAGCTCGTCCCGCAGCGCCACGGCCTCGGCCACGGTCAGCATCCCGACCTCGACCACGCGCTCCTCAGGCTTCTTCTCGTCCGTCATGTCGCATCCGTCATGTCGCATCCGTCATGCGCTCACGGCACCAGCACGAGCCCGAGCACGACCGCGATCAGTGCGAACACCGGCCACGCGGCATCCACCGCCGCGTAGAGAACAGATTTTAGTTGCGCGTCCATGTGGGCCTCCCTTGTTCATCCACCGTCAGATCCACCAGGCCATCGTCCACGGTAAAAGCGCCAATCCGACGCTCAGCCCACTCACGAATCCTTCCCATCCGCAGGTCAGGCCGCGCTCCGTTTCGCCCGCGCTCCCGGCGGTGCGTGCCGGCCGCGCACCTTCTGGCCCTTGCCGCAGGCCCAATTCCCGACGAGCGGCACAATGTCCTGCGCCGTGACGCCGGCTGCGAGCAGCTTTTTCTTCCAGTCCGCCGCGAGCGCGGTATCCTTGAGCCGTGCCGCCATGTCGCGTAGGCGCGCGCGCTCGGAGCCCGAAGCCGCATGCTTCGGCAACGTGACGGTGTTTGGATCTCCGCCCAGGACCAGCCAGGCCCACAGCCAGAGCGGACGGCTCGTCTTCTCCAGCACGGTCCCGGTCAGATCAGAGAATTGATAGCGGCAATCGTGGCAGCGATAGACCGTCAGGTCCTGCGGTCGTGGCCATTTGGCCGGCGCCGGTTGGACCGAGTCCGCGTCGTGACATTTCCGGCAGTACACACGATCGGGCCAGCGCGCATCCTGAAAGGTTGCGGCGACGAACCCTCTGATTTCTGCCTCGGTCACGCCGCCTCCTTGAAGATCCGCTTGAGCAGCTCGACGGTGACGCGCGTTTTTTTCTTCTCCGCCAGCCGGACCGCTTTCCGCAGGGCGACCGCGAGCCGGCCGGCGCTGCTGAGACTGCGCGGCTCCTGCCGGAGAAACTCCAGCGCGGCCTCGACCTGTTCCTCGTTCTGCATCGTGGCCCGGAGCATCAGCATGGCGTCGTCCTCGCCGAACTCGGGCACGGTCCAGATATTCCCCGCGACGCGCCGGGCGATCTGCTCCATTTCGTCGTTGTGGCCGGTCAGCCACTTCCGCATCGTGGAGATCCCGCAGAGCACCAGGCCGATGCGGGTATCGTTCTGAAAACTGCGGAGGATATGGAGGGCCTTGAGCTGCAGGTCGTGCGCGTCGTCTACGATCAGGCAGCGGCCGGAATCGGTGAGGATCGAGCGGGCACGCTTGTAGCAGGCGATGCCCAGGCCGGTGATCGGCTGCCGGATCGCCTCGCACAAGTCGCGCATCAGGCCCTGCGGACCCATCATGACGTTGGCGTTGACGATGATGAGCGTGCGGTCGCGGTTCTGGAGCTCCTCCAGGGTGCGGCTCTTGCCGTCTCCGCTCTTACAGACGACCGCGACCATTTCTCCGTAGCGGTGCGCGGTGTTCACGGCTTGCGTGATGGCCTTGGCCTGCTGCGTGTCGCAGAAGGGAATGGTGACGGTCCGGCTCAGATCCCGCGACTGCTCCAGCTCCAGAAAGTTCTTGATGCGCTCGGCCAGGCCGGCGACGTCGCCGCGTTCCTTGTGGTTCACAAAGTCCGAGAGCATGGAGGCGGAGCGATCGACGGCCTGAGCGACCTTAGCCAGCGAGAGCGGCCGGCCCTGTTGTTTCCGCTGCGCCAGGAGCCGGTCGAACTGCTCGCAGATCAGCTCGATCTCGCGCGGCCAGAGGCCATTGGTTTGCAGAATGGACGACGCCATATCAATCCTCCAAAAGTTCCTCGCGGACGGTTTTCCCCGATGGTCTGGATTCTCCGACGGCACGGCGGCCGGTCGAGGCAGACGGTTTGGATTCCTGCGCGACGATGCGCTGGTGCGCGACGGCCGGCAGATCGAGTGCGGTCGGCTCGCGCAGGATGGTGCCGCCTGGCGCCGGCTGCGGCGTCAGGCCACGTTGCAGCGTCAGCACCCGGCCACCGCGATCGTTGACGACCTGGCGCTCGGCTGCTTCCTGGTCCCAGGCAATGGCGCGGTGCTGGTCGTAGTCCTGCAGCACCTTGCGAGAGGCTTTCCGGCGGTGCGCGATCTTGCGGGCGTCGGTTTCGGTGAGCGGATGCGCGCAGTTCGCATCGAAGTGCGCGATGCAGAGAAATCGGCGCTCCTTGAAAATCACCAGCTCGTTCAGGTTGCCCGGATCGTAGCGGAGCTCGACGGTCTGTCCGTTGCACTCGATCATGGAATCGTGCCAGTACCGGCGGCCAAAGATGCGCAGTCCGTCCTGGAAGACCTTTGCCGGCCGGTGCTTCATCAGAATCAGGTCCAGCGCCCTGGCGTCCGGGATCCGCTTCTCCACGCCGGTCCAGCAGCTGCCAGGCGTGGCGTTGAGGGCGGAATGTTCCCGCTCGTGGTACCAGGTGATCCGCTCGGCGATCCGGGTGCGGATCTCGTCGAGCGTGAGACAGGCACCCGTCTTCAGCTCGCGCGCGAGTTTTTCAGGCCGGTCCTTATTGTCCCGCCCGCACCAACCGGGCAGCGTGCGCTCCCAGTCCGGCAGGCAATGGCCGAACCAGGACTCGATCGCCTTCGACCAGGGCGAATAGACCTGCGCGCGGGTGACGTCGATCTTGAGGAGCGCCAGCACGGTGCGCGCGTCCGGATCGATGCCGACGTTGCGCGAGACGCTGCCACGGCCACCCCAGTACTCGCAGGTGTAATCCTTGCCGTTGTCGGTGTAGAGCCGCTGCGGGAGCCCATAGCGGAGAATGCCCGCGCGGAGCGCGAGCGCGATCGTGGAGCTGGAGGGCACCAGGTCCAGATGCCAGCCGACGATGGTCCGCGAGCGCAGATCCATCCAGACCGTGAGCCAGGGCCGGACAATCTTGGCGCCATCCTCGTCGCTCATCCGCACGAACAGATCCAGCTTGCGATGGTCGCCGACCCATTCCTCCCCGACCGTCAGCGAGTCGTAGTCTCGGCGAATCTTCGGCTCGCCGTGGACCTTATAGGCCTGCTCGCCGTAGCGCGCCTTGAGCACGAGGTTCTTCGGGATGCTGCCGATGAATCGGGAGATCGTGTAGGACGAGGGACAGGGAATGCCGGCCGCCGCGCAGAACTTCGCGAGGTTCGCCGTGACATTCGCCACGCTCGGCCGTTCCGGCTTCAGGTATTCGTCACGGATCACGCCGGCCAGCGCGTCGGGAATGGCGGTGAACCGGCCCTTGAGTTTGCCCCAGCCGGGCAGAAGCCCCGCGAGCCCTTCTTCGCGGTACGCCGTGGTCCACCGATAGAGCGTGCTGCGGCCTTCGCCGTGCTGCGTGGCGAGGGCCTTGATGCGCGCATTCACGTCGCGGGCTTCCAGCATGATGTCGAGGGCGGCCAGGACGATCGGCAGCCGGCGCATGGCTGCCTCGCGCGCGCCCGCGGGGTATTCCGTGAGATTGACGGCCGGGGCCTCCGTGGCCGGCGCCGCCGGCGTCAACGCGTGCTGCCAGTAGCGGACCTGGCCGTCCGCCGGCATCGAGGCCAGGCGGATCTCCGACTTCGGTTTGCCGTTGGTGGACTTCTCCTCGGAGGGCCGGACTTCGAAGGCCCCGTCGCCGATGCGCCGATAGATGGTGGCCCGATCGCCGACGCCCAGTGCCTCGGCTTCCTCGATACTGATGTAGGGATCGCGTTCAATCATGCGGCCCGCTCCATGATGGCGGCCAGCTCATGCGCCAGCACGGCCGCCTGCTCGATCAAGTCCCAGGTCTCTTTATGGCCGCGCCGCGCATCCTCGGCCGAGGCCGTGCCGTCGCCCAGGTCCTTCAAGAGCGTCTTCGAGACGTCGCCCAGCTCCTTGGTGACGCGGGTGAATTGGCGCAGGATCTTCTCCGGCGTCCGGATCGCCGGCAAGGTCACGCCCGGCTTGTGCTTGGCCTGGATCGGGATGAGCGCATAGCCGAGCTGGTGCGCGAGATAGCGCAGGACGACGGGATTTTCGGTCAGCCGCATGTGCGGGAGCAGGTGCTTTAGCGGATAGTGGTGGCCGTCTTCTTCGAGGTTCGGGTTGCCGTAGTTGTAGAGGGTCTGGGGCTTGATGCCGAGGTGCTCCGCCTGGATCTCGATGGCGAGCTCGCTGTCGTGGATCATGTACTGCACGGCTTCGCGCAGCGTGCGCGGGGGATCAGAGAACTTGCCCGCCTTTCTCATCGTCATCGGGCGGCCTCCCCTGTTACGGTGCCGCCCATGCGTGGCGATTTCTCTATGCGTTCTGCTACACTCGGCCAAACAGCACGAGCCTGGACGCGGGGCCCCCGTTCAAGAGATCCGCGTCCGGCCCGGCCGCCACCACATGCCCCAGGAGGAACAGTCCAAAGGCCCGTGGTGTGTCTGGAGGAAATCATGAATGTCAGGGAATTCAAGCGACGCGCCACGCGAGCGATTGCACTGTGCGAGCGGCTTGAAAAAATAAAAGCGCAGCTTGCCAGAGACCCCTCGCCGGCTCGCCTGTGCGCCGCGTTCACGGTCATGCTGGAACTCCAGATTGCTGAGTTTGAATGCGTCGACTTGGAACTCGATGATCTGAAACGGCGCCTGGTCCAGATCGAAAAGCGCCCAGGGATGGGATCAGCCGCTGCCGTGCAAGCCGGTGCTTTTCGCCGAGGGTTGCGAGGACGGCGGCGGTAAGATGGCGATGATGGTGCGCCTCTCGACAGGCAAGCCGGCAGCGGACGGCTGGCGTCATGCGGCCTCCTGTGGAAACCGCCGTTGGAGTTGCTTGATCGCACGCACGATGCGGGGGTTCTGGAAACGCGGATGTCCGGCACGGGCGTGATGGATATAGGACGGATCGACGCCCAGGCTGCGCGCCAGAGCGCTCCAGTTGATGAGCCCGCGAGTCTTCCTGTGGGGTGTGCTGCTCATAGTTCAGTGAATAGCAACGCGGACACATTACTAAAAGCGTAATTAATTGTCAAGATAAAAATTACTCAAAACGTAATGCCTGCGGAACCGCGCGAAATACTTAAACGGATCATGCATGCGCTAGGCGTGCGGACGCAGGTTGCGCTCGCGCGCGCCCTGGGGATGGCACCGCCCAGGATCAATGAGGCCGTCAAACGAAAATCGGTGCCCGATTCCTGGCTCTATAAGGTGGCCTATCAAACGGGCGTGACTTTGGAGTGGCTCCGAACGGGCAAGGGCTCACGGTTAGATCCTCGCTTCTCCGGCGAGCTGAGGTCAGGGATGATCTCCGAGAGTCAGGCGGACTATGGCGCGGCGCGCGGACGGATGGTCCCGGTGTTGACCTGGATCCAGGCCGGCGCGCTCACGTCCTCGACGGATCTCTATCCCTATGCCGGCGCGGCCGAAGAATACGTGCCGGTGCCGGTGAAGGGGAAGCGGTGCTTCGCGCTCCGCGTGCGCGGCGATTCGATGTTGCCCGCCTTCATGGAAGGGGATACGATTGTGGTCGACCCGGACCGATCTCCACAGTCAGGCGACCTGGTCGTGGCCGTGGTCGATGATGATGGCGAGGCCACATTCAAGCAGTATCTCAAGAAGCGCGACGGCCAGGTGCTGCACCCGCTGAACGAGACCTATGCGCCGATCGTGCTGGCGCCCGAGCACCGGATCGTCGGTAAGGTGGTCCGGCTGATCCGCTCCTATTGAAGGAGGGCACGATTAAAATCCTGTCTGGTCTTCTGGTCGGATTGCTGTCTGGACTCCTTGCCTATTTCATTGTCGGCATGCTGATCAGCCCTGGCGCGGCCGCTACATCGCGAGATTTCACGCTGGCCTTCATCGTGCTCTTCGCGGTCTGGGCTGGGACGAGCTATGGCGTGCTGCGCGGCACCGTATCCACGTCGAAAGTCTGGGCGCGTGGGGCGCTCATCGGGGCGGCGGAATGGATGGTGGCTGGTATCGTCCCGCTGATCTTCAGCAGTCGGATGCTCGCGAAGGAAGCAGTGCGTCCTGGCGTGACTGGTGCGGAGCAGGCGGGGGCCACGATCGGAACCGGCTTGGTCGGGATGATGGGAATCGGCATGGGCGTCTTCATGGCAATTGTGTGCCTGATCATCTACGCGATCGCGAACCGCAGCCCGGTCGAATTCGCGCGGGATGCCGAGCGCCGGCCATGCCCGCAATGTGGGGAGTCGATCCCGGCTTCCGCAAAGGTCTGTCGTTTTTGCAGAGCTGCCGTATAAGGAGGGCGCATGCGACCGATGTTCTTGTTAGCGGTGTTGGCGATCGGGGCAATATTTCTTGATGGGAATGCTCCGGCGCACGCTGACCAATATCTCTGCCAGGGGATCGTGCCGTATCTAAAAGAGAGCGAGGCGCCGCTGCCTGGCTGCTCGCTCTACAAGCGGACGACCTCAAGTCCTGGCGCCGCACCGGAGCAGCTCGATCCGGCGATGCAATCGCTCGTCGATCGGACATGCAGAGAATATGGTGAATGGCTCGATCTGAACACCCGGACGCGTGGAGGGGTCGTCAACCAGGGACCTGCCGATCGGCAGCGCTTCGTGGAGCTCCAGCGTCAATTCGGTTTGACAACCGAACCGCCGGCCGGCTGCCGATAGGCCTCCCATTATATATAGGCTGTCCGACCTGGTCGCCTGATCGTTCTTAGCCTGGCTGCTCCGAACCGTGCGACTTGGATTGTTCTCATCCACAGGCCTTTTCTCGTATCCCAAACCGTCAGATCTCCGCGCTGGTGTAGGCGATCAGGCTGTTTCGATGCCGTCAAATAGCCGGTGCGACTTGGATGCGACTAGGATCAGCATCCTGGTCTCACTTTCTTTGGTGGTCTGATTAGCTATAGAAGCCGCGTAGAATGCTGCTTTAAGGCCTGTTGAATGGCTGTAAAACGACTCGTGAAATTCTCAGATTACTTGGTCAGGTTGGCCGGTTTTGAAGTGGAAAATCCCACATCGTTTTCGCCGCGCCCGCGTGAGAAATGCCTTCGGAAGTGATTGATCTCCCGTCATGTTCCTGTCATTCCCGTCTATTCACGGTTCAGTCCCATATCATTTGCCGTCTTATATCCGCGTAGGCGGGCGAAGGCTGGTGGTCCCAACGGGATTTGAACCCGTGTCTGAGCCTTGAGAGGGCTCCGTCCTAGGCCAGGCTAGACGATGGGACCGGCCATGCTATCAATGAGG
>Ga0247727_10014294_pt1 | contig 13221 bp, 10 predicted proteins | sample WisWelCaveWW1625_FD_202498 | JGI IMG/M metagenome (GOLD analysis project Ga0247727, IMG submission 202498) | Biofilm microbial communities from Wishing Well Cave, Virginia, United States - WW16-25 | ecosystem: Environmental > Aquatic > Deep subsurface > Groundwater > Cave microbial mat | place... | reverse complement strand
CCTTGAGGCGCGACACGCGGACGCGACTCGGCTCGAGGCCGAAGCATCGCAGCGCACGTCCGAGATGAAAGAGCTCGCGGCGCGCGTCACCCCCATCGAGGCGGGTCTTGCGGGCCGGGAGGCAGCCCTCGCAGAGAAGGAACGCGAGCTCGCACACCGGGGACAGGCGCTTGAATCCAAGGGCGACGAGCTCGGTCGACGGGCGGCCGCACTCCGAGAGGCCGAAGACCGGAACCAGCAGATCAGAGGCGAGATCGAGCGAGGGACGAATGAGCTCGACGCGGCTCGTGCGGAGGTCGAACGGAAAAGCAAAGAACTCGGCGTACTCGAAACGAGCCTGGGCACTCGGCTCAAGGAAGTCGAGGCCCGCGAAGCCCGCCTGGGTCCCTCCGAGCGAGAGCTTCACGACTTCGAAAGAACCCTTGCCGAGCGGGAGGCCCAGATTGGCGCCCGCAGCGAGGACCTGACCGCCAAGGAACACGACCTGGAGGCCCGCTCCCAGAGCGTCGCGGGCGGGCAGGCCCAACTCGCGGAAGAGCGCAAGGGCCTTGAGACCCGCGTGCGGGAGTCAGAGAGCCAGCGAGCCCGCCTCGCGACCCGATGGAACGAGGTCGAAGCGCGAGCGGTCGAAACGGCCGCGCGCGGCAAGGAGCTCGACGCACGCGAATCGGAGCTTGCCGCCGTGCTGAAGAATCTCGATGCTCGGGAGGCTTCCCTTGCATCCCTCACCGAGGCCCAGCGGGGTCGAGAAGTCCAGATCGTCGAGAAGGAGAAGTCCATTGGGGACCGAATGAAGAAGATCGAGCTGCTCGAGGTCGCCACCGCCCGCGAGCATGCCGCCCTCGCACGTGACCGAGAAGCGTTTCAGGCCGCAAAGAAGGAGTACGAGACGAGGACGGCCGGCTTCTCCGAGGAGATGAACCGCCGCACCGCGGAACTCGCCAATCGAAGTGCGGTCCTCGACGAACAGGTACAGAAGTATGCGACGGACCGTGAACGTTTCGAGGCGGAGCGAGCCGAGCACGGGCAGTGGATCACCGCGAAGGACATCGAACTCGAGACGCGAGAGCAGTCTGTGCTCCAGAAAGAGACGGCCGTCCGAACCCAGGCAGAAGACAACGCCCGGCGGCTCGCAGAGCTTTCGGCCCGGGAGGAATCCGTAGAGATTGGAACGGATCGCCTCGAGAGGGCTACCGTCGAGTTGGATGCGCGAAAGGTCGAACTCGATCGTCTCGCGAAATCCCTCGAGGCCAAGGGCACGGAGCTGCGCGAGGAGGAGGCCCGGAAGGCGGAGGAACTGCGGTCATGGCATTCGACCCTCGAATCCGAGCAGGCCATGCTACGAGAGCAGAAGGAGACGTTTGAACGGGACGTGGGGACCCAGCGAGAGATGTGGGCAGATCGGATGCTCCGCGTCCAGATGAAAGAGCAGGAAGTCGCGGAACGGGAGACAAAAGTCACCTCCGATGTCGAGTGGGTCGCAAAGAACGACCTCGAAGTCACCCGCCGAGAAAAGGCCGCCTCCGATGCCCTCAGGGAGACCCAGGAGCTTCGCAGCCAGCTCGAGGGGATTCGAGCGAATCTCGAATCGCGATCCATGGAGGTCGAGTCGCGCGAGCGCACCCTTCGGGAGGAGGCCGCGCGACACACAGACGAGCTCTCGAAGAGAGCGAGCGCGCTTGCCGCAGACCAGGCTTCCCTCGCCGAGTCCCGCATGGCGTTCGAACGAGAGGCGTCGTCCCGGACGCAGCAGCTGCAGCAGACGGACGCGGAGCTAGCGCGCCGGGCGAGCGACCTCGACGAGAAGGGCACGGAGCTGGGCGAACTCGAGGCGCGCCTAGCGTCGAATTTGAAGACGCTCAAGGAACTCGAGGACCGGCTTAGGAGAGAGCGCGCGGACCTCGACGTCCTTGTCCAGCAGCTCGACGCACGGCAGGGCGATACGGACCGGCTGCAGGTGCGGAACGACGAGGAGGCCGCACGACTCCTCGTGGAACGGGACGAGTTCCGACAAGCGACGTCGGCCCGTGAGGCCGAACTGCAATCCCAGAGGGAGCGGATCACACGCGATTCGAGCGCGCTTCAAGAAAAGCTCGGTGCCAAGGCACAAGAGCTCGCCGCGAAGGGGCGGGACCTCGAAAATCGCGAGCGACGCGTTCACGAAACGGAAGGCGACATCGAGAAGCGCCTCCGCGAGCTCGAATCGGGCGAGAGGCAGGTGACTGCGCTCTCGACGGACCTACAAGCCCGATCGGCGAGCCTCGCGAAACGACAGCAGGAGACCGACGGCCGAGCCGCCCAAATCGAGGCGACGTCGAAGAAACTAGCCGCCGAGGAGGCCGAGAAGCGACAGGAGTGGGAATCCATCCAGAAGAACCTTCGGTCCTTGCAGACCCAGGTCGACTCCGACGCCCAGACACGGTTCACAGAAATTTCCCGGCAGATGAAGGAGCTCGAGGGCCGCGAGCGCGCGCTCACGAGCGGAATGGCCCAGCTCGAGATTGAGCGTGCTCGACTCGAGGACGCGACAAAGACTCAGGCGGCGAAAGATGCGGAGGTCGCGGCGGCGTCACAGCGGGCGGAGAAGCGGCTCGCTCAGGTGAACGTGCTGGAGGCAGAGCTACTCCGTGAGCGGCAAGCCCTCGACAAAGACCGAGCGGCGTGGGCGACTCGCCGCACCGAGGAGCTCAAACAACTCGAGGCCACCCGGGACGCGGCCGGCGAGCAGTCCGCTCAGGCGGAAAAGCTCATCCAGGAAGCTCAGCGACGCGCTAACTCGGCGGGAGATTCGGAGCAAGCCGCGAAGCGGCAGGCTGAGGAGCTCGTGGTCCTGCAGTCGGTCCTCGAGAAGAGGCGCGCGGAGGCGGAGGAGGCCCAGCGCGGCCTCCGGACCCAGATGTCCCACTCCGACGAGGCGTATCGGAAGCTCGCGGCGCGGGAACGAGAACTCACCGACCGCGCAAAGGAAGTCCAGGAACGAGAGGCGCGAGCGGTGGCTGCCGCGGCGCAGAACGCCTCCGCTGCGGACGAGGTGAGGCGTCGCCAGTCAGCGGTCGAACGCGAGGCCGTCCAGCTCGCGAAGCAGAAGTCCGAACTCGAAGCCCAGCGCGCGGCCCTCGAGGCCAAGCTCGTTTCCGCGGACGTGAAGATCGCGGAGGCATCCGATCGCGAACGCGTCATCACCATGGAACTCCAACGAGCAGACAACCTAATGGAAGACCTCGGGCGGAAGGAAGCGGAACTCAAGGCCCGACAGAAGACCTCCGAGTCTCAGGCCGCAGATCTCGCGAAGCAGGGGAGGATCCTGGCCCAAAAGGAAACGGGCCTCGGGCAGGGGATACTGGCACTCGATCGCGTGCGCCAGGAGATCGAAAGTCGGCTCGCCGCCGCGGAGGAGGACCGACGCGCCGCTGCTTCATCGCATGCCGAGGCCGCCGCGATGAAGGACGAGGCGACCAAGGCGAAGGACCAGGCGAGCACGATGCAGAAAGAGGTCTCCAAGAACATGAAGTTCCTCCAGAAGAAGGCCGTCGACGTCCTGGATCGGGAGGAGCAGCTCCGCGAGCGGGAGGCGATGATCCGCGGATCCGAGAGCGCCCTGGAGGCGCGGTCCGAGATCGTCCAACGGAAGGACCAATCGCTTCAGGCGGACCGCGACCGGCTACTGGAGCAGATCGATCGGCTCCAGGCGGAGACCGCCCGGCTGAAGGCGAAGCTCGAGGAGGCGAAGAAAGCGGCCGAGCCGGGCGAGGACATGGAGGCCTGGAAAGACGAAATCGAGATGCGCGTGAAGATCATCCAGAAGAAGGCGTTCGACCTCCTGGACCGCGAGGAGAAACTCCGGAAGCGGGAGGAGGAACTGCGCTCCCGCGCCCAGGAGCTCGGCGTGGTCCTCTAGAGTTCGTCGAGGTCGGCCGGCCCCAGAGGCACAAGGCCGATAAGGGTCCCCCGCGATGGCTGCGGCGAAGACGATGGAGCGCTATGTTCTCGGAACCCCGTTCGGAGGTGTCGAGGTACGGATGGAGCGGGGCAAGGTCCGGGAGCTGAACCTCACGTCCGATCCTCCGACCCTTTCGCGGCCGGGAGGACCCCTTGCTCGTGACCTCCTTCGGTACTTCCGCGGGGAGCGCGTCGGGTTCGAGGAAATCCCGGTGGACCTGGGCGAGGCGACGCCGTTCCAGCGGAAGGTCTACGCCGCCACGCGGGCGATTCCCTGGGGGAAGGTCGCCACGTACGGGCAGATCGCGAAAGCCATCGGGAATCCGAGGGCACAGAGAGCCGTGGGCCAGGCTCTTCACAGGAACCCCGTCGCGATCGTCGTTCCGTGCCACCGCGTCGTGGCTTCCGACGGCCTCGGAGGGTTCGGGAGCGCGTTCCATTGGAAGAAGGACCTCCTGCGCCTCGAGGGGGTCCTCCGGAAGACGTGAGCGTGCGAGCGGCCTACCGAGACGACTTCCGGAGCGCCCGATCGAAATCCTCGATGAGGTCGTCCGGATCCTCGAGGCCGACGCTCACTCGGACGAGGCCGTCCGAGATCCCGGCCTGCTGCCGTTCCCGTGCGGTGAGCGGACCGTGGGACATGGAAGCGGGATGCTGGACCAAGGTGTCGACGCCGCCGAGGCTCACAGCCAGAGTCGCAACGTCGACGGACTCGACGAACTTCCGTCCCGCCCGAAGGCCCCCGCGCAGGTCGAAGCTCAGCATCGCGCCGTAACCGGACATCTGACGCCGTGCGAGGCGGTGCTGCGGGAACGACGCGAGCCCGGGGTAGTGGACCTTCCGTACGGACCGCCGGCCCTCGAGGAACTCCGCGACGGCTTGGGCCGTCGCGCCCTGCTCCCGCATCCGGAGGGGCAGCGTCTTGATCCCGCGCCTCACGAGGAACGCGTCGAAGGGCCCTAGGTGGGGTCCCAGCATCTTGTACGTGAACCAGATTCGATCGTAGAGGCGACGGGTCGACGTAACGACCGCCCCGGCGAGGACGTCGTGGTGGCCGCCGAGGTACTTCGTCGCGCTGTGGACGACCGCGTCGACGCCGAGGGCGAGCGGGAGCTGGTTGATTGGCGTCGCAAACGTGTTGTCCGCCACGGTCGTCGCGTGGACCGATCGCGCGGCACTCACGGCCTCCCGTATGTCCGTGATCATCATGGTCGGATTCGCGGGTGTCTCGATGTACACAAGGCGGGTGCCCTCCGTGACCGCCGCAGACCAGGAACCGCGGATGCGCGGATCGACGAAGGTCGTGCGGACGCCGAATCGGGGCAGGAGTCGGGTCAAGATCTCCACCGTGGCCGTGTACAGGCTCGATCCCGCGACGATGTGGTCTCCCGACTCGACGGTCGCAAAGATCGCGGATGCGATCGCGCCCATCCCGGACCCGGTCGCAAGGGCGCGGGACCCGCCTTCAAGGTTCGCGAGGGTCTCTTCCAGGTCCCGGACCGTCGGATTGCCCCACCGGGAGTAGTAGGCCTCAGGGGCGGCTTGAGTCGCAAAGCCGGCCCCCTGGCGCGCGGACTCGAGGGCCCACACGGAGCTCGCATAGACGGGGGTGACGATCGGTCGATGGCCCTTCCGTGAGGTTCCATGGACCGCTCGTGTCGCCACGCGCCGAGGATCCTTGCCCATGGCGCGGGCACGGCCGGACCCGTGCAAAAACGTTTCGCGGGTCGGGCGGTGTCGCACCAAGAGAGGACATCATCCGAAGCCTTTGGAGAAAAAAACCGGAAGGCTAAAAAAGGGGGCCGATATGTCGCACCCGCTTGGCTCCTGTTCGGGGCCGGGCTCGTCGTTCCGGTCGGAGGCCGAAGCATGTCGAAGGCTGAAGAGTTGGACTGGGCGCCCAAGCCCATCGACCCCGATTTCATGAACAAGCCTGACGAGTACCCGGAGACGGGCACGCACTACGAGCACAAGGTGTTCGCAGAAGGCAAACCGCGCACGGACGCGAACGAAGGCGCGAACCCGACGAAGTTCGGCATCCACGGCCTCCACGTCGCAGTCGACTGGGACGCTTGCATTGCGGACGGCGTCTGTATGGACGTCTGTCCCGTCGACGTCTTCGAATGGATCCTGAACCCCGGGCAGAAAGGGACCGGGAACGAGAAGAAGGTCGAGAACGGCAGCGACGACTGGCAGAAGTATCGCACGGACAAGTGCGACCCGATTCGCGAGAACGACTGCATTGACTGCATGGCCTGCGAGACCGCGTGCCCCACGAAGTGCATCAAGATCTCGCCCTAGGCACACCCCGATCCGCCTAGCGCGGGGACTCCGGGACGGCCCGGACAGCTTTGGCGGCCTGGAACATCCGGCCAAGACGCGCAACCCACTCTGGCTTGCGGTACACGATCACGATGAGCGGGAGCGCAATCGCCAGGTATGCACCGTGGGCGATGACGCGGGCCCACTCCGCCTTTGCCGCGTACCCGAACAGGACCGCGAAGACGGAACCGATCGCGCCCTTGTGGTGCCACGGATCGGGTGGAATGCCTGCATCGAGGTCGCCGCCGAAGAGGCCTAGGTCGTATGCATCCGATCCGAACCATCCGACCCCAACGCCCTGGGTTTCCGCGTACTCGATCAGTTCATGGATGCCGAGACCCAGCAGCCCGCCCGCGACGAGCACGAGGAGGATGCTCGTGAGGAAGAAGAACTTCCGGAGGTCGAGTTTCAGGCCCATTCGAAAGATCCCGTATGCGAGGGCGGAACCCATCCCAACGCCCAGGACGGCTCCGACCAAGGTGCTCGCGGGCTCGGAGACGAGGAACGGAGTCAGGAAAAGGACCGTCTCGAGGCCCTCTCGGAACACGAGGATGAACGTGACGACCGCAAGGCCCATGATCGCTCCCTGGGTCACGACGGACTCGACGCGCCGCTCGATCTCGCTCTTGAGGAGGCGCCCCTTCAGCGCCATCCAAAAGATCATCGAGGTGAGAACGGAGACCGCGACGAGGGCCGCAATCCCTTCGAACAGTTTCTGGGACGCCTCGGAAAGAACACCGAACGCGGACCAGATGACCGCGCCGAGGGCGATGCTGACGCCGACGGCGGCAAGGATCCCGTACCATGCGTAACGGACCATGGCCTGCCGGCCCGACTTGACGAGGAACGCCAGGATGATCGCGGAGAGGAGCGCGGCCTCGAGGACCTCGCGGAACGACAGGAGGTATTGGGCGACGACCATAGAATCCCGGACTTTTAGGGTGGCCTAAATCGCCGAAGTCCTGGGGTTGTCTATGAAAGTTCGCTATATAGCATTTCGGCCATCCGAAAAGCACCGAACGCGTTCGGTCCTCCGCGCCGGCGCGCGCTGGAAAGGCTTTAGATGGACGCGGACCTTCGTAAGACGCATGAAACCGGTCCACGAGTGGACCGAGCACGTGGAGATGTACCTGAAGTACATCTATCTCCTCTCCGTCCAAAACCGCGGACCCGCCAAGACGGGGGAGATCTCTCACTTTCTCAAGGTCGCGCCCTCGAGCGTGACGGAGATGCTCGACCGACTCGAAGAGGACGGCCTTTCGAGACATGAAAAGTATCAAGGAGCGACCCTCACGAAGAAAGGGAGGGAGCACGCGCTTCGGATCCTGCGGAGGCACTGCACCATGGAATACTTCCTCGTCCAGGCCCTAGGAGTGCCCGAGGGCCGGTACCACGATGAGGCCTGCGAGATGGAGCACGTCCTCAGCGACGACACGGCCCGCCGCCTCCGGAAGTGGATTGACCAACCCCGTACGTGCCCGCGGTGCTACGACCTGAACAAGCTCCACTGCCGGTTCCTGATCGGGAAGTCGAACCCTTCAGGCAGATGAGCGGTAGCCCGCAGGGTCGATGACGACCTCGGCGTAGCCTCTCCGTCTGAGGGCCTCGCTGACTTCGGTCGCACGGTCCTGTAACGAAGGGACGTCCTCGGGGGGCACCTCGATCCGCGCGAGCGATCCGTGATGGCGCACGCGGACCTGGCGAAAGCCAAGGTTCCGCACGTCGTCCTCCGCGGACTCGACCATCCTGAGGAGCTCGAGGGTGATCGCCGTGCCGTGGGGGATTCTCGACGAGAGACACGCGTTGCTCGGCTTGTCCGCGAAGGAGAGCCCGAGGGTCCGGGCGAGAAGGCGCACGCCGCCTTTGTCCAGTCCGGTCTCGACGAGGGGATGCCAGAAGCCCGCTTCGTCCATGGCCCGGATCCCGGGGCGGACGTCTCCGAGGTCCGAGAGATGAACGCCGTCCGCGATCGCGGCGAATCGTTCCTCCTGGGCTAGCGGCCCGAGGATTTCCGCGAGGCCCTGCCGGCAGAAGAAACAGCGGTTCGCGGGGTTCTCTGTGTATCGAGGGTTCGACAACTCCGAGAGCCGGACCACTCGGGTCTCGATTCCGATCTCTTCGGCCTCCGAGAGGGCCTCCCGCATCTCCCAGCGGGCGAGGGACTCGGAGTCCGCGATCACGGCGAGGGCCGCGCCGCCCAGGGCATCGTGCGCAATGCGCGCCACGAGGCCGCTGTCGACCCCGCCCGAAAACGCAACGAGGACCCGGCCGCGCCGCCGCATTTCGTTGACCATCCGGCCATAGGCCACGTTCGGAGAGGCGTCTGCCGGCATGCGGGCCCATCGAACGCGCGGGCGGACATAAAGACATCGTGGCCACCAAACCGTCTTCCACCGAGGGACCATCGCGACGCCGTGCGCCCGGCCTTCCTCGAGTGCACCGGATGCGGGAAACGCCACGAGGTGGCGCTCAAGAACCTCTGCGGATGCGGGTCGCCCCTCTTCGCGAGGTACGAGCTTGGCTCGATCCGACGCGAGGACCTCCGACCGAGGAACGACCTGTGGCGCTACGCGCCCCTTCTGCCCATGGAAGACGACGCGATCCGATCGCGCGGGGAAGGCGGGACGCCGCTCCTGCGGCTGACGCGCATCGGGTCGGGAGGCCGCGTGGCGCGCCTCAAGGTACAGGCCTTGTACATCAAGGACGAAGGAAGGAACCCGACGGGGACGTTCAAGGCCCGGGGAATGGCCGTCGCGATCCCCATGGCCGCGGCCCTGGGGGCGAAGTCCGTCGTTGCTCCGACCGCAGGAAACGCGGGGGCGGCCCTCGCGCAGTACGCCTCCGCCTACGAACTGCCAGCGACCCTCTTCATGAGCCGCGATGCGCCTCCGGCGGCCCAGCGGGATGCCCTCGCGTTCGGCGCCCGGGTGTTCCGAGTGCCCGGAGACATCGCCCGCGCAGGACGGATCGCCCAGGCGTTCGCGGAGGCGACGGGCGCGTTCAACCTGGCCACCCTGCGCGAACCGTACCGGCTCGAGGGCAAGAAGACGATTCTCTTCGAGATCTGGGAGGCGCTCGGCGGGATGCCCTCGTGGATCTTGTTCCCGACGGGCGGGGGCACGGGCGTCGCGGGCATCGCCAAAGCCCTCCAGGAGCTGCGTGACCTCGGATGGTATGAAGGACCCTGGCCGAGGATCGGTGTCGTGCAGATGGAGGGCTGCGCGCCTCTCGTCAACGCGTGGCTCGACGGGCGGGAATCGGCCTCCCCGTGGCCGCGCGCGAGCACGGCGGTGCCAGGCCTTCGCGTTCCCTCGACCCTCGGCGATCGGATCGTCCTCCGGGCGGTTCGCGAGACACGGGGTGTGGCCGTCGCCGTGTCCGATGATGCGGTCTCCGTCGCCGCGATGGACCTCGCGGCGCTCGAAGGGGTCAGCGCATGCCTCGAAGGCGCGGCGACCCTCGCCGGGCTAAGACGCCTCTACGATGAGGGGACCGTCACGTCGGAGGACCGAGTGGTCCTCGTGAACACGGGCTCTCGAGAGCGATCAGTTCCGGGAGGCCCCGCACCCCTCCCGGCCGCTCGGACGGCCGACGACGCCCTTGCCTACCTAGGGCTCACGGCGGAAGCTTCTTGACTTCCGCGAGGACGCGACTCGCATCGGGCGGGATCTTCGAATCCTCGGTGACCCACTTGAACCGCACGACACCGTCCCGATCGAGCACGAACACGGAGCGCTTCGACACTCCCTGAAGCTGCCACTCCCCGAGCCGATCGTACAGGACCCCGTACGCGCGGCTCGCGACCTTGTTCCAGTCGCTCAGGAGGGGATAGTTGAGCCCGTGGGCCGCGCGAAACGCCCGGTGGCTGTGGTGGCTGTCCGTGCTGATCCCGAAGACCTTCGCGCCATGGCTCTTGAGCTCATCCATGGAGTCGCGCATTGCGCACAGCTGGCCTTGGCACACGTTCGAGAAGTCGAAGACGTAGAACGACAGCACGATGGGGCCGGAACCCAGCTCCTTGGACAGGGTCACGAGCTTGCCTTCGTCGCTCGGCAGACTGAAATCGGGCGCCTTCTGGCCGACCTCGACCATTTTGGACCCCTCGGCACCGAGGAAGGGAGGAACCCCTTAACCCTTTTGTGCGCGCGAGAGCGACCGGATCTTCGTGGCGAGGCGGACATGGCGGTCGCACAGCCGGCCCGATTCGATCTGCGAAGCGAGGAGTTCGGACTGCCAATGGGCGTTGAAGAGCCGGCACGTAGGGATCTCGCAGAACGCCTCCTTCGTGACGTGGTAGACCGCGGCCTGGAGCGCGTACCCCTTCGCGACCTCCGTGAGACGCGGATCGTCATAGTCGAGGAATTGGCCCGCAAACTTCTCCTTCGCGGTCTCGAAGGGGACGGAGCCGAGGGCCATCGACAAACGGGCCTTGAGCGTGTAGTATTCCGGCGGTCTCGCGGGAGCCTCCACGAGACCTGACGTGGAGATTACGGAGGGGACCGAGCAGACGACGGTCCGCGCATGGTACCGCCCATCCTCGTCGAACGTCCCGAGGAGCCGATGGGCGAACGCGAGATGGAACGTGCCGAAGGACCGTTCGCTCGGGGGCAGGAGCCCACGGAGCAGGTCGGCGTACCGGAACGCGTCGTACAGGACGCCGGGAACGCGCTTCGCGGGGTCCCGGAGGAGGCGGAGCTCGAACTGTACCTCGCCGAAGAGAGGCTCCATCGCCTCGAACGGGCGGCCGATGTGTCTCACGCGGACCGATGCGAGGGCCCGGGCGAGCGCCTCGAGATCGCCGCCCTGTTCGACGAAGAAATCGCGTCGGACGAAGCACGCGAAACCGAGGGTCTCCTTTAGGTAGTCCGAAACCTCCCGGATGCGCAGGTCGGGGGAGCTCGCGTCCGCGTAAAGGGACGCACTCCGCGGGATCGTCCAGCCTCCCTTCGACCTGGGTGGTTGGGACCGATGGGGTCGGGCGCTTCGTCGGGACACGCGTTAACCATCGGGGGAGCGCAATAAATATCTACGCGGAATGGCTCTTACCGCTACCCAGCCGCGACGTGCAGTTCCGAGCACGGAGCGAGACATTCAGGTGGGGGAGCGGGCGATGGCAAAGTACGTCCTCGTGGCGGACTACACCCTCATGACGGATTTCAGGAGCGTACCGCTCGCCACGTTCTTCAGCTGCATCCCCACGGACTTCTGGATCTCGCGCGCGGTGTTCCGGATCCTGGCGGACGCTCCGAAGGTGGACGCGCAGGGCCGACCGATTCGCGCCCCGTACGGACTGCGGAAGGTCGAATCCTCGCTCGTCCAGGTTGTCGGGCGCGACGATGTCGTCGTCGCCGATCCGCGCCACGCGAGGGACTTCATCACGGAGGACACCGAGGTGGTCGGTGTCCATTCGATGGACCCCTTGGGCCTCGGACCCGTGAGCATGTCGTTCACCGTGGGCGGAACCCTGACGCCGTATACGAAGGCGAAGTTCCTCGAGCTCATGGGCCAGCTGAACCACCGTCCCGAGCGCACGTACAAGATCGCCCTCGGAGGGCCCGGCGCGTGGCAGTTCGACTACCGCCAGGACATGCAGGAGAAGCTCGGGATCGATACGATCGTCCACGGGGAGTGCGACCACATCGCTGGGGACGTCTTCGGCCAGGTGGCCCGGGGCGAGGCACCGCCCGTGATGAAGTTTCCAAACGCGAAGGGCCCGACGGTCGACAGGATCCCGAAGATCCTCGGACCCACGATGCACTCGATGGTCGAGGTCATGCGGGGCTGCGGACGTGGCTGCGAGTTCTGCGAGGTCACCCTCCGACGGCCGCGCTACTTCCCGCTCGACTTCATCGGGGACGAGATCGCGACGAACACGCGCGCGGGCGCCGATTCGATCCAGCTGCACTCGGACGACGTGTTCCTCTACAAGCTCGAGAACTGGCGCACGATGGAACCGAACGAGGACGCCGTGACGGAGCTGTTCCAGTTCGTGATGGACCAGCCTGGAGTGAAGCATACCTATCCGACCCACGGGACCGTGAGTGCTGCGGTGACGAACCCGCGGATGATCGAGCGCATCTCGAACATCGTCCACGCGGACCGGAACAAATGGATCGGGATCCAATGCGGCCTCGAGACGGGGAGCCCGGCGCTCTCCAAGGCGGTCCTCCATCGCAAGGCCGCGCCCTTCACGGCGGAGGAATGGCCCGAGGTCGTCGTCGAGGGCACCGGGATCCTGAACCGGAACTTCTGGTTCCCCGCGTACACGCTCATCCTTGGACTCCCAGGGGAGACATCGGAGGACGCGTGGCTTACCGCCGACCTTCTCGATCGGATGGAGATGATCCCGAACAACCACTACATCACCGCGCCCCTCACGTTCGTGCCGATCGGCGCGCTGCGCGGCGAGGAGTTCTACAACCTCGACGAGAAGATCGACGAGGCGCGCTTCAACGTGATTTACCGGGCCTGGAAGCACATCCTCACGGAGGTCGACGAGGACCTGTGGCGCCTCACGCGGCTGCCGCCGCCCGTTCGTGCGGTGATCGTGGCGGTGGGTCGATTGGGCGGGCGATACGTCCTCCGGCACATGCAGAAGTATGCCCGAAGCCGCGGCTTCCGGGTCAAGGAGCCCGCGAAGACGCTTCGCCAGGCGGAAGGCCATACGGTCAGTTTCCCGACGGCCTGAGGCAGCGGAGGACTCGGGATGGCCCGGTACATTGGCAACGGTCCCTACTGCTATGCGAACGCCATCTCGATGCTCGTCGAATCCGCCGGGGAGCGCGTCGAGCCGTCCCTGGTGGAAGCCCTCACGGGGGTCGGCCTTGGCGCGTTTTGGCTCAGGGATCCGAGAGTCACATTCTTCAGCAACCTCGGCACGGCACCGGATCGGGGCACGAGCGAGGCGCTCCGAACCCTCGGATTCGACTTCAAAGAGCACGTGTCCCAGGACCCCGGGAA
>Ga0247727_10014293_pt1 | contig 13223 bp, 10 predicted proteins | sample WisWelCaveWW1625_FD_202498 | JGI IMG/M metagenome (GOLD analysis project Ga0247727, IMG submission 202498) | Biofilm microbial communities from Wishing Well Cave, Virginia, United States - WW16-25 | ecosystem: Environmental > Aquatic > Deep subsurface > Groundwater > Cave microbial mat | place... | reverse complement strand
TCGCCAAGGGTGTCGACGTGAACTCCAAGTTCCGCTACAACGCCACCGCCTTGTGGCACGCCGCCGAGCGGGGCCACCTCGAGGTCGTCAAGCTGCTGCTCGCCAGCGGCGCCGACGTCAACGCCAAAGACGACTTCGTCGGTCCGCCCATCGTCATGGCGACTTTCAAGGGCAATATTGAAATCGTCAAGCTGCTGCTCGAGAAGGGCGCCACTGGCCTCGATCCGGTGTTGGCCACAGCCGCCGCGGTCGGAAACGCCGAGCTGGTCCGCCTGCTGCTCGTCAAAGGCGGTTTCAGCGCCGAAACCCTCTCTGCAGCCCTCGACACCGCCACCCAAACGAAGCGGGAGGAAATCGCCGAGGCGCTGCGCAAGGCCGGCGCCAAGCCGCCGGTCAAAACCGAGGTCCGCATCCCTCCCGAAACGCTCCAGTCCTACTCCGGCCACTACCTAAGCCGCGACGGCATGGAGTTCTCCTTCACCGTCCAGGACGGCAAACTCACCGGCGGCAACATCTTCGAGAACCCCGCCGCCATCGAGCCCCTCGACAAGACGACCTTTCGCCTGCCGTCGCCCTTCCCCATGGCCCCGCCGGCCACTATTACTTTCACGATCGAGGACGGCAAGGTCACCGGCTTTACATTAAAGCGAAGCGGCCTCGGAATGTCTTTACCGGATGTAGTCTTCCACAAGGCAGCAACGAAATGAAGCATCTGCGTTCATCTGCGTTCATCTGCGGTTTCTTCTGGGTTTGCTCTCCCGCATCCGCCCAAAACTGGCCCCAGTTCCGCGGCCCCCAGGCCTCCGGCGTCGCCGACGGCGCCACTCCCCCCGTCGCCTGGACTGCCCCGCGCTGGAAGACGCCCATCCCCGGGCTCGGCCACTCGAGCCCCATCGTCTGGGGCGACCGCGTGTTCGTCACCACGGCGATCAGCAGCGACCCCAAGTCCGAGTTTCGCCCCGGCTTGGCCGAAGCCTTCGAATCCGCCAAGGACGTCTCCCGGCACATCTGGCGTGTGTATTGCCTCGACAAAGCCACCGGCCGCATCCTCTGGGAGCGCACCGCGCACGAAGGCCCGCCGCGCTCGAAGCGCCACCCCTCTTCGAGCCAAGCCAACTCCACGCCGGTCACCGACGGCCGGCGCCTGGTGGTGTTCTTCGGCTCCGAAGGACTGTATACCTACGATCTGGACGGCAAGCTCCTGTGGAAGCAGGACCTGGGCGCGATTAACCCCGGCAGCTACATGACCCCCGACGACGAGTGGGGCGCCGGCAGCTCGCCCATCATCTTCAAGAACCTGGTCATCGTGCAGTGCGACATCCAGAAAGGCTCCTTCCTCGCCGCCTACGACGTCCGCGACGGCAAGCTCGCCTGGCGGACGCCGCGCGATGAGCTGCCCACGTGGTCGACGCCGACCGTCCACGAGGGCAAAACCCGCGCCGAGCTCATCACCAACGCCCGCCACCTCCGCGGCTACGACCCGCTCACCGGCAAGGAGCTGTGGCGGCTTGCCGGAACCGCCGACTATACGGTCGCCACCCCGGTCGTCAGCCACGACCTGATCTTCTTCACCGACGGCTTCCCCGAACAGCCCTTCTTCGCCATCCGCCCCGGCGCGACAGGCGACATTTCGCTGAAGGACGGCGCCCTCTCGAACGACCACGTCGCCTGGAGCAAGAAGCGCGGCGGGCAGTGGTATTTGCAGACCCCGCTGGTCTACGGCGATTCTCTCTACACGCTGTCCATCAACGGGATCCTGGCCTGCTACAACCCCAAGACCGGCGACCGGCTTTACTACCAACGGCTAGGAGGCAAAGCGGCCGCCTTCACCGCCTCCCCCGTCGCCGCCGACGGCAAGATTTACTTCGCGAGCCAGGACGGCGAAGTTTTCGTCGTCAAGGCCGGCCCGAAGTACGAGCTGCTGGCGACCAATCCCTTAGGCGAAATAGTCCTGGCCACGCCGGCCATCTCGGGCGGCATGATCTTCGTCCGCACCCAACATCACGTTTTCGGGATCGGCGAGCCGAAACCGGCAGCGGCTCGGAAGTGAGACAGGCCGAGAACCGGCGAGGCAGTCGATGTCTGTGACACAGCCGTGAAGGTATAAGCAATGCCATGTTGGAGATAAATCGCAAGTTTGCACGTACCCGTTCCGACGGCTACTTCGACATCCGAGTCTTTCACCGGAGCCGCAAAGCGAAGAAGGATCCCCGGTTCCTTTTCAAGTGCGGGTGCTGCGAAGAAAGGACCGAAGTGTACTATGGAGGCGATAGCCTCGAAATCAACGGCGTCATAGGTTCGGTTGAGAACTGGCGCGAGCTCTTACTGCCGTTACTGAACATGACGCTTCCCGGTCAGGAGCCAAAGAGGCATTACCGGTCGGTGCTGCGAAGGCGAAGAGCAGCGGCGCAACCGAAAAGCGCTTGGGTGGAAGGCCGCTAACAAGCGTTGCAGACCGGCCGCGCTTCGCAGCTAACGCGGCGGCAACACGGCTGTCAGACTACGGCGCCTTCGGGGCCGGGGCGGGGGGCCGGGCGGGAATCGTCGCCTTGGGGACCGCCGCCGCCGGCTTGGCAGCGGGAGGAGGCGTCACCGGCGGCTTGACCGCCCCGCTGGGGGCGGGCGCGGTAGCCGGGCTGGCCGGCCCCGCCGCGTGCGCCTTGTCGTAGAGCGCGACGATATCCGCGGTGATGTCCACCGAGTTGATGGCGAACAGCACCGGGCTCTGCGGCGAGGAAATATCGAGGATGATCGAGTAGCCGTTCTGGCGGGCGAACTTCTCGACCACTTGAAGCATCTTGCCGCCGATGCCATTGATCTGCTTCTGCTCCTCGCCCTGGAACTCGGCGGTGGCGTCCTCGTTGTCGCGCGTCAGGATCTTGGTCTTCAAGTCGATCTGCCGGATCAGGCTGTTGCGGGCGTCCTCGCTCATGGTGTTGCGGCCCTTGGCGAGCTGCGCCTGCAAGTCGTCGAGCTCCCGCTTCTTTTTCTCGAGCTCCGACTGCCGCGGCGCGTATCTCTCTTGCAGCGCCTTGGCCGTCTTCTGACCTTCCTCGGTGCGAATGATCGCGTCCTGAATATTGATGATTCCCACCTTGTTGGCCGCCGACTGCGCCGCGCCCGTCCCCGCCCCGGCCAGCCCGCACGCCGCCATCGTCACCAGGATCCTTGTCCGCATCGATAACCCCTCAGCTTTCCAGCAGAATTGTAACACAAGCGGCGTCTTCGACCCCGACCCCCGGCCCCCGCCCCCCGTCCCCCCGTCAGAACGTGCGGCTGATGGTGAACCGGAAGGTCTTCTTGGGCTCCTCGAACGGGATGGCCCGCCCGTAGGAGCTGATGGCGTTCAGGAACGTGATCTGGTTGGGGAACATCGACCGATCCGCGACGATGGGCGGCTGCAGCACGGTGTTGACCCGATGCACGTTGTACGCCCAGTAGACCCGGAACGGCGCGTTGACCACCGGCAGCATCACCTGCAGCTCTATCCCGGCCGACGACCGGATGTCCTGCGTGTGCGGGTGAATGCGGATCTGCTTGGTGAACTCGCTCTGCGGGAACTGCGCGTTGAGATCCTGGATGCGCCCCGGGTTCAGCGTCAGCTGGTTGAGCCGCGCCACCTTGTTGACGCCGATATCGAAGAACGGCGCCAGCGTCACCGGCCCGAACAGCGGAATTCGGTATTCGGAGTTGCTCACCAGCTGCAAATCCCCGCCCGGGAAGATCAGCCGGTAGATCGGCGCCGCCGCGAAGACCGGCTCCCGCACCTCGGCGCCCTCCCGGATCACCGTCTGCGTCCGCGGCGTGCCGTTGTCGTTCAGCACCGCCACGTTGGTGACGTCGGGAATAAACGCGATGGGGCTCACCGCCCGGATGTCGAACCCGCGGATGTCGGTCTCCCCGCCGATGTAGTAGCGCTCGAACGGCGGCGCCACCTTGCCGCCGTAGCCGCTCAGGAACGACCCCAGCACGCGGAACCCGAGCACGTTGCGCCTCTTGTTCACCGACCGGAAGTATTTGGCCTCGATGGTCGGCCGGAAGACGTTGACGTTGCCGCCCAGGATGCTCCCCGCTACCTCGCCGCTGATATACAGGCTCCTGCCCTGCGTCGGCGAGATCGGGTGGTTCACGGAATTGTAAAAGTAGTTCGGGATGATCTTGCTGGTGCGGATGCCGTTCAGCGAGTTCGGCCCGTGCACGTTCTGGAAATTCAGGTACTCGAAGTACTGGCGGGAGGCCCCGCTGAACGTCGAGACCCGCGAGTTATCCCAGCCGTAGGTGACTCCCACCCGGGCGAAGCTGCGCTTGAGCTGGTAGCTGGCGTAGACGGTGAAGCCGTTCGACGCCTGGCTGAAGTTCTGAAGGTTGTCCCCGCCGATCGAGTTGAAGTAGGGCACCAGGTTCTGCCCGGAGAGGATCGACGCCTCGCGGGCCTGGTCGAAATTGAAGCTGCGCGTGAAGACGGTGAATCCGGTCTGGATGGGCCGGTCGAGAAAATACGGCTCGCTGAACCCGAAGATGGCCATGCGCTCGCGGCTGCCGAGCTGCGTTGATACCGTCAGCGTCTCGCCCAGACCCAGAAAGTTGTTGGTCTCGTAGTTGAACCCGATGAAGCTGCCGGCGAATCCCGACACGCCGCCCATCAGCCCGACCGAGTTCTTGCCGCGCTCCTTGACCTTCAGCGTCAGGTCCACCAGCCCGTTGCGCGTGTCGCGCCGGATGTCGGCGGCCTCGTTCTCCTTGAGCGGCTCGAAATACCCGAGCTGGTTCAGCCGCAGGACGCTCAGGTCCCACAGCCGCGTGTTGAACATGTCGCCTTCGTCGAGCAGCAGCTCGCGCCGGATCACTTTGTCGCGCGTCGTGGTGTTGCCCGAAAACTCGATGCGCCGCACGAAAAACTGCTTGCCCTCGTCCACCGTCAGGTTCAGGTCGATCTTGTTGGTGCCCTCGGGGAAATCGAACCCCGGCTCGGCCACGAAGTCGATGTAGCCGAACTCCCCGAACAGCTTTTTCATGTTCTCCATGCCCTTGCGCAGCTTGGAGACGTCGAACACCGCCCCTTCCGCCATCTGGAACTGCGGCCGCAGCACCGCCTCCGGCGTGCGGAACAGCTTCACGTCGGTGAAGGTGATGTTCCCCATGTAGTATTTCTTGCCCTCATCGATCGGGATTTTCAGGTCGGCGCGCTTGCCGGGCTTGTTCGGGTTGAAGACCGGGACGCGCAATCCTCCCTTGCCGCCGACGTCCCGCATGTTCAGCGTGTGCTCGCCGACCTGCGCCCGGAAGTAGCCGCGCTCCTGGTACTTGTTCCGCAGCAGCTCCTTGTCGTGCTCCAGCTTGTTGTGATCGAAGGTCTTCGAGAACAGCCGTTCCAGCACGATCGACTTGGGGATGCCGATCGGCCGCAGATTCTTCATCGCCCGTATGGAGGCGCGGTCCGACATCACCGTGTTGCCCTCGATATCGATCTTGCCCACCTTCACCTTGGGTCCCTCGACCACCTGGAACACCAGCTCGATCGACGACGGGGGAATCTGCCGAACCTCCGGCGTCACCGTCGCGTATTGCCGGCCGCGCTCCCCCAGCAGCTCCTTGAGCACCACGGCCGCCCGGGCCACGCGGGTCGGATCGTAGCGGCTTTCGACCGACAGGCCGACTTTGCGTTCCTTGTACCGGTCGAGGATCTCCGACAGGGTGACCGACTTGTTGCCCTCGTAGTTGATGGTGCGAACCATCCGCCGCTCCACCACCTCGAACCGGACGATCTGGCCCGCCTCGCCCGGCTCGATCACCAGCCGGATGTCGTCGAAGAAGCCCGTGTTCCACAGCAGCATGAAGTCGCGCCGCAGCGCGTCCTCGTCGTAGGCGTCGCCGGATTTGGTCGAGAGGCGCGACAGCAGCGTGTCGCGCGGGATGCGCCGGTTGCCCCGAAACTCGACGCGCTCAATCGCTCCCGGAATGGCGGGCGTCGGCGCAGGAGCCGCTGCCGGAGCCGCCGGCGCCGCCTTTGGCGGGGGCGTAACGGCCGGCTTCTCTTCTTTCTTTTCTTCGGGAACCGGCTCAAACGGGGACTTCGGCGTGGGTTTCGGGGGCTGCTTGGGATCCTGGGCCGGCGGCCTTGGCGGCGCCGGCGGAGGCGTTTGCGCCGCCACCCAGCCCCACCCCAGCAGGCCGGCCAAAAACCCCGCAGCAACGCGCCGCAGACAGCCGCTCACTGCTTGGGGGAAACCAGTACGCACAGGGTTCCTGTCTTGACCTGTCAACGCGCCCGAGATCCCCTGGGTTACAAGGGATTCCCGGCGCTGGTTATAAACCGAACCGTTATTGTACCCTACCGGGCCGTCGCTGTCGCTGCCGCCCAGCGTGCGTCTCAGAACACCAGACGCAACGCGAACTGCACCTGCCGCGCGGGGAAGGTCGTCCGCACCTGGCCGAACCCCGCGCTGGAGCGGTTCGTATTGGGGTTGCCGAAGTTGGTCCGGTTGAACAGATTAAAGGCTTCGGTCCGAAACTCCAGGCGCATGCCCTCGCGCGGCATCGCGAAAAGCTTGGTCAGACCGAAATCGAGCTGATACAGCCCGAACCGGCGGGCCACATTGCGGCCGGCGTTGCCGAACGGCTGGCTCGGATCGGTCGGCAACACCACCGTCGCCGGATTCAGGTAGCGGTCGATGGTGCGCTCGGAGGCTGGCGTGATCGCCGGGCCGATCAGGTTGGGCCGGTAGCTGATGCCGCCCCGCCAGTCGGGCAGCGTTGTCGACACCTGGCCCGCCAGCGACGGGCTGTAGGACAAGTTGACGGGCTGGCCGCTCCACATATTGTTGATGACGGTGACTTGCCAGCCGCCGAGCGCGTATTCGGCAACCGCCGGTACGCCGGCCAGGTACTTCCTGCCCTTCCCCACCGGCAGCTCATAAACCAGGCTAGTGGTGTTGTTGAACTTCTGGTCGAAATCGCTGGCGGCCTTCTCGGCGCGAATGTTGTAGAAGCTCTGCGGGCTGGCGCGGCCGCCGGAGCCCCCCTGCGCCTCCAGCGCCTGTCCGGAGTTGTCGATCGCCTTCGAGTAGACGAACGAGTTCAACAGGTAGAGGCCGGCGGTGAAGCGGCGCTCCAGGCGCGCCTGCAAGGCGTGATAATTGCCGAATCCGGCCGGGAAGGTGACCGTAATGGGTCCCCAGGACTGGTTGGGCCGCCGCGCCTGGATCGAAAGGTTCTCCCCGGGCCGGTTGGGCCGCGCCTCATTGAAGTCGGCAAACAGAATCAGGTGGGACGACTTGTTGCCAACGTAGCCGATATCGACGATCGTGTTGGGCAAGACTTCGCGCTGGATCGAGAACGACCAGCTCTGGACGTAGCCGGTGGGCGTCTCGCGCGGAATATACGAGATATTGGCCAGAACCGGAACGAACTTGTCGGGATCGGCGAGTCCGGCCGGGTAGCCGTTCTGCGTGGGAATGTAGCCGGTCTGCGTGGGGCTCTGGGCGATGGAGGCGTTCACCACCTGCGGCCCGTTGATGCCCAGGATGTTGCCGCCGCCGGCGCGATTGAAGTGAAGGTAGCTGATGCCGTAGCCAGATCGAATCACCGTCTTGGGGCTGAAGCTGTAAGCCACGCCCAGGCGCGGGGCCCAGTTGTTGCGATCCGGGTTGACCTGCGCCCGGTCGGAGATGGATCCGTCCTTGGCGGGGATCAGCCGATTGCTGAGTGGATCGAAGTTGCTGAGCTTGTTGTCAACGTCCCACTGCGGGGTGGCGTATTCGTAGCGGACGCCGAGGTTCAGGGTTAGCTTCGGCGTGACCTTCCAGTCGTCCTGGAAATACAGGAAGTGCATGACCTGGCGATACTGTGCGATGTAGAAATTCACCAGCCGGTACTCGCTGCGCGCGCCGAACAGGAAGTCGGCGAGATTGTAGCTGCCGGAGTCGAAGCTGGAGGGCGCCGGCGAACCCGGGATGCGGCTGAAGTTGCCGTTATAGATGTCGAGCCCGTAGAGCGGGTTCACGTCCTGGATCTCGGTGTGGATGCGCTGGTACTCGTAGCCTGTCTTCATGGAGTGCCGCCCGCGGATGAACGTGTACACCGCCTTGGGGTTGTAGACGAACGGGTGCTGCCACTGCGGATTGGTTGACTGGCGCCCGAAGTCGGAAAAGCCAGAGACCGACTGCGTCGTCAGACCGCCGCGGATGCGAGGATCCTCCGACAGGCCGGTGATCCCGTAGAGATCCCGCATGCTGGGGCCGCCCAGGCCAGGCGGCTCCTTGCCGGCTCGGGTGCGGGACAGTCCCAGGCGGACCTCGAGCAGCGAAGCCGGGGTGAGGGAGTGCGTCCAGGCGCCGACCAGTTGCTGGTTGAGCGCGCGAATGAAACCGTTGCCGTCGCCGCCGGAGAGTCCGGGCACGGTCGGCTGCTGGAAAATGTTGCTCTTGCGATGGCTCAGCCGCACGAAAGCGTTCGAGCGCGAGCTGATCTGGTGGTCCAGCTTCAAATCCATCTTGTCGTTGTTGTTGGTGTCGCGACGCAGGTTGACGAAGTTGCTGGCGCGGACGTTGGCGGCCTCGGTGTTCTGAGCCGGCAGATCGCCCAGCACGCGGCGGGCAAACGACGTGGCTCGCGAGAGCAGCGGTGTGTTGGCAGGGAACACCTCGCCGGTGAGCGGATTGCGGACCGGGACGCTGAAGATCCCCTGGCGGTCGTTGACGGTCGGGGTGCTCGAAAACACCGTGAACTTCTGCCGTTCCCGGAACCCTTCGTAGTTGGCGAAATAGAACGCGCGATTGCGCACCGCCGGCCCGCCGAAGGTGAATCCGAACTGATTGCGCTGGAACACCGGCTTGCCGGTGGCCGGCTTGAAGAACCCGGCGGCGTTGAGCTCCGTGTTGCGTAGGTACTCCCAGACGCTCCCATGGATCTCATTGGTGCCGCTCTTCATGCTGGCATTGATCACCGCTCCGGAGCTGCGCCCGTACTCGGCGCTGGGCAGCGAGGTCACCACTTTGAACTCGGCCACCGCGTCGGGAGTGAGCTGCACCACCTGGTTGGAGAAGCCCTGGTTGGAGGTGCCGTAGGCGTTGTTGTCCACGCCGTCCATGAGGAAGTTGTTGAAGATGCTGCGCTGGCCGTTGGCGTTGAACGCCCCCTCGCGAGGCGGATTGGCGAAGGCGTAGTCGGAGCGCCGCACGCCGGTGGTGAGCAGCGCCAGGTCGGCGTAATTGCGTCCGTTGAGCGGCAGCTCCACGATCTGCCGGCGGTTGATGACCTGGCCGCGATCGCTGGAGTCGGACTCGACCGCGACGATGGCGTCGGTCACTTGCACGCTCTCGGTGACCTGGCCGACGTTCATCACCAGGTCGACGCGCTGACGCGCGCTCACCGTCACGGTGACGTTGTCGGCCACCGCGGTCGCGAAGCCGGTCTTCTCCCCGCTCACCTTGTAGCGGCCGATGCGGACATTCAGAAAGATGAAGTCGCCGACTTCGTTGGTGTCCGCGGTCGCCTGGATGCCTGTCTCCACGTTGAGCAGGGTCACCTTGACGGCCGGGATCACGTTGGCGGTCTGGTCGCGGACCGTGCCGAGGACCACGGCGGTTTCAAATTGGGCCAGTGTGGCGGAGGCCAGCAGGCCGAGAACCATGGCAGAGCAAATCAACCTAGGCATGGGACACCCCCTTTTGTCGGAGTTTAGCACAAGTCGGCCGTGGCTCATCCCTCCAGGCAGGGCGCAGTCTGCCCGCCAGGACGGCTACTTGAACCGCAGATCGGCGGCCTCGTTGGGGCCTTTGTAGTGCAGATGGAAGTTCTTGTGTTTCTGCTTGGGGTCCACCGGGAAATAGAGATAGCCCGTCACCTTCAGGCGCGTTTCGCCGAGCGGCAGCTCCTTGGACCGCAGGGCATCGAGCAACGGGCTGGCTTTGGCGCTCGACGGGGTCACCTTGGACGGGCCGCTCGTGCCGGTGCCGCCGCCGATCGTGGGGTTGTCGACGCCGACGCGGCGCGGCAGGCCGCCGCCGGTTCCCGGCATGCCTCCGATGTAGACAGGGTCGCCGGATTCCGAATGGATCGGCCGCCGGCTGCCCTCCGCGCCCAGCACCAGGACGGCCGAGCCGGCGATGCGGTCCGGCGAGTCGGCCGTCGCCCGCTCGTTGTCCCGCTCGGAGCGCAGCAGGAAGTCGTCGCGCGTGAGCGTCACCGGGTATCTGCCGCGCGGCGTGATCGTCAGGTCCACGATGACGTATTGGCGTTGCAGGTCGGCGCCGACCGCCTTCACCTGCGCGTCCTTCTCGGTGATCAGGCGCGCCACGATCTCGACGTCGCCAGTCTTGGCCGTCACCGGGCCCGGCGGCGGGTCGGCTCCCCAGAGCACACCCGCGGCTATCACCATGCCGGCCCAGCGCAGACAATGTTCCACGTGAAACATCCTCTGGGCAGATTATGGCACAACCGCACCGGCTCGGGCTATGCTGACTCTTTATGGCGCCATCGATCAAGCTGCATCATGTTTCCTTTGCGACGCGGGACCTCGAGGCGAGCCGCGCGTTTTTCGGCGGCGTGCTGGGACTCGCGGAGATCGAGCGCCCGGGCTTCACGTTCCGCGGCGCGTGGTACGCGCTGGGCGACCGTCAACTCCACCTGATTGAGAACGCCGAGCGCGACTCGCGCGCGGCCCCGCGGCTCAGCCGCTCCGATCACGTCGCGCTGGAGGTCGCCGACCTGGAGACGATCCGCCAGAATCTCGAGCGTCACGGCGTCGGCTTCCAGGAGGGCGGCAACCGCCACCTCGGCTTCGAGCAGATTTTTTGCTCGGATCCCGACGGGCACGCCATCGAGTTTGTGCGCTATCTTTGAGGAGGATGCAGGGGTCCGGAAAGTTACGCAAATTTGCGCAACATTCCCAACGCCAGAGTCCGGCGAGGTGCCAAGGTGCTGAAAACACGAAGACGGTTGGCAGTGGGCGCGGTTCTGACGGCTGCCGCCGCGGGCGCTTACGGCCAGACGGCCGAGGCCACCGTCTCGTTCGGCGCCTCGATTATCACCAACAAGGCCGTCGGCCAGATCGAGGTCGAAGGCAGCGGTTTCCGGCTCGGCGGCCGCTTCAACTTTAACCAAGGGCGATTCCTTGGTCACGAGATCGGCGTCGGTTACAACCGCACCAGTCTGGCCGTCGGCCCCGACAAGTCCGGCATGTCGATGATCCAGGTTTTTTACGATTTTCTTTTGCACGCCCTGCCGGAAGGCTCCGCCGTGCGCCCCTTCGTCTGCGGCGGCGGAGGCTTCTCCAGTTTCTATCCTCCGGGGACCTCGGTCTCGACCGGTGGCTTCACCAAGTTCGGCTACAACTACGGGGCCGGCGTGAAGTTCAAGGTTTCCGAGAAGTACGGCATGCGGCTGGACCTTCGCGACTACGTGACCGGAAAACCGTTCGGGAACTTCGCCGACGTGCGCGGCCGCCTTCACGCCATCGAGATGTCGGCCGGGTTCGGGATCGTGTTCTGAGCCGATCCCGCTAGCCGAGGCTCTTGACCGCCGCCGCCTCGTCGGTGTACACGTCGAAAACCGTGTAGAGCTTGGTGATCTGCAGCAGGTCGTGGACCTTCTTCTGCAAATGCAGCAGCTTGAGCTTGCCGCCCTGGTTGCTCACCGTCGTGAAGCTGGAAACCAGCTCCCCGATGCCGGAGCTGTCGATGTAGCTGACGTCTTCGAGATTGAGAATGATCTTTTTCTGACCCTTGGACACCAGGTCCCGGACCGTCTCGCGCAGCGTGCTGGAGCCTTCGCCCAGCGTAATGCGGCCGCTCAAGTCGACGATCGTGGCCTCCCCTACCTGACGCGAACTGGTCTTGATGCTCACTTAGCCTTCCTCCTTGATTGCTGTTGAGGCGTAGTTCTTGACCATCACAAGCTCGGTGCCGTGCGGCGACAGGCGCCGCGAGTACAGCTTATCCATAAAAGCCCGAACGAGGAATAATCCCCGTCCCGTCTTGCGCAACAAGTTCTCTTCGGCCAGCGGGTTGGGGACGCCGTCCAGATCGAATCCCACTCCCTGGTCCTGAATCCGGATGGTCAGTCCATCGCTGCTCACGGCGGCGTTGAGGGAGACCTTCTTGTTGGCGTTGAAGCAGTTGCCGTGGACGACCGCGTTCACGAGGCTCTCGCGAACCGCCATGCCGATCTGGTGGACGGCCTCGTCGGGAAAGCCGTGCTGGGCGGCGAAACCCTGCACCATTTCCTCGCCCGCGTCGACGCTTTCCAGCGTGCTCTCCAGTTGGACCTCCAGCATTTTGGGTTCAGCCATAGGTGGCGGATCAGCCCAAAAAAACCCTCGTCCGGACAAACAGCCCGTCGTTTCCCGAGGCCTCTAGGGACTGCCTAAGATGGCACACGGGCGGGGGAAAGTCAAGGTTGTGAGCCGTCGAGTGGGTCTGGCGGGCCGGGCTTCTCGTAGAGGCCCCGGCGGTCGTTGCGCCGCACCCGCCAGAGGTCCAAAAACATGTTGACGGAGTCGCTGCCCATGCTCACCTTGGTCCCCTCGAAATGGTCCCACCGCACGGGCACTTCGACGGCGCGGAACCCCAGCTTGTGCGCCAGGTACAGCGCCTCGACGTCGAAGCCGAACCTCTCCAGCCGCTGGCGGCTGAAAATCTCGCGCGCCGCCCGCTGCCGGAACAGCTTGAACCCGCACTGGGTGTCGGCGAAGTCGAGACCCGTCAGCAGCCGGACGAACAGGTTGAACAGCCGGCCCGCGTTTTCGCGCAGCACCGATTGATGCACGCCGATCAGCGAGCGATCGAGAGCCCGCGACCCGATGGCGACGTCGCAGCCTTTCGCCTCGGCGGCGGCCAGCAGCTTGTCGCATTCCTCGATCGGGCTGGACAGATCCGCGTCGCTGAACAGCGCCCAATCCCCGCGCGTCGCGAGCATGCCGTGGCGCACCGAGTAGCCTTTGCCGCGATTCCCGGGATTCTCCAGCAGGCGCACCGGAACGGTTCCGGCCTGGGCGGCGAACTCCCGCGCCAGCTCGGCGGTGCGGTCTCGCGAGCCGTCGTTCACCACCAGCAGCTCGCCGCCGCCCGGGTGGCTCGCCAGGTATGTCGTGATCCTATGGAGCGTTTTGGGGAGCCGCGATTCCTCGTTATAGGCCGGAACGACCACCGACAAGGAACCGTTCAATCGCGAGCCCTCGACGGGATTATATCAGCCGGCAACCGTCGACCTATTGCTTGCCCTTG
>Ga0247727_10014292_pt1 | contig 13224 bp, 6 predicted proteins | sample WisWelCaveWW1625_FD_202498 | JGI IMG/M metagenome (GOLD analysis project Ga0247727, IMG submission 202498) | Biofilm microbial communities from Wishing Well Cave, Virginia, United States - WW16-25 | ecosystem: Environmental > Aquatic > Deep subsurface > Groundwater > Cave microbial mat | place... | reverse complement strand
AGCAAACTCGGCAAGGCGTTCGTTTGCTGCCCTGGCTCTTGCCCAAGCAAAGCCCATGGCTCAACCCGATTGAACCCATGTGGATTCATGCAAAACGCAAAGTGATTGAGCCTGAGAAAAAGCTAACAGCGGCCGAACTGGTTCGGCGTGTATCGGCTGTTTTTCAACACCCGGTTTTGCCATATTTGGCCCTATCCGAAAATGTGCCTTGATATTGCATTAACCACTCATTCTAACCTGCCCGTCAGGGATTTCCCTGACTCACATTGAGGGGGAAACCCGCTAGAATTACCGGTCACTGTATGCTAATCTGTCGTAGGAAGGAATACCCATGCCCAAACACAAGAACCGAACCCTATGGCTCATCGTGGCGTTGATGGCGGCCCCCATCGCTATATGTGTTCTATCCGGGGCCGCTGTTTATGCCCAAAAGCAACAGGCCTATCGGCAGGATGTAGACAGCCTATTGACCATCGCCACAGCATTGGGCTATACGCCTGACTATTATATCCGGAGCTATCGAGATTTTGGCGGGAATACTCCTGATTTGCTCAGGCTTGTCTATTACTCCGACGAGTCCTGGGAGCAGTTTGGAAGTCGAATCCAAGCGTTGGGCTTCACCCAGCAGAGCTACTCTCAAAGTACTAACCCCGATTTTTTAGACATGAAAGTGAACCGTCAACTTACGGAAAGTTTCGTCACCCTCAATGACCGGTATATGAGCGAGGATTTCGTTTTCCTAAATTTCCCAGCGCCTGTAGTTACCAAGTGGTATTTATGGGATGCCCAAAACAGGGGCATTGAGATTTACTATGCTCAGACCCCCGGCTCAACCGATGTATGGAAATACAATGGGCAGGTGGTGCCAGGCAATATCGTGCTTGTGTCCTTTGACCGTAGAGCGGATTTCTTTACCCAAATGCTTCCTTACCCGGATTTGGAAGAGTTGATCAAAAAGGCCGCTGGGCCGTAAGTCAACAAGGAAACAATATGCCCCAGCCCAAGAACCGAATACCGTGGCTCGCAGTCATGTTGATTGGGGCCCCCATCATTGTGTGTGTTCTCTCTATGGCTTCCGTCTACTACCAAAAGCAACAGGCCTATCGGCAGGATGTAGATGACCTGCTGACCATCGCCGCCGCGTTGGATTACACGCCTGACCATTACATCCGAAGTTATCGGGAAGCGGGCGGGAATACTGCCGATATTCTCAGGGTTGTCTATTACTCCGACGAGTCTTGGGAGCAGTTTGTGAGTCGGGTCCAGGCGTTGGGCTTCACCCAGCGATTATATGCCCACAACAATGGGGGCACCAATTCCCTTTTTTTAGAAATGCACGTGAACCGTCACCTTACGGAAAGTTTCGTCACCCTCAATGACCATTACATGCGTAAGGATTTCTTTTTCCTAAATTTGCCAGCACCTATAATTACCGAGTGGTATTTAAGGGATGCCCAAAGCAGAAACATTGATATTTACTACGCACAAACACCCGGCCCAACGGATGTATGGAAATACAATGGAGAGGTGATGCCGGGCAACATCGTGCTTGTGACCTTTGACCGTAGAGCGGATTTCTTTACTCAAATGCTGCCTTACCCAGAACCGGAAGAGTTGATTAAAAAAGCCGCTGGGCCGTAAGTCAACAAGGAAACAACATGCCCCAACCCAAAACCCGAACGTTGTGGCTCATCGTGGCCTTGATTGCGGCCCCCATCGTTGTATGTGTTCTCTCTATGGCTTCCGTCTACTACCAAAAGCAACAGGCCTATCGGCAGGATGTAGATGACCTGCTGACCATCGCCACCGCATTGGGCTATACACCTGAGCATTACATTCGGAGTTATCGGGACGCGGGCGGGAATACGCCCGATTTGATTAGGCTTGTCTATTACTCTGATGAGTCGTGGGAGCAATTTGGAAGTCGAGTACAAGCGTTGGGCTTTACCCAGCAGTTCTACGCCCACAATAATGAGAGCGACAATTCCCTTTTTCTAGAAATGAAGGTGAACCGGCAACTTATGCGCGGTGCGGTTACCCTCAATGACCACTATACTGACGAGGACTTTCTACATTGGCCAGCGCCTGTGGTTACCCGCTGGTATTTGAGGGATGTGCAGAACAGAGGCATTGAGATTTTCTACGCCCAACCCCCTGGCCCAACAGATGTGTGGAAATACAATGGGCAGGTGGTGCCGGGCAATATTGTGCTCATGTCCTTTGATCGTTCTACCACTGTCTTTGACCAAATGTTTCCTTACCCGGCGCCAGAAGAGTTGATCAAAAAGGCTGCTGGGCCGTAAGTCAACCTTGAGTAATGGTCGCTCTTGGCGTTCGGGGTGACCAACACCAACGCATTAAGTATCTGACCCGGATGTAGCGGGCCTTGTTCGAAAGCAATTGAGGGCCATGCCCCCCCCCGAAAAACACTGTGCTTTGCGGGTAATCTGATGGGGATGGAAACTGCAAACCCCAAATTCTATTAATCCCAATCTACCCACCGGTGGGTTAGTTGGGGCGTGTTCCTGAAAGGATAAGCCATGATGAAGAGCTTTACTACTGTTCGCGTACTGACCTGTTTGATGTTGTTAGCCGGTTTAGTTTTCCCGGCTGGCTCGACCATCACAGCCACCAACCCCACACTCACCCAAGCGAAGCGCTCTTCGTCGGCGACGTTTGTTGAAAACGTGGGGCAATTTGGCGCGGAGGCACGCTTTCAAATGCTGACCTCCAGAGGCGCCATTTATTTGGCTTCGGATGCGATATGGGTAACGGCCCTTGAGCCCTATTCCACCACCGCGGCAACCGAGACTCAGTCCATTGACCCATCGGAGATTGAACGCCTTCGAGAGACTCCTCGCCAGGGTGTTAATCTCCGCCTTGAGTTTGTGGGCGCAAATCCTAACCCAAGCATCGTTGGGTTTGATGCGGTGGATACCCATGTCTCTTATTTCACCGGCAATGACTCAACGCAATGGCATACTGATGTGCCGGTTTGGGGCGGGGTGCGCTATGTGGACCTCTACCCGGGCATTGACTTGGAACTCAGCGGCTCGAATGGACAACTGACGCCTCAACTGATCGTGCAACCGGGCGCGTCTTTAAACCAAGTGCGCTTGCGCGTAAGCGGGGCCGATACTGTACACCCAGAAGGGCATGTATTACGCCTGACAACTTCAATTGGCGACCTCGCCTTTCCGCTGTTTACGGTGACCGGAGCTTCGGTTGATAAATCATCTCAACCGGTCATGGTTGGCAATGTGGTGTCGTCACCTTTTACGGACGGTACTGAGCAGACCCAGCCGCTTTCTGCTCAGGCCGTTCAAGACAGTTCATCGGCCCTGCTCTATTCGACTTATTTGGGTGGTAGCAATGGCGACCTGGTCACTGGCATAGCAGTGGATGCCAGCGGCGCGGCTTATGTGACTGGCATAGTTTCTTCTCTGGATTTTCCTACGACGCCAGGGGCATTTCGAACGACCGCAGGCCGCGGGTTTGTAACGAAATTGAATAGTGACGGCACTGGATTGGTCTATTCGACTTACCTGGGGGGTTCCGGCGATCCGTATGGCATTGCCATAGATGGAAGCGGAAATGCGTATGTCATCGGCTTCACAGGCACGGATTTTCCGGTCACGCTTAACGCCTTTGATATGAACCACAATGGCAACCTCGATGTCTTTATCACCAAGATAAACCCCGCCGGGAATGGGTTGGTGTATTCCACTTTTCTGGGCGGCAGTGGCCCGGATTTTGGTTATAACATTGCTGTGGATGGAAGTGGGAATGCCTATATCTCTGGGGTAACGACTTCCAATTTTCCGGCTACAGCGGGAGCGTTTGACACAACCTACAGTGGAAGCGGATCTTATGATGGTTTCGTGGCGAAGTTGGACACGACTCTTAGTGGAACCGCCTCGCTGGTCTACGCCACCTATTTGGGTGGAGCCGATGTTGACCACATGGGCGGCATTGCGGTGGATACCAGTGGCTCAGCCTACGTTACCGGCTATACCGGCTCCGCCGATTTCCCAACAAGCATAGGGGCCTTTGATACAACTTTCGGCGGTGGAACCTGTGGCCAAGCGCCTGATATCCGTCCTTGTGAGGATGTCTTTGTCACCAAACTCAACACAACGGGTAGCGCGTTGGCCTATTCCACATACTTGGGTAGTAGCGGCTTGGAATGGGATTGGTATGGCAGTATCGCGGTGGATGCGAGCGGGGCGGCGTATGTCACCGGATATACCTGGAATTCCGAATTCCCAACCACACCGGGGGCCTTTCAGACATTGTGCACGGGATGTTTGGCGTGGAATGATGGTTTTGTGACCAAATTCAATGCCTCCGGCAGCGGGCTGATTTATTCCACTCTGCTTGAGGATGGCACAGGTCATGGTATTGCTGTAAACCAAGATGGAACGGTCTATGTTGCCGGTAACGCCCTTTCCTCCCTTTTCCCCACCACAGCGGGTGCCTGGGACCAAACCTGGAGCGGCAATGACGATGCCTTTGTCACGCGGCTCAACGCGAACGGGAGCGGGTTGGTATACTCGACCTTCCTGGGCGGGAGTGGAGATGAGTGTTATTGGTGTGTTGTTGCCGTCGGCCCGGCCGAAACGGCCTACGTCGCTGGCACAACTTACTCATCCGATTTTCCGACCACCGCCGGAGCGTTCCAGCCAACCTGTGTGAACTGCGCCAGTGGTGATGGGTTTGTCAGCAAAATCAACGTGGAAGAAATATTGCCGCCCACACCCACACCCACCCCACCGCCGCCCACACCCACCCCTCAACCGACGCCGACCGCTACCGCGACCACACCCCCGACCTGTTACACCCTCACCAAAATTGCCTCTCCCTCCGCCGGTGGAACCATCACGGCCGGAGCGGCAGGCGGCCACCCGAGTTGCGGCTTCAATAACCGTTACCTCGCCGGATGGATTATCAGTTTGCAAGCCTGGCCCAACCCCGGCTATGTCATTGAGGGATGGGCGGGTGACGTGAGCGGAAGTGGCGCTTTGGTTTCTGTGCTTATGGATGGGGACAAAACGGTGACAGGTAATTTTGCGGTTGATCAATCACCGCCTGAGCCTACTTACACCATCTCTGGCCGTGTCACCGATATTTTTAACAATGGGATACCCGATGTCACAGTCTCCATCCACAACTTTTTTAACGACTTTGCCGCTATTACCGGAGCAGATGGTGCCTACAATCTTGTAGTAACCGAAGGCTATTATTGCCCTGAGTTGAGCAAAGACGGTTACACCTTTGCGCCGAATTGCGCCTCACAGTACGTGTCCTCGAATCTGACGGGGCAGGATTATAAGGGCTACGACCGCCCGCCGATTGTCTTTGCGCGCGGGATACAGTTGGAACCGTTATTTGATTGTCACGCATCAGATGAAGACGATTATTTTCAAAGGGTGGACAACACTCTTGGACAGGAAGGTTATTTACTAAGGTATGCTCAGTTTATCACTTCTAACTGCCTGACGCCCCCTCTTGAGGATAACGTGCCATATCTGAAAGCCGCCATTGATGATGCCAAGCAGGCAACTGGCCAACCTAAAGTAATCATTATTGCCCACAGTATGGGAGGACTCATTAGCCGGGGATACATGGAGGGGGATGGGTATAGGGATGATGTCATCGAATTCTTTGATTTTGGCAGCCCGCATAATGGCGTGCCGACGGACGCATTCATGGGCTATCTCATGCTCTTGGGAATCGGTGGCCCTGGCTCAACTTTAGGCGATTACTGTGGTTGGCAAGCAGCGGTTTGTGAGTTTTCACTTATAGGTATGTATGGCTTTAATCAAAGCCATTTTAAGCCGGCAGGTGTTATCTATCATTTCATTGGTGGGGACGGGCCTGGGGATACACTCAATTGGAAAGGCTGGATTATGGATCAGTTACTCCTGGGTTTGCCAAACGACGGCATTATCTTACTATCAAGCGCCGGTGGCCCCACCAATTGGGTAAATGAACCGTGGTGGGGTGAAATTGACCGAGTTTCAACGGATGAAACGCATGGTCCCGCCGCTGTCCCCGAGCTGTTTAGCCCCTATACCTATTTCGCGCGGGGAACACAACCCGTAGATGAGATTGTGAGTTACAGCCATTGTCTTAAGCCCATCCTGGTGGATCGAACCAGCACTGCCTGCGTCATCGGCCCACTGGCGCCAACCTCACCCGAGGCTCTGGCGCTTACGACCCCGGTGTTGACTCAACATGCCCCGCTCGAAACCGGCACACTGTTGGCCGGGCAAAGCGCCACCCACACCATCGCTCTCGAAGGCGGCCCGGCGCTCTTTATCTCGCCCTGGCAAACCGGAACGTTGGCGCTGACCCTGGTTGACCCCAATGGGCAGACGATAGACCCGGCTTTTGCGGCGGCCAACCCGGAAACGATTTCCTATACTGTAGAAGCCACCGGCGCTAGCTACAACCTGACTACCGCCATCCCCGGAGTCTGGCAGATGGTGTTGCAGGCAGTTGACGTTCCAGCAGAAGGTAGCCGTTACACCACTTTAATCGCTTTTGATAGCCCGGTGGGGTTAACCGGGGGCACAGACCGGAACTGGTATGAGGCTGGCGCTACCGCGACGCTTACGGCCACCCTCACCGGCTCGCCCGCCAGCGCCAGCATTACGGCCACGATTTCCCGCAGTGATGGTGTCACCGATACCCTCACCCTGTCTCCGATAGGCAACGGGCAGTATCAGAGCGCATATACCATCCCCAATGCGCCCGGATACACGAACATCCGTCTGTCGGCGACCGGCCTGACTGCTGGTGGTGTGCCCTTTGAACGTGAAACAAACCTGCTCATCCAGATCGCGCCGGATAGCTTTGCCTTGAACAACACCTATAGTGACCAGCCCCACCCACACTTAACGAACCCCGAGCTCTATCAGGCTCTAACGGTCACGGTGGGCGTCAATGCGGCCGTGAGTGGCACGGTCGGCCTGTCGGCCGATTTGGTGGATGCTGGAGGCAATTTTGTCGCCCACAGCCTGACGCTTCAAGATGTCACCACCGGCACGGCCACCCTGGCTCTGCGTTTTACAGGCACAGATATTTTTGCCTCCCGCCGTAATGGGCCATATACCTTAACCCATCTGCTCTTGACCGACGCGAGCGGGACGACCCTGGTAGTGGCCGAGGCCGACAATGTGTATCAAACCGCTCCCTATGCCTACCCGAGTTTCGCCGGGGGCGGCACAGGCCTGCGCGGCCAGTATTTCGCTAATATCAACTTGAACAGCGCCTCACTTGCCACCCGATTGGATCCGCAGGTGGATTTCAATTGGGGCGGCGGCGGCCCGGGTTTGGGAACCACGCCGGATAGTTTTTCGGTGTTATGGGACGGGCAAATTGAGCCACAATTTTCCGAAGCCTACACCTTCCATACCTTGTCCGATGACGGGGTGCGCCTGTGGGTAAATGGAGAACTGGTCATTGATCACTGGACAGCGCATGAGCCGACCTGGGATAACAGCACGCCCATAACCCTGGTGGCCGGGCAACGCTACGATATCCGGCTGGCCTACTTCGAGGCCGAGGGCGACGCCGAAGTTCATCTCCACTGGAGTTCGGCGTCCACGCCGCAGACCATCATTCCGGCCAGTCAACTTTTTCCGGCCACCATCGAATCGTTTTCCTCGGCGCCGTTGGCCGTGGTGCAGGATGATTTCAACGGTAGCTGGCTTGACCCCGCCTGGGAATGGTACGTGCCAGCCGGTGGCCCGACCTATTCGATGAGCGCCAACCCCGGGGCTTTACGCCTGACCGTGCCGTCCGAGAAGGACCATTGGACGGATCAGGACAACTCGCCCCAGGTGCGCCGTTACGATACGGGCACAGGCGACTTTGCCATTGAAACCTACATTGCTCCAGGCCCATCCGCCGGAGATTACCAAATCAACCTGATGGTCGGCTTTGACCGCTACGACCAGTTCTGGTTTGGCGTAGGAAGCGACAACACGCTGAGTGTCAGCCGGGTGGGTGAACCCACCAGCGCCGAGATCTTCAATATGGGATTGCCCATGCATCTGCGGATTGAGAAGATTGGAACGGAGTACACCTTTAAGTACAAGGTCAATGCCAACGACCTCTGGCTCACGTTGGATACGCGCACGGTGACGGCGCCGGCAGCCTATGTGGGCGTGGTGGTTCGCACGTTTAACACACCTACGGACTCCGTCTTTGACCTGGATTATTTCCGGCTGGAACGCTATGGCCCCCTCGCGCCAACGCCCAGCCCGACGGTGGTGGTGGATGAATTCGACGCCCCAACGCTGGGGACGGACTGGCAATGGTATACACCTAAACTGGGCCCCACCTACTCGCTTAATGCCGTACCCGGCTCGTTCCAGATGAGCCTCCCAGCCAATGATGGCTTTGAACATTGGTTAAGCACCGATGAAGCCCCGCAACTCAGGCGCTATGATCTGGGCGATGGCGATTGGGACATTGAGACATATCTGACAACACTAACTGCCGCGCCGGATGCGCTCTACACCGTGGGGCTGGAAATTGGCTACGGAAAGTACGACCACACCTGGTTGGGCCTATATCACGACGGACGGCTCAAGGCCACCCGCATCGGTCAATGGGAAGTTGACCAGACCGACCAGACGGCTCCCGTGTATCTGCGTCTGGAGCGGCGTGGAGATACCTACACTTTCCGCTACCGCCTGGACGCGAATGAAGCCTGGACGACCCTGGCCCCGCAGACTATGGCGGGCACGCCGGAGTATGTCGGCGTTATCGGGCGAGCGATTGAAACCCTGGGCAGTCCGCTGGTGGTGGATTACGCCTACTTCCGGCTGGAACGCTACGGCAACTTTGCGCCGACCGCCACACCCACACCAACCGCGACAGCGCCGGCCACGGCCACGCCTACCAATACTCCCACCGGCAGCCCACCACCAACCACAACTGCGATGCCGACTGCAACGCCCACGCCGACCCCACCGGGTGACTTGATCTTTGCCGACGGTTTTGAGTCAGGCAATCTTCTACCGTGGACGAGCAACGTGAACGACGGCGGTGACTTGAGTGCGACCAGCGCGGCAGCCTTGATTGAGACCAAAGGTATGCAGGCAGTGCTGGATGATAACACCAGCATTTATGTGACCGACGACACGCCGAATGCCGAGCCGCGTTATCGGGCGCGGTTCTACTTTGACCCGAACTCCATCCCGATGGCCAGCAACGACACGTTCGAGATGTTCCAGGGCTCGAGTAGCACGAACAGCGCCTTTCAGATCCAATTCCGCTTCTCGGGTAGCGCCTATCAGATACGCGCGCGGATTCGCAATGATGCCGGGGCATACACCAACTCGGCCTGGTCTACGTTGACCGATGCCATTCACTTCATCGAGATAGACTGGCAAGGCGCAATGACGGCGGGCGCGAACGATGGCAGCTTGATACTTTGGATGGATGGCATTCAGCAGGCTAACCTGGTCAACATTGACAACGACACGACCCGCATGGATCGGGCGCGGCTGGGGGCGGTGTCGGGGGTGGATACCGGGACGCGCGGCACGATTTATTTCGATGCGTTCGAGGCACGCCGTGCCACCTACATCGGCCCGGTGGGTGGCTCGCCTACGGCGACGCCAACCGCGACCGCTACCCCGACGGCTACCGCCACACCCACCTCCGGTGGCGCAAGCGCGACGCCAACCCCAACCGCCACCGCGACCCCGACCAGCGCACCCAACGACCTTATCTTTGCCGATGGTTTTGAGTCAGGCAATCTCTCGGCCTGGTCTTCCAGCGCCACAGGCGGCGGCGACCTGAGCGTGACGACCTCGGCGGCACTGGCGGGCACTTACGGGATGCAGGCCGTCATCAATGACACGACGACAATGTATGTGCGCGACGATACACCGGTCAATGAATCGCATTATCATGCCCGCTTCTCCTTTGACCCGAATTCCATCACCATGCCCTCGGGCAGTGACCACCTCATCTTCCATGTGGCCAATGGCAGTAACACCTCCATCGTTCAAATCAATTTCCGCTACTCGGGCGGCAGTTATCAGATAACGGCTCAAGTCCGCACCGACAGCGGCACCTGGACCAACCTAACCTGGTACACCATCACCGACGCGGCGCATGTAATTGAGCTGGACTGGCAGGCCGCCTCCGCGGCCGGGGCAGACAATGGAAGCTTTAGCCTGTGGCTTGACGGGGTGCTCAAAGAGAGTAAGACCGGCCTGGATAACGATACCCATCGCCTGGAGTGGGCGCGGCTTGGCCCCTTCTATGGCATTGATGCGGGTACTTCTGGCATAGAATACTTCGACGCCTTTGAGTCCAATCGGTAACCTGAACCGCTAAATGGAGCGCGCGACATAGGTAGGCTTCACCTGCTTGTGTCGCGCGCTGGCTTTTAGGGGGAAAACCCCGTAGACAGTGGCCGGACAATGTGCCAACGTGACTTCATATCGTCCTACTTACACTCGTGGTTGTTGGAGTCCAAATATGCAAACTTTTATCAAGCGTTGGGGTTGTCTGAGCGTGGTCTTGGGGTTTGTGCTCGTCGCAGGCGTGTTCTATTGGGGCTGGTGCTGGGGGTGGTGGGGGCGAGGTAATTTGCTCCTTCAATCATGGTTTCAATGCCGTTGCCCGGCGGCGAGTGAGGCGGTGCGTTATCACCCATTTAAGGTATTGGCCTCGGCGTGTGTTAAGCCATTCTTATACAGCTTTTCTCCCAGTGGCCGTTTTGTAATTGTCAGCGCGAGAGAGCCAAAGATACAGGTTTTGCGTTTTGACCTCGAAACCGGACAAACATTGAGCACACACTTGGAAGACAAAGCTATAAACGATGTGCGTTTTCTGAACGACAATCTGCTTCTTGTGCGATTAGCCTACGGGCAAGGCTACTCATTACTTGATGTAAATGACGGTGCGCTGACAAAAATTCCCTCTGTAGAGTATGATTTGGATTCCCAATTTAACCATTTGGAATCGACTACGCTAGTAACGGTTAAGCAAGCTGAACAAGTTATCGTCACTGGGGATATTGATAATTCTTTAGATGTGGTCGCTTTGACTTATGATTATAAGCAACATCCCGAACGAGGTATTGTTATTCATTCAAGTGGTTTCTCCAGCCCGAAGAGTCTTCTCAAGATACTTAATGACGAGGCAATTACTTATTCTCAGGTTCTACTTCCTTATAAAGCTGGCTCCCTGCCAGGAGCATACTATTCAATAGGGGGAGAGATATGGGCTGATGATCTTGGGGTTTATTCGACGACCAAAGAATTGATTGTGGCAACGGGGCAATCATCAGATGGCCGCCCGTACAATTTTGGGCCAGCAGGCTGGATGTTGAATGACCAAGCAGTGGTGTATGGAACCGGCGGGTCTCATTATTTGATTGAAGGCAGTGGCATTTTCCCCGCTCAATACCCCGTGCCTCAACCTATCCTTCTGTTAGAAGTCCCCCCAGAATACTGGCCCACCACCCCATAGCGAAATTGCCAATCCGAGTCATTTCAAACGGATCAGAAGCGGATAACCGGATGGAAGCAGACTATCCGGTTCCATCCGCTTATCTGTGTCCAATCCGTTTGAGACCCAACCGACTATGCTAGAATCCCAATGCGCGTGAACCCACGCGCATTTGTTTGGAGACCGGTTGATGAAACGACCTGCTTTACTGACGCTCCTCCTGGCCGCCAGCATGTTAAGCGCTTGCGGCCCGCGTTCGCGCACCCCGGCACCTTTGGTGGTGACGGTGTACGGCGCGGGAACCTCTGCGCCCACGGTCGGGGTGAATGTGTCCACCAACACGCCCGCGCCTGCGCCCAACATCCCCACCGCCACGCCCGCCCCCGGCGCAACGGCCATCCCGGTCTATGGCCCGGACTCGTTTCCCGAAAACGTCAATCCCTTAACCGGCGAAATCGTTGACCCGGCCAAAATTAATCGCATTCCTATTGCCGTAAAAGTTTCCAACTTCCCCTATGCGGTGCGGCCACAATTTAGTTTGTCGTTGGCCGATGTGGTGTTTGAGCATCCGGCGGAGGCGGGCCTCACCCGTTTCACCGCCGTCTATTTGCAAAACGACGCGGCCAAAATTGGCTCTATCCGCTCGGCGCGGTTTATTGACGCCGAGATCGCGCCGATGTTTGGCGCGGCGCTGGTCACCTCCGGCTCCAGCCTCGGCACGATGGAGCATCTGCGTTTCAATCCCTGGTTCGTGGGCGCGAATGTCTGGCGGCTGGTCTCGGAAGAGTCAAGTTACGTATGTCCGCCGCTCTGCCGCGAAACGCCCGACGATGCCAATACACTTTTTGCCAGCACCGAGGCGGTGCGCGCGGCGGTCGCGGCCAAGGGGGGCGGCAGTGGTCAACGCGCCAATCTCGGCGGCTGGGCCTTCACCACCCAAACTCCGCCGGGCGGCCTGCCGGTGAGCGATGTGCTGATTGACTTCTCTTCGGCGGCGCATGTGGCCTGGCGCTACAACGCCGGACGCTACACCCGCTGGCAGGAGAAAGACTCCACCGGTGAACTGGCGGCGCACATTGACGCCGTGACCAATGCCCCCATCACCGCCGCGAATGTGGTGTTGTTGCAGGTTAATCAGGTCAACAACTTTGTGCCGGAGGATTTTCGTGATGGCGGCAATTGCGGTTTGGAGATTCAGTTGTGGACGATTGGCCCGGCCAAAATTTTCCGTGATGGGATAATGATTGAAGGCCGCTGGCACCGCGACGAAACGACTAATTGGCAACTCCGATTAGAAGACCCTAACACCGGACAAGTAATCCCGCTTCATCCCGGCAACACCTGGTTTGGAATTGTGGGCCTCAACGCCATCACCGTCCTCAACACCGCAACGTATAGCGCCACGCACAAAGTGGTGGACACCAAGTTCGAGTGTCCCATCCCGCCCACCGAAACCCCCACGGTCACGCCCGAGGGCTATGTTGCGCCGACGGAGACGCCGACGCCATAGTGATTGCGGATTGCTGATTTTAGATTGCGGATTGTGCTAAAGGCCCACGCTATAGATGTTAAGATTTGCTTTTTGAGTCGGGTGTCAACGGATTTGCAACAGATAAACGGATAGCACGCGCCGGTGCTGGCGAATCTGTTTATCCGTTTTGCGAAGCAATCCGTTGACGCCGATTCAAAATCATTTTCTTAACGTCTATAGATGTTAAGATTTGCTTTTTGAGTCGGGTGTCA
>Ga0247727_10014291_pt1 | contig 13224 bp, 8 predicted proteins | sample WisWelCaveWW1625_FD_202498 | JGI IMG/M metagenome (GOLD analysis project Ga0247727, IMG submission 202498) | Biofilm microbial communities from Wishing Well Cave, Virginia, United States - WW16-25 | ecosystem: Environmental > Aquatic > Deep subsurface > Groundwater > Cave microbial mat | place... | reverse complement strand
TCGTCGGGCCGAGTGGTTGCGGGAAAACCACGCTGCTGCGATTGATTGTCGGATGGGAACAGCCAAAATCCGGCAAAGCTTTCATTGATGGCAAAATCGTCGGCTTGCCGAATCGCGACCGCGGCATCGTTTTTCAAAAGTATTCGCTTTTTCCTCATCTCACGGTTTTGGAGAATATTATCTTCGGACTGGAATTGGAGCAGATTCGGTTTTTGTGGAAGTTTATTTGGTATCCCGGTTATCTGCGTCGCCGCAAAAAATGGGTTGACGAGGCGATGACATTTCTCGAGCGCATGCGCTTGGCTGAACATGCGAATAAATTTCCGCACGAGCTTTCGGGCGGCATGCAGCAACGCGTGGCGATTGCGCAGGCATTGATCATGAAGCCGAAAATTATTTTGATGGACGAGCCGTTTGGCGCGCTCGATCCCGGCACTCGCGAAGACATGCAGGTTTTTTTGCTCGAGTTGTGGGAACAATACGACATGACGATTTTCTTCGTGACGCATGATCTCGAAGAAGCGCTCTTTCTCGGCACGAGAATTATCGTGCTCTCGCCTTATTATACGATTGACAACGGCCAGCCCGAAGGCGCGAAAATCGTGATGGATCGCAAACTGCCCGGCCCGGCGGCAACGCGCGTTAAATATTCTCCGGAGTTCAACAAGCTGCTCGAAGAAATCAAGCAACGCGGTTTTGTGAAAGAATACCGCCAGCATATCAGCGAGTTTGATTTGTCGCATCCCGATTCGTGGAAAACCGTGTAACGTAATACGTGTAACGTTCTTAGTTTAAAAAACCTGTTTACTAATTTGAAAGAAGCAGACTATAAATGGTAATGGCGAAATTTCGATTTGACTTTGAAGAGTTGGAATCTTATCAGAAAGCCTTTAGATGGAATCGCGATGTTTTTAGACGAAGCCTGAAGTTCAGACGTTTGCTTCAATCGTCCCTTGGTGATCAACTGCGGCGTGCAGCGTTGTCAATTCTGACAAATATCGCCGAAGGCAGCGGGCAAGAGTCGAAGAGGCAAAAGAAGCAGCATTATAAATACTCATACAATTCTGCGCGCGAATGCGTTCCCATTCTCGCGCTTGCCTGCTCTTTAGAAGCATTGACTGAGGACGACCATCAAAGCTTACGAAAAGAATTGGTCGGAGTTATTCAAATGGTGGCCAAGCTCGTCAAAAGTGTCGATAAGCCAAAAGCAAAAAATGCGAATGAGAAAAAAGAGAATGGCAAGGTGAAGAACGGCAAAAAGCCACAACCCAAAGAAAACGCTCAAAACTAAGACCGTTACACGTTACACGAAGAATATGAAAGAAGAACTCACAACGCAACGCCCCAGTTTTCTTAACGATCTCAACCGCCTCTATCATCAGCGCAAGAAAAATGTGATTTTGATGACGGGAAATATTCACGATTCGTTTTGGGATGTGACGACGAACGAATTTGCGGCGATGGATCAGGTGTTGTATCGCGCGCTGGCCGAGCAATTCACCGTCGTGTTTGTCGATATGGCCGGCGTTTCTTTTCTAAGCGAAGAAGATGAATTGAATTTTGCGCGGGTGTGGAAATCGCTCGAACATTTGCTGCCGGCAGAGGCGTTGCGGCCCGAAGATTTGGAAGCATTTCGCAACATGCTGGCGAACAACACCTTTCAATCGCTGGCGGCGCTGGTGATGTTGAAGCATTTGACTGATCGTCTCGTGCGCTTTCGCAAAACACCTCAAGAATTGAAACCGCTGGCGATCATCGTGCGGCTGGCTGGAACGCTGTTTCCCGAAGGCGAAATCAATCGTCTGCCGGAATTGGACAAAAATCGGCTGGCGTTTTTTTATTCATGGTTGACGCAGCCCGAATTTCGCGAAGAAAAAGATTTTTTTATTTTGCTCAGCCGCACCAACTCGGAAATCAATAGTTTGATCCGATCATTGCCGCATACGGCGAACATTTCGATTCCCCTTCCGGACGAGGCGCAGCGCCGCCAATTTATTGAGCATTTTTTGAAAAATCCGAAAACGAGTGAATCATTAAAATTAGAAGGCGGCGAAGAGAGATTTGTCGCCGATAGCGCCGGTCTCACGCTCGAAGTCATTAAAGATCTTTTTGAAGAAGCCGTCAGCACAAAAACGCCTTTAACGCGCAACATGCTGATGGCGGAAATTAATAACCTTTTGCGCGAGCATTTGGGCGACATCATCGAAGTGGAAATTCCCGCTTTCGGCCCCGAAGCGGTGATTGGCAATGACGAGCACAAACAAATTCTCGACGATGTGTTCGAGCGCTGCGAGCATTTGGATACGGCGATTCCGGCGATATTGGTTTCCGGCCCGAACGGCGGCGGCAAAACTTTTTTGCTGCAAGCTTATGCCGGCAAGTCCGGCCGCGTCGTCATTCGCATCAAAAATATGCGCAGCATGTATTATGGCCAAACTTCGGTGGTCTTTGAGTTGTTTCGCTGGTATGTTTTGACCTTTGGAAAAATTTTAATTCTCGTCGATGAAGCGCATACGGCATTTGGTTCAGTGCATTCGCCGACGACGCACGAAGCGGAGAAACAACTCGCCGGCAGCATCATTCAAATGATGGGCGACGAGCGCAATTTCGTCAAAGTGTTGTGGGGATTGATGACCTCGCGTCCCGACGAGCTCGATCCCGATGTAAAAAGCCGCTGTCCAATTCAAATCGCCGTGTTTGATCCCGAAGGCGAGAAGCGCGTGGCGTTTTTGCGCGAATTATTCAAACGCAAAGGCGTGCCGCTCGATACGCTGTTGCCGGCGGAATGGGAGGCGTTTATTGCCAAAACCGTCAATTTCTCCGCGCGCGATTTTCGCAATCTCACCGCCGAGATGATTCACGCGCGCCGCAAAAATCCGCAAATCAGCGTGCTGCAAGTTCTCGACTACTGGCGCGCGGGAATGGCCATCGTGCGCGAGCGTGAGTTTCAAATGCACATCGCGGCATTGCATTGTTCGTATCCGGTTCTGTTGCCGGAACGGTTTCGGAAGATGGGCTCGGAAGAATTGATCGCGGCGACAGATGGGTTGAGAATGTTGATGCAGTTGAAACGATAATGTGGCGGAACGTCGATGGCGGTATTCCGGATCTCAGAACGCAGCCATTTCCGTGCTGGCTGTGCAGCCGAACAATATCAAGCTTAAAATGATAAGCTTGTGTTTGAATGCTGATTTAGTGGTATTTCTCTGTTCTCTCGGTTTTAGTTCAGAAAACTCTTGCTCTTTCTATCAATTGTCAGCCGGACTAAAACAAAACAGCCCTTCAAGCCATGGTCGAAGGGCTGTCTTCACAAAATAGAAGATGATTCAAAGGCTGTAGTTTACCGGAGGGTTACTCTGTAACGAACATCGGCGATACAGTCATTGCCATCAGAAAAAGTATATTGATGAGAACCAGGACGCCAATTCTCTATATCATAATCATGTCGTCCCATAATTGGATTGTACGTCCCGTATTGGCCATCGTTATGCGGTGATGGCAGATCAAACTGGGCAGCATCACAATCGTCGTTTTGATCCCTGATCCATCCACGCAGGATGAAGAATGAGCCGCTTGCTCTTGGCAGCGAAAAGATTCGAGACTGAGCTATGGTGTGTGTCTGGCCTTGATAAAGTCTAATGAGACCCTGCGTGCAAAGATACTCAATTCGCTCCAATTCTTGACTCTTGTCATCATAAGGCAGAATGGAAAAACGATAATAAGTTTCCGACGGTGGGTCACCGCCCCTCTCCTCGCAGAGATCTCTCATGTAAATTGACTCGATCGTTACTTCAAAGGTTTGCATGTTGACGCTACACTCACGAACTTCGTATTCCGTGGCATCGCCCAGCTTGGCAAGACGAGGGTTCGTGAGCCACTTGATCGTGTACGAAAGCGGAACCCCGGGAGCTTCTTGGGAAACATTCGGCTCACTTTCGAGAAAGGCGAAGAGGTCTTTGGTTGTAACCAATCGAACCCCGTTTTGGGCGGAACCTCCCAAGACCAGCACCGTGGTCTCGCTCTCAGACAGGATTTTTCGAGTTTGATTGTCAATGCCTCCGCCGCCGCCGCCCAGCTTGAATTGCACGGCGACCTTCAGCGCTCGTTTCATATCTTGAAAGCTGTAGCTCGAAGCCATTTTGAAGATAAACATGCGGCCGTACGTGACGGACGAGATATATGCGGGCGGATTGCCCGGCCCCATATAATTGGTTAAATCCGTGATGCGCACGGAAGGGTCGAAGGCCAACTCCGACGAACCTGGATGCTCATAGCCGACGGTGTAATATGGTTGCACGTATCTCACCAAGATCGTTTGTTTGCCGATGGTGCGATCAATTTCAAAATTGCCACGCAAACTGCCCGTCAGCCATTTTGCCGAAACTCCGATTTTCAGCATGGCCTGTTCGCGCGAATAAGCTTCCCTTTCAAAATAAGAAATGCGCGCCGGCGTCGGGATGGGCTTGATACTATTCTTTACGATGAGATCATTGATCGCCGAGGCCACGGTTCCGAAAGTCGGATTGGTTACAGTGCGACGATTGTCGGTCACGAGCAAATCAATGGAAATGGTTGCCGGGCTTCTGGGCGCAGGAATCAACGCCGGCGTACCGCCTTGTATCGTGTTGCCTTGCACCAGTGCCCCAGGCCACACCACGTCGGCATTCGGGTTAAAGACAACGACCTCGTCGAAGTTTTCGGTGAGGCTAATATTTTTGACGGTACACAGGTATTCCGCGCTATCTTCGGGGATAGTCACAGTTTCTCTCGACACCTCAGTTTCTGCCGGCGGCGGTGGATCCGATAAAATAGCGAGATCATCAATGAACTTTTTGACGTTATCGGGAGGCGGCGGAGAGACGACGGGGTTTTTCTTTTTGTCACATGCGCCCAATAATGCTATCAGTGTAACGAGAAGCGACAAAAAAAGAAATCTTTTCATGACGCCAACCATGAACCACGCCGAAGCTAAAAGATGCGCTCCACTGTTGATTCGCGATTCTACGTGAGCGTCTGGGGAACCAGAAATAGATTTTAACGTCTTCATTTTAAACCTCCTTTGTGAATAAAAAAGTGTTTATTGTGACTTTCTATTTATTCTGAGGCAAATGGAAAATTATTTCAAAAAATTTTGTGCAGCGATTACGGAAATAGCATTCATTGCAATGAGCAATGGCTACTCGCAACGCCGAATGAAGAGAGGCGACAACCATCTCGCGACGTCAAAGCTTGGCGGGATTATTCAAGGAAATCAGGATTTGTGGCGTGAAAACTGTGGGGGCGGGAGAATCAGATTGTTTTATAAAAAGTAGTTCCCAGCATGCATGTGCATGCCAATCACTTCTTCACCACGCGAAAAGCGTAAACCTCAACGACTTGAAAGTCTTCTTCAGAGTCGGAATCGGCACCCCATAGCGCCAGTTTATACTCTTGCACGGCCTCCTCGGCGTGAGCAAAAATGGAGGCTGGCAACATCAAAACAACAACTTTGGTTTTGTTAGTCGATTGTGTCTGCAATCTGCTCTGGCTCCAAATTTCGATTCCACCGGAGTACGACTGCAGGACAGCGCGATAGGTTTTGAATTCAGTCTGTTTATCAAATTCCAACTGGAGCTTGACGAAATAGGCATCCGGCTTCACTTCTAAATCTCCCAGGGGTTGCCCGGGCTGCCCCCCACTTCTCGTGCCGGATTTTAACACGTAAGAGCTCGGTTCCAGCAAGCTTGACAATTCCTGCTCGCGTCGCGCGCTTTGTTGGCGCACGGCTTCTAGCTCGTTTTGCAATTGCTCATTTTGCGCGCGGGCTTGTAAAATTTCCTGTTCGATTTGTTGCTTTGCACGCTCTGCGGATTGTTGAAACTGGTAGAGCTGGCGGCGCAAATCGCTATTTTCCAAAGTTTCCTTGGTGCCATAAGACACCAAAATGACAAGACTCGCGGCCACCAACGCAAATCGGAACGTAGGATTTTGCAGCCGCAGAAAATCAAGTACGGTCTCCCACCACGGCGCCGCCGGTTGGGCGGCCGCAATTGGCTTCGACTGCTCGGAAACTGCTGCCACGAGCGCTTGCGCCAGATCAAGACGCTCTCGTCTTTCCGGGGAGACCAGGAAATGCTTCTCGAACTTCTCCCGCTGCGAGGCGGAAAGGTCGTCGCAGACGTAATCATCGATCAAATCGTCTTCAAGGGCGGAAAGCCGCTCAAAGGCCGGCGCGTCGCTGAAAAACATTTCTTCCAGGCGGCGCTGCTCCCCGGCGGGCAATTCACCCAATAAATACCGCTTCAACAACTGATCATTTATCTCTCGCGACTCCATACTCTACCCTTTATATCTACTGACGTGAAAGCCCAAATTATTTCGTCTTCAATCAATAAATTTTTTAAAACAATCTTCGAGACAGGGCTTCAGCTTTTCGGCTCGCATCCGATGCACCTCGATCCGTAGCGCATTGGGGGTCTTGTCACTTAATTTAGCCAATTCCTCGAGCTTTTGCACCTTCTTTTTTGCTTTTTCCGCCATGGTGCGGATTTCGTAGTAGCGGGTGACCAATTCGCGAGCTTCGGGCGAAAGCTTTTGCAGGCATTGTTGCATGCATTCGTGGCGGCGTTGCTCAAGCCATTCATTTTCACTTGCGTTCGTGTCGTCTTCAGCCGATGAGTCACGCAACTCTCCGGGATCACCGATGAGACTTGCCGGATTCCGCAAGTATTCCAGCCGGACGAAATGCGCCACGCGGAGCAAATAGCTCACCGGCTCTTTCCGCTCACCCATTCTGCCGCCGAGGAGTATTTCCACGGCACGGTCAAAGGTCGCATCGGCGCATTCATCCGCATGTTTACAGCCCTTGTTTCGGAAGAATTCGATCAGGGCTTGACGGCATACTTCATATTTATTCGCCGCGCCTTTTCGGTTTGGATCACGCGCGTCGTCCGGATCAAGCCATGCAAGTAATTGGTCGAATGATACCTGGTCCAAAATCCAATGCCCTTTTCCATAAAACTAACGTTGAGCGCCTGAAGGCGCAACTACAAACGATTACTTTTTCCCGATAATGATAAACGGCGCCCAGAAATAGGGCACAGCCCACTGCCGGAGCTTGCGTTTGGCGTCGTGAAGCGCCCTGGCATAGTCCACCGGCTTGCCCTCTTTTTCGGCGGTTGCAACCACGCGAAAAAACGCGCCAATGAGTTCTGCAGATGAGAAATCCGCAACCTGCCAATGGCTGGCAACCACCCGGCGCACGCCTGCCGCCAGAAAACCGCGTGAAAGCGCAAACACGCCCTCACCTTCAAAAAGGCGCCCATACTGCGTGTCACAGGCCGAGAGCACGGCCAACTCACAATCCGGCAATTGCAGCTCATAAATCTCGTACAGTTTCAGAAAGCCGTCGTTTTGGGAGTCAACCGTATCTTTGGGCGGCAACGTTAAAGCCAACGCGTTGGATAGCGAACTATGCTGCAATTCCACCAAGCCGTGCGTGGCGAGGTGAAGATAACGTTTGCCTTGAATATTCGCGCGTAGATTGGGCTCATCGGCTTGCAGCCCCTGCAAGATTTTGACATTTTTCACGCCGAAATGTTTGCGAACGTAATCGGTTTCGAGTGCCGTGCCCGGTAGCCTTGGCAAAGTGCTGGCAAGCTCGATTTCATTGCCGCGGGATGCGGTCCTCAACTCTTCCAAAATATCCGCGGGCTGCGCCGAGGCGCTGTCGTTTACAACAACCACTGGTTTGTTAGTAAACCGTCTTTTGCTCTCTGCTTCAACTATTGCCATATCAAAAATCGGATCGGAAAGGCTCAAAATAGAAGGCTTCCCAACGGAGGTCGGGGAATCTGCAATGGTACGTTTTTCCAAATTGTCGAGAATAGTTGCCGACGGCGCGTAGCGAATAACCGGACCCTCGTCGATCCAATAACGCGTCTCTTTCGGCGTGTTGCCACTTTGCACCACCAGCGCCTCGAAAGGCAATTGATGCAGCAAACCATCGGGGATGAGGATAACTTCCGTGTATTCCGCCAGTTTCGCCCATAACGTATCCGGAACTAAAACTCGTCTTAATGCTTGCAGCCTGGCCGTGGCTGATTTTTCCTGCCCGGATTTCAGAAGATCAGGACTCGTTTTGAGATACGAAAACACTCCCAAAGCCGCACTGACGGAGTCGTTCCCAAGTAAAATCTTTTTCAAATCGGCTGAGGTGAGCGGGCCAACTTTAACTTGTAGAATGGAGGTATCTTCAGTGGTAAATTGCAGAGGAACAACTTCCGGTTTCTGTATTCCCGGTGGAATGACAAAGAGATGACTTTGCTCCTTGCCGATTTGGTACAGAAGCATCAAGCTCTTTTCCGGTATCAAAGATTGCTGGACTGCCGTCAGCGCCACCGGCTGTCCACCAGACGTCATCATGTTCTGCCACAATGGGCTGGCGAGCTTGATTTCTTCCCAAACTTGCTCATATTCTTTTGTTGCCAACTCCAGAGAATCTTTCAAGGCCGCGCTCTGTTGGCTTTTTTCTTCCGCAGACAAGTCTTTGCGGGAAGCAAGAACATTCTGGCGCTGCTGATACTCTGCCATGCGGGCTTTGGCAGCGCTTTGACGCTTGCTCAACGAGATGCGTTTATTTTTGTCTTGAATACTATTGAGCAAATCGATTTGTGCGACAGCCAGTTGATCGAGCAGTGCCCGGGCTTGTCCTCGTTCCGCATATTCCAAAGCTTCTTCCATCTGTCCGGCTTCGAGTTGCCAAGCCACCATCTCGTCGAAATGGTCATCATATTTTTCAAAAAAACCAGCGCGGGTTTCTTCGCCTCCACCGACTTGGGGACGTAGTTTCTCGGCCGAGCGCAAGGCTTCTGAGAGATCATTTAGCGCACCCATCTGATCTCCCATCTGCTTGCGCCACCGGCCTCGCAAGGCATAAGCATCCACTCGCCATTCCGGATAAACTCTATTGGCATCCCAGATTCGAATCGCTCGCTCAATCAGCGGCAAAGCGGTTTGTTGTTTTTCTCCGCCATCAAGATACATGGTGCGAGCCAAGGCGTTTAGGTTCTTAGCCACAGCAGTGTGGTCGGCCCCCAAGGCTTTTTCGCGAATCGCCAATGTTCGTTGAAGAAGCGAATCAGCGTCATTGTGTTTATTCTGGACACGAAAGAGCTCCGCTAAATTGTCGAGGATTATGGCCAAATCGGGATGATCCGGTCCGAGGGCTTTTTCCCGGATCGCGAGTGCGCGCAGTAAGATGGGTTCCGCTTCGTTGAGTTTGCCTTGTTTCAAGTATAGGCTTGCCAAGCTGTTGAGGCCCGTTGCCACAAAATTAGTGGCCGGGCCACGACCGTGATCATAGATTGCCAGCATCCGGCGAAGCATTGGCTCCGCTTCGGCGTACCGCCCCTGAGTGGTGTAAACGTTGGCTAGATTGTTAAGACTCTGGGCCACACGAATATCGTCGGGTCCAAATGTTTTCTCCCAAATCGCCAGCGAACGTCGAAGGAGCATTTCCTCACCAGCATAATTCCCTTTTGCGTGGTAAAAACTAATTGCCCAATCGTTCAAGAGGCTTGCAATTTCACGATGCTCCTGTCCAAAATTCTTTTCTTTGATTGTGAGGGTACGTTGATAGAGTGCCTCGGCCTCGGTGAACCGGTCCGTATTAGAATAGATTCTTGCCAAGTCATTGAGAGTGATGGCAACTTCAGGATGATTCGGACCCAAAACTTCTTCCCGGATTGCCAGAGAACGGCGCAAAAACTGCTCTGCCTCGGTGTACTTGCCCAAAATGTTCAAGAATACCGCAAGAGTTCTCAAGCCTGTCGCCAAGTCGGGATGGTCCGGCCCAAGGGCTTTTTGTAATATATTCAGTGCCTTTTTGTAAAGCGAATCCGCTTTGCTGAATCTGCGTTGGTGCGCATATAGGGATGCTAAGTCATGATGACTAAAAGCCACGGCAGAACTTTCCAAACCAAAATTTGTTCCTGAATGGCAAGCCGCCTCTTAAAAATAGACTCTGCTTCAGTATATTTTCGCTGGCTATAGTAGTAACTCGCCAAGTTGCCTAAGCTATCCACCGTAATGACTTGGCGATCTAACGCGGTAGCCTCGCGCTGGATCGACCATTTGATTTCATAACTTCCTCGTTGTTTTGTCCGGACTGGAGCAATCTCGATTTTCCAGGTGCCTGAGGTATTTGCAATCCACATGGCCTGTTCTGTTCTCGGGGCGCTGGCTGGGGTGTCAAACTCATTTTTTCGATTGTTTTTGGGATCGACAACATAGATCGCCACATCAATCCCTTTTTGTTCCACCTCCACGGCCGCATATTGGCCCGCTTCAAGATTCATAAACCAAACGTGGGTGGTGTCGGGTCCAAGCCTTCTCTCCTTCACTTCTCCCAAGTTCAAAAAACCCTGAGACTCAATGATTGATTGGCTGCTTTGGGGCTGTGCGGCGCTGGCAGGTAGAATGGCAAGAACAAGCGCATAAATGAAGGGCCGGTATTTCATTCCGCTTCCTCTCTGAACTGTGTTTTAATGTTAGAATCATTGGAAAAGAAGGCCAAACATTCCAAAAAAAAGATACCCGATTTTTCGTTGAAAGCAAGAAAAATTTTATCCGTCGAAGGCTCGGCGCAACAATAGGACGCAGCCGGGATTTTGCTTGTTGACATTTTCCTGAAAAAGCTGTAACATTAAACGATAGTGAGAACGTAAAATTTGAAATTGACCTATGCGAGAATTCAACACCTCAGGCCCGAATAACCCGGACATCCATTTCACCGTGAGGCGGGAAGCGCTGCTGCAAAAAGCTGTAGAGCAGATTGCTCGCCCAGCGGATCCGAAGGGTGGGCGCTATTTCACGCTTTATGCGCCACGGCAGACCGGCAAAACCACTTTTGTCGAACAGCTTATGAAGCGCCTTGATCGCCAACAGTTTTTTCCGGTCATCATTAGCTTTGAAGCCCTGGCTGGCGCGGAAGAACTGATCTTCTATCGCGAACTCGGCAAACTGTTTGAGCGCATGGGCGATTTTCCCTTTGCGATACCGGCGATGGGCAGCAAGTATGACCTTATGAATTTTTTAGCGGCATTAAAAACACAAATGCCGCAAAAGCTTTGTCTGATCATTGATGAATTTGACGGGCTACGCGCCCCTTATCTCGGCGACCTGCTGCACGTGTTTCGCCAAATCTACCACGCCCGCGACAAAAAGTACAATTTACATTCACTCATTCTCATCGGCGTGCGCAATCTGACCGAGATCAACCTGGAATACGCCTCGCCATTCAATACGAATGACGAGATCCGGCTCTCCTTTTTCACGCGCGAGGAAACGTACGATTTGATGGCGCAATACGAAGTGGAGAGCGGCCAGCTTTTTGCGCGTGAGGTGAAGGAACAAATTTTTTACGAGACGCAAGGCCAGCCGGGCCTGGTCAACGCCCTGTGCAAAAAGATGGTTGAGGATTTGAATCCCGGCGTCGGGAAAATGATTGGCTCCGACATTGCCGACGAAGCCATCGAGCGTTTCATTCGGGTGGATATCTCCAAGAATGTAGCCAACATCGTGAACAAGGCCAGGCAGGTTGAAGACCATATTCTGGAATTGTTCACCACCAAGCGAAAGATCGAATTCAATATCGGTGCGGAATGGCAAAAATTTCTCTGGATACACGGCGTCATTGAGGTGGAAGACACCGGCGGCAGGGAAAAATACGTCAAGTTCTCCTGCCCGCTTTATCAAAAAAAGTTGTATTTTGCTTTCAAGCCGAGAATCACCGAGATCGCTTATTATCAGCCCATCGATGTGTCTTACAAGACCTTCCTGCTGGCCGACGGCACGCTCGATCTTTTCGCTCTGTTAAAATCCTATCAGGCCTACGTCAACCGGCGCGGGAAAAAAGCTTTTGCCCATGCCCGCAAGCGCAAAGACGGCCGCTATATCGAAGCCGCTTATCACTACTCGCTCGATACTTTTCTTTCCGCGGCGATGCAGTATTTGGACGGGCAATGCCATGTCGAGTTTCCGACCGGCAACGGCAAGGTGGATATTTTCCTTTTTCACCGCGACCGCAAATATATTTTGGAGTTAAAAAACTTTGCCAACGTGGATCAATTAAACGAGGCGAAGGAACAGGCTGTGCGCTATGCCAAAAGCGAAGGTCTGAGCGTGGTCTATCTGGTCATCTTTTCCGAAGTGCATCCGCGTGACGTGCTGACCGAGGCGTTTGAGAAAATTATTGAAAACGTCGCCTTGAAGGGTGTGTTGATTAATGTTAACTTTAGCCGAGGGACGGAGGTAAAAGTAAAAAAAGAAAAAAGGCATACAAATGCCCCTTAATCGCCTCTTATTCGCCCGTTTTGCCCCTAATAAAGTAAACAAGAAATCACCAAACTATTTTTCATAAACCGTCTTCCCTCCTATTACAGTCATCTCAACTTTTACGTCGCGAATTTTCTCCGGATCAATCGAAAAAATATCATCAGACAGCATCACGAAATCCGCCCATTTGCCAACTTCCAAACTTCCCTTTTCTTTCTCAGCAAATTCCGCGTACGCGTCGTTGAAAGTATAACAACGCACGGCTTCGGCGATAAAAATTTTTTGTTCGGGAATCCAGCCGTCGGGATGGCCACCATCCAATGTTTGACGAGTCACGGCGGCGTAAATGCCTTGAATCGGATCAAGCGGCGCAACGTACCAATCGGAACCGAAACTTAAATTAGCGCCGGCATCCAGCAGCGAACGAAACGCGTACGTCATTTTACTGCGTTCGGCGCCGAGTCGTTTCTCCGCCCAACGTCCGTCGTCAATGCAGTGATACGGCTGCATGCTCGGAATCACGCCGAGCGCTTTGAAACGTGCAATATCTTTCGGATGCAAATGCTGCGCGTGCTCGATACGAAAGCGGCGATCTTTCACGCCGTTCTCTTTCGCAACGCGTTCATAAATATTTAAGATCTCCGAATTAGCGCTGTCACCAATTGCATGCACCGCAATTTGCAATCCGGCGGCATCCGCTGCTTTCACGCGTTCGTACATGACGCCTTCCGGAAACCAATCCGAAACATACGTGCCGTAATTCATCGAATCATCGACAAATGGTTCGAACATCAACGCCGTCGACGAACCGAGCGAGCCGTCGACAAATCCTTTAAGTCCGGCGACGCGCAGCCATTCATCATTCGTGGCGGATTCGCGCAATTCCACGACGCGTTCCCACGTGCTGAT
>Ga0247727_10014290_pt1 | contig 13225 bp, 13 predicted proteins | sample WisWelCaveWW1625_FD_202498 | JGI IMG/M metagenome (GOLD analysis project Ga0247727, IMG submission 202498) | Biofilm microbial communities from Wishing Well Cave, Virginia, United States - WW16-25 | ecosystem: Environmental > Aquatic > Deep subsurface > Groundwater > Cave microbial mat | place... | reverse complement strand
TGACGGCTTCCAGCGCAACGTGCGGCACGAACGAGCAGGCGCCGGGCGCGAAATAGAGTTCGAGGTTCATGCAGCTTCTCCCTGTTGAATGATTCCGGATGCTTCCATGCTCTGAATTTCCGCCCCGGTAAAGCCCAGTTCCGCAAGAATGGCACGGCTGTGCTCACCCGGCGCGGGCACCGCGTCCATGCGCGGTTCGAACCGGTCCAGGTTGAAGGGCGGCTTCATCGCCTCGATCGGCCCGCCGGGCGTGCCCACCTCGCGCCAGCGGTCGCGCGCCTCCAGCTGCGGATGGTCCCAGAACTCCTGCATGGAGTTCAGTTTTGCATTTGCGATATCGGCCTTGTCGAGCCTTGCCAGAATTTTTTCCGCGTTCAGTTTCGAGAACACCCGTTCAATTTCCTCATGCATCGCATTGCGGTTTTTCGCGCGTGTGGGACCGGTAGAGAATCTTTCGTCCTTCGCCAAATTCAAATTCTCAAGAACAACAGAGCAAAATCGTTCAAACTCCCGTTCGTTCTGCACCGACAGGAACACCATCCCGCCATCGCCGGCCTTGAAAGGGCCGTAGGGCACGATGGTCGCGTGGTGCGCGCCCGGGCGCGGCGGCGCCTCGCCGCCGTAGGCGGTGAAATAAGCCGGGAATCCCATCCACTCGCCGAGCGACTCGAACATAGTGATATCCAGCGTCGCCCCGATACCCTCCCGCGTTCTCCTGTACAGCGCGGCGAGGATCGAGGAGAAGGCGTACATGCCGGCAGCGATGTCGGCCACCGGGATGCCGGCCTTGGCGGGCTGCTCGGGTGTGCCTGTCACCGACAGCAGCCCCGCCTCGCACTGCACCAGCAGGTCGTAGGCCTTTTTGCCGGCGTAGGGTCCCGCCGGACCGTAGCCCGAGATGCCGCACCAGATGAGCTGCGGATGCATCGCGCGCAATTCGGCCGCGCCCAGGCCGAGCCGTTCCGCCGCGCCCGGGGCAAGGTTCTGGACGAAGACATCCGCTTTTTGAATCAATTTTTCGAGTATTGGTTTTGCATCGGGATGCTTTAGGTCCAACGAAAAACTCTCCTTCGACCGGTTGACCCAGACGAAATGCGAAGACTGTCCCTTCACGGTCCTATCGTAGCCGCGCGCTGCGTCGCCGCCGCCGGGCCGCTCGATCTTGATCACGCGCGCGCCCAGCTCCGCCAGCTGGCGGGTGCAGAAGGGGCCCGCGATCACCTGCTCCAGGCCGACGACGGTTATGCCTTCGAGAGGTCGTTTCACTTTTTTCTTTTATTCGAAGTTCAAGGAAAGGCCCTGAAGAGATAAACCTTCAAAAAAAGTATTCCAGCGCTCGCCCGCCTTGACCGGGTGCGCGTCGGTGAGCGTGCCGGTGCTGACGATCTCGCCCGCTTCGAGCGGGGGGCATCGCTTTGTTTTGTTAGCAGTTCTATTAAAAAACTTAAAGCCAAAAGAGGACTACCAAGTACGTTCGAGCCGACGCCCTGGTCTTTCTTTTCGTGGTTTTTAAATAAATCTATTTTCAAAGAGGGAAGCGCTGCTGCCAAACCGGAAATTCTCTCCACAGCCACGGGCGTGCCGAGGATCAGGCGTCCGTGCAGCCCATTGTCCGCCGTGCAGTCGGCGATGGTCACTTTCCAGTCCGCGTGATGGCACTGCACGATCTCGACGCTGTGGGCGATCCACTCGATGCAGCTTAGCAGCGCCTGCGGGTCCCTGGCGTTCAAGGACAACGCCTCCGGCGTTGTGGGCGGCGCCGCCTTCAGCTTGAAGCAGATCTCCGGCTCGATGCGCGGCTGCACCAGCCCGGCGAGCGGAACCGTCGCGCGGTTGTCTTTCGCCCGGATCAAGGTGCGGTCATAGACCGCGCCCCACAGCGGTTCGCGGACTCCATAGCGTTCCCAGAGCGTGCGGTTGGTGAAACCGATCTTGCGGCCCTCGAGCTGCCAACCCTGCGCCAGGCGGTGGGCATGCAGTTGGCGCGCCGCGGCGTAGCCCGTTTCGGCGGTAAGCCCCGGATAGCGCGCGCTAAACGCGGCCACCTGCCGGGGGTGATCGTGCAGGTCGATGAGCTCTTTTGCGAGTTTGGTTGCGTCCATGGTCAAGTGATTCTAAATTAGACCCATGGAGGAAGACTTTCTCTGGGCGATGCTCGGCTTGACGCTGGTGATCGTCGAGTTGCTGACCGGCACTTTCTACCTGCTGATGCTGGCGATCGCGGCCTTCGGCGCCGGGCTCGCCGCCTGGCTCGGCCAGGGTTTCGGCGTGCAGGCGGTGGTGGCCGTGGCGCTCGCCGCCGCCGGCTGCTACGGCGTGCACGTCTACCGCGAGAAGAATGCGACCCGGCAGATGGCGCCGGTAGACGCCGGCCAGCCCGCGAGCTTCGAGAACTGGGTGGACGAGGCTGCGCGGCTGGCGCGCGTGCGCTATCGCGGTGCCTCGTGGGACGCGCTGGTCGAAGGGGAGGCGTCCGTCGATTCGGGCGCGATGCTGTACGTGGTATCGACCCATGGCAACACGCTCAAAGTCACAAGCCGTCGTCCCGCATAGTCCGGCCGCAGTGGCCGCAGTCCATGCGCCGGCGCCGGCGGCAAGCCAACTAACGAGGGGAACGTCCATGCTTTCCAAGCTGATTGTCGCCGTCGTCCTGACCGTGATCGCCTGGACCATACCGGATACGCGAAGCTACGCGCTGTATGTATTCCTGATCGCGGCCATCATCGCCTTCCTTTACGAGGGCGTGCGCATCGTGCCGCAGCAGAGCGCCGTCGTGGTGGAGCGCTTCGGGCGCTACCACGTCACCCTGGAGCCTGGCCTCAGGATCATCGTGCCGCTCTTCGACCGGGTGGCCTATGTCCATTCGCTGAAGGAAGTGCCGCTCGACGTGCCCGAGCAGGTCTGCATCACCAAGGACAACACGCAGCTCGCGGTGGACGGGATCCTGTACTACCAGGTGACCGACCCGCGCCTCGCCTCCTACGGGTCGGCCAACTACCTGGCCGCGATCACCCAGCTCGCGCAGACCACGCTGCGCAGCGTGATCGGCAAGATGGAGCTGGACAAGAGCTTCGAGTCGCGCGAGGACATCAACCGCCACATCGTCGCCGAGCTCGACGAGGCGGGGCGAAACTGGGGCATCAAGGTGCTGCGCTACGAGATCAAGAGCATCACGCCGCCCGAATCGATCCTGCGCGCGATGCAGGCGCAGATCACCGCGGAACGGGAAAAGCGCGCGTTGATCGCCAAGTCGGAAGGCGAGCGCCAGCAAGCGATCAACGTCGCCGATGGCCAGCGGCAGGCGGCGATCCTGGAATCCGAGGGCGAAAAGCAGAGCGCGATCAACCGTGCGCAGGGCGAGGGCACGGCGATCCGCGTGATCGCGGAGGCAAATGCGGCGGGCGTGCGGGCGGTGGCCGAGGCGATTTCCGACAAGGGCGGCATGGAAGCCGCCAACCTCAAGGTCGCGCAGCAGTACGTCGACGCCTTCGGCCTGCTCGCCAGCAAGTCGAACACCTTGATCGTTCCTGCGAACGCTGCCGATATCGCGTCGTTCGTGACTACCGCGATGACGGTGCTAGACAAGACCAGGCAGGCGCAGGCTGCCGCGAAGGCAGGCTGAGATGTCCGTCACCGCGGTCAACCACTTCACCATCCTTACCGACGACTTGCCGGCGACGCTGGCGTTCTACGAGGATCACCTCAACCTGAAAGCGGGGGCGCGGCCGCCGTTCACGTTTCCGGGCGCCTGGCTCTACGCCGACGCCGGCAGGGGGCCGGACCCGATCCTGCACGTCATCGCCGGCATCGACAAGCAGCGCCTAGTGAAGGGCGTGATCGACCACATGGCCTTCAGCGCCAAGGGGCTCGCTGCCGCGGTGGCGAAGCTGAAGAAGGGAAGTATCAAGTACGAACTGCGCCAGCAGGTCGGCTCGGGCACCTGGCAGCTGTTTTTCTTCGATCCAAATGGCGCGAAAGTCGAACTGGATTTCGACAAATCGGAATCCGCGCCGACTTAGTCCACCTTCGCGCCGGAGTCGCGCACGACCTTGCCGAGGCGCGGGATGTCTTCGCGCAGCTTGGCCGTCATCTCCTCCGGGGTGATGCCGCCAATGTCCAGCCCGAGGTCCTGCAGGCGTTTGACGACATCGGGCGCTTTCAGCGCTTTGGCGACCTCGGTGTAGAGGCGGTCGAGAATCGGCTTCGGGATGCCCGCCGGCGCAAACAGCGCCTGCCAGGAGCTGATGTCGTAACCGGCAAGGCCTGTTTCCGCCAGCGTCGGCACCTCTGGCGCGAGGAACGAGCGCTTCGCGCTGGTCACCGCCAGCGCCTTCAACTTGCCCTGTTTGGCGGGCGGGTAGGCGGTGGTGAGATTCTCGAAGCTCATCGACAGCACGCCGCCCAGCAGGTCCGGAATCATCGGTCCGCTTCCCTTGTACGGGATGTGCTGCATCTGCACCCCGGTCAGGGTCTTGAACAGCTCGCCCGACATGTGTTGCGAGGTGCCGTTACCCGCCGAGCCGAAGGAATGCTTGTTCGGGTTGGCTTTGAGGAAGGCGATCAGCTCCTGCACGTTGTTGGCCGGGATGCTCGGATGCACGACCAGCATGTTAGGTAGCGACGCGAGCAAGGTGATCGGCGTGAAGTCCTTGAACACGTCATAGGGCAGCTTCGAGTAGAGCGCGACATTGATCGCGTGCGAGCTGACCGTGCCGGCGCCGATGGTGTAGCCGTCGGGCGGTGATTTGGCGAGCTGGTCGGCGCCGAGCGAGCCCGCCTGTCCGGGCTTGTTCTCCACCAGCACCGGCTGACCGAGCGCCTCGGTGAGCTTCGGCGAGAGCAGACGCGCCAGAATGTCGGTGGTGCCGCCCGGCGCGAAGTTGACGATGTATTTGATCGGCTTCGACGGCCAGGCCTGGGCGTGCACGGTGGCCGCACAGGCAAGGGCAAGCGCTGTGACCAGGATTCGCATGGCTTCTCCTCCAAAGAGAAAATTCTAGCCTTAAACAACCCGGGTTCGCTCGCGTCGCTGCGCCGGGCCGCGTTGACACTTCGCGGGTGGAGCGGTACCTTGCTCAAGAGGAGGGTCCATCATGTCTTATCCGCGATTCGCAAGGCTGTTACCGCTGACCGCCGCGCTGGTGGTAGGGATTGGCGCGGCCGGTTCGGCATTCGCCCAGAAGGCCACTGACGTCATCTTCAGCGCCGGGCCCACCGGCGGCAGCTGGACGCCGATGGCGGCGGCGGTGTCGCAGGTCATCAACAAGCGCTTCACTGAGCTGAACGTCCAGGTCGAGCCGGGCGCAGCGCTGGTGAACATGGAAAAAATCCGCATCGACAAGGCCGATCTGGGCTGGTCGATGACCAACGTGATGGCCGACGCGCAGACCGGCACCGGGCAATTCGAGGGCAAGAAGACGGACAAGGGCCTGTACGTGGCGAACTTCTATCCCAACGTCTGGCAGATGGCGGTGCCTCTCGACAGCGGCATCAAGAGCATCAAGGATCTGAAAGGCAAGGCGGTGGCGCTGCCGGCGCGCGGCAATACGAGCCTGGTCGCGGGCTGGGAGAACCTGCTCAAGGTGAACGGCATGACGCTCGAGGACCTCGGCGCGAAAAGCTACGGGCCGGTCTCGTCCAACGCCGAGGCGGTGAAGAACCGGCAGGCAGTGGCGGCAGGCTGGTTCACCGTGGTGCCTGCCTCGTTCGTGCTCGATCTTGGCTCGGCGATGAAGCTGCGCGTGCTCTCCATCAGCGACGCGGAGTTCGCCGCGCTGCGCAAGATCAACGCGGGCTTTGTCCGTCACACGATCAAGTTGGACACCTACAAGGAGCAGGGCGTCACCGAGGACATCCAGACGTTCCAGTCACCGACCGTGCTGATCGCGTCGTCGAAGACGGCCGACGACGTGGTCTACAAGATCACCAAGGCGATTGTCGAGGGCAGGGATGCGTTCGGCATCGTCGTCAGCGTGATGAAGGGAATCACCCCCCAGGAGATGGCGCAGAATTTCGGCATGGCCTACCACCCCGGGGCGGCGAAGTTTTACCGCGAGGCCGGGCTGCTGAAGTAGCCGGCCGCGCGCAGTGCGCAAGCTCGTCGGCTACGCCGGCCTGGTCGTCGGCGTGGTGGCGGTCGCCATGGCCGCCTACCACGTCTACGTCAGGCTGGCCGTTTACGCGCCGGATCAGCACGCGCTGCTTTTCATCACGCTCGCGTTCAGCCTCGTCCTGTCGTTCCTGCTCTGGCCGAGGGGCGAGGGCCGTACGCCGGATCGCGTTCCCTGGGCCGATCTGGGACTCGCGATCCTGTCGCTCGCCTGCGTCGGCTACATGTTCGTGAACTACGCGTACGTGGTGAACCGCTTTCCCACGGCGCATCCGCTCAGCGCCATGGACATGGCCGTCGGCGGTCTCGCCACGCTGCTGGTGCTGGAAGCGACGCGGCGCACGATCGGCGCGTCGCTGCCGATCGTGGCGATCGTGTTCATCGCCTACGCGCTGCTCGGGCCGTGGTTGCCGGGCTGGCTCTACCACAAGGGCCTGAGCCTCGAGATCACCATCGACCAGACCTACTTCACCACCGAGGGCATCTTCGGCGTTCCGCTGACGGTCGCCGGCACCTACGTGATTCTATTCATCATCTTCGGCACCTTCCTCGAGAAATCGGGCGCCGGCCAGTTCTTCATGAACTTCGCCAATGCGATTGCGGGCGGCGCGCGCGGCGGTCCCGGCAAGGTGGCGGTCGTCTCCTCGAGCCTGTTCGGCACGATTTCGGGCTCCGCGGTGGCCAATGTCATGGTCGACGGCTGGCTGACCATCCCGATGATGAAGAAAACCGGCTTCAAGCCGGAGGCGGCAGCAGCCATCGAGGCGGTCGCCTCCACCGGCGGACAGATCATGCCGCCGATCATGGGTGCCGCCGCCTTCGTCATGGCGGAGTTTCAGGGCGTGAGCTACACGCAGGTGATGATCGCGGCGGCGATCCCGGCACTCTTCTACTATGGTGCGCTGTTCGCCTCCATCCACTTCAACGCGGTGCGCTCCGGGCTGAAGGGGATACCGCGGGAAGAACTGCCGCTCCTCGGCGCCATCATGCTGCGCCAGGGACACCTGTTTCTGCCGGTGATCGTGCTCCTCGCCCTGCTGCTGTACGGTTTCACTCCCACCTACGGCGCAATTGTCGCGGCTGCCAGCGTGATCGCGATCTCGTGGCTGCGGCCATCGACCGGGCTGCGCTGGAAGACCTGCGTCGCGGCGCTGCGCGAGGGTGCGGAGCACACGGTGCCCGTGGCGATGGCCTGCGCCTCCGCCGGCATCGTGATCGGCATCGTGCTGCAGACCGGCCTGGGGCTGCGCTTCACAGCGTTTCTCGTCGATTTAGCCGGTGGTTCGCTGATGCTGGCGCTGATCATTACGATGCTTGCGGCCCTCATCCTCGGCATGGGCATGCCGACGACGCCGGCCTACATCATGCAGGCAGCGCTGCTGGTGCCCGCCCTCATCAAGCTCGGCGTGCTGCCGATGGCGGCCCACATGTTCGCGTTCTACTTCTCCTGCCTGTCCGCCGTGACGCCTCCGGTCGCGCTCGCGGTGTACGCCGCGGCCTCGATCGGCGGGGCCGGTCTGTGGGGCTCCGGCCTGCAGGCGGTCAAGTTCGCCGCCGCCGGGTTCATCGTCCCGTTCTTCTTCGTCTACAACCCGTCGCTGCTCTTTTCTGGGCCGTGGCAGGATATTCTCCAGGCGGTGCTGACGGGGACCGTAGGCGTGATCTCCCTGGCGGCCGCGCTCGAAGGATACTTCCTGCGCGTCGCCACCTGGTTCGAGCGCGGCCTGTTTCTCGCGGCGGCGTTCCTGCTGATCGATCCGGGCTTGGTGACCGACATCATCGGCTTCGCCCTGCTCGGACTCGGCTTGCTGATCCAGAAGCTGCATACGCCGCGTGCCGCGGCGCCCGCAGGCCTGCGGCCGTGAGTCGCGCGCAGCACATCGTTCTGACGCTGATCGCAGCAGCGGTCGTCCTCGGCACCCTGGCCTTGGGCGTGCTTCGCCTGTACGCCAGCTAAGCTAAACGGGGGTTTTGACGGGCTTGCCGGCGAAATGCAGGTGCAGGTTCTCGACCTGCAGGTCGCCCATCGCCTTGCGCGTCTCGACCGTGGCGCTCGCCACGTGCGGGTACAGCACCGCGTTGTCGAGCGTGTAGAACTCCGGCGGCACCTTGGGTTCGTGCTCGAACACATCGAGCCCGGCGCCGGCGATTTTCTTTTCCTGCAGGTAGCGCAGCAGCACCGGTTCGTCCACTACCGAACCGCGCGCGACGTTCACCAGGTAGCCCTGGGGCCCGAGCGCGTCCAGCACCCTGGCGTTGACCAGTTTCGCGGTGCCCGCGCCGCCAGGTGTGACCACCAACAGCACGTCGGAATTCTTCGCCAGCGCCACCGGATCCGGGTCGTAGGCGTAGGGCACGTCCTTTTTGTTGCGGTTGTGGTAGCGGATCTTCATGCCGAAGGCCTGCGCACGCTTGGCGATTGCCTCGCCGATGCGCCCGAGGCCGAGGATGCCGAGCGTCTTGCCGCCGACCGAGGTGGCGAGCGGATACGGCCCGCGCGTCGGCCAGTATCCCGAGCGCAGCCAGGCTTCCGACTGCGGGAACTTGCGCAGCGTATTCAATACGAACGACAGGGCGCAGTCGGCGACACAGTCGTTCAGCACGTCGGGCGTATTGGTGACGATGATCTTGCGCTTCCTTGCGGCGTCGAGGTCGATCTGGTCCACGCCGACGCCGAAATTCGAGATCAGCTCAAGCTTGGGCAGCGCGTCCATCAGCTTGCCGTCCACCTTCGCGTGGCCGAAATGCGCCAGCGCGCGCATGCGCGGCCCCGCGGCCGTCAGCGCGGCCTCCTGGTCGGGCGCTTGCCAGAGCTTGAGGGCGGAAAATTCGTTCTCCAGCCGGTCCATCGTGCCCTTGTGCCCCGGAGCGGTGACGATGATCTCGTTCTTCATGCTTGGAATTTTCCTCGCAAGGCTTCAGCCCCGCGCGCGAGCACGCCGACATCGGCGCCGACGGCGCAGAACAGCGTGCCCGCGGCGAGCATGCGCTTGGCGTCCGCTTCGACCGGCGACAGGTAGCCCGGCGCCTTGCCCGCCTTGCGAATGCGGCGCATGGCCTCCTCGATCAGCGGCAGCACCGCCGGATTGGCCGTTTCGCCGGGATAACCCATCGAGGCGTGCAGGTCCGCCGGCCCGATGAACACACCGTCCACGCCTTCCACCGCGCAGATCGCCTCCAGCTGGTCCAGCGCCGGCTTGGTCTCCACCTGCACCAGCACGCAGATCTCCTCGTGCGCGCGCCTGGCGTAATCCTTGACGCGGCCAAAGCGCGTCGCGCGCGTGGTGCCCGCGACGCCGCGCACACCAGCTGGCGGATAGCGCGTGGCGGCGACCGCCGACTTGGCCTCCTCGACCGAGCAAACGTATGGAATCAGCAGCGACTGCGCGCCGACGTCCAGCACGCGCTTGATGTTCACCATGTCGTTCCACGGCACCCGCACGACTGGCGCCGTCGGGTAGGGGGCGCAGGCCTGCAGCTGCGTGAGCAGTGACTCCAGGTCGTTGGGCGAGTGCTCGCAGTCGAGCAGAATCCAGTCGTAACCTGCCCCGGCGATCACCTCCACCGTATAGCTGGAGGAAAGGCTCGACCACAACCCGATCTGCGGCTTGCCGGCCTTGAGCGCGCGCTTGAACGCGTTCTGCGGCAACTCCATGGTCAATCGAACTTGGTGCCCGATTCCTTCACCACCTTGGCCCATTTCGCCTGCTCGGTCCGCATCCAGGTGCCGAGGCTTTCCGGCGTGTCCGTGCGAACCTCGGTGCCCAGTTTCGCGAAGCGTTCCTTCATGTCCACTGCGTTCAACGCTTTGCTCAGCGCGGCGTTCAGCCTGGCCACGGTTTCGCGCGGCGTGCCGGCGGCGCCCACGATGCCCTGGAAGGAGCCCGTTTCGAAGCCGGGCAGGCCCTGCTCGGCGACGGTGGGCGTGTCCTTCGCCGACGGCACGCGCTGCGCGCTCGAGATCGCCAGCGCCTTCAGCCTGCCGCCCGTGACCGAAGGCCAGGTGGCGAGCATGCCGTTGAACAGCACATGGGCCTGGCCGCCCGCCACGGCGGTCACCGCATCTGCCCCGCCCTTGTAGGGGATGTAGGTCCAGTTGACGCCAGTGCGCTGGGCGAACTCGATGCCCGCGAGCTGCGGCGCGCCGCCGATGCCCGAAATGGCGAAGTTGAGCTTGCCGGGGTGGGCTTTCGCCATCTCGATCAGCTCCTTCACATCCTTCACCTGCACGGAAGGATGGACTGCGAGCACATGCGGCGAATACGACACCATCACCACCGGGCTGAAGTCTTGCGACGGATTGAACGGCAGCTTCGGGTAGACGCTCGCGCTGATGACGAGCCCGCCCAGGTCGGTGAGCAGCAGCGTATAGCCGTCGGGTGAGCTCTTGGCGACGAATTCTGCGCCGACGTTGCCGTTGGCGCCCGGCCTATTCTCCACGATCACCGGCTGTCCCCAGGCGTCGGTGAGCTTCGGGCCGATCTGGCGCGCGAGAATGTCCGAGGTGCCGCCGGCTGCATACGGCACGACGATGCGGATCGGTTTACTGGGATAGCTCTGCGCGAGCGCCGATGCCGCAAGCAGCGCGGCGGCGCATGCCGCTGCGATTCGGATGATCATCTTGCCTCCCCCTCTAAGTCGTTTGGCTGCGAGCCCATTGTAAACTCGCCCATTGCGTCACGGAACCCCCGAGGAGAAATAATGACTCGCATGTTCGCGGCATTTGCATCGCTGCTCGCTGCGTTGCTCGCGGGCGGGGCGCAGGCGCAGGGCTGGCCCACCAAGCCGATCAAGGTCGTGATTCCCTTCGTCGCAGGCGGTTCCTCCGACATCACCGGGCGCGCGATCGCCGCCAAGTTCCAGGAGACCCTCGGGCAGCCGGGCATCGTAGAGAATAAGCCCGGCGCCAACGGCGCGATCGCCGCCGAATTCGTCGCCAAGGCCGATCCGGACGGCTACACCATCCTGGTCGGCTCGATCGGCGTGTTTTCCATCAACGCGGCCCTCTTCAAGGACCTGCGCTACAACCCGCTGCGCGATTTCGCGCCCATCACGCTGGCGGTCACCACGCCAAACGTGCTGATCACCAAGCCCGGCCTGCCGGCCAAGTCCATGAAGGAGCTGGTCGATTTCGCGAAACAGAATCCGGGGCGCCTCTCGTACTGCTCGAGCGGCACCGGCTCCTCGGACCACCTGACCGGCGAAGTCTTCAAGCAAGGCGCGGGCATCTTCGCCGTGCACGTGCCGTATCGCGGTGGCGCCGCCTGCCAGACCGACCTGATGGGCGGCCAGGTGGATTTTTCGTTCCAGAATCTCGGTGCCGTCACCGGCTACATCAAGGCCGGGAGAATGAAGGCGCTCGCGGTGACCGCGAAATCCCGCCATTCCCAGCTGGCGAACGTGCCGGCGGCGGGCGAAGCGGGCTTTCCGGACCTGGTCGTCACCTCCTGGCAGGCGGTGGCCGCGCCGGCGAAGACACCGCGCGACCTGGTGATGAAGCTGAACGCCGCCGCGGTGCGCGCGCTGCGCGCGCCGGAAATTCGCGAGCGCATGACCCAGATCGGCTTCGACGTGGTCGCCGGCACGCCCGAGGAGTTCGGCGCGTTCATGAAGTCCGAAGTGGAGCGCTGGACGCGCGTGGTAGAGCTTGGCGGCATCAAGCCGGATTGATTGTTTTATGCCTTCATTTAAAAAAGATTTTTTAGAAAAGGCAATTGAAGCTGTTGTCAGTGCCGGCGGCAGCGAGGCGCGCGAGGCGAAAATCGTCGCCGAAAACCTGGTTACCGCCAATCTGACGGGGCACGACTCGCATGGCGTGGGCATGATCCCGCGTTACATCGACTCGCTGCTGGAAGGCGGGCTCAAGGTCAACCAGCACCCGAAGATGGTGTTCGACGGCGGCGCCATGATTTCGCTCGATGGCCAGCAGGGCTACGGCCAGGTAATCGGTCTGGAAGCGATGCAGATCGGCATCGCGCGCGCGCAGCAGCATGGTCTCTGTGTGATGGGCCTGGGGCGCGCGCACCACCTGTGCCGCATCGGCCAGTGGGCCGAGCAGGCGGTGGCGGAGGGCCTGATTTCGCTGCATTTTACCAACGTGATCTCGCGCTCCATCGTCGCGCCCTACGGCGGCGCGGACGCGCGCTTTGGCACCAACCCGATGACCGTGGGCATCCCGATCCCGGGCGAGCCGCCGTTCATCCTCGACATGGCCACCAGCGCCGTGGCGCAGGGCAAGATCCGCGTCGCGCACAACAAGCGCGAGAAGGTTTCCCCCGACTGGCTTATCGACGACCAGGGCAACCCGACGCCCGATCCCAGGTTCGGCGTCATCGAACCCTTCGGCGCGCTGCGCACCTTCGGCCTGCACAAGGGCTACGGCCTGGCGGTGGTGTGCGAGCTGCTCGGCGGCGCGCTCACCGGCGGCGGCACCTGGCATTCCGACGACCGCTCGAAAAAGCGCGTCTGGAACGGCATGCTCACCATCCTCATCGACCCGCAGCGCATGGGAACCGCGGATGTGTTCGGAACCGAGACCACCGCCTTTCTCGAGTCCCTGCGCAAATCGCCCGTGGCGCCCGGCTTCGACAAGGTGCGCATCGCCGGCGAGCCGGAAAGGGAAAACCGCGTGAAGAGGGAGCGCGACGGCATCCCGGTGGACGAGAACACCTGGGAGGAAATCATCGCCGCGGGCGCGAAGCTGGAGGTGGAACGGGCGGTCCTGGAGAAGCTGGCGCAGGGCGACGCGCCGAATCCGGCGAAGGCTCCGGGCGTGTCTTGAACGCGATTAAGGCTCAGCCCGATTCGACGCGGTTGCGGCCGGCGTTCTTGGCGCGGTAGAGCGCCGCATCGGCTCGCGCCACGGCTGCGTCGACCGCCTCCCCCGGGCGGGCCTGCGCGAGGCCGATCGAGGCGGTCACGCTGAAGTTTTCCGCGATCGCGGGGAAGCGCAAGGCGGCGATCCGTTCGCGCAGGCGCTCGGCAAGCATGACCGCGCCGGAAGGCTCGCTCTGCGTCAGGATCAGCATGAACTCCTCGCCGCCGTAGCGGCCGAAGACATCGGTGAGGCGCAGGCCCGCCGTCCCCGCCGCGGCCACGGCCTTTAGCACCTCGTCG
>Ga0247727_10014289_pt1 | contig 13226 bp, 14 predicted proteins | sample WisWelCaveWW1625_FD_202498 | JGI IMG/M metagenome (GOLD analysis project Ga0247727, IMG submission 202498) | Biofilm microbial communities from Wishing Well Cave, Virginia, United States - WW16-25 | ecosystem: Environmental > Aquatic > Deep subsurface > Groundwater > Cave microbial mat | place... | reverse complement strand
CCAGTCCGCTTTGGGACCTGGTATTCTTCACCATGCCTCCTGCCGAAAGCCGCAAGCCGCGCGACAAGAAGATCGTGCTGAAATAATCCAGAAGACGTCCCCACGGAACCGGGGCAAAATTTCAAATCATGAATGCATCATTATCAAAGAATGTATTTTTTGTCAAGGAACATCCGCGGATTTTCAAGGCTACTGCCAAATATGATGTCCTTGATCCGGAATCGGGCGAAGTCCTGATGGAATGCCGGGAAGAGAACCTTGGATTCCTGACCAAATTCTTTCGTTACACGGGATACAAGCAAATGACACCGTTTAATGTGGTGGTCAGGGACAAATCGGGAAAGCAGGTTGTCAGAGTCCAGCGTCCGACGACTTTCTTCACATCAAAAGTTAGAGTATTTGATGAAAACGATCAGCAGATCGGCGGATTCCGTCAGAAGTTTTTCTCTTTTGGCGGCGCATTCAATGTGGAAGATACACAAGGCAACCACCTGTTTAAGCTGAAAGGGAAATGGACAGGATGGGAATTCAAATTCCTGGCAGGAGAAAAGGAACTCGCCCACGTCACAAAAAAATGGGCAGGAATCGGAAAAGAGTTTTTTTCCACTGCTGACAATTACGTATTGAAGATTTCTGAAGACGTTCCTGCTGATGCAGCCGCAAGAAAACTCATTGTGGCATCGGTCATGACCATAGATAAGGTCCTCCGTTCCCGTTAAGCAACCGCCTGATTTCACTGCCCGTGTCTGATCACTGGTATGCGATTGTCAATCCGGCATCAGGCAGTGGCCGGACGGCGGCTTACTGGGAAAAAATATCCGGCTACCTGCGTCACGAGGGAATCGTTTACGAACCCCATTTCACCCAAAGCAAAGGTCATGCGACGGAACTTGCCATGCAGGGAATCTCCCGCGGCTTTACCAAAATCATTGCCGTTGGTGGCGATGGCACTGCCCACGAAGTTGCCAACGGCATCCTGAAGCAGGAAAAAGTTCCTTCATTGGAAATAACGCTGGCAATGATTCCGGCGGGAACAGGAAATGACTGGGGCCGGACGATTGGAATCCCGCGAAACTGGAATGCTGCAATTCGTGCCATTCGGGCAGGAAAGAAAACAGTGCAGGACATCGGCGTAATCGAATACGGACAGGTTGGCAATGAAAACCGGCGATATTTTATCAACATAGCAGGAATGGGATTTGAGGCTTACGTTGGCGAGTACATTAACGCCCGGAAAGCGAGGGGAAAAGGAGGCTTGTATTCCTATGTGAAGGGACTGATTGTTTGCCTGGGGAGTTACAAAACGCAGGAAACGGTGTATGTAGTCGGGAATGACGAATTCAGGGCGCCTGTTTTCAGCCTGGCTTGCGGGATTTGCAAATACAATGGTGGAGGCATGAAGCAATGTCCTGATGCTGAGCCAGATGACGGATTGCTGGACCTGACCGTCATCCATTCCGTTAGCAAATGGACGGTAATACGGAACATTGGCCGGATTTTCAGCGGGTCTTTTGTTAAACTCCGGCAAGTCAGGCAATTCCGTGGCATTTCTTTCACAGCCTTTGGTGAAAAGGAAGCCCTTCCGATTGACGCTGACGGTGAATCTCTTGGCTCCGGCAAGGCCAATTTCAGCATTTTGCCGCGTGCTTTACATGTGATCTGCCGTTGAGCAAGGGACCGGAAAAAAAATTCCAGACCGCATGATTTTGATCCAAAAAATATTTAACTTACCTATCGTTCATGGAAGGAGAAATCAGCTAAATGAAAACCTCCGCCGGGCAGACATTGATTACAAGATGGGGCTGGCGGCAAGGCAGAAACACTGCCGGTAAGGTTGCTGATTTTCTAAATTCATCAAATCCACTTGATAATAATTATTTGATGGGATTTTTCCAATCATATAGATTTCATTTCAATACGATAAAGCCAAACACTATGGAGCAAGAAAACCAAACCCAGGAGTTGGAGGCAAGGTTCAAAAAGTCAGCTGACACTTTGAGGAAACTTGCCTACCGACCATCAAACGACCGATTGTTGAAATTGTACGGCTTGTATAAGCAGGCGACCATCGGGGACGTCAACATTGAAATGCCCGATCCGCTGGATCTGGTTGCGAGGGCGAAATTCGAAGCGTGGCAGGTACAGAATGGAGTACCACCGGTGAAAGCGATGCTGGATTACATTGAGCTTGTCGAATATCTCTCTTCGCGTCCGAAGCAGGTGGTGTTAGAGTGAACAAGGGAGTCGGGAGTAGGGAGTAGGGAGTAGCAAGACTTTTTCCGATAAGAACCGGGGCCTGCTACGAACTATCTACAAATGACTACCGTCTATTTACAACGACTACCGTCAATTTACTTTCAAAAAACCGTGGCCAGGCGTAAATTCACGCGATGCGATTTTTGCTCCCGGTTTTCCTTTTGATTCCAGCCATAATCTATTCCCAGGCGCTTCCGGATTCCACCAATGGAAAATCTTTTGGCGGTGATACCGTTAAGCCGAAAGGACCGGCTGCCAACCCCGAAGCAAACCTGGAGGAGCCATGCGCTTCATTTCGTGTTGGAAAATTCACCTATGCAACCGGGGATATGGCCGGAATTTCCATCGTTAGGAAGAAAAAAAAACATATCGAATACAACAAGATCACAGAAGAAAAGGCGGTTTACAAGGTCAAGTGGGAGTCTGATTGCGAATACATACTGACGTTCAGGAAATCGAGTCTGAAATCCCGTCTGAAGGAAGGCTGGGAAGTGATCAATACCATTTACGAAACATCCCCGGATTATTACATGTTTAAGGGAGATCGCAACGGCATCTATTACTTTGGCAGCGTTGACAAAGAGCTCAGCAAGAAGGAAAAGAAGAAGCGTGATGAAGAGCAAAAGCGCCTGGCGGAAATTGCCTACCGCGATTCTGTTTCTGCGGCATACGAAGATTCATTGCTAAACATTTTCATTGATTCCCTGAAAAAGGAAGGTTTGTTAAAACGACAGATTGAAGTACAGATTGACAAATGGAATAAAATGAGGGAATTGCAGAAGGCCGATACAATGTCAGCTGGTACAACAAAACCGCATCACCACGACAGCACTTCTGCCGCAGGGAATGGGGAAAAGAAGAAAGACAAAAAGAATATGAATGAAAAGAAGAAAGAAAAAGGACCGGATGAAAATGATCAGACTCCACCGCCGGAACCTGGCAGCGGCAAACCTGAAAAGAAAGCGAAACCGGTAAAAGAACACGCATCAAAAGAGAAGATTCCGAAAGAGAAGGAGCCGGCCGAAAAATGAAAAGGAAAATTCTCATTACAGGAGGAGCCGGATTCATCGGGTCCCATCTGGTACGTTTGATGGTCGAAAAATATCCGGCTTGCGAAATTTTCAATCTTGACAAGCTGACCTACGCAGGCAACCTCGAAAACCTGAATGATATCAGCGAAAGAAAAAACTACACATTCATCCGCGGTGACATTGTAGATGCACCTTTTCTTGATGCGATATTCGCCAAATACGGATTTGATGCCGTGATTCACCTGGCGGCGGAAAGTCACGTTGACCGGAGTATTGATTCTCCGATGGATTTTGTTTTCACCAATGTGATCGGAACGGTGAACCTGCTCCAGGCCTCCCGAAAGTTTTGGAAGGACCGCAAAGACGTGCTCTTTTATCATGTTTCCACCGATGAAGTGTACGGTTCACTTTCGCGGGAAGGGTTCTTTGTTGAATCTACCCCTTACGATCCCCGAAGTCCGTACTCCGCTTCCAAGGCTGGTTCTGATCATTTCGTAAGAGCCTGGCATCATACGTACGGCCTTCCCGTCGTCATCAGCAATTGCTCCAACAATTACGGGAGCCACCAATACCCGGAGAAATTGATTCCACTTTTCATCTCGAATATCATGCAGAAAAAACCCCTTCCTGTGTACGGAAAGGGCGAAAATGTGCGGGATTGGTTATGGGTAGTGGATCATTGCAGGGCGATTGATCTGATTTTTCATCGGGGCAAAATCGGTGAAACATATAATATAGGTGGCAAGAATGAATGGAAAAATCTCGACCTGGTACTCCTTCTGTGCAAACTGATGGATGAAAAACTGGGTGAGGCAATCGGCGAATCGGAGAAACTGATTTCTTATGTGACCGACCGGGCAGGGCATGATTTGCGCTACGCGATTGATCCGGCAAAACTGGAACGGGAACTCGGCTGGACACCTTCGGTCAATTTCGAAACAGGATTGAGCAAAACGATAGACTGGTATCTCAACAACAAGGAATGGGTTCAGAAAATTCTGGACAAGAAATCGTAGATACCTACCTCACGATTTCAAAATCCGCCGAAGGAATCTACAAGGAGAAAGGATCCAGGTTTTTGTCATTTGCATATCCCGTGGAATGTGAAGAAGAAATTTCGTTCCACAACCTGACACTTCGAAAAACATATCATGATGCAAGGCATGTTTGCTTTGCCTGGCGCCTGGATCCCGCAGGCGGAAAATTTCGCGTCGCCGACGATGGCGAGCCCTCACATTCCGCCGGAACGCCGATCCTGAATGCCATCAGGTCGCGGGAACTGACAAATGTCCTTGTGTCTGTCGTCAGGTATTTCGGCGGTACCAAACTCGGCGTCGGCGGGCTCATCGAGGCCTATGGAATGGCAGCAAAATCTGCCCTGGATTCGTCCCCCATCGTTCAAAAATTCATTACGAAACGGATCACCGTGTTTTACAAGTACGGAATGACGGGGGAATTCCGCCGGATTTGCAGCCGTCTCAAAATACAACCTGCCGAATCTCAGTTCGGAGAAAAATGTGTGGCAAATTTCGCCATCAGGTTATCAGAATTCGAATCGGTAAAGAAGGCAATTGCCTCATCCGGATTCGAATTCGAGGAATGAGAAATGAGCAGTCAAAACAAAAGCAGTTTCCTGCTTGTGGAAAATCCTTCTGATTCGATACGGATCAGGAGCAGGTGCATCTGGCGATTTGCTTCTCCACCGATCTGAAACATACAGGAAACATCGCCGCCCGTCGCAGAAACTTCCTGCTGCGAAAACAAAGTTTTCCCCGATAAATCTGTTGCCGAAAGCGTTACCGGAATTCCCGCAGCAGCTTTATACTTCACTGCAATGAATCCGTTTGACATTTGCCATGCCGACAAATATCCTGCGGGTGCCTTCAGATCTTCTATCCCAGGCTTCACATTGACAAAAAACAGGTAGTCCTCCACTTCACCGTGATAGGCATTGCTATCAAGTCCGCAGGGATCAATCGGATCATGTCCGCAGGATTCGATCATCTTATTCATGACTCGCATCCTTCTGATTCCGGTTGTTGTTGCTACCGGTATCGGAACATCTTCTGTGAATGTACCGGCGACCTGGTTATCAAGCGTGACAACCTCTTCACCGGCATCTTCAAAATCCTGATCGGCGTTCATATCAATATATACTCTGATGTGATTGTTAGGACAAGAATCTCCGATTTCCGTTGCGACGGTAATGCTGACGGTATCGCCTTGCGCCACAATGATCGAATCACCCGTGTAGATGAAACCTTCTGTTGCAACGGAAGTCCGGTTAAGATTTGCGGCAGAAACGATTGTGATTCCCATACCACCTCCGTTGGCAACATCCACAACCGGAACACAATACTGGCCAAAGGCAGAAAGGGCAATCATGCAAAAAGCAAGGCAGGAAAATGCAGTTTTGGTAATGTTTTTCATATTCGAAATAGTTACGATTGTGATCATGGCAAAAGGTACGAAGAAATCCGACGTTGGTCACGAGTATTCAGGGAGTAATGTCGGAAATCAGAAAAAGAGTCGTCAGAAATATCGGTAATTTCACTTCGCTTCACCTTTGTTCTTTGCTCTTTGTTCTCTGTTCTTTGTTTATTGTTCATTGCCATTTTTTCCTGATACGGGCCGGAAGGCCGGCCAAAACCAGTTCATAGGAACGCCGGATAAGCCTTTTTCCTTCGTCCGATCTCAGATCGGATAAGCTTTCTGCTTTCACCCATTTGGCGCGGGCAAGATAAGGTGCCGGAATAAATCCCGGCCTTTCGATCAGATCTTCAAATTCATCTGCATCAGATTTGAATGATGCCCCGCAACCCGGATCGGCGCAGGTAACAAGGAACATTTTTCCGCCGATCAGGAAACAAATGTCATTTCCCCACTTCAGATCTTCAGTTACTCCGGGCAGGGAGAGACAGAATTTTCTAATCGCTTCGATGTTCATGAAAACAGTCGTTGGTCTTTTGCTTAATCATTTAAATATACAGCAACAAATAAAACAAAATATATTGGTAATTTCCATGATTTTGATCCCGGAGGGATCTCTCGTTGGTAGCAACATCGTACCGTTCAAATAAACCAATTCCCCTTCGACTCCACAGGAGTCGAAGGGATGGTGTTGGTGCCGACGATTGCTACGAATGTATGATGACTCTGACATCGGTTTGTGATCGCTGATCATGGATTCTCTTGTCATTTTTTTCCCGAAGCATGCCAAAAAAGGTCGTGTCCCCCAGTGATTCGGGGGATCACGACAGACAGAGCCATAAAAACGTAAAATATTGGCGTATGAGAATCCTATTACTCTTATTCCTCCATCACCGATCTCATCCATTCATCCATCATCGTCACAAAATCATAATTGAAATTTGTTTTGGACAATCTGCTGATGCTGCCATCTTGCTGCGCTGCGATTCCGTCTTCCATGCTTCCGACTTTTGTGAAACCATGAGTCGTTCCGGGCAGCAATTTGTATGTACCGTTTCCGGGATGATTGTGGTTTACAATCCTGATGATTTCTTCGTGAGAAAAAGAATTCAGTGCTTCGAAGTCTGCCTCGCCAAATACCGACAACACTTTGCAATCGAGATTGGCCCAGGCCTTTGACAATTCAAGTTGATGAATCTGCTGCCAGTATTCTTCCCTTCGCTGAAACAACATATTGGTTCCTTCATATTGAAAATCCCGTTCCAGCAACCTTACATATTCCTTATTGGCTGACAACTGCCCGAGAGACCTCTGAAGAACATAATGATCGTGCAGGAAATCGTGATAAATCCGCATATCATTCTCATTGGTCTCCCGGTCTATTCCCAACCTCGGATTCTGGAACCTGAGCATTTGCACCAGGTATTCTGACCAGGGAAGGTGCGATGTGCCATACACAATCAAGCCCCGGATTTTTGCCTTCTCTGCGAGAAGAGGTGCATTGATTCCACCCAACGAATGCCCGAAAATAAATATGTTATTCCTGTCAATTTTTGGCGAATTCGTTAATTTTTCAAATCCTGTTTCAAATGCCTCTTGCTCTGTCAGAAAATCAGAATCAAAGCAATTGGGAGTCCCCTGGCAATCTCCCATTCCGGTTTTCTCGCACCGGAACACGGCGTAACCGAGCTTGATCAGGCTGTCGAGAATCCGGCGGTAGGGATGATGTTCCGGCATCCAGTCATAGGAAGCGCAGTTGTAACCGGGAATCAGGTACACCACCGGATGGGGACCCGCTCCACGGGGAGTAACGAGGATCGTGCTCAGGTAACCGCTTCGGAATGGAATGCTGCCGTATTCTACCAAAGCTTCGTCGTACTCCTCGCGAGGCTTCGAAATTGCTTTCACACGCAAAGTGACAGATTCATAGTTTCTCCATACTTCATATCTGACAGAATCCCCTCCCCTCAATCCGGCAACCCGCTCATTGGTCAGAAAGTCGGTAACCGTCTGAAATCCTTCCCCATTGATGGAAAGGAGAATGTCACCCTGCTTCAGTCCGGCTGCCGCCTCAGTCGTATTCGGCCGGATCCAATTCACAACAATTCCCTTTTTTTGCGGCAATCCGGCAGCTTTTGCCGCAGAATCCGATAAACTCCCTGCATACATTCCAAACGAGGCAGCCCGTGGAAGTTCACCGGCAATCGCATCTGAGCTGATACAAAACGCGGGAACAAGAATGAATAAATTCAGAATATGCCTGTGGGAAAACACAATACGAATTACGCTTGCGCCTCCCGGTTTGGTTTGTCCTTTCCTGCCAAATCAGCAAACGAGTTCCGCCATTTTCCCGGAGCCACGCCTGTCTTTTTCCGGAAAGTTTTTGAAAAAGTATGAATATCAGAGAATCCGGTTTGGTGTGCCACATCCAAAACCCGGAGATTTTCCTTCTGCAGGAGAATCTTTGCGGTTTCTATCCGGCAGGAAATCAGGTATTGATGCGGCGAAATCCCAAATACCTGGCGGAAAGTACGATGCAAATGATATTCAGAAAGACAGCATTCACGGGCCAATTCGCTGATCGTCACCTGTGACAACTGACAATCTTCAATCCATTCCCTCGCTTTTGTCACACGCCGGAACAATTCCTCCCTCGTGCTTTTCTTTTCTGCTTCAATGCCATTGACCTGTGCGGAAATGCGATGGTTCTCGGCGACGAGAATTTCAGCCAGACGATAGAAAAAATCGCTTCCACCGGGAATCGAAGAGTCCCTGCGAATCACGATGGCGGAATCAGCGAGAAAATTTCCAAGCAATGAACGCCTTGCAGTGAGGACGATTTCCCGGAATTCCCCCCCTGCAGAATCCATACGGTGAAACGGCGATACAAGCGAGGAATCAATATTTCGATTCATCGTTTGAATCACATCTTTTACGATTTCCTCGTCAACATAATAACAAATTCCTTCAACGGCCTTTTCCGAATCAATCCAGCAATGCAAATCCCGCCTCCGGTTCACAAGCAGGAATTTTCCCGATGTAACCTCATGTTGACTTCCATTCATCCGGTAATGTTCTTTACCGTCCAAACAGAATTTCATCGAAAGGCCCGAATCGGGTTCGTACTTTTCGAATTGCTTGAGTGTGGTGTGGATGACTTTGTTCCGGTGATTAAGAGGAAAACCGGGATGGAAGTCACTTTGAACTTTGGTCAGATAATCTCCTTCCATAGCAAGTGGTTCATGGGTAAAAGTGAACAAACGGTCAAAAATGTCCTTCTTATCCCTACGCTGACATCGAGGATTGTGTTTTGCGGAACCCGGATAATGTCTTCCGAAATACAGTTATCAAATGTTAATGTTATTCACCGACTACTTAATCGCCTGATTTTCAAGCAATAATATCGGTACGTCGTTGGCAATCCATTCCTTGAGCCTATTCTCTCCCGCATCAGCAATTTTCACGTTGAATGCACCCAGGACGATATCCTGATCGCCATCTGCATCAACATCGCCGGCATCAATCAGCATCCACCTTGACAGTTTTGCCTCCGGAATCGTACAAGCTTCAAATTCCAGTTTTCCGGTATTCCTGAAAAAAACAAATGCCTCGCCCGGCCTCGAATTGAAATCAGGAAAAAAGGAAACCGCAGCAATATCGGGATCGCCATCCAGGTCAAAATCCCGAACCTCTATTCCATATGCGCCATTCAGCGGAAGGAAAACCGTTTCCTTGAATTCGAGGCTTTTTTCCTGGAGGAAAATTCTGATTCCGTGATTGCGTTTTAATATGGGCGAATAATCCATGTTGTCTCCATTGCAAAGAACGAGGTCTTCCCTCCCATCGCCGTTCATATCCCGAACATCCAGGCCTGTACATCCGTACGTCGGACTGAAACGCAACAATCTGCGTCGAAGGAATTGCCCCTTCCCCTGGTTCTGAAACAAATCAATTCCTTCATCGGCGTTTGCCATGAGAGCGACAATGTCAGGAAGCTTGTCACCGTTCATGTCAAGAATGTGTGTCACGGTCGGACCGTCATCGTGAAACAATTCATGCCTGACATGGGTTTGCACTCCCGTGTTTTCGTACCAGGAAAGCGCGCCCAGGTATCTCCCAAATTCACATATGACTGCATCTTCATCGCCATCGGCATCCAGGTCCGCGAAATTGGTATGCACAGGACGCTGCAATGAATCCAGTACAAATACATACTTCCCCCTTGCATAATCAGCCGGTGATGCAGCCACCCTTACTTTTCCCAGCGGCAAATCCGTGCCGGCCATACTTCCGATATCCGTGATCGTGAAATGAGCCGGACCAAAATCAATTTGAACCACAGCATTTGCCTTGCCGGCAATGGACCTCCGGGAGCCGGATTCGCTGATTGCGACCAGCTCTTGCTTGTAAAATGCGGCGAACAATTGTTTCCCTGCGGGATCGAATCTGAGCGCTGTCAATGCCGATGCGTATTCCGTCCCACTGAACAATTTGCGCACAGAAAACTGCTGACAGGAATCTGCAAGAGGAATCTGCGGTGAATAAGCAGATGCCTTTTCCGGCGCTTTTCCAACATAATATTCCACAATTTTCAGCCAATCTTTCCGCGAGATTTTCGGCTGAGGCGGATAAATTCCTGCTTCAAAAATCCGCCTTCCTCCTTCTCCCGGTTCTACCCATTCTTTCGGTATCGTATCAAAAAAGGTATTGTTTCCGGCTGATACCCAATACACTCCCAGAAATGCTCCCATCCTAACGAGGATGTGATTTCGCCAGGTCTCTTTGTCAAGCTCGGCGGGTTCCGGACGGATGTGACAAGTGCTGCAGAATTGTTCTGAAAGCAGGGCACCTTCCGAAGGTGGCGGAACGATTATTTTCGAATCTTCATTGCTGCAGGAAATTGCGATGCACAAGGACATGAATATGCCGCCGATAAGAAGATACCTGTTTGAGAGAAGGATCATGACGCAGGCTTGGCACGATTTCCTTGTTGCTTTTTTGCCGGTTGCAGATCCAGGCTGATGAATTCGCCCCCCTCATCACTGCCGGCGGAAAATTTCCCGATGAGTTTGCTGCGGTTCTTATCCGATTTCACAAGTTTTCCAAGCACTTTCTCCATTTGTTTCGGCGAAACCGGAGAAGAAATATAATCTGTTTTCCTGTTGTCGCAATAAAAAGGATACAATTTGATTTCGCCGATTCCCTTTTCTCCGGGATAGAGAACCAATTCACAGATCATACTGAACGGAAAAGATCTTTCCTTATCGTACCGGCCGGGAGCGCCGTAAACAAAATTCCCCAGATTGTATATGATCCACTTGTCCCGGTAACATTCCACTTCCTGGAGCTTGTGTGCGCCGTGGCCAATCACAATATCTGCGCCCGCCCGGATCATCTTTCTTGCAATTTCCTGCTGTCTTTCATTGCGCCAGCTGTAGTTGTTGCCAAAATGAGGAAATCCAACAAGAATTGCCTGCGGATGGTCTCTTCTCAGATTGCCGAATACATCATTTATCAACTGGTCTTCGAAACCAAATACGCCATGATTGGTTTCCGTCGCATAATAGTCATAGACATTTTTCATTTTCGGCATCATCCAGTAACAGCCTGCAACGACAATTTCAATTTTCCCTGACCTGATCACCAATGGCTTTGAGGCTTCTTCCAAATTGTATCCGGCGCCAAAATGCCGGATGCCATTTTTTTTCAAGGATGAAAGCGTCATTTTCATTCCATCCAGACCGTAGTCAATGGAATGATTGTTTGCCATAGACATTGCGGTGATGCCAAATTCCTTCCAGATTTCCGGTCCGCGTTTTGCATCTCCCTGGTTTGTATATCGTTTGCCGGGGATTGGCTTCAATCTGGTTTTGCTACCAGGGTTTACCAGGGGTGTTTCGAGATTGGCGATGATTTGATTCTGCCGTTTCATGAGGGGAGCGAATCCGGTCATCATTCGGCGGTATCCATTTTTGACGAGGATGTTTCCTTTTCCTGCTTTCTCCAGGCTCTTGTGCCAGGTTTCCCCAAATCCTGTGTCACCGCCAAACAATATCCGGCATAACTTACCTTTCTTCATTTCGGATCATGTTTACCAGGATTTTGGGAAGGTGCAGAATGATAACGTGATTGTGCCCGGCGATTTACGCAAATTGCTTCATTCATACACTTGAAATCATGTTTGCAAACAAACAAACTCCGCTTGCGATCCGCGAATCACTGTCCCAGTCCATTTTCACTTTCTTTCTGGCTCTCATTTTTGCCGTTTTTGCCGCGCTGCAATGGAACGATCCTGACCCACTGGTATGGATGGCAATTTACGGCGGGACGAGTTTGGCTTGTGTTGCAAGTGCATTTTTCAGGTTGCCGGGGATCCTGGGTGTCGCCGCGGTTGTTTTGGCATTGGTTTTTGCAGCCTGGCTGTGGCCGGGAGAAACCAAAAATGTTTTCGGAGAGATGGAAGGAAATCCGGTTGTGGAAGAGGCCAGGGAATCTATGGGGATGGTAATTGTTGCCGGTGCCTTCATTTATTTGTTATGGCGATCACTTGCGAGAGTCAGGAGTTCCGTAGTTTTGATCAGAAAGCCAGAAATTTCATGACCTGTTCCTCCACCTGCGAAACCTGTTCGGCGCTCAGAATTTCAAACAGGTTTCCGTTTTCATGCGGAACCCGGGGAATATGAATCCGGTAGGGCAAAGTTGCGGCCTGGAGATAATGCAGGACATTCTCAAGCTGGTCAAGTCCGCGAAGGTTTCCAAACATCCCCGATGACAATCCGGCAAGCGCACATTTTTTCCCACGAAAGGATTCCGGAAAGGGGCTATTGTCAATCAGGAGTTTAAGTATGCCCGGATAAGATCCGTTGTACTCCGGAACGACGAAGACAAAACGATCGCTTTCGACGATTCTCCTGCGGACGGATTCAAAGGGGGAATTTCCGTCTGTGACTTCCGAAAAATAAAATGCGAAGTCGGCTGGCAGATCTGCGAGATCGAGAATAAAATTCTCTGCAGCAAAACGCGACAGCAAATTGCTGTAATGTTCCGCAAGACTGCGACAAATGGTAGCCGGCCGGTTGGTTCCGGAAACAATGCAGATCATCTTCCTTTGAACGCGCCGATTTGCTGAGAATTTTGCTTCGTTCCGAAAATAGATAATTTTAGACGAACACTGCAGTTCAAACAACAAGGAAAGAACATGAAAGTAACTTATTACGGACACTCCTGCTTTGGGGTCGGGTGCGGCGGATCCAGTCTGCTTTTTGATCCGTTTATCTCCGCAAATGAGAAGGCTGAAGGAATCAAGATCAAGGACATCAGGCCCGGTTACATTCTGATCACGCACGGGCACCACGACCATGTTGCTGATGCCCTGAACATCTCCAGGGAATGCAACGCTACGATTGTATCGAACTACGAGATCGTAACCTGGTTTGGTGCGCAGGGATGGGAAAAAGGACATGCCATGAACATCGGAGGTTCATGGAAATTTCCATTCGGCAGGGTCAA
>Ga0247727_10014288_pt1 | contig 13226 bp, 12 predicted proteins | sample WisWelCaveWW1625_FD_202498 | JGI IMG/M metagenome (GOLD analysis project Ga0247727, IMG submission 202498) | Biofilm microbial communities from Wishing Well Cave, Virginia, United States - WW16-25 | ecosystem: Environmental > Aquatic > Deep subsurface > Groundwater > Cave microbial mat | place... | reverse complement strand
CTGCCCTGTCGGTTGTTATCCCGACAGGGTAAGAATCAGTGTTCGCAGCGGCTGCACATGAGTCAAATTAGCCGGTACAAGCCACTAGTGTGGTGTCTCGCAAATGCCTTCCCCCTCTGCGGCTAGGCTCTACAAGGCATTTGCGAGACGTAACCACACTAGAATCATAGGTTTTCTAGTGTCCCGATCGCGAAGTTCGTCAGCATTTGCCGCAATCTCTCAGCGGACTTCTCGATCACCACACTAGCGCCGGCTACAGCGACAGATGCGCGAAGGCCGGCGCGTCCGGCCAGAAGATGCGCGCTATCGCGTTCACCTGCGCCGGCGCCCCCGTCGTCAGGAGGACCGGCGGCGAGCCGGCCGCGGCGGCCTCGCCGACGTAGCGCGGATGGCGGTGGAGATAGTCCTCCAGGCTGTCGGCCACCACCTCCGGCTGCGACAGCAGGCGCGTGAACGCCGGCAGATGGCGGCGGAACAGGTGCTCGACCAGCGGGTAGTGGGTGCAGCCGAGGATGGCGCGATGCGGCGGCTCGCCGGCGAGCTGCGCCAGCAGCCCAGTCACGCCCGCGCCAACCAGGGCCTCGAGCTCGGTCTCGCTTGCGCCGCGCTCGATGGCGCCGGCCAGCTCGGGGCAGACCTGTTGCGCCACCGTGACCTTCGGGCAGCGCTTGCGGATTTCCTCGGGGTAGGCGTGCGAGGTGATGGTGCGCGTCGTCCCGAACACGGCGATCACATCGGTATTGTACTTCTGCGGATACTGCGGCGCCGTCGCGGCCCAGGGCGTCTGTGTCGCTGCCTCGACGGTGGGCGCGACGATGCCAAGAATATTGCGCCCCGCCCAGCCGCTCACCGGCAGCCAGTCCTTTTGCAGCGTGCGCGCCGCCACGCACGTCGCCGTGTTGCAGCCGAGCAGCACCAGCCGGCAGCCGCGCCGGAACAGGGCTTCCACGCCATCTCGGGTCAACGTCACGATCTCGTCCGACGGCTTGTTGCCGTACGGCACGTTGCGGTGATCGCCGAGATAGACGAACGGGGTGCGCGCAAAGCGCTGCACCAGCGCCCGAACCACCGTGAGGCCGCCGTGGCCTGAATCGAACACGCCGATCATCGCAATCTGATCTTAAGGCGTTCCGGCGCCAGGGCGTCGGTCTTGGTGTCGTGGCTGAGCAGCAGCTCCTTCAAAGATGGCCGCGCTCGTGCCTCCAAGTCGTGCCAAAGCTCGGCGGCGACCAGAACAGCCGCCTCCTTGCCTCTCTTGGTCACGATTTGCGGCCCGACGGTCAATGCCTTCTCCAGCATTTCGCTGAAGCGGGCCTTGGCGTCCTGGACCTTCCAGGTCCGATCCGGGTCGGAGGGCTGATCGCGCATAAGACTAGTTATCTACCTAGTCAGATGGCGGGGCAACGGCATCCCCACCCTTCACGGGATGCCGCTTGGCAAGGCCCGGCCGCCTATTCCGCCGCCTGCGAACCGGCAGCCGCCATCGCGGCCTCTATGGCCTTCAGGGCGGTGAGGTCCGGCAAGGCCACGGTATTGTAGCCGCAGTCGACGAAGTGCACCTCGCCGGTCACGGCGCCCGACAGGTCCGACAGCAGATAGAGGCCGGCGCCGCCCACCTCGTCCAGCGTCGGCGAGCGCCTCAGCGGCGCGTGGTCGCGCTGATAGTTGAACAACATGCGCGCATCCGAGATGCCGGCCCCTGCCAGCGTGCGCATGGGGCCCGCCGAGAGCGCGTTGACGCGCACGCCCTTGGGACCGAGGTCGGCCGCCAGATAGCGCACGGAGGCCTCCAGCGCCGCCTTTGCCACGCCCATGACATTGTAGCAGGGGACCCAGCGGGTGGCGCCGCTGAAGGTCAGCGTCAGTAGCGAGCCGCCGCTGGCAGGCATCATCTCGGTGGCGCGCTTGGCGACCTCGGTGAAGGAGAAGCACGAGATCACCATGGTATTCACGAAGTTCTCGCGCGTTGTGTCGGCGTAGCGCCCGGACAGCTCGCGGCGGTCCGAGAAGGCGAGCGCGTGCACGACGAAGTCGATGCCGCCCCAGGTGTTCTTGATCTCGGCGAAGGTCTTGTCGACGCTCGCGAGGTCCGTCACGTCGCAATCGGTGATGATGTCGGCGCCGACCGATTTGGCGAGCGGAATGGCGCGCCGGCCGAACGCATCACCCTGATAGGTGAATGCGAGCCTCGCGCCGTGACCCGCCAGCACGCGCGCGATGCCCCAGGCAATCGATCGCTCGTTGGCCACCCCCATGATGAGGCCGCGCTTGCCTGCCATCAACGGCCCGGGCCGGGCGATATCGCTGTTCGTCATGACCATCTTCCATTCATGTTCTGTGCGGGCGGCACAGGTTCGCTTCCAATCACGCTGCGCCTGGGCCGCGCAGGCCCAACTGCTCAATTTTCTCGGTCTCGACAAGCCGCAACGCTCCCTCGGGATCCGCCGTCGGGGCAAGCCTCGCGCGGACCAGCGCGCGTGGCCTCACGCGTCGCATCGTCTCATCACCAAAGTTGCATTGGTGCCTCCGAAGCCGAAGCTGTTCGACATGACACAGTTAAGGCTTGCGTTGTCCTGCCGCTTGCGGACGATGGGCGCGTCGGCGAACTCCGGATCCAGCTCGTCGATGTTTGCGCTCTCGCAAATAAAGCCATTGTTCATCATCAGCAGCGAGAAGATCGCCTCCTGCACGCCGATCGCACCCAGCGAGTGGCCCGTGAGCGATTTGGTCGACGAGATCGGCGGCATGTCCTTGCCGAACACCTCGCGGATCGCCGCCACTTCCTTCTGGTCGCCGACCGGCGTACCGGTGCCGTGCGGATTGATGTAGTCGACCTTGCCGACGCCCTTGCCGTCGAAGCCCTGCATGGCAATGCGCATGCAACGCACCGCCCCTTCGCCCGAGGGGGCGACCATGTCGAAGCCGTCAGAGTTGGCGCCATAGCCGACGATCTCGCCGTAGATCTTGGCCCCGCGGGCCTTCGCCCGGCCGAGCTCCTCCAGCGCCACCACGCCAGCGCCGCCCGCAATCACGAACCCGTCGCGATCCTTGTCGTACGCGCGGCTGGCCCGGGTCGGCGTGGCGTTGAACCGGGTGGACATGGCTCCCATGGCATCGAACAGCACCGACAGCGTCCAATCGAGCTCCTCGCAGCCGCCGGCGAACATGACGTCCTGCTTGCCCCATTGGATCATCTCGGCGGCATTGCCGATGCAATGCGCGGAGGTGGCACAAGCTGAGGAGATGGAATAGTTGACGCCTTTGATCTGGAAGGCCGTGGCGAGCGTGCCGGAGGTACCCGAGCACATCCCCTTCGGGACCTCGAACGGGCCGATCTTCTTGGGGTCTTTCTGGCGGGCGGTGTCGGCCGCACGCACGATGGCGCGCGTCGAGGGCCCGCCGGACCCCATGATGATGCCGGTGCGATCGTTGACGATGTCGCCGGGCTCGAGGCCGGCATCGCGGATGGCCTGGTCCATGGCGACGTAGTTCCAGCCCACCCCCGCCTCCATAAAGCGGCGCGCCTTGCGCGGGACCATCCCCTCCCATTCTAGCTGAGGCTCGCCGTGCACCTGGCAGCGAAAGCCGAGCTCGGCGTACTGTTCTGAGCGCCCGATGCCGGATTTGGCTTCCCTGAGCGATGCCAGCACTTCTTGGGTGCTGTTGCCGATCGAGGAAACGATCCCCATGCCCGTCACGACCACGCGTCTCATTGCAAAACCTCTCCTCGCCTCGCCGTGCCGCTCCTACAGGGATGCAGGGCGGTGAGCCCTGTGCTGCGCCCCTTCATGCGGCCGCGGGTTGCTCGCCCCCCTCGAACAGGCCGACCCGCAGGTCGGTCGCTGCGTAGACGATCTGGCCATCCGCCTTCATCACTCCATCGGCAATGGCGAGCTTCAGCCTGCGCAGGATCACGCGCTTGAGATCGACCACATATTGCACGGATTTGGTGCTGGGCACGACCATCCCGGTGAGTTTCACCTCGCCCACGCCCAGCGCCCGACCCTTGCCGGGGGCGCCGAGCCAGCCGAGGAAGAAGCCCGTCAGCTGCCAGAGCGCGTCCAATCCGAGGCAACCCGGCATGACCGGATCGCCCCTGAAATGGCAGGCCCATATCCAATCGAGCCCCGGGTTGCCGATCACCTTGAGCTCGGCCACGATCTGCCCCTTGCCGTGCGCGCCCCCCGCCTCCGAGATGCTGGAGATGCGATCGAACATGAGCATGGGCGGCAAGGGCAGCTGGGCGTTCCCGGGTCCGAACAGCTCGCCGCGGCCGCAGGTCAGCAGGTCCTCGTATTCGTAGGCAGTCGGGCGCTCGGCCATTACCCTCTCGATCCCATCCCTCGTGCCTTGCTGGCGTGTGACGGATTGCTGAGCCGCTTTTTGGCTTCGCTGCGGTTTCCTATCACACTCGATGACCAGTCAAAAGCCTGGGATAGAACGCACTGGCCGGGCTGCCTGCGCGACCTCGCGCCGCCATTGCGATGGCCTTTCCGGCGGCCTATACTCGATTTTGAGCGCTTTGCTGTTCAATCTCAGCGCTCAAGGCGGCTAATCTTGCAGGCTCAATGAGCAACCCGGCTGATCATTCCCCGATGCAGGTGAACGTTTCGAAGCTGCTCCGACGGGCAGGCCTACGCCCCACGCGGCAGCGCCTCGCGCTGGCGACGCTGCTGTTCGGCAGCGGCGACCGCCACGTCAACGCCGAGATTCTGCACGCGGAGGCGGTTCACGCCGGCGAGCGGGTTTCCCTGGCGACCGTCTACAACACCCTGCATCAGTTCGTGCGGGCCGGGCTTCTGCGCGAGATCGCCATCGGCGGACAGCGGGCCTACTTCGACACGAACACGTCGAACCACAACCATTTCTTCGTCGAGGCCGAAGGCCGCCTGGTCGACATCGACGGCAATTCGATCCGGGTCGACGGCCTGCCGGAGCCGCCCGAGCACCTCAAGATCTCGCACATCGATGTGGTCGTGCGCCTGGTCGCCAAGTGATTTGGCGATAGCCAAATCACTTGATCATCTCGCCCTGATAGGCGCCCCAAAGTTTCGTCTGCTCGATGTAGCCGCGAAAGCCACCGATCGACACCCGGCACCAGCGTCCGTCGCAGGTGATGATGCTCGCGAGCACGCCGGCCTCCACATGGGCGACCGCCCGCGAGCTCTCGCGGTCGTCGTCGCGCAGCGCCGCCGCCACCTGCTGCTTCTGCTCGCCCTTGACTTCCCACGGCAGGATGACCGCCGTGCGCCGGCCGCTGAGCATCGTGCCGAGCACCCAGCCCGTGGTGCCATCCGCATCGCGCACCTGCCGCCAGCTCTCGAATTCCTTGATGACCTCGACGGGGAGACCGGCGCGCTTGAAAACCCAGGTCGTCGGATACTCGGTGCCTGGGCCCTGGCGCAGGTTCACGCGGTCCGACTTCAGGCTGACGAAGCGGGGAACCGGCAGCCCGCTGGCGGCAGCAGCAGTTTGTCCGGGGGGGCTCTGTGCGGCCGCGCCGCTCGCCCCGGCCATGCCCAGCCATAGTGCGAGCGCGCACGTCGTCGCCCCTCGCACCTTAGAGCAGGATCGCTTCGGATCGAATCGCGGCTGTCTCACAAAAAACGCCTCGGCCGAAGCGTGAATCCTGCTCTATTCCATAGTCCCTCTCCGGTCACTCCCGCCCAGCGAAGCGCAGAGCGGGAATCCAGCCACCATCTCGACCGTCGACTGTGCGGCTGGATTCCCGCTGACGCTGCCGCTCGCGGGAATGACGGCGCTCCTGGGCGAGATCCACGTTTCAGGCGGAAGCGAGGCGCTTCCACCTGAAACGTTCTCGCTCTAGTGAGCGCACGGCATATGCTGCGCGGCTCGCTCATGTCCGTGCCCAAAGCATGATTTGTCGCGAGAGATCAAGTCCCATCGGGTCCGGGGCTCAGGTTGCTCATCCACACGTGCGACGGGCGGAGCCATTAGTCCCGTTTTGTCATCGTCGTAGCCATCTGTTAGACAGGGGCTGCATCCTCTACCTGAGACGCCCGCGCGGCTGTTCTGCAACCTGCATAGAGCTCGAGCATGCCCACGTCCGTCAAAAAGCCCCTCGTCATCGTGACCCGCAAGCTGCCGGAGGCGGTCGAGACGCGCATGCGCGAGCTGTTCGATGCGCGTCTCAATGTCGACGACAAGGCGATGAGCCACGCCCAGCTGGCCGAGGCCGTGAAGACGGCGCACGTTCTGGTCCCGACCGTCACCGACAGGATTGACCGCTCCCTGCTCTCCCAGGCCGGGCCACAGCTCAAGCTGATCGCCAATTTCGGCACCGGCGTGGACAATATCGACCTGGACACGGCTCGCGTGCGCAACATCATCGTCACCAATACCCCGGGCGTGCTGACCGAGGATACGGCCGACATGACCATGGCGCTGATCCTGGCGGTGCCGCGCCGGCTCGCCGAGGGCACGGCGCTGCTCAAGGACGCCGGCAGGCACTGGTCCGGCTGGTCGCCCACCTGGATGCTGGGCCATCGCATTTTCGGCAAGCGGCTCGGCATCATCGGCATGGGCCGCATCGGCCAGGCGGTCGCCAAGCGCGCCAGGGCCTTTGGTCTGCAGATCCACTATCACAACCGCCGCCGCGTCGCCGAGGACGTCGAGCAGGAGCTCGAGGCGACCTATTGGGACAGCCTCGACCAGATGCTGGCGCGCATGGACATCGTCTCGGTCAACTGCCCGCACACGCCGGCGACCTACCATCTGCTGTCCGCCCGGCGGCTGAAGCTGCTGAAGCCCACGTCCTACGTCGTCAACACCGCCCGCGGCGAGGTGATCGACGAGAACGAGCTGGCGCGGATGATCGAGACGGGCGCCATCGCCGGCGCCGGCCTCGACGTGTTCGAGCACGAGCCGGCCATCAATCCCAAGCTGCTGGCCAGCGATCGCGTGGTGGCACTGCCGCACATGGGCTCGGCCACCATCGAGGGCCGCATCGACATGGGCGAGAAGGTCATCATCAACGTCAAGACCTTCCTCGACGGCCACAACCCGCCCGACCGCGTGCACGCGGCGATGTTCTAGCTCAACGCCGTCCCCCACCTCCGCGGTCGCGACATCCTCAGGACGGCTCGAGGAGCCGCGCGTCGATGAGCCGGCGGTGGAACTTCAAGATCTCGTCCTGGGCCGGGCAGTCGTAGTAGCGGCCGTTGCAGAGCAGCATCAGGCGCCGGCGCTCGCGATAGGCGTCCGAGAGGGGCAGGCGCGCGGCCTCGAGCAGCATGGTGCCGAGATAGGCAATGTCCATGGTCTCCATTGCCGCGAGCGGGGGCAGACGGTAGCGCACCGCATCGAGCGCGTAGTAGGTGGTGAGCGCCGCGGGGTTGCCGCCGATCATGACGTCCTCGATCGAAGCGTCCTCGCCGAAGCCGAGCAGCATGCGCGTGGCCGTCGGCTGGTGATCGCCGTAGTGCACGACGAGGAACTGCTGGTCCGGAAAGCGGCGGGACAACTCGGCACGCAGGAAGCGGTAGTCCATATGCGCCATGGCGAGGCGCCGCAGGTATTCGTGCATCTCCGGATGGGTGCCACGGCCGCCCCCCGGCACCACGACCTCCGGCATATAGGCGTAGTCGTAGGAGCCGTGAGTCGCCATGGTTTGGATGTACATGAACAGCGGCTTGCTCGAAGTCTGGAGGTGCAGCTTCATCTCGGCGAGCGCGTTGGCGTAGTAGAACCGGTCGCGCTCGTTGGGAAGCTTGGCTCCCTGATCCTTGGCGTCGCGAATCTCGCCGAGCCCCGCGCGCTCGAAGAATTTCCACGAAGCGAGGAAGTTGCGCAGCATCGGGTAGAGCAGCATCGTGCGGTAGCCGCAGCGGGCGAGCGCCTGAGGCAGCGTGTCCTGGATCTTGCCCGCCATGAACGGCTGCACGAACTGGCGCATGCCGCCGAACGACTGCGTCGAGAGCCCCGTGAGGAGGGAGAACTCCGAGCGCCATGAGGCCCCGCCATAGGTCTCGACACGAAGCTTGCGCAGCTTGCCGTCGGCCGACTGGAAGAAGGGATCGAGGCCGCGGTCGTAGTCGAGTGTGCGAAAATGGGCCGGCGGGACGACCGACTCCTGGTGGATCAGAACGACGTGCGGCGGTTTGCTGGCCGGCTCGCAGCGCCCCGGCCCTGCGAGGCCGGGGACCTGGACCTGGTCGGCCGCCTCGATCAACCGGCGCCGCCAAAGGGCCTGGGCGGTCTCCGACCAGGACGCATAGAAGAACGAGACGTACAGGCTCTCGAAGTAGAGCTCCGTGTGGCGCCGCTCGCCTTTGGCGGCAGCGCCCGCCCAGGCAACGCACACCAGCATCAAGGCCGCAACGGCGGCGTAGGCTCTCGGAACGCGGACGCCATCGATACGGTAGGCGATCCACCCCACGATGGCCGTCGCGATCAACGCCAGCAACAAGGCGATGGCGTAGCGGCGGTGATCATTCCAGAGATCGGCCAGGGCCGTCCAGGAACTGAGCAGCGAGACGACATCATAGGCGTGCAGGACCATCTCGGTGGCCTGCTGCTTGACGTAGGATGCCGTTCGAATGATCGCGACCATCGCGGTCACCAGCACGGCGGCAAGCAGCGGCCGGCGCGAAGCGGCAATAATGAGCGCGCCAAGCGTCAGGGTCACGCCGCCGGCGAACAGGAAGTCGGCGCCTTCGACTTCGAAGCGCCACAAGTAGATGCCGATCGAAAGGGCGAGCAGAGCCGTTGTCGCCCAAACGACGGCCGGCGCAAGCCGTCGCGAGATGAACCCGGCGGCTTTCGCCGGTGCCAGGGCGAGTGCGGTCGCGCCCGGCTCGATACTGTGACCACTCATCGAGTTGCGTCACCACCATAGTACGCCCCCGGGCTTCCTTGAGCCAACCGGGCTGAACGTACCGTGAATGCAAGATATGCGCCGAGCGACCTGAGCCGTGCCAACACGGTGGCGTCGCCGCTGGTTCCCTGCTCAGCCGCTCAGACCGCAATGCGATAGAACTCGATCGCGTTCTCACTGAACAGCTTGCGGCGGTCGGCTGCGGCGCAATCGGCCACCGCCGCCTCGAGCTGGCGGTAGATGTAGTCCCAGCTGCCCTTGACCCCATCGACGGGAAAGTTCGATGCGAACATGCAGCGGTCGACGCCGAAGATGCGGATGGCGTCGCGGATGATCGGGCGGTTGGCCGCCAGCGTCCACGGCTCGCCCTTGACGACGAGGCCGGAGATCTTGCACCAGACGTTGGGGCACGCCGCCAAGGCCTCCATGCCGCGGCGCCACACGGCCAGCGCTTCCGGCGAGCGGTCCAGCGGGTAGCCCGTGTGGTTGAGCACGGCCCTGAGGGTGGGGTGCTCGCGCACGACCTCGGCCGCCTCCTCGAGATGCCACCACACCACGCGCAAGTCCCACGACAGGTCGTATTTCTCCAGCAATGACAGGCCGTTGCGCCACTTTGGGTCCTGCATGCTGCGCGGCTGCCCGCGCACGCTGTGGTTGGGCCCCTCGGAGATGATGGGTTTGGTGCGGATGCCGCGCACGAGCGGAAACGTCTTGTGCGCGGCGAGGATCTCCTCGGCATTGGGCGTATCGATCCACGCGTGCGCGATGATGGCGTTGGGCATGCCGGTGCGCGCGCTGATCTCGGTCAGCCACTTGGTCTCGGCGACCTGCTGGCCGCGGTCGCATTCCGCCTCCACGTGCACCGTGGCGATGACGTTGTGGAGCGCGGTGTCGCGACGATACTCCTCGGGCAGATACGATCGCCGCAGCGAGGAATAGTCGCCCATGTAGGCGTGCTCCCCGCTGGTCAGCCAGGGATACGCAAGATGGCCCTCGAGGTCCCAAAGATGATGATGGGCGTCGACGATGGGCAGGTCGTCTCTCATGCCGGCATGCTCCTCGATCGTGGGCACTGGAAGGGTATCTGCGCGAAGCTTAAGGTAGGAGGCGCATTCGACCCTAGGCCATTGTGGACACACGGCATGGCTCACATACGCTGCGATGCTCGGCTCGAACCCGAAGCGAACGCCATGCGGGCCGCGGCGCGGCTCTACCACGCCTATTTCACCGGACTGATCCTCACGCTCGTCACCCGGCGCAGTGCCGCCGACGCGGCGGAATGGGTGTTGCGTGTGTTCCGGCACCAGCATCACGAGAAGTTCCTGTCGAGCTTCGCCAAGCTCGGCCTCGAAGGCATGCCCGACGCGGTCGCCTGCGCCGCCTACCACTACCTTTCCAACAGCATCGGCGGCGTGACGGTAGAGTTCATGCGCGAGAGCGATCGCAAGGCGTGGGTGAACTTCGTGCCGCCGCGCTGGATCTATCCCGGCGCCAGCATCTGCGGCGTGCCGAGCGAGGTGTCGCGCGCGTTCCTGCGCGGCTGGTATGCGCAGAACGGCGTCTCCCTGAAGAACCCCCGCTTGGGCTTCGTCTGCACGGCGCAGACGACCGACGGCCAGCACGGCCTGTCGGGTTATTTCCTCGAGCACGACCGGGAATTGGCGCCCGAGGAGCGGCTTCGGTTCATGCCCGGCGAGCTCGCGCCGCCGTTCGATCCTGATGTCGCGCCCCGCTTGCCGGCTGCCGACTGGCCGGCGGAGCGCCTCGCCAAGGCCGAGCGCAACTATGCCATGGAGTACATCCGCTCCGGCCTGCCGCGGCTGGCGGAGATTTTCGGGCCCGGGGAGGCCGCCCATCTCGGCCGCATCGCGGCCAAGCTGATCGGCGCGCAGCTCTATCGCGAGACGGCCGCGCTGCTCGGCATCGAAGCCGGCGGCGGCACGCGCGCGTTCGCCGACTATGTGGCCGGGCTCGCGGCCGGCGAAGGCGATGCGGTCTCGGTCGAGATGGAGGGAGACGCGGCGTTGGTGCGGCGTCCGAGCTGGCGGCTGATGCGCGGCCTCGATCCGCTGTCACCAGCCGTATTCGAGGCCTGGAACGGGCTGCTGGAAGGCGCGCTTGCCGTGCACGACCGCTTCCTGGTGCTGGACGTGCTCGCCCGCCGCGACTGGGGCGACGACGCGTTCGTGTGGCGCATTCGCAGACGATCGTAGGATCGGTCGAGTCGAGCGTCCGCGATGATCCAACCGGTTGTCATGCCGGGGCTTGTCCCCGGCATCTAGCGATCCACACGCTCCGAACGGTTGGAAGTTTGCAGTGCGGTGGTTCCCGGGAATGAATCCCGGGATGACAACGGGCGTTGGTCTGCGCTTCGCTGGACCCAGAACCTTCGTGCTCAGAGCAGGTGACCGCTCCAGGAAACACGCATGGTCTCGTCACGACCCATTCACTCCAGCTCGGCGATCAGGCGCGCGACCAGCGTCGCCCGCGGCACCAACGACGAGACGCGGATATGCTCCTCGTGCGTATGCGCGCCGCCGCCCATGACGCCGAGGCCGTCCAGGGTGGCGATCCCCATCGCACCGGTGAAGTTGCCGTCCGAGCCGCCGCCGTGCTGGCCGTGCGGCAGCTCGAAGCCGATCTCGCCGGCGATGCGCCTGGCCTTTTCGTAGAGCCCCATGGTGGCCGCGTGCGCGGTCCACAGCGGCCGCACCGGCCCGCGCTCGACCTCGATGCGCACGTCGGAGCGCACGCCGACGAGGCCGTCCATCACCCGGCTGATCTCGGCGAAGGTGGCCATGTCGCGCGCAACGCACAGCGCTTGTGCGGTGCATGTCATCGGCACGCAGTTCACCCACTGCCCGCCGTGGAACACGCTGACGGCATAGGTCGGGCCGCTGTCGAAGTTCGAGCGGCTTTCCAGCTCCTCGACGATCTGCGCCATCACCCGCACCGCCGAGCGGCCGTCCTTGTTGGTCCAGCCGGAATGCGCGGGCCGTCCGTGGGTGGTGAGGAAGAAGCGCTGGAACGCGTGCCGGCCGGTCGTCGCCTCGCCGCGTTCCCCTTTGGCGGGTTCCGGGATCAGCACATACTTGTGGCGCCTTGCCTCGGCCTCGATGATCTCGCGGGAGGTGGGACTGCCGATCTCCTCGTCGGGATTGATGATGCAGGTTATCGGCAGATGGAGCTTGTCGGCCTCGATCACCGCCCTAAGCGCCGCGAGTGCGATCACCGTGCCGCCTTTCATGTCGTAGATCGCGGGCCCATAGCATTTGTCGCCGTCGTGCCGGATGGGAAGCTTGTGCGCCAGCGTGCCGATGGGGTGCACGGTGTCGGCATGGGCGATCATCAGGATGCCGGGGCCGTCGCTGCGGCCGGCCCGCCGGCAGCGCAGGATGTCGCCGAACCCCTCGCGGCCCGGCAGCCGCTCGATGGCGAAGCCGAGCGCACCGATGCGTGGCGCGATGAAATCCTCCATGCGGTTGACGGCTGCCGCATCGTAGGTCGGGCTCTCGATGCCGACCCAGTCGAGAAGCTCTCCCAGCAGCGCGCCGGCGGAGAAGGCGGACGTTGGGATCATGCGATGCTCCAGTTGCGACCGTGTGTGGTCGCTGCTGCCGGCGAGCATCACCACAGCCGGCGCGTTCCGCAATGGCCAATTGCCGGCAGGCTGTCATGCACCGGCAGGGCCGGTAGAATGCGTTGCACGATATCCCAGCCCGACAGGAGGAAACAACGATGGGCCAGTACAGCAAGATCGAGACCGACGGCCGCCTGATGATCGTCACCATCAACCGCCCCGAGGTCTACAACGCTCTGCATCCGATGGCCAACCAGGAGCTTTCGGACGCCTTCGACGCGTTTGCCGCCAATCCAGAGCTGTGGGTCGCCATCATCACCGGCGCCGGCGACAAGGCCTTCTCGGCCGGCAACGACCTCAAGTACCATGCCGAGCTGCGCGCCAAGACCGGCGGCCGTCCGCAGGCCCCGCCCAAGGGCTTCGGCGGCCTCACCAACCGACATGACCTCGACAAGCCGGTGATCGCCGCGGTCAACGGCGTCGCCATGGGCGGAGGCTTCGAGATCGCGCTCGCCACCGACATCATCATCGCGTCGGACCAGGCCAAGTTCGCGCTGCCCGAGCCGCGCGTCGGCCTCGCCGCCGGCGCCAGCGGCCTGCAGCGCCTGCCGCGCCAGATCCCACTCAAGCAGGCGATGGGGATGATGCTGACCGGGCGTCACGTGTCGGCCAAGGAGGGCTATGAGCTCGGTTTCGTCACCGCCGTCGTGCCGCATGCCGAGCTGATGGTCGAAGCGCGGCGCTGGGCCGGCCAGATCCTCGAGTGCTCGCCCATGAGCATCCGGGCGACCAAGCAGGTGGTGATTCGGT
>Ga0247727_10014287_pt1 | contig 13226 bp, 10 predicted proteins | sample WisWelCaveWW1625_FD_202498 | JGI IMG/M metagenome (GOLD analysis project Ga0247727, IMG submission 202498) | Biofilm microbial communities from Wishing Well Cave, Virginia, United States - WW16-25 | ecosystem: Environmental > Aquatic > Deep subsurface > Groundwater > Cave microbial mat | place... | reverse complement strand
TATCTTTCCTGTAAAGATGGAAAAACAACCACTCTTTAATTCTACAGATAAAGTCGTGGAGCAATTATCACACCACTAAGGACAAAAAGCAAAACTGTCGATAACATATCGTAAATATGATTTATGAGAAAAAGAAAATTTGATACTTAATATGACTCCTAAAAAAAGAATGCGCATAACTGCCGTATTTGTAATAATTCTCGCATCTGTATCTTTCTGGATGATTACGCATAATGATTCGGGTAGCATCCGAAAAGAACTATATGATTTTGCGGTGGCTGATACTGCCTCCATCACAAAAATTTACATAGCGAACACAGGTGGAAAAGAACTTACGCTTCAAAAAGAAAAAGCCGGCCGATGGAAAGTAAACGGAAAATTTACTGCAAGAAATGATGCTATAAAAAATTTACTTGTGTGCATGAAAGAAATGCAGGTAAAAAATCCCGTGGCAAAAAGCGCCATCGAAAATGTTTCGAAGCAATTGGCTACAGCGTCACAGAAAGTAGAAATTTATTCGGGAGAAAAACTTATCAGGAGTTATTATGTGGGCAGCGATACGCAGGACGGGCTTGGAACATTTATGCTTCTCACTGATCCGAAAACAGGGGAAAACTCCTCTATGCCTTTCGTGATGTTCATTCCCGGATTCAATGGTTTTCTTTCCATAAGATATTTTATGGAAGAAGATTTATGGCGAGACAGAACCATATTTGCCTTCTTTCCCGATAAAATTTCGTCCATCTCGGTGGAATATCCCCGCATCCCGGACTCATCCTTCGCCATTGCGCTTTCGGATAAAAACGAAATATCTCTTGCCAACAGCAAAGGAGAAAATATTCATGACTTTGACACGCTGAAAGCAAAGCGTTACATCACCTACTACACAAACATTCAATATGAAGTATTGAAAAATGATATGCAAAAATCATATGTTGATTCTGTTCTTGCAAAAGGTCCTGTACATATTATCAGGTTGAGAGACAGGGAAGGAAAAGTTCACACCGTAAAGACTTTCTCCAGACCTGCTGATGACTCGAATCAAACGGATGATGTTACAGGTAAACCTATTACAGAAGACCTGCAACGAATGTTCGCGCTTATCAATAATGACAAAGATATTGCGCTTATTCAATATTATTCCTTTGGAAAACTGTTTCAGAGTATTTCTTTCTTTCAAAAAACTCCTTCTTCCGGCCAAGCAATTCATGTTAAGAAATAGTGTACAATTTGTGTAAAAGTCTGAGTTGTGCATGTTTTATTTCATCTTCCATGATTTACATTTGCTGCCTGTATTTAACTATTAACAAACAACCATTAACGATTAACTTCCATGAAATTCATTGTATCCAGTTCAGCACTTCTCAGACAACTTTCCGCCCTTAGCGGTGTACTAAGCACAAGCAACGCTCTTCCCATTTTAGATAATTTTCTTTTTCAGATTAATAAAAACGAATTAAAAATTTCAGCTTCTGATTTGGAAACTACCATGACAGCATCCCTTCCTGTAGAATCAAAAGATTCAGGAACAATTGCCGTTCCTGCACGATTGCTTCTTGATACACTTAAAACATTTCCTGAACAACCGCTCACATTTACGATTGACAAAAAAAAATTCGCCATAGAGATTGCTTCCGATTACGGCAAATATAAACTCACCGGCCACGATGGTGAAGATTTTCCGAAGAGTGCTGAAATTGAATCACCCTCTTCTTTCGAAATGGATGCGGATACGCTCGGAAAAGCGATCTCAAAAACATTATTTGCAGTGGGAAATGACGAACTGCGCCCTGTGATGTGCGGTGTGTTTGTGCAGCTGGAATCAAACGGAATCACTTTTGTTTCAACAGACGCTCACAAGCTTGTTCGCTACAAGCGCAGTGACGCGAAATCAAAAAAGGCAAGTTCATACATTATTCCCAGAAAACCGCTCACCCTTTTGAAAAATGTTTTAACTGGAGATGGGAAAGTGAAAGTAGAGTATAACAACACAAATGTTTCGTTTTCTTTCGGAAATTCTCATCTTATCTCCCGCCTCATTGACGGGAAATACCCGAACTATGATGCGGTGATTCCAAAAGAAAATCCGAACAAATTAGTAGTTGACCGCGAAGCGTTTTTAAATTCCATCCGCAGAGTTTCCATCTTCGCGAATAAAACCACTCATCAGGTAAGATTGAAAGTAAAAGGAAGCGAGTTAAATGTTTCAGCGGAAGATTTGGACTTTTCAAATGAAGCCAGCGAGCGCCTCACCTGCAATTATAAAGGAGAAGACATGGAAATCGGGTTCAACTCAAAATTTCTTGCTGAAATGCTCAGCAATATGGACAGCGAAGAAGTGCAGTTTGAAATGAGCAGCCCAAACCGCGCTGGCGTGATGCTGCCGGCTAAAAACGGAAATAAAGAGGAGGATATTCTGATGCTCGTGATGCCTGTGATGCTGAATAATTAATTTTTCATACTTCAGTAACAGAATGGCATAAATTTATTACTCAAATATTGTTTTGCTTTTGTAATATATTTCCTACGTTTGCATATTGATTTTTACCACAGAAAAAAAGTAACTATGAAAAAACTTTTACTTGTTTTATCTGCTTTAATCTCGATTGTTGCGATGATGGCATTCAGCACAGGAGGAGGACAGGAAACAAACAGCACAGGCGGTGCTCCTTCTGCCTGCGCAGGCGACCCTTCATCGGGTGGCGCTACATGCAAAGGATGCCATACTCCGGGTCCTGCGGTAGCAACCCTTAACGGAATTATTACGTCCAATATCCCTCCTGCGGGATATACACCAAGCGCCACTTATACAATCACAGCAAACTTTGTCCGACCGGGGCACGTAAAATTTGGTTTTGAAATGTCTCCGCAAAGTTCTTCAGGCGCTTTGCTTGGTATAATGGCAAACATTAATTCACAAACACAAATTATTCTTTCCAACAAATACATTACTCATACCTCTTCGGGAGTGAGCGGCAGCGGAAGTAAAACATGGAATTTTTTATGGACGGCTCCCACAGCAGGCCAGTGTCCTGTAACTTTTTACGGTATGTTCAACGCAACTAATAACAATGGAAACACCAGCGGTGATTCAATTTTCAAATCCACTCTGGTTGTAACTGAAAACATGGCTTCGGTAAATAACTATGATAAAAATAATTTTTTTCTTTCCACTTTTCCAAACCCAGCAACAGATGTCCTGAATATAAAATTTATATTGGAAGAGCGTTCGTTAGTTGACATTGATTTATTTGACAGCAAAGGGTATAAACTCGGCAGTTTATTTTCAGGAATAGCAATGAATGGCGAAGTGAATAAATCATTTGATTTTTCTTCCTATTCAAAAGGAATTTATTTTATCCGACTGTCTGTTAATGGAAATTATTCTCTGCAAAAAGCAGTTAAAATCTGAAAAAAATCTGATCAAACTTCAGAGAGTCATTTGAGTTGGCATTCAACTACCCTCCATACATATTTTCGCTGTCCTTTTTCCAATACTCATCGCCCGTTTCGTTTTCGTTTTCGTCTTCATTCCATTCAAACTTTTTCGCCTGCGGTCCTTCCTTGCGGAAATAAAAAGCGGTGATGATTCCTGCCAGCGAGCCAAGCAAATGCGATTCCCATGAAATGCGGTGATAAATAGGAAAAATTCCCCATATCAAACTTCCATAAAGAAAAACTACCAGAAGCGAAAGCACCATCAACGTTCTTTCTTTACGGAAAATTCCGCTGAAGAAAAGAAAAGAAGCAAAGCCATAAACCAATCCGCTTGCGCCAATATGATAAGCGTCTCTCCCCGCTGCCCAAAGCCAGATTCCGCTCATCAGATACACCCAGAAGAAAACTGAAAACGCGATTGGTCGGTAAAAATAAAAAGTCATTGCTCCGAGCACAAGTAATGGAACAGAGTTTGAGAATAGATGACTGAACAAGTTTGGTTCAGAACTATGAATAAGCGGGCAAGTTATAATTCCAATAAGCCCTTCCCAAGTGCGGGGAAACAATCCAAACTGAATCAACTTTATATTGAAAGAAATTTCCAGCAGCTTCACTCCCCATAGAATCGCAACAAATAACGATGGAAAAAGTATGCTTCGGAATATTTTTTGCTTTTCGATATCCTCCATAAGCCCGGGTTTAGCCAATGACCATACCAACTGCTAAGTTATGACATTGAGGCAGATTTCTTATTTTCGTGTAAGAATTTATGAAATGGATTTTTTTTATATGCCTTGCGTTCTGCCTACGCGCTGCTGTTAAAGCTCAGGATACAACCAAAACAGATTTGGAAAAAAAAATCATTCAGTTAGATGACTTTGTTTTTTCTGCAAATAAATACGAAGAAAAAAAATCAGACATCCCGCAAACAATTGAAATCATCAAAAGCAAAGATGTTGAATTCTCAAATCCGCAGACAAGCGCTGATATGCTCCAGAACACAGGAAATGTTTTCGTGCAGAAAAGCCAGGCAGGTGGAGGAAGCCCTGTACTGAGAGGGTTTGAAGCAAATAGAGTTTTAATTGTAGTGGATGGAATCCGGATGAACAACGCTATTTATCGCTCAGGTCATTTGCAGGATGTAATCACGGTTGACAACATGATGCTCGAACGAACAGAAGTTCTTTTTGGGCCTGCTTCGGTGATTTACGGAAGCGATGCGCTCGGTGGAGTGATGCACTTCTACACAAAAAAACCTGAACTGGTCCGTAAGAACTCCTTAGGAGGAGATACCTCTGGTGCGAATACAAAAATAAATGTCGGGCTTCGTTATTCCAGCGCGAATAAAGAAAGCACTGCTCATCTGAATGTTAATCTTGGATATAAAAAAGCCGCGTTCCTCACAAGCATTACTTCCAGTACTTTTTCCGATTTGAGAACCGGAAGCGTTCGCTATCCTTTTGACAAGCCGTTCGGCAACTGCAATTATTATGTGATTCAGGTGGATAGTTTAGATACCCTCATCCGAAATTCAAACCCTGACATTCAGCGTTTCACAGGATACAAGCAATTTGACTTTATGCAGAAAATTATTCTGCAGCAAAGTGCGCGTGTTTCTCATCTTGTGAATTGCCAGTATTCAAATTCATCTGACATTCCGCGTTATGACCGTCTTCAGCAGTTTCAACCCAACGGTGATCCTGTTTATGCCAAATGGCATTACGGACCTCAGAAAAGAATGCTCGCTTCTCTGAAAACAAAAATTCTTGCGGAAGAAAATTTCTTTGACGAGATGAACATAATTCTCTCCTGGCAGAATATTGACCAGCAGCGCGTGAGCAGAAAATATAAAAACACCGGTGAGAAAGACCAGTTAGAAAATGTGGCGGTCTATTCCGCTAACTTTGAATTCAGAAAAGAGATAAACCCCGGTGGGGCAGTAAAAGAAAAACATGAACTGCATTACGGAATTGAGGGAAATAAAAACGAGGTTCGGTCCACAGCAAAGATTACAGATATTTTCTCAGGTGAAGTATCTCCTGCCTCCACCCGCTATCCCGATGGAGGCAGCGCCATGACAACTGCCGCTGCCTATCTGGCGCACAGCTGGGAGATAAACGAAAAATATATTCTGACAGAAGGCGTGCGTTTCAATTATGTAGAGTTGAAATCTGAGTGGAAAGATACCTTGCTTTTTCATTTTCCTTTTTCATCGGTTGAACAGAAAAACAATGCTGTGAACGGAAATATTGGTTTTGTAGCAATGCCCGGATGCGGATGGCGTTTCACGCTCCTTGGCTCCAGCGGATTCCGCGCGCCCAATGTGGATGATATGGGAAAAGTAAATGAATCTACTGATGGCTCTCTCATCATTCCAAATCCTGCGCTCAAACCCGAATTTGCTTACAGCGGTGAAGCTGGCATTTCAAAAAACTTCGGCAATAAAATAAAACTGGAAGGAGTTTATTTTTATACTCTTTTGCAGGATGCGATTGTGGTAAAGGATGCTCAGTTCAACGGAGCAGATTCTGTTTTATACGATGGAGTTCTCAGCAAAGTGCAGTCGGCACAAAACGCGGATGAAGCATACATTCAGGGATTCTCTGCAAACTTTCTGGCTGACTTCAATGAAAATTTTTCTCTGAAGAGTTCTATCAATTATACATACGGAATGTATAAGGACAAAACAAACGACACGCTGGTGCCGATGGATCATATTCCTCCCGTGTTCGGGCAAACAAGTTTGATGCACCGCTGCAAAAGGTTTGAAAGCGAGTTCAACGTGCGCTATAACGGATGGAAACATATCGAAGATTACAGCCCCAGCGGAGAAGATAATCTTCCGCAGGCAACCGTGTATGGAATGCCTGCATGGTACACGCTGAATATAAAAACCGCTTTCGAAGTTAATGAGCACGTGAAACTTATTGTTGGAATAGATAATATACTCGATATGCACTACCGCACTTTTGCTTCTGGCGTAAGCGCACCCGGAAGAAATTTAATTATCGCCATAAGAGCGAAGATATAAAAAGAAAAAAATGGTTAAATGGTTAGATGGTTGTTTTAACCATTTAGCCATCTATCCATTTAGCCATTCAATCATTCAACCATTCAACCATTCAACCATTCAATCATTATGCACAACGAAACTATGCTCAAAGAAAATTCCCTCAAGGGCAAAACCATCATTGTTACGGGAGGAGGAACCGGCCTTGGAAAATCAATGGTGAAATGTTTTCTGCAACTCGGAGCAAAGGTTGCCATTGCAAGCCGCAAAGAAGAAGTATTAAAAAGAACAGCAGAAGAACTATCTGCATTAATCCCCTCTTCGGGGGGCGGGGGGGCTGTCATTCTGCCGGTGAAATGCGATGTGCGCAATTATGAAGAAGTGGAAGCCATGCTCAAAACAGTAATCTCAACCTTCGGAAGCTATAATGTGCTTATCAATAATGCCGCAGGAAATTTTATCAGCCCCACCGAAAGATTATCGCACCGCGCGTTTGATACGGTGGTGGATATTGTATTGAAAGGTTCTTACAACTGCACGCTCGCAGCGGGAAAATACTGGATAAAAGAAAAAATAAAAGGAACCGTGCTCAGCACGCTCACTCCTTATGCGTTCACGGGTTCAGCTTATGTGGCGCCATCCGCCTGCGGAAAAGCAGGCGTGCTCGCGCTCACGCAATCACTCGCGGTGGAATGGGGAAAGTATGGCATTCGCCTCAACGCAATTTCTCCCGGGCCATTTCACACAGAAGGCGCATGGTCTCGCTTGCTGCCGGATGAACTGTTCAAAAAGTTTGACCCCGCAAACACCACTTCGCTCGGAAGAATGGGCGAGCGCCAGGAACTTGCCAACCTATGCTCTTTTCTTGTTTCTGATTTCTCCTCTTATATCACAGGCGAAAATATTGTGATTGATGGCGGGCAGTGGCTCAAAGGCGCAGGTCAGTTTAACGCGCTCGATATGATTCCCTCTCAGATGTGGGATGCCATCGAAAAACTTACAAGAAAAGGAAAGTCTTCGTAAATTTATGCCTCTCTCCTAAGAGAAAATAACTATCTGCATGGAGAGAATGAATATCTGCATGGAGAGAATGAATATCTGCATGGAGAGAATGAATATCTGCATGGAGAGAATGAATATCTGCATGGAAGGAATGACTATCTCCATTAAGAAAATACCTATCTCCATGGAGAGAATGACTATCTCCATTAAGAAATCAGTTTTTTAAGAAATTTTATGCTCTTGGATTGTTGTTTTCAGGAGTATCGCTGCCTCCTCTTGCGGCTTCGTTTACCATACTGTCGCGCTTGTTGCGAAGTATTTTTGACAATTTTTCGTCTTTGCCTATGGCTCCCACAACGGCTTCCACTGCATCGCTCGAAACTTTGTAAAATTCGCCCAGATGGATATTGGCGGTTTTATTTTGTTCCTGCAAGAGGGATTTTGTTTTTACTATTTTTCCTTCATCGCCTTGATAAACGGCTTCTTTATCGGTGAGTGATTTGAGGTAGCCATCGGTGTCAAACTTAATGCCTTTTTTTCTTAGCGCGGTTTCTTCTATTTCTGTTTTGTTTTCTTTGAGCATATCCTTCATCCAGAGGGAGAATGCCAGTTGCTGCGCTTCAGTTAATGTTGCCATGGTGTTTTTGAGTGTTGCTTTACAAAATAAAAATTAATATTAGAGATTATTACGAATAATTTTTGTATCGTTTTTCTCTGCGGTTCTCAGCGTCTTATCTCTGTGGCTCTCTGCGGTAAAAATACATTAACCGCAGAGTGCGCGGAGCAACTACCTGCCTGCCGGCAGGCACGGCACGCAGAGTGCCGCAGAGAAACAACATAATTGCTTATTCGTAATATCGTTTATTATACAAAAAGTTGAAAATGCCAATCACTTTATAAATCCGAAACGAAGATACGAAGTTTTTATATACACAGGACTTACGCAGTTTATAGTTTTTAGTTGGTTAGTTGTAGTTTTTTAGTTATTGGTTATAGTTGTGTGGATGAACTAAAACTAAAAACTAATCAACCACAACTAAAAACCAACAACAATAAACTAAATGCGTAAGTCCCTATACAGCGTCAAAACATTTTCCTGTAACACCGCTTGCGCTTGTGCTGAATGTGCCCGTAACTTTTCCAGTTGGCAATGGCGTTGATGTTGGTTTCAAAAATGCCGGTGGTTTCTATGTGCGTCATTCCTTTGCTCACCATTTCTTTCTGAATTTCTGCCATCAGCACCACGCCCGCGCCTGTGTACATCGCTTCTTTTTTCACGCCCGTGAGCAGCTGGTCCATCACATCTTTGCCTTTTCTCGCTTTCAGGATATGAAGGAATCCGAAAGGGAAAAGTTTTCCGTTCGCTTTTTGCATGGCTTCAGATAAACTCGGAAGCCCGACCACAAAACCAATCAGTTCCAGCCCCCCATCCCCCCGATGGGGGGGAATAGAGTTTGCTTCACGATCATGTTCTCCCCCTTCGGGGGAGTTAGAGGGGGCTTTCCTTTTCATCGTTACCATTTTTACAAACTCAGGGTTCAGCAGTTTAATGTATTTTTCTTTGTAGAACGCTATCATGCGGGGAGAAAATTCTGAAACAAACGGAAGTTCGCGGAACGCGTCATTGAGGATATTGAAAATGTCATCAGAATGCGGAAGCAGTTCATCCATTGTTTTGAAATGAAGCGCTTCTATGCCGTAGCGTTTCTGAATCAGCGCTGCACCGCGGCTTACTTTCTCCACAATTTTCTCCTCTATGGTAAGGCGGAATTCCAGCCAGTCAATTTCTTTTGCATAGCCGAGTTTTTCTAACTGCTGATGGTAATACGGGTGATGATATACCGAGCCGATGGATTGCAAATGCTCAAAACCTTCCACGAGCAAACCCTGCGTATCTAAATTGGCAAAGCCCAGCGGACCGTGAATGCCGATGCATCCGTTTTCTTTTGCCCATGATTCAGCGGTGGAAATTAATTTTGCAAGAGCCCCCCCCCCGCCCCCCGAAGGAGGCAAATCAACACCCGCATGTTCTCCCCCTTCGGGGGAGCCTGCCTGTCCGGCAGGCAGGTTAGAGGGGGCTTCGTCAAAAAATTCCAGACGCGTGAAGCGCGCCATCTTTTCGCCTGTCTTTTTGTTATAATCATCATTTATGATGGCTCCGATTCTTCCCATGCATTTATTATTTCTGAACGCAAGCCAGAATTTTGCCTTGCAGAAATCAAAGGCGGGATTTGTTTCCGCGAACAGTGATTTCATATCTCCCGCCTTCAATGGAGGAACCCAACATTTGCTGCCTTTGTAAATTTCAAACGGGAGATTTACAAACTGCTTTGCATCACTCTTTGATTTAACTTCTTTTATTTCGATTGACATAATTGCTTATTGCAGGTAAATGTAATTCTATTTAAAATTAACGCGATGCTACTATACGAATGCGTACTAATGCAACGAATAAATACGAATGATACAAATTACTTAGGACTTACGCAGAATGCTGAATTATGTATTTTCTCTGCGGTTCTCAGCGTGATTTTTCTCTGTGAACTCAGCGGTTAAATTTTTTACCGCAGAGCAGCGCAGAGATTTTCGCAGAGAGCCGCAGAGGAAATACAACTCTGCGTAACTTTGCGTTCGCTAATCAGCGAAAATCTGCGAGAAAAAAATAATGTGCGTAAGTCCTGTATTCGTATCATTCGTGTTAAAAACAGGACAAAAAAATTTATTCAACAAAAGTAATGTTCATATTGTTTGTTGTTTTTTTTACATTTGAGGAGTTATTAGAGATGCCCTTTTGTTTTTACCCTCTTATTCTCCCAATCTCAATATTATAGAACGTTTATGGAAGTTTACAAAGAAAAAAATTCTCTATGCAAACTATTATGAAACGCCACAGAAATTTCATTCAACAATAACCGGATTTGTTCAACGTGAACCATCACCGATGGCGCGTGAACCCTCTCTCTCATCTTGCAGGATAAAGCATTATTCCCTTATTTCACCACGCTCACATGACCTATGTAATTGTGCTTTTTGTCAAAAACATCGGTGAGGCGCACTTTCCATACATACACATCTTCCTGTGCCAGTTGCCTGCTGTTGCCGTTCATATCCATTCCGCCTGATACAACCTTGCTATCCCACTTACAAAAAGATGACAAGCCCTCTTGCCCCTGCTTATCCCAGTTCGTATTTTTGTCTTCCCGATGGCAATCCCAAATCAGGTTTCCCCATCGGTCAAAAACCCAGATGTTGTATTCTTTAACTCCCCTGCTTTTTCCAAAAAATACTTCGTTTATAAAATCACCGTTTGGCGTGAAACAATTCGGAATGAAGAATTCAAACTCGGGAAGCAATTCAACTTTATGGCAAATGCTGTCATAACATCCACGCACGTTCAGAACATTAATGCAAATCTCGAAACTGTAAAAATCATTGTTTGTTGCAACGGCAGAATAGGAATGAACGGGATCGGTACTTGAACTATTCTGCGGTGAACCATCGCCAAAATCCCAGGTCCATTGAGTAACGTCTGAAGACCACAAGTCACAAAATGAAAACAGCGGTTCAGTCACGCTTGCTTGTGCGGGCGAAACGCAAAAGTCAGCCGTTGGCCATGCAAACACATCTATCATCGGAGTAATTGTGAGTGTGTTTTTACATCCGAAAGTGTTGGTTACTATCAAGGTCACTCCATAGGTACCAGGAGTATTGTAGCATATATATGGATTCTGCACGATGGAAATTGAGGGTGTTCCACCTGGGAAACTCCATTGCCAATTGGTTATGTTCCCGGAAACCGCATTAGATAAATCCGAAAATTGGTTACATAAAGGAGCACAACCTGCTGCGGTATCAGAAAAATTGGCGATGGGATTATTATATACCAGCACCTGCTGCACAATGGTATCTATACATCCTGAAACACTAGTTACTATTAAAGTAACCATGTAAGTTCCCGCTGCGTTGTAAATAGTGGACGCATTTTGACTGAAGGAAGCGGCAGGTGTTCCGCTTGGCATAGTCCAACTCCAGGAAGCAAGAGGATCTCCTGCAACAGGAACCGATCCATCTATTAGGGTAGTTGCTATTCCAAGACAAGCTGCTGAAGGGATAAATGCTGCAGTGGGGGGTCCCGGCCCTAAGATGACTGTTTGGGGAACGGTGAATGTACATCCATTAGCATCTGTTATGAGTACTGTGTAATTTCCTGCAGTGAGACCAGTGGCCATTGATGTGGTTTGTCCGTTGCTCCACGCATAAGTAAAAACTGGAGTGCCGCCTGAGGGAGCAACAGTTGCAGTACCCAATCCTCCGCAGTTACCTGGAGTTGAGGCAGCAGCAGCAGTAATGGCAGGTGTAGTAACCACTGTAACAGAGGCAGTTGTTGTACATCCGCTTGCATCGGTTATGGTTACTGCGTAATTTCCTGCAGTGAGACCAGTGGCTGTTGGAGTGGTTTGTCCTGTAGGTGTCCAGAGATAGGTAAAAGCTGGAGTGCCGCCTGAGGGAGTAACAGTTGCAGTACCCAATCCTCCGCAGTTACCTGGAGTTGAGGCAGCAGCAGCAGTAATGGCAGGTGTAGTAACCACTGTAACAGAGGCAGTTGTTGTACATCCGCTTGCATCGGTTATGGTTACTGCGTAATTTCCTGCAGTGAGACCAGTGGCCATTGATGTGGTTTGTCCGTTGCTCCACGCATAAGTAAAAGCTGGAGTGCCGCCTGAGGGAGTAACAGTTGCAGTACCCAATCCTCCGCAGTTACCTGGAGTTGAGGCTGTTACAGCGGCAACAGGAGGAAATACAAAAACTGTATCAGTTAAAACAGTCACGCAGGCCGGTCCGGCAAGAGAGGTGATGGTAACTGTATAAATGGTCATCGTAGTGGGAGAAACAGTAATTGACTGTGTGGGTGCTCCTGTGCTCCATGAATAACCAAGTCCCCCTCCAGGTGCTGTAAGTATAGTGGATTGTCCACGGCAGATGGAATCGTTGCCGAGAACCTGCATGGGATCGCACGATGCGTCAAGATACACATAACCATAGTGAGCGCCTAAGCAGCAGTCGGCAATAATAAATTTTACGGTTACCGGCTGACCGATGTAAGCAGAAAGGTCAACGTTAACGGGTGTCCAGTTTTTCCAGTAAATGTCATTTAATCCGCATGTGGTTGATACGGTAAAACCCGGAATTGAAGGACCGCCCGTTACAAGATACTGACCGCAAGGAATCGGGTTTCCGTTTTGGTCGAGAACCATCGACTGGAACATGGGCTGTTCGTTGTAGAGGTGAACTGCATCCTGTATCACCGCTGCATACCAATAGGTAAAGTTCGCGTTTGAAGCGCTCACCATGAAGGTCTGCTGCATATCCCCTCCTCCATACCCGGCAATAGTTCCGTCTCCCATTTTTACTGAGAAAGATCCTCCCGGACGAACAACGGGCAAGCCACTGCAGGGGTCAGTCCCAGCACCGCTCATCATTGTATGCTGGACGGAAGGTATTCCTGGTGGACTGGGTGGAAAAAAAACAGGCGTGGGGGGAGGTCCTACTGCTCCGCAGGTAACCCCGAATCCTGATGTTCCTGTCCAGCCCGTAAAGGTTCCCGATTCAAAATCCATGTTCACGCAAGTGGGGTTTGGGGGGGGAGGAACGTAATAAGAAATGTTAATGTCGTAGTTAATGCAAGCAGGTGAAGGCCAGTTGTCGCACATGATGTAGTAGCAGGTTCCAGCAGTGGCGTTGAAGCCTGCAAAAAGCGTGAGGGCATTTCCAGAAT
>Ga0247727_10014286_pt1 | contig 13228 bp, 12 predicted proteins | sample WisWelCaveWW1625_FD_202498 | JGI IMG/M metagenome (GOLD analysis project Ga0247727, IMG submission 202498) | Biofilm microbial communities from Wishing Well Cave, Virginia, United States - WW16-25 | ecosystem: Environmental > Aquatic > Deep subsurface > Groundwater > Cave microbial mat | place... | reverse complement strand
TCATTCCCGGCGCGCCGCACGAGGTGCTGTTGGTGTTGGATGCGAACACGGGCCAAAACGGTTTGCGCCAAGCCGAAGTCTTTTTCAAAGACGTGGGCGTCACCGGTTTGGTCGTCACGAAACTCGATGGCACGGCCAAAGGCGGCATTCTCTTCGCGATTCAAGACAAGCTGAAAATTCCCGTGCGCTTCATCGGCGTGGGTGAAGGCCTCGACGATTTGCTGCCGTTCGAGGCCGGGGAGTATGTGGAAGCATTGTTTGAATAGAAGGAACACCCCATGAAAACGTTTGAACTCAAAGTCGACGAGCAAATGCTCGACACGATCGCGGAAGACGAAGACTTGCGGGCAATGGAAGTTCCCGAAGCATTTTTGCGGGCTATGAGATTTCTATTAAAGCTGAAGAAACAGCGAACAATTGATAAACAAATAGAGAAAGCCTATAGCGACCCTCGAGTGCGGGAAGAGTTCGACCGTGAGATGAAAGAATGGGAGGATGAGCAGGTATGGATCGATTGATTCGACGCGGTGAGATTTGGACGTATGAATTCAAGCCGCCAGACAAACGCCGGCCCGTTTTAGTATTGAGCACGCAAAAAATTATTGAAGTGCTCAACTATGTGATCGTGGCCCCTATTACTTCCACCATCCACGGTTCACCGACAGAAGTTATTGTCGGAATCCATGACGGTTTGAAGAATATTTCGGCAATCAATCTGACTGGCATTCTATCAGTGGAAAAGTCCAGGTTATCTCAATTCATTAGCACCCTTGATGATGAAATCATGCAGCAAGTATGTGTCGCTTTGTCGATTGCAACCGGCTGCAATGAATAACAGCAAAACATAGAACAGCTCATGTCCACCGAACTTCTCACACCACGCCACCGCCTAGTCGCGCCGCGCGAATGGGAAGTGGAATATCCTGACGGGGATGGCAAGCCTATGGCCGAAACCGGACCGCACGTCGCGCAGATTCTCAAGCTGTGGACGCTCTTGCGTCATTGGCTCAAGCCGCAGCCGAAGAGTTTTTCCGCCGCGAACATGTTTCTATATTATCTCGAAGGCGATCCCGTGTGCCGCGTTTCGCCGGATGTGTTCGTGGTGTGGGGCGTCTCCAATGAATGGCGCCGCAGCTACAAGCTTTGGGAAGAGCGGCAAGCGCCGCAAGTCGTGTTCGAGATCACTTCGCGCAAAACCATCAAGAATGATTTGGGCCGAAAGAAGCGGCTCTATGCTCAACTCGGCGTGGAAGAGTATTATCTCTTCGATGTCTATGGCGAATATCTGAATCCCCCGTTGCGCGGCTATCAGCTCGCCGAGAAATCTTATGCGCTGCGCAAGAGTGAAAAAATCACGCCGCGCTCGCTGCCGGCGTATGCGATGGAATTGCCGATCACACCAAGCGAGCCGGCTTGGCGCCTCGTGAGCGAACGCTTGCAATTGGAAATTTGGGCGCTGCCGACCGATGATGCGCAGAGGCTATACGAGCTGCGTTTGTATGCTCCTAAAACCGGCAAATGGCTCGCGGACCCGGAGCGCGCGATGATCGATCTTGAAATGTATGAGCTGCAAGCCCGTGAAGCCGAAGCGCGCGCCGAGCACGAAGCCATGAAACGTCAGGCGGCAGAGGCTCGCGCCAAACAAGAAGCCATGAAACGCCAGAATGCGGAAGCGCGGATTGAGCATGAAACCGAGGCGCGCCGGCTCGCGGAAAAACGTATCGCCCAGCTCGAAGCCGAACTGAAAAAGTTGCGTGGTCAAGCTTAAACTGGATAAAGGTTCAACTTGAAAATAAACCTCATCACCCTCGGTTGTCCCAAAAATATTGTTGACTCCGAAGTATTGCAAGGCGGCCTCAAGGCTTGCGGCGTCGAATTTGTCAATGATCCCGCCTCCGCGCAAGCCGTGATCATCAACACCTGCGGCTTCATCGAATCGGCCAAAGAAGAATCCATCGACACCATCCTGCAAGCCGTGCAGCTCAAAAAGGCCGGGCACGTGCGACAAGTGTTCGTGACCGGCTGCCTCTCCGAGCGTTATGGCTCCGAGCTGCGCAAAGAAATTCCCGAAGTCGATGCGTTTTACGGCAATCGAGATTTGCCTAAAATTGTCGCGGGCCTCGCGCGGCATTTGCGCTTGAAGTATGAGTTGGTCGGCGAACGCGAATTACTCACGCCCAAACATTTTGCCTATCTCAAAATCTCCGAAGGCTGCGAGCATCCCTGCACGTTCTGCGCGATCCCTGGCATTCGCGGCAACTTCCGCAGCACGCCGATTCCCGAGTTGATCGCGCAAGCTCGCCTGCTCGCGCAAAAGGGCGTGAAGGAATTGATTCTCGTCGCGCAGGATTCCACACAGTACGGCCTCGATCTCAACAAGCAACAACAACTGCCGGCCTTGTTGCGCGCGCTCGGTCGCGTCGACGGCATCGAATGGATTCGGCTCATGTATGCTTATCCCTATCACGTCACCGATGAAATCATCGACACCGTGGCGCGCGAGCCGAAGGTGGTGAAGTATGTCGATATGCCGATTCAGCACGTTTCCGACCGCATGCTCAAACGCATGGCGCGTCGTGTGAGTCGCGCCTTCACCGAAGAGTTGATTGCGCGCATGCACGAGCGCATTCCCCATCTCGTGCTGCGCACCTCGCTCATCGCCGGTTTTCCTGGTGAAACCGAGGATGACTTTCAAGCGCTGTATGATTTTGTGTGTGAAGGAAAATTCGAACGCTTGGGCGTGTTCACGTATTCGCACGAAGAAGGCACGCCCGCGTTTCAATTCACGGAGCAAGTGCCGGAAGAAGTGAAGCGCGAGCGTTATGATATGTTGCTCCAAGCGCAGCGCGAAGTTGCCGCGGAATGGAGCGAAAAACAAATTGGCCGCGAGTTGCGCGTGCTGATCGATGAGTTTGATGAACACGACCGCACGTACAAAGGCCGCACGCCGTGGGATTGTCCGGACATCGATCACACCGTGCTCCTCCGCGCGCCGCAAGGCAGCTTGCGCGTGGGCGATTTTTATCAAACCAAAATTACCGCGGCGAGCGATTTCGATTTGATCGGCAACGTGCCAGAAGTGCGTGCGTCTTCGCATGTGATCAAAGTCGACGGCAGACGCATGCTGCGCGTTCATGCGGCGTGAGAGCTATCTGCCATTCAGTATGTTCGACAATATTTTTTTAACGTGTCATTCGGAAGGAATCTTTTTACTCGCTGGAGACTCATCCCGGCGCTTAAAAAGATTACCACGAAAATGCGTCGTAGCGCAGGCTTCCAGCCTGCGTGCAGACAAGGATGTCTGCGCTACGTTTTCATCATGCGCGGGTGGCCAAACGGCCATGACAATTCCTTCTGTGACACCCATAGAACAAGAAAGAAACCGTGCCCAAAATCCTCAAACCGCCTCGCCTGCGCAAAGGCGACGTGATCGGCGTGATCGCGCCGGCCAGCCCGATGAAACCGGAGCTGCTCGAAAGCGGCGTGCGATATCTCGAAGGCCTCGGCTATAGCGTCAAACTTGGCAAGCATATTTTCAAAACGCACGGCTATCTCGCGGGCACGGACAAAGAGCGCGCGCAAGACCTCAACAGCATGTTTCGCGACCGCCGCGTGCATGCGATCATCTGCGCGCGCGGCGGCTACGGCACGCCGCGCTTGTTGCCGTTGTTGGATTATGAGGCGATGCAGCAGCATCCGAAAATTTTTGTGGGCTATAGCGATCTCACTGCGATTCAACTCGCGATGTTTAAACACGCCGGCCTCATCACGTTCTCCGGCCCGATGGTCGCAGCGGATATGGGACGAGGCATCGCCCCCTTCACCGAAGAAAATTTTTGGCGCATGATTACGAATGCGCTTCCGTTTGGCGAGGTGCAACGGCCGAACGGCGAAAGTTACGCCGCGATTGCAAAAGGCAAAGTCGCCGGCCGTCTCATCGGCGGATGTTTATCGCTCATCGCGCCGATTGCGGGCACGCGCCATTTGCCTGCGCTCGACAACAAAATTTTTTTTGTGGAAGACGTCGGCGAAGTGGTCTATCGCTGGGATCGGTTCTTTTCACAATTCCGCGAGCTGGGTTTGTTGCAGCGCATCGGCGGCTTCTTGCTCGGGCAAACTACGGATTGCCTTCCGCCCGAGGGCGATCCGACTTTGACGTTTGATGATCTCATGCGCGATTTCATCAAACCGCTAAAAATACCGGCGCTCATGGGTTTGGATTACGGCCACGGCCGCGTCAAACACACGATGCCCATCGGCGCCCGCGCGGAGTTGGAAGTATCGACGCGCAACGCGCGGTTGACGATCACGGAAGCGGCGGTGAGTTGAGAATTCAAGATGCTCGAACCTCGGCTTGGCCGAGGTTTTATCGTATGGCCGATTGGAAAACGCGAGTGCTTTGAATGCAACGGCCAAGCCGTTGCAGGAACCTCTTTTGAATTGCGGCTATGAATCTAAACCTCGCTATCTTCGCCAGCGGACGCGGCTCGAACTTTCAGGCGGTGCTCAATGCCATCGCGAGTGCAAAGCTGCGCGCAAAAATCGCGGTGCTCATTTCGGATCGCAACGATGCGGGCGCGCTGCACATTGCCCGACAAGCGGGAGTCGCGACGGAAGTGCTCGCTTGCCGCGACGAGCAGAAGTATGAGCAAACGCTCCGGCTCGTGCTGCACCATCGCGAAGTGAATTTCATCGTGCTCGCGGGTTATTTGCGTAAGATTCCCGCGTCGATCATTCGCGCATTTCGCGGCCGCATCATCAACATTCATCCCGCGCTCTTGCCGAGCTTCGGCGGCAAAGGCATGTACGGCCAGCGCGTACACAAGGCCGTGCTCGATTACGGCTGCAAAGTGAGCGGTGCAACGGTTCATTTTGTAGAAGAAGAATACGACACCGGCGCGCCAATCTTGCAGCGCTGCGTTGCGGTGCATGATGATGATACTGCGGAAACTCTGGCCGCGCGCGTGCTGCAATTGGAGCATCAAATTCTACCCGAAGTGTTGCAGCTTTTTGCGGAAGAGAGAGTGCAGATTGAAGGACGTCGAGTGAAGGTATTATGAGGCAAACGAGAGAAAAACGCTCAAAGCAGAAAGCTCCTGTTCTTTATGTTGCGCGGAAGAAAAACTCTTCGCTGCGCGTTCGTGAGCAGGCCGGCGTTTATCTTTCTCCCCCAAAGCAGCTGCGGAAAAAGGCCCGGACGAGCGACGTTATTAAGAATGTTGAGACCGCGCGCGTTTTGATCACGGCTTGGTTGGATAAAAATCGGCTTCGCGATGCGGTGCAACTCGGACTTCCAGAAATTGACGACCGCAAGAACGTGTGGCGAGTGGCGCTGAAATATCCTGGGTCGAGCAATGGAAACGGCTTGGTGGGCGAAGTGATACTCGATGCCGCTTCCGGTGATGTTTGCCGGCACACTGAAATCGACATCATCAAATCGCGCCTGCTCAAATTAGCCAACGAGGCCGAGGAAAATGGCGTTGAGCCTCGCGTCACCGGCAAAACCACGCGACAAGCTCCGCCGCCTTTTTTGCCGAATAAAGTCGTGTTGGGCGATGCAGCACAAGTGCTTTCGGAGTTGCCCTTGAACTCCGTGCAATTGGTTTTTACTTCGCCACCATACTTCAATGCCAAGCCGGAGTACACGGAGTATTTGGATTATCAGGAGTATCTCGATTCGCTGCGTCGCGTTTTTTTGCGGTGCCACGAAGTCATGAGCGAAGGCCGTTTTCTCGCCGTGAACACTTCGCCGATCTTGGTTCGTCGCGTCAGCCGCCAAGCGGCGAGTCGCCGCTTGGCGTTGCCGTTTGATCTGCATCACGTGCTCAACAACATCGGCTTCGAGTTTATCGACGATATTATTTGGGTCAAACCCGAAGGCGCGGGCTGGGCCACGGGCAGAGGCCGGCGTTTCGCCGCTGATCGTCATCCGCTGCAATACAAAGCCGTGCCGGTCACGGAGTACGTGATGGTATATCGCAAGCAGACCGATAAACTCATCGATTGGAATATTCGCGCGCATCACGACGCCGAAGCCGTGCAGAGATCGAAAATCGAGGGCAAGTATGACGTCACCAATATCTGGCGCATCACACCGTCACATCACAAAGATCACCCCGCGATTTTTCCGGAAGAGTTGGTTGAAAAAGTCATTCGGTACTATTCTTTCGCCGGCGATTTGGTGCTCGATCCTTTCGCGGGCAGCGGAACCGTCGGCCGTGTTGCGTTAAAAATGGGTCGGCGCTTTTTTTTGATCGACAATGAGCCTAAATATTTTCACCTCATGCGAAATGAAATTGGAACAGCCGCGAAAACGATGGGCAAAGAGGTGTTGTTTGAACCGGAAGAATTGTTCTCGAAAGTTCATGAGCGAGGTCTTTCACTAATTTTTCCGTGAGCGATCCCACTGTGCAATGTCATTCTGGAAGAACCTTCCCTAGCGATGGACATGAATCGCAAAACTAGATTTCTCGCCGCTACTAGAAAAGTTTCCTACGGAATGACATGAAAGAGGGCGGGCGTTGATCATTTGAACATTCATTGAAAATAGTTTTCATGTCCTCCATCCACCGCGCGCTGCTCAGCGTGCACGACAAATCCGGCGTGCTCGAATTGGCGAAGGCGCTCGCGGCGCGCAACGTCGAGCTGATTGCCACCGGCGGCACGACGCGCTATTTGCGGGAACATGGCTTCAATGTCACGCCGATTGATACGCTCACCGGCTTTCCGGAAATTCTCGGCGGTCGCGTGAAGACGCTGCACCCGAAAATTTTCGGCGGGTTGTTGGCGCGGCGCGAGCTTGATTCGGATTTGCAAGAGGCGCAAGCGCACGGCATTGGGTTGATCGACCTTGTGGTCGTCAATCTCTATCCTTTTCGCGAAGTCGTAACAAGGCCGGAAGTCACACTTGCGGATGCGTTGGAGAATATCGATATTGGCGGCGTTTCACTTATTCGCGCCGCAGCGAAAAATTTTACTCATGTGGCCGTGCTCACGAGTCCGAGCCAATATCAAGCGGCGATTGCCGAGTTCGAGCGTGAAGGCGGTCAGTTGACTTTTGCAACGCGACGGCAATTGGCAAGCGCGGCGTTCGCGTATACTTCGACTTATGATGCGGCGATCAACAACTACTTGCTCCCGGCCAAGTATGATAGCGAGCTTGCTCCTAGCAATTCCCCCCTTGAGGAGGGTGTCGCTCTTAGTTTCGAGAAGGTCGCTAACACCCCCCTAACCCCCCTCAAGGGGGGAATGCGTGGAGGTGCCGAAGAGCAGATTGAGTTTCCAGCTTCGATGGTAATTGCATTAGAAAAAATTCAAAGCCTGCGCTACGGCGAAAATCCGCATCAACGCGCGGCGTTTTATCGCGACAGTCTCAGCCTCGAAGCGGGATTGGCCGGCGCGCGGCAATTGCAGGGCAAAGAGCTTTCGTTCAATAACATTGCAGACGCCGATGCCGCATTAAATATCGTGCGCATGTTCATGGAGCCGTGTTGCGCGATCATCAAACATGCGAACCCGAGCGGCGTGGGCGTGGGCGAAAATCTTTTGCAGGCTTATCAGAGAGCGAAGGCCACGGATCCCGTTTCGGCGTTTGGCGGTATCGTCGGTTGCAATCGCGAAGTGGATACCGAGACGGCAGTAGCGATTGCAGAGTTGTTTACCGAAGTGGTGGTCGCGCCCAAGTTCAGCGCCGAGGCTTTGCAGATTCTTGCTCAGAAGAAAAACGTGCGCGTTTTAGAATTGCCCGAGTTGAACCTCGCGCCGCGCATGTGTTTCGAGCTGAAGAAAGTTGCGGGCGGCATGTTGGTGCAAGAGCAAGACTTCACTGTTGATGACGAGCAAGCTTTCAAATGCGTGACACAGCGCTCGCCTTCAACGAAAGAAACGCAAGCATTGCATTTCGGCTGGAAAGTCGTGCGTTGGGTGAAGTCGAACGCCATCGTGTTTTGCAATGAGCATCAAACGCTCGGCATTGGCGCTGGACAAATGAGCCGTGTGGATGCCGTGAAGCTGGCAATTGACAAAACAAAAGCTGCGGGCTTTTCACTGGCTGGCGCAGTCATGGCGAGTGACGCATTCTTCCCGTTTGCAGACGGCCTCGAAACGGCTGCGGCTGCCGGCATCTCTGCGGTGATTCAGCCCGGCGGCTCGGTGCGCGACGAGGAAGTGATTACGGCTGCGAATCGCATCAATATCGCGATGATCTTCACTGGGGTGCGGCACTTTCGGCATTGAAAAAAGCCGCGTGTGTCTAATGCTGCAACGTCGCGTAAACACAACGCGAATCCCGTAAGCGGGACAACTAAAAAGGATTTTGTAAGCGGATTGAACGGATCAAGCGGATACTGCTCGGGTTTATCCGCTTGATCCGTTCAATCCGCTTACAAAAAATTTTTCTTTTAAAGAAAAGATTTCACTTTAAAGAGACTAACCTCTCACGTTGTCATTCTGAAAGAAACTTTTTAAGCACTGGAAGTCATCGTCATTTAGGCGTGGTCCCAGCGCGTAAAAGGATTCCTCCTGAATGACAGTTTACGGGGTCTGTCACGCAAACGAAAATTTCAATGAATCACCTAGCATTTAAAATTCAAACTGGTCTGGAAGGAAAGGCACAGCCCGAATGAATTTCTCTTTTCAAAATTTTTTCTCGAATGACATTGCCATGGATTTGGGCACGGCCAACACGCTGGTTTACGTGCGCGGCAAGGGCATTTTAGTAAACGAACCCAGCATTGTGGCGATTCGCAAAGCCGATCAGGAAATCGTGGCCTATGGCCATTCCGCGAAGGAAATGCAAGGCCGCACGCCGAACGAGATCATCACCGTGCGCCCGATGAAGGACGGCGTGATCGCGGATTTCGAATTGGCCGAGGCCATGATTCGCCATTTCATTCGCCGCGTGCAAGTGACGCGTATTTGGCGTCCGCGCATGGCGATCAGCATTCCCAGCGGCGTGACCGAAGTGGAAAAACGCGCGGTGCGAGACTCTGCGGAGCACGCGGGCGCGAAGGAAGTGCATCTCATCGACGAGCCCATGGCCGCGGCAATCGGCATCGGACTTCCCATCGAAGAGCCGGTGGGCAGCATGGTGATCGACATCGGCGGCGGCACCACGGAAATTGCGGTGATCTCGCTCTCCGGCATCGTCAATCACATTTCGATTCGCATTGCCGGCGATGAAATGAGCGAAGCGGTGGTGCAGCACTTCAAACGCAATTATAATTTGTTGATCGGCGAAAACACCGCGGAGCATATCAAATGCACGCTGGGCTCCGCCGCGCCGTTCAGCGATAAAACTTCGATGAGCGTGCGCGGCCGCGACATCGTGGCCGGCATTCCCAAGACGGTGGAGATTACTTCGATCGAAGTGCAAGAAGCGTTAGCGGAATGTGTGAACTCGATCGTCGAAGCCACGAAACAATGCTTGGAGCGCACGCCGCCCGAACTATCGGCGGATATTCTCGATCGCGGCATTGCGCTCTCCGGCGGCGGCGCATTGCTGCGCGGGCTGGATGAGCGCTTGCGCCGCGAGACCAGCTTGCCCGTAATCGTTGCCGAAGATCCGCTCACGGCCGTGGTGCGCGGCACCGGCAAGGTGTTGGAGGCGATTCATCGATATCAGAAAGTATTGACGAAGGTGAAACGGTATTGAGTGCAGAGTCTTTCATTTGAATGACCCGCCCTCTGAAATGTCATCCTGTAAGGAACTTCCCTCGTGCTCGGAACAAAATCAGTTTTGAGATTTGTGCCAAGAGCGAGGGAAGATTCTTCCAGAATGACATGAGCGAGGGCGTTCGGATATGAGAAAACTTTGAGGTAGAATTTCCGTGTTAGAACGTCCGAATGACTTTCTCGTTTCGAGCCGGGAATACTTTGTATTGTTCGCCGCAATCGTAGCAGCGCTCGCGATCTTGTTCAACAACGATGCGCCGCAGCTCGATGCGATACGCGGTTACGCGGTCGACCGCTACGCGGCTTTCCACGTATTGGCGGATTGGAAAACGTGGCGTGATTATCAGCCGGAAGAAGTGAGCGCACTGCGGCAGCGCACGACGCAATTGCTGCTCGAAAATAGCCAATTGCGCGAAGCTTATTTGGAAAATGTGCGCCTGCGCCGGCAGTTGGAGTATCGCGAACGTGCGCAGCTCGAATTACGCGCCGCCCGAGTGTTGTTCAAAGAGAGCAATAGCACGCCGAATACGGTTGTTATTGATCTGGGAGCAAGTGCCGAGGTGAAAGCCAATATGCCCGTGGTCACACCCGAAGGTTTGGCCGGCAAAATCATCAAAGTAAATCAGCACACCAGCCACGTGCAGCTTTTGCTCGACCGCGATTTTAGTGTGAGTGCGCGCATCCAACGCAGCCGCGTGCTGGGCATCGTGACCTGGATGAGCGCGCAGGATTTTGAGATGACCGGCGTTGCACGCCATGCTGACGTCACGGCCGGGGACGTCGTCGTGACTTCAGATTCCAGCGCACTCTTTCCGCCGGGCATTCGTATCGGACTGGTGCTGAAACCAACGGTGGAGCCAACCGGCATGTTCCGCAAGATTCCTTTGATGCCGGCCGCTAATTTCGCGCGTTTGGAAGAAGTGTTCGTGGTCATGACCGCAAATCGCAACTTGCGCAGCAACATCGCGCCGAATGCCGGCAAGGGAGAGTGAGCCGCTTGTTCAAACGGATCTTCAAATATGTTTTGATGTTTTCCTTCTTACTAGCGCTACAGATAGCAGTCGCACCGCTGTTGGCGTTTTCGGACGTACACCCGGATTTCATGTTGCTCGGCGTGATTCTCGCGGCGATGCGGCACGGTGCAGTGCCGGCGATTCTTACCGGATTTCTCGCCGGGCTGGTGCAGGACGTGGCCGTGAGCGAGCTTTACGGCTTGCAAGCCTTGTCCAAAGCCGTGGCCGGTTTCGTGGCCGGATATTTCGCGCGCGATAAAGTGAAATTCGAATTGCAAGTGGTGATCGGGCTGGCTTTTGCCACGGCCTTCGCACACAATGTGATTCGCGACACGGTTTTCTATTTCGACGTTGGGTTCAATTTTTTCTACGTGCTCGCGCGCTACGTGCTGCCGAACTCGATATATACCGTCGTCTTTGTGGCGATCATTCAAATGCTTTGGCCGGAGGCATTGCGCCGCAAAGCTTCCGTGGACTGAGGCAACGAATGCCATGACAACGGCAATGGCAACGAATGAGGCGGCAACGAATAGAATCTTAGCGCGCGCAATGAATCGGATGGTGTTTTATGGAACTGACTTCGCAGAGCAAACACGGCATTTTTAGTGCGGGCTTGGCCGTGCTAGTGCTCGTTTTGATCGGCCGCTTTGCGTACGTGCAGCTTTATATGGGGGAGCAGTATTTTGCGGAGTCGGAAAAAAACCGCGTGCGCCCGGTCGACCTCGAGCCGCCGCGCGGATTGCTGCGCGATCGTTATAAAGAAGTCATCGTGGACAACCGGCCGGCATACGCGGTCTATGCTGTGCCCGCGGAGCTGGCGCGCAATAAACCCGCCTATCAAATTCTCGCGGCCGCGTTTCACGCCACCGAAGAAGATTTGCGCAAGCAAATCATCCGCACCAAACGCGGCAACCTCATTCCCACAAAGATCGAGCGGCAAATTGATTTTTCCGGCTTCAGCTTGTTGCACGAGCGCCGGGTGGAACTGCCCGGCGTCGAGTTTCGCGCCGAGTCGCGCCGTTCTTATTTGAACGGCATCAAAGCGCCGCACCTCTTCGGTTATCTGGGTGAAATCAGCGATGCGGAGCTGGCCGCTTTCGGTGAGAGTTACGTGCCCGGAGATTTGATCGGCAAGAAAGGCTTGGAGCGGGAATACGAAAAAATTCTGCGCGGGAAAAAGGGCAAACGGTTTATGGAAGTCGATGCGCTCGGCCGGGTCGTGGGCGATCTTTCCGGCAGCGCCGGCTCGGGTTATAAAGGCGTCAAGCCGGGGCCGGGCATGGATCTCATTCTCGGGCTCGACACCGCGTTGCAGCGCATGCTGGAAGCGGAGATGCTCGGCCATAAAGGCGGCGCGATCGTGCTCAATTGCAAGAACGGCGAAGTGCTCGCCATGGTGACCAAGCCGGACTACGATCCCGATTTGTTTTCACGACCGCTCTCTTCACAGGAATGGAATCGTTTGATCAGCGATCCGGAAAAGCCGCTTTACGATCGCATGGTGCAAAGCTTATTTGCTCCCGGCTCGACTTATAAAATCATCACAGTGCTTGCGGGATTGGAAACGGGTTTGATCGACCCGGATGAGCGCGTATTTTGTCCGGGTTATTACCGCTTCGGCAATCGCGCGTTCGGCTGTTGGAAGAAGGGCGGCCACGGCACCGTCAACCTATTACAAGCGATCGAGCAATCGTGCGACGTTTATTTTTATCGCATGGGCTTGAAAGTCGGTTTGGAAAATTGGGCAAAGTATTCGAAGCTCTTCGGCTTCGGCAAACCCACCGGCATCGATCTGGTTGACGAGCGCGGCGGCATGGTGCCGGACCAAGAATATCTGGACCAGCGTTATGGCCGCGGCAAATGGAGCAAAGGCTTGATGCTGAATTTGGCCATTGGCCAAGGCGAGTTGTTGGTGACGCCGCTGCAGATGGCGTGCTTCGCGATGACGATTGCGAACGAGGGCCGCACGTTCAAACCGCGCGTGCGCCGAGGTTACATGAATCCGCTCAACCTCGAAGAAGAATATCCGGAACCGGACTCGGTGTTTATTCCCGGCATTCGCCCGGAGAGCTACGCGATGGCGAAGCGCGGCATGCACATGGTGGTGAATAGCCCCACGGGCACCGCAAAATCCGCGCGGGTACCGGGCGTGATTTCCGCAGGCAAGACCGGGACCGCGGAAAATCCACACGGCGATACGCACGCATGGTACATCGGCTTTGCGCCCTTCGACGATCCGCAAATCGCGTTCTGCATTTTTTTGGAAAACGGCGGCGGCGGCGGCGCGAATGCCGCACCCTTCGCGCGCAAAATCATCGCGCTGCTGCACGAGCAGAACAAACTCGTTGCAAATGCATTGCAAAATGAAGCGGATGACTAAACGATGATGCCACCAAACGTAGGATAATATTCTGATAGTCTCAGTAGATCACAGTTTGGCAAGTTTTATGTTGGAGCACTCAACCATTGAGATCACACCATAAATGGCTTCGAGGGCACGACGCAAAAACTGCAGCATGCGATCAAGGATAAAATGTTTTCGG
>Ga0247727_10014285_pt1 | contig 13228 bp, 5 predicted proteins | sample WisWelCaveWW1625_FD_202498 | JGI IMG/M metagenome (GOLD analysis project Ga0247727, IMG submission 202498) | Biofilm microbial communities from Wishing Well Cave, Virginia, United States - WW16-25 | ecosystem: Environmental > Aquatic > Deep subsurface > Groundwater > Cave microbial mat | place... | reverse complement strand
TCCCCGTCGGTCCGCCGGTCGCGGCGGTCCTGCTGACGTTGGCGGTCATCGGCGCGGTAGTCCTGCACCGATCGCAAACGTCGCGCGCGAGCCAGCTTGCGCCGCCGCGACGCTCGGCACGCCGGCCCGCAAACTCGCTGCGTCCCGGCCGCCGTCGCTGCCGGCCAGTACCAGCAGCGGCACTCCGTACATCGCCTTCGACCTCGGTCGCACCCGTGCATGGACACGAGGCTTCTCGCGCGGGCGCCGTCGTCGCGACCGAGAACTGCGGCGGGTGGATCTCGAACGCGTGACCAGTGGCGCAGTGGATCACGATCCCGCCGCTGCGCGGACGGCGGAGCCCCGGCGACGGTGGATCTCTATCCCGCCGCCAGGTGGATCACGCGGAGGCCGGCGCTAAAGTCGATCCCGACGAACACGCACAGCGAGCCGTTCGCCTCGTCTTCGAGCGTTTCCGATTCGACGGTAGCGCCAACGCCGTGACGCGCTACTTCGCTCGGCACGACCTGAAGCTGCCGCTTCGGAACGTGTACACGCAGCAGGTGCGCTGGACGCCGCCTCGATCCAGCGTGATCAACCACATGCTCCACAACCCCACCTACGCCGGCGCCTACGTCTTCGGCTGTAGTGAGGAACGTACGATCATCGTCGACGGTCAGATTCGCCGCCGGCGTGTCGTTCATCTCCCGGAGGAAGCCTGGAAGGCTTGCCTGAAGGACCACCACCCGGCCTATCTTGGTTGGGACGAGTTCATGGCAAACCAGGAGCGCCTCGACGCCAACCGGAGCAATCATCGACGACAGGTCGAGCAGCGCGGCGCGAGCCGCGAAGGTGCAGCGCTGTTGCAGGGTCTGGCGTTGTGCGGGGGCTGCGGGCATCGCATGTCCGTGCGCTACCAGGGCCGCCTCGCGCGACCACGCTACGTCTGTCCCCACGATCCGCTTTGCACCGGCCGACGAGAGTCGATCTGGTCCGTCGCGGGGTCGGTGATCGACGAGGCGGTGGCCCAGCTCTTCCTTTCCGCGGTGCAGCCGCCCGAGCTCGACCTCACCCTTGCTGTCGTTCGCGAGACGGAACGACAACTCGGCGAAGTGGATCGGCAGTGGACGCTCCAGATCGAGCGCGCCCAACACGAGGCACGCCACGCCGAGCGGCGCTACAAGGCGGTCGACCCGGACAACCGCGTGGTGGCGAGGACGCTCGAACGTGAGTGGAATGACAGGCTACTCGCCCTCTCCGAGATCGAGCGGCAACACGAGGCGGTCCGCCAGCGCGAGAAGCTCGTCCTCTCCCCCGACGATCGCGCGCGCATCGTTGCGCTCGCGAAGGACCTCCCAGCCTTGTGGAAGGCGCCCACCACGACGCATGCCGACAGGAAGAACCTCCTCCGCATGCTCGTCACCGACGTCGCGCTGACGCCCATCGAAGTCCCGGCGCGAATGACGCGCGTCCAAGTCCACTGGCAGACGGGGTCCGTGACCGAACTGATGGTACCGAGAAGGGCCCGCGACCAAGCGCGGGAGATCCATCCGGACGCGCTCGATCTCATTCGTACATTCTCGGCTCAAGGCAAGAACGATCGGCAGATCGCCGAGGAGCTCAATCAGCGCGGAGCGCCACCCGTCGTGGCTCGCGCCTGGAGCGCCGACAGCGTCGCCAGGGTGCGGAACCGTGTCCTCCAGATCGCAGCGCAGCCTCGTGCCCTGGCCAGCCGGCGCGCCGACGGCCTCTACTCGGCACGGGGAGTGGCAGCTTTCTTCGGCGTGCCTCACACCACCGTCACGTACTGGATTCGCACGGGCCTCCTCGAGCCCGTCGAGGGTGGTGGAGCCCTTGATCGTCCCGCCTGGTTCGCCCTCCCGCTCGACGAGACGACCATCGAGCGCGTACTATCCCGCCGCGGCCGCAAGGAACCAGCGAACGCAGCGAGCAACGCGCCTCGGGGGGCACCATGAAGCGCACGTCGGTACCTACGCCCTGCACCGCTTCGCCGCCGTCCCCTGCGCCGCAGGCCCCGCTCCGTAGCGCCTCCTCCATCGCGCACCGCTCACGCCGGCCACCGCCGGGGAGGTCGTGCGCCTCGCGCGTGATCGCCAGGCGCACTCCGCCTTCCTTCCGCGACCCGGGCGGGGCCAACCGCGACTCCGAAGCACCCGGCCTCTTTAGTCGACTGACCACCGATCCCCCACGATGCGCCGGGGCGGGCAGCAACCCCGGTCGGGATCTTCACAGCCGTCCTGCCCACGCGTCCGCTGAGTCCCGTTCCCGTTCCATCCTCGCCTCCGGACGCAACTCTGCGCCGCAGGACGGGACCCGTCAGGAACGGTGTTCACCGAACGGATACCTTCGGCGACAAGGCTTCCCTCCACCGCACAAGCAGATCGCCTAGCCTTCCAGGCGCAGCACGGTGCTCGGCAATCTGGAGCGCGAATACATGAGTGAGTCCAATCGGATTGACGAACAGCAGCTGCTCACCCTTGACGACCGGCTGATGATAATCCGCATTGTCCTCCTCAACGCACAAGGTCCACTTCAGCTGGGGAACCTGCGCGCGGAGAACCTCTGCCCAATAGAGCCCGCTATCAAAGACCAGAGAAAAACTGCGCTCGTCGAGGCCCCACGCCCGGTCCTCCACTCGCCAGATGGACCCGGTATCGCGTTGGTACATCTCGGGCATTTCCACGGGCCGCCTCGGTCGCCGCTGTACGAGCGTACGCAAACAGTCCTCCACTCCCGCAAGCGTCTCGGGCGACAGGGATCGTTCCCAGGTTGGTGCGACCGTAGATCGGATCGCGCGCGCAAGTTGACTTATCCGCTCCGGCAGTTCCGCCAGTACCCAATTGAAGTAGGCTACCGCATCATCGCGGGGCAGATCGCCGGGAGCGGCGTCAATCGGTGGGTCTATCAACTGATAGCCGGCCGCAATCATGCGCTACCGAGTCACGTTGGGGGGGGCCTCGGGGGCCTCATGGATTACAACGTTGAACCCCTCTCTCACCAGCCTTTCCCATAGAGGTCGGCTTGGCCCAACCTCTCCCGTCTGGGGGCTTCTGAAGAAATGCCAGGTGACGTCGGTGACAACGCCTTGCGCCTTGAGCCACGCATCCTTCGCTATCTCGGCTTGCTCGAATCGGCCCAGCGTCGTGTAGCCAGTTTTTGCTTCATGGGCGTGTTGGCCCACGAGGCGGTCGATGACCCGTACTGCGTCGTTGATTCCGGTCCGCCGCGACACGCGCCCGCCGGCACCTCCGAGCAGTCTCGCCAGGCGACCCTCACCGTGGGCACCGAGCTGGTTCGACGTCCACGCCCGGACTGCGCGCCAGGCGCCCGTGGCCGACGACCGGCGCCCGGCAACGTTGTAAGCCTGCCCCGCGTCTTCAGCGACCTCGCGAAGGGCGATGCGAAGGAGTCGCTTTCCGACCCACCTACCCGCGACGTTGAAACCGAACTCGGCGAAACCAAGAATCGCCGTGGAATAGTCGTAAAGGTCTTCGAAGCCTTCGCCGACTTCCCGTGCATGTCCGCCTTCAACCCGTCCGGTAGTCGCGGCGGTGTGGTGGAAGGCACCACGGATCCCCCCTTCCCAGCGTTCGATGGGCAAGTTGCGGATCGCGGCCTGCTGGTCGCTATCGAGTAGCTGGAACATCCTCATCGCCTCTTCGGAGACGACGCCCTCCATGCCGCTCGGATCGACAATGCGGATGGGGGAGGCAACGCCATAGGCGTAATGGTTGCCGCGCGTCGTGCCGCCGAACGCGTCCTTATGTGGGGCCTCGCGCATCAGCGGATCAGGCCCGAGCCACCGACCTAGCGCGGACGCATAATACCGCGCGCCGAAGTAGTCGAGCCCAGTCTTCTCGTCCCGCTCCTTCCCAGTGAAGCGGTAGAAGGCCCTAAACCCAGGATCCGCCAGTACCTCCGACTCGACCGTTCCGTACGGTAGCGTCGTCGAAGCGCTTCGCGGATCGCCCGCTTCGTCGATCACGACGCTCGTCGTGCCCAGGTGGTTCGTCAGGTAGAACGACACGTCGTCGAGGTCATCCTCAGTGGAGACGCGCAGGAGCCGCTGCGTGCCCACGCGGAGCCACTTTGTGGAAACGCCGCCACGGAGTTCGAAGGATTCGGAGACGTAGAGCGTCACCGCGCCGTCCTCGTCCTTGACGCGGCGCTGGTCGGCATAGTCGTAGGCGAAAGAGGAGGGGACGCCATCGACTTCTGCGGTGGCGAGGCGGTGGACCGCGTCCCAGGTGTAGCGGTGCTCCTGGATGACGCCGGACTTGGTGACGTCCAGCATTTCCATGTCGCCCGAGGCGTTGTATTCAGTGGTGAGGAAGTTCAGGGCGTCGAGGTCGGCGCGGACGAGGGCGTCGGGGCGGACAGCGGGGTCGGTGTCGACGCCGTTCTCGATCGCACCGAGGGAGCGATCGAAGAAGTGGGCGTCGCCGTTGCCGTCGAGGTCGCGCCAGTCCGTCATGTTGCCGAGGTAGTCGTACGACCAAGTCTGGTCGTGCGGGCGTAGCGGTTGGTCCTCGGCGTACACGCTGCGGTTGCGCACGAGGCGGTAGAGGGCGTCGTACGAATAGTCTTGGTCCGCGGGAGACGGGGACCAGCCGGCGGTCTCGTCGGGCGTCCGGAGGTCGCGGATCGCTGTGATGTTGCTCGCGCGGTCGAACTCGTACTGCCAGTCCTGGTAGTAGCAAGGAGGAGCATCGCAGCCGGCATCAGAGACGGACGTGAGACTGGAGAGACGAAGGCGGCGGTCGTAGGTGTACTGGTTCTCGGTGGACCCCAGGTCGCCGAGAACCTCGAGGCGGCGCTGGCCGCTTGCGTTGTACTCGATGCTCGCGACGGCGACCTGGGCGCCGAGGGACGCGGAGTAGAGCAGGCCGCGGTCGGTGTAGGTATACGTCGCGACGGAGCCGTCGGGGTAGGTCATCGACGACTCGCGGTCGAGCTCGTCGTAGGTCATCGACTCGGTGCGGGGGCCGTCGTCGGCGTCGAGGATGCGCGCCATGGCGGTCTCGCGGCCTCGGGAGTCGTACTTGAACCGGGTCGTCCCGGAGAGGTCGCGGACGGACGTGAGGCGGCCGAGGCCGTTTGCGACGCCGGGGTCGTCGAAGGTGTAGGTGACCTCGACGCCTCCGTCGACGCCGCCGACTCCGTCCTCGTCGTAGTCCTCGGCCACGAGGCGGCCGGCGAGATCGTACGAATAGGCGACGGCCCTCGGGCGCGCGTCGACTGTCCGGACGAGATCGTTGGCGTCGGAGTACTCGTAGGTCCACTCGCCGGCGTCCGGGTCGGTGTTCACGGTGCGGCGGCCGAGGGAGTCGTACTCCAGCTGGCGGTGGACGGTCGTCGCGCCGAAGGTCCGGTCGATCGTAAGGAGGTTGTTGAGGGGGCTGTACGTGTAGCTCGTCACGTACTCCTCGGTCGCTCCGTCGACGATGTTGCGCTCAGTGACGGACAGCAGGCGCCCCTGGCCGTCTTCTCCAAAGGATGTCGGCGTCCCGAAGTGGCCGCTCGTCGGGTCGAGGTCGTTCGGGTCCCAGACGTCGCGGCTGAGCGCGTGGTAGAGGGTCTCGGTCGCGGCGAGGCGGTCGGGGGCGACGGAGCGGGCTTCGCGACCGAAGGCGTCGTAGCGGGTCGAGGTGTAGCCGTCGGTCGGGAGGGCGAGGGAGAAGGAGGCCGAACCGCGGAAGTCGGGGAGGTAGGCGCGGGAGGCCGCGCCCTTCCCGTCGAAGGTCACGAACCCCGAGCGGACGAAGTCGTCCTCGTCGCCACGGAAGGTGTCGGCCTCTGAAAGGGTCATCCGGGCTCTGCCGAGGCCGTCCACGAAGGCATGGCTGTCGAGGGTCGCGTCGGCTTCGTCGCCGCACTCCTCGTTCGAGCGCGTCACGACCTCGTTGAAGGCCTCGTCCGTGTCGCCGGCCAGCAAGTACTCGTAGCGGACCGCGTCCTCGTCGCACCCGGGACGGCGGATCGCCGAGACGCGCGAGAGGCCGTCGTACTCGATTTCGGTCGCCTGCAGGTTGAAGTCCAGGAGCTGCGTGATGACGCCGAAGCCGGCGTCCCAGGCGGCGAATGTCTGCAGGAAAGCGATGTCGTCCGTGTAGATCTGCTCGGCGACGACGTACGCCGAGAAGTCGGCGTCGTAGGACATCGAGCGGTGGCGCAGGGGGTCGGCCCCGAACACGTCCGAGCTGGCCTCCTTGACGTCGATCACCTGGCCGAGGTCGTTGTAGGTGTTGACGACCTGGATGATCTGGCGGTCCTCGGCGTCGTTGACCAGGTGCACCTCCTGGCTCAGGACCTCCCCGAACTCGTTGTACGCGCGGGTCGTCTCCTGGAAGGACGGCAACACGCGCGAGAAGGTCGGCCGCCAGAGCCAGTCGGCGCGGACGTCGTAGTCGGTCCCCGTGACGATGTCGTCCGTGGCGTCGTCGTCGACGCCGAGGGCGGAGGCCGTGAGCTGGTTGCCGACATCGTCCATCTGCGAGCGGGTCACGAGGTGCGCGTAGGAGTCGCCGCGGCGGCGAACGACGTCCACGGCTTCGGGGGCGACGTCGCTGGTGATGGAGGGGAGCTCGACTTCGGCGTCGGAGGGATCGAAGGGGGCGGTGTCGAAACGATACGTGTCCGTCTGTGCGGCGAAGGCGTACCAGACGCCGCGCGGGTCGCCGCCGATGCCTCCGTGGAGCCTTCGGACCTTCCAGGTCGTGTGGCTGGTCTCGAGGCAGACGCCTTCGAGATCGCAGGTTTCCGTAAGGCGGACGGCGCCCTTGAGGGCCTCGTAGGGGTTGTCGTCGGGGTCGCTCCCCTCGGGGCGCACGCCCTGGTGGAAGACAGTGCGCTGCTCGGAGGTCGGACTGTTCGCATCGCCGATCGTTCGGACGATCGCCTCCCCGAACCCCCGGAACTCCGCCTCCAGGCCGTCGTAGAGGGCGTCGCGATACTCGTACTCCGTCACGTACTCGCCGCCGAGGTTGTCGGCGACGGTCATGCGGGAGACGACCTGCACGGGGAAGGGCGCGACCGTCGCCCAGGGCTCGCCGGCGTCGGCGGCGCGGGATTGCTGGACGGTGTCGGCTTCGTAGTCGAGGGTCGTGGACTTGCCCAGGCCGTTGTCGACGCTCGTGAGCAGGCGGGGGCGGATGGCGCCGGTGAGATCCATGTACTTGTAGCGCTCGCCGTCGCCCCAGAGGATGTCGTGGCTGCCGGAGGCGTTGACGTCGCAGTGGCGCACGCGCTGCGTGAAGCCGGGGTCGAACGGCGAGCGCTCGATGATGTAGCGGTCCGTGAATGCCTTGCCGGCCTCGTTGAGCCACAGGTCCACGCCGTCGAAGCGGACCTGGACGAGGTCGGCGAGGCCGTCGCCGTTGACGTCGGCGAGGCGCACGCGGTCGTCTTCGAGATCGCTCCAGAACGGGCTGGGATCCATCAACTCCTCGCGCTCGTCCCCGAACTCTCCCGCGGTGCAGTCCCCGGGCAGGTCGGCGTCCCCGCCCCAGAGGCCATAGCCGCGTCCGGGCCAGTAGGCGACGTCGCCACGGCGCAGATGGACGAGGTCCTGCAACCCGTCGCCGTTCATGTCGGAGAGGAAGAGGTCGCCGTTCGAGAAGCGAAGCGGCATCCCGCGGTGCAGGACGCAGCTCGTCACCGGCTCCTCGAACGTCCCGTCGCCGCGGTTGCGGTAGAACTCCATGCGCGTGCCGGAGGAGCGGATGACGTCGATCCGGTGGTCGTTGTCGATGTCCGCGAGGCGGATCTCCGCGGCGTCGCGCGTGAAGTCGATGTCCTCGTGCGCCGGGTCGTACGGGCCCTTCTCGACCCACGCGAAGCCGTCCTCGCGCGAGCCCTCGGCCGTGAAGGCCGACCACTCGCGCACGTGCGGCATGTGCAGGAGCTCGACCCGGCCGTCGGCGTCGAGGTCCATGGGGTTGACGTTCGAGTTGGAGAGGGTCAGGTCGCCGCCGATGGAGCCGGGTACCTCGATGATGTCCGAGGCAGTGTAGGTCCCGACCCCCTCGACGAAGTCCAGGAAGAAGACGCCGTGACCGTCGTCGAATCGCGCGGGGTCCGTCACGAGGACGTCGGGGAAGGCGTCGGCGTCGATGTCGAAGAGGTCGGTGCGTCCCTCGTCCATGGAGTGGTCCGGGGAGCTCTCGAGCTCGGTCACGCGCCCGTCGAAGCCGCCCCAGCCGGGCAGGTCGTCGTCGAGTTCCCCGCCGTCGGGGGCGTGGGGGTCGACCTCGGAGTAGCCGAAGGTCATGGGCGGCAGCGCCGTGCCGTCGCGGCCGAGGACCTCGATGGAGGAAAGGAGCGAGAGGAACGAGTCGGCGTCGTAGGAGAGGATGTAGGTGCGGCCGAGCGTCCGGTCCTCGCCGGCCGCGAGCTTGCTCTCGACGTCGACCTGCACGAGGCGCTGGCCGGTCGTCACACGGAAGCGCGAGACGTAGGAGTCGACGTCGTCGTCGCGCTCCTCGTAGGTGAGGGTCACCGCGTGCTGGAAGGCGGTGTTCTCCGCGAAGAGATCGATCTGCGGCGGCCCGTCGATGAGGGCGAGTGGCGAGTTCCAGACGACCTGGTCGAGGTAGACCTGCCTCGTGTCGTCCTTCGCGCGGTAGGCGTACCGGACCTCGTTGCCGCGGACGTCGGAGACGCGCGTCAGCGACCACAGGTACGTCCCCCAGTCGTCGTGCTCGACCCGGGCATCCGGAGTCTCTCCGAGGTAGAAGAGTGTCCCGTCCTTGTCCTGCACGATCCAGTGCGACTCGTTGGGCGCCAGGAAGAAACGCAGGAAGGCGCCCTCGACGCGCGCGCGGAAGTAGCGGTAGTCGTCGACGAAGAAGGGGATCTGCTCGGGGTCGTCGCCGTCGCCGTCGCCGTTCGTGTCGGACGCGGGGGCGACCTCCACCAGTTCCTGGCCGCCGTTGTACATGAAGCGGTCGGCCCCGCCGTAGTGGGGGAGCCCCTTATCGGTCTGGCGTGAGATGAACGGGACGGCCATCCCCCAGCCGATCCCGAGCGAGCCGTTGCCGCCCGAGGAGCTGTAGGAGAAGGAAAGGCCGGGCTGGGTGCCCCGGCGGCCGGGCGGGAGCGCGATCGGGACCGAGAACGTGGCCGTGCCGGACGACAGGAGCGGCGAGAAGCTCTCGCCGAGGCCTTCGACGCTTCCGCCGTCAATGGGAAGAGCGAGCGCTTGCGGCGTAACGCCGGACTTTGCCTCGCCGGTCGGGAGCGCAACGGGATGCACCTCGGGTGGCTCTGGGAGAGCGTCCATGGAGGGATCGTCGTCGCGCGCGATCTCATCGGGCTCCACTTCACCCTCGACCGATTCGAGGAGGGCTTCGGAGACCTCGTACTCGGGCTCGCTCCAGATGGGCTCTTGCGCCCAGGCGGACGCGGGAGCCAGGAGGCCGAGGAACGCGAGCCGATTCATCGGTCTACGTCCGGATCGAACGCGCTCGGGACGAGCCGGGCTCGTAGCCCGCCGTCGAGATCGTCGTCCGCGCGCGACGTGTCGAGCCAGACGACGAAGGTGCCTCCTGCGCCTTGGGCCATGGCCACCAGTTCCTGATCGAACGCTGTTTCCGTCGGGACAACGAATGGCGCAGGGTCCGTGGCAGCACCGGACGAGTCGAACCGTTGCATCCGGACCGTCGTGCCCGACGTATCGTCGAGGTCGGATTGACTGCGGTCGGTCCAGGCGACCGCCCAGCCGCCGTCGGCTAGAGCGGCGACGAGCGGACCGCGCCCTTCCGCCGCTTCCTCGTGGGAGACTGGCACGCGGACGAGTGCGTCGCCGGCAGCGGGGATGAGGATCAGGTCCACGTCGCCCTCTGGATCGGAAGAATAGGTCGTGATCGTCGCGGCGAATCCACCGTCCGACCCGGCGGCACTCGTCGCGAGCGCCGACTCGCCAAGGTCCGCGAGGCTGAAGGCGTCGAGCTCCACGAAGTCCTCCGCCCCGCGCCGTCGGCCAAGCGGCTCGAAGCCCTCCTCCGCCCAGACCGCGAGCAGGGACCCGTCCGGCGCGGCACCTAGCAGCGGCAGGTCTTGGAAACCGTTCGGATCAGACGTGATCGTGACCTCGCCCGACTCCGAACCCCCTAGATCGTCGAAGGTCGCCAAGATCGGGTCGGGCCTGACAAGGACCGCGCCAGCGTGATCCTCCCAGGCGAGGGCGAATCCGTTCGGCGAGGCGGCCGCGCTCGTGACGATCTGGTCGTCGAACGTGGTCTCGTTCGCGAGCGTAGCCACGCCCACCGGATCTCCGTCGACATCGAACCGCTGGAACAATACCCCCGCCCCCTCTCCGTCACCCGGGGCGTCTTCCCTGGACCACGCGACCACGAACCCACCTGCCGGTAGCGGAGCGGCCACCGGTGCGGCGACGACGCGCCCAGTCGCGTCGACGTCTACTTCCTCGCCTAAGGGCACTCCGCACTCGTCGAGCAGGCGCAGCCGCAAGACCGTCTCGACGCCCGTCATGACGGTGAATGCCACAGCGAATCCGAACCCGTCGTCACGGGTCGCTACAGCAGCCGAATTCGGCATCCCCTCGGCGTCCACGGGAATGCCTTCGTCGTCGGCCACGAGGCAGTCCGGCGGTTCTCGAATGACGCCGGCGTCCGTCTCACCTGCATCGACGGCGGCGTCGCCGACCCCGATGTCCGGACCGGCGTCGATGACGGCAGAAGCCGCGTCGGGGTCCGACGCGTCCACATCTGACGCGTCGGCTGTGCCTCCACCGTCGGGCGACGCATCAGGAATGGTGAAGATGACCGCATCGGCCGTTCCTGACGCGCTGCCAACACATCCCACGGATGCGAGTGAAGCGCACAGCATGGCGAGACGCACGGCTGACTTCCTTACCGCTCGAACCGGGTCCAGTAGCGGTATCGGAACACCAGTTGAATGTCCTCGACGTTCTGCCACTGGAGCGCGTCGTCCTCCCAGATTCTCAGCGTGTACGTGCCTTCCAAAGGCCGGCCCCGCATCTCCTCCTTGTTATAGGCGGCCAGAAGCGTCTCCATCGAGCTCGTCAGTGGATTTGTGAGCACGACTTCGGCGGCCAGCCCTTTGCCGTGCTCTATGAAGGCGCGTTCGAGACGGAACTCGTGTTGCTCACCATCGTGGTTTCGGACGGAGACGTCGGGCTCATGTACGAGCGTGTACGGGACAAACGCATTCGAAAAGCAGGTGGACGGATCTTCGGCCCGCGAGCAGTCGCGGACGTTCGTCCCGACCAGGTTCACGGCGATCGCTTCGTGGCGGTAGTTGTAGTTGCCGAGCGCGATGGAACCGGAAGGAATGAGTTCGCCTTCCTCGATTTCCTCGAGGCCAATGCCGAAGTGCGCCTCGTGGAAGCAGATTTCCCTCGTGACGTTGCCACTGTCCGGTCCGCAGTCGGTACCAAGCCCAGCTGGGCAGACGCGCTGGCACCGCCGCCGGAAGCGTAGGCGCATCGCGCCGCCCGTGGGGTCGGGACAGACCGCGCCTATCAAGAGGCCATCGCTGTCGGTCGGCATGTATGCGGAAGGAATCGGTGGCCGCAAGGCGCCAAGCGCAAGCTCAGTCTCGGGGATGCGCTCCAACTGCAACTCGGAGAGAGTCACATCGCCCCGCAGACCAGCCTCCGCCGGTGGCCCCAACGGGTCGGACGGATCGACCGTGATTCGGACGACCCCCGCTTCCAGGAGAACCAGCGGCTCGAGCTGGTGCTTGGTGAATGTCACCCGATCGCCATCTGGGACGAAAGCGTCTTCGACGCGGTCGGCAGTGCACTCGCCGGCATCGTCGAGTCTGCAGAGGGTCACACGATACTGGATCGGTGAATCAATCGCACAGCACTCGTCCTCTTCGAGCTCTGGGAAGGCATCGGCCCAAGAGAGCAGAAGCACGGCGGGTGCGTCCGCCACGAGGATATCCTGGACGAGGGTGCCAGTTCCAGGCTCCACCGCGTCCGCAACTCGATTCATCGCCCGACCCGGCAAGAGATCCGCGTCGTGTCGATTGCCCAAGTATATGCAGTTGGGTGTCTCGCCTTCCTCGTCGGGCGTGCAGCTGTCGGACCAGGGGTCGCCATCAACCCCTTCCGAGGACAGTATCAGGTTGTCAGATGGCAGGTCGCATTCCACGCGAGCGCGCAGAATGTCTTCCCGCATCGAAATGACCGCGAGGTCACGCCCATCCTGGAACGGGAAGTCGAAGGGGTAGCTCTCAACGAAAAGTTCCAGTCGGGTAACGTAGTCGCCGATGTATCCGTCGACGAAGTTGTCGGGTACCGGTTCCACCGCGACAGGAGCATCGCCCGGCAGGTCCTCTTGCACCGCGCGGATCCGCTCGTAATCGATGCCCTCCATAAAGCATACGTCGTTCGCCCAGGTGGATGGTGCCTCGACGAGCGTCATGTCCCGGCTGAGCTCCTCGAGATCGACGCCGAAGCGCTGCTCGATCGCCCGACGGGCCACAAAGGCCATGCGGCGAGCGTTGTCTCTGGCACGCTCGTACCTCACCCTCAGCGTGTTGTACAGATGCCGGTAAGTGGCGGTCGCGTTGTAGACTCGACCAAGCTCGTCCCGCTCGAGGAATGCAGCGCGGGCTGCCGCACTGACGGCGCGCCCCTCTACCGCTTCGATCCCGCCCAGATCTGCGTTGAGACGGAAGACCGTTTCCCGAAGCTGCGACCCTACGCGGGAGATCTCCGAAACGGTATTCGAGATCTGCCCGGAGAGGTCAGTCAGAACTCCCTCCGCGTCGATGTCGGCCAGGCTTGCCTGCAGTGAATCCATCTGGTCCTGCAGGGTGAGCGGCGCAAGCTCCCCTAGCGACAGCCCAAAGCTACCAATGATCCCGGCCGCCGCGTTCGCGACCGTCGCGAGAACCTGCGAGAGACTCTGCAATTGGGCAAGCTCGGCCCGCGTGCGCACTCCCGCGAGTTCCTGACGTGCCCGAGCGACGTCGATCGAGGCTTGCCGAAGCTGGGTTTCGATGTCGTTGCCTAACGCGACAAGCTGCTCGAGGTCCGATTGCAGCGCGACGAGCGTATCGAGATACTCACCGCGATAACCTGGATAGAGCGACAGGGGGTTGCCTGAGCCGATCGCGTCGGCGATCACTTCGGGGAAGTTTGCAAGAAGGGATGTGGCAATGGACCGGCGCACGGAGTTCGCGGCGCATCGAACGTGATCCTCGACTTGTGTCAGGTCCCGAACGGAGTTGACAC
>Ga0247727_10014284_pt1 | contig 13229 bp, 10 predicted proteins | sample WisWelCaveWW1625_FD_202498 | JGI IMG/M metagenome (GOLD analysis project Ga0247727, IMG submission 202498) | Biofilm microbial communities from Wishing Well Cave, Virginia, United States - WW16-25 | ecosystem: Environmental > Aquatic > Deep subsurface > Groundwater > Cave microbial mat | place... | reverse complement strand
AAGGTCACCCCGCCGACGAAGAGGAGGAAGAGCGCGGCGGAGAGGAGGTCTTCCACGACGACTCGCGTGGTCGGGGGCCGTCTTATAGGCTACCCGCTGGATATCACGCGCGATACGTAAATCGGTCGGCGCCGGCCCGAGCGGACGTCTACTGGTTGAACGTCTCGATCTTCTCGAACGTCTGCTTGAGGTACTTGACGAGCACATCCCGGTTCCGCCGCAGGTGGCTCTCGTACCACACCTTCACGAGGTCCGAGAGGAGCCGGTGCAGGTCGTCGAGGTTCGCGCGCTCGATCGACGCGTCGTAGAGGGTGTGGATCGTCCAGATCCGCTTCCAGCCGCTGTACTTGTAGTAGTGCTCGCCCTCGCAGTACTCGAAGATCGCGCGCAGGCGCGTCTTCCCGTCGACGTCGACGTAGTTCACCTTGAGCGCGTCCCCGACGCGGCCCTGGTCCATCGTCCGGTCGAGGAGCTGGACCGTCTGCACGGCCGCCGGGTTGAAGCCGGGCCGCCAGGTCCAGTCGCCGTCGGGGAAGGTGTCCTTGAACACGGCCCAGTTCGTGTAGTTCGGCTCGAGGGCGAAGTGGACGTTGATCTTGTTGAACCGCTTCCAGATCTTCCAGAAGTCCTCGATCAGGGTGCGGTTGATATCGAGGCGCGCGACGTTCCGCTCCCCGAGGTCCTTCGAGATCTCCTTCGTCTTCTTCTCGAGCTCCGCGTCCAAGGCGGAGAACCAGTCATCCCCCTTGTCCGAGGCCTTCTTCGCGGCCATGGCCAAGTCCCTTCTCACCGGCGCCGAATGAAAACTCCCGCTATATAGGTATTCCTCGGGGAAAGGCCGCTCGGAGCGGCTCAGTACCGGAGGAGGGCCGCGTGGATCATCCGGTACGCCTCGACGTAGTCGCGGGCCTCGCAGGCGACCGTCGTGCCGCCCTTGCGGTGGAACCCGGGGACCATCGCCGCGACGTCCGCGTGGCCCGTCTCCCGGAAGTCGATGAGGATGTGGACGGGCGTCGGCGTCGTCACGGGCCGGATCGCCTCGCGGTCCTCGAGGGCCTTCCTAGCCTCGAGGCGTATTCGATCGCGGGCCCGCGTCGGGCTGAGGTTCTTCGCGGACTCGGCCGAGACCGCCTCCTTCACGGCGACCGTGTGGACGCCGGGCAGGAGCGCCTCCGCCTCCTGAGTCACCGCGCGGTCCCCTGTGACGAGGACAACCGGCACGCCGAAGTGCCCGGCGTAGTACGCGTTGATGCCCGTCTCCCCGACGGGCACGCCGTTCACCTCGACAGAACGGATGCGCCCCGTGAGCGTGTGGTCGAGGATCGCCCGAGGCGTGCCCGCCATCGCGTGGTACCCGACGAACATCGCCCCGTCGAACGTCGCGTCGAGTCCCTCGACCATGGACCATGCGCGCGGCTGCCCGCTCAGGAGCGTCGCGGCCTCGTGGAGCTGCTCCGCGATGAGGTTCGTGAAGTTCCAGTGCGAGTCGGCGACGAGGATATCCTTCGCGCCGGCCTCGAGGCAGCCCTCGATTGCCGCGTTCGTCTCGCCCGTCATGAGCCGACGGCTCTCCTCGTACGCGGGACCGCCCTTCTCCGGGTCCGTCTGTCGCTCCGTCACGACGCCCCCGATCCCTTCCATGTCCACGGAGATGAAGATCTTCATCCGCGCCCCGCCATATCGATCGTCGTCGCTTAACGGTTCGGGCTCTCAATCTCTTATGCCAGGACGTCGATTGCGCACCCGATGGGACCGGCCGAGGTTCGGCTTGAACGCGCGCGTCGGTCCTGGGAGCGGAGGCGCGCCAGAATCAAGACGATTCCTCGGTGGGTCTTCTACTTTCTGTGGGGGGACCTTGCCTTTCTGGTCCTCCTGGCGATTCTGAGCCCCAACATCCGAGCACTATTACTGTTCCTCGTCCTCCTTATCCTTCCGATGCCGATTTTCCTGCTCCGGTGGTTCATCCCGAGGTCGCAAGCCATCATGTCCCGGCTCTCTTTCGATGAGTTCCGTGATCGTCTCGGATCTTTGAGGGCAAAGAAGAGGCCATGGTATCTTCGGGTTTTCTCAGTGAGCCTCGGCCTCGCCGCAAACATCCTCGTGATTGGAGGACTAATGTCTGTGTTCCTCGGGCATGACACCCGAATCGCAGCCGCCTATCCACTCGTCGGTACAGGGTACATCGCTTTCGCGGGGTCCCATTGGGCTCTCGATGGCGTCTATCGCACGCAGGACGAGGTCCTCTTGGGTCGTGGCCACGATCCCCGCTATCAAGAGACGACGGCTGCCTTCGCAGCCTGTGGCTCCTTGCTCGTGCTCCTCTGGTTCTTCCGTGCGATCGGATTCTGGACGTGAGGGGACCTTCTCCGTTGAGACCTCTCCGGCTCTTGGAATTCCATGCGCATGTTTAAGACCCGAGAACCCAAGCTGAGTTGTTACAAACCGGGGCCTGGCCCCGAGGAGGAGTCAGACCCACCATGGCAAAGGCGAAGAAGACCACGAAGAAGGGGAAGAAAGGCAAGCGGTAACCGTCTGCATGACGGCTAGCCGTTGTGGAGCCTCTCAATTCTTTTGTTTCTTTTCTTTTCCGGACGCCAGTCGTTCGCGGAGACGCGCGCGGAGCACGTCGGACACGAGCTTCCCGTCCGCGCGGCCCCGCAGCCGCTCCATCGCGCGGCCCATGAGCGTCTTCTCGGCGGCCTCACCCTTCGACGCGAGCAGGTCCTTCGTGGCGTCGAGGATGTCATCGACGACTCGCTCGACGTCCTCACGGTTCATCCCCGCGACGCCCAACGCCGTCATCGCCTCGGACGCCCGCACGCCGCGCCGCGCCATCTCCCGCACGAGGCCCGGGATCCCCTCCTTCGCGAAGCGGCCCGCCTTCAGGAGGGCGAACAGCTCGCGCCAGTGGTCCTCCGGGATCCCATCGACGTCGGGGCCCTCCCGCCGGATCTCGGACGCCGTGTACGTCAGCGTCGTCGCGGCGGTCCTCGCCTCCCCGAACTCCCTCGCGATCAGCTCGAACACGCCGAACGTGCCGTCCTCGAAGAGCTGGCGGGCCACCTGCTCGTGGATCCCGTACGCCCGAGCAAGGCGAGGGATCGCGGTCTCCGGAGGCTCCGGCAGCCGCTCTCGGATCCGCGCGAGTCGCGTCTCGTCCACGCGGACCGGCGGCACGTCGGTTTCCGGGTACATGCGCGCCTTCCCGGGCAGGGGGCGCGCGTAGACGGTCGTCCCGTCTGGCCTCGGTTCCCGCGTCTCCGGGGGCACGCCTTCGAATGCCGCGAGGGCGCGCGGCCGCATCTCCTCGAAGGCCCGTCGGGCCAGGGCCTCGTCGTCGGCCACCAAGACGAAGGCGTCCTGCGGGGCGAGTCCGAGGGCGCTGCGAATCGCCTCGACCTCACCCGCGGAGATCCCGTAGGCGGGCAGCTCGTCCGAATGGAAGATGCCGCCCACTCCCGCAATCCGGGCGCGCGCCGCGAGTTCCGGGCCCAGCTTGGCCTTGAGGAGGCCCTGGAACCCGGGCAGGGGCCACGCGAGGACCTTGCCCTCCTTCTTCAGGGCGGCCTTCACGACCTTCGACTCCGAGGACGCGAGGTGGGGCGTCACATCGTGGAGCCCCTCCGAAACGGACGCGACCCTCCGCTTCTTGAGCTCCGTGGCGACTTCGAGCAGCATGACCTGCCGCTCGGCCTCCTTCTCGACGAACGTCGCGATGAGCCGGAGCTCCTGGACGCCCTTGATCTCGATGCGTGCGCCGCCCCGGACGGACACGTTGACGTCCTCGCGGATCGTCCCGATCCCTCGCATCACCTTGCGTGTCGCGCGCAACAGGGACCCGATCGCGAGCGCGACGTCCCGCGCCTCTTCCGGCGTCTCGATGTCCGGGTCCGTGGCGACCTCGACGAGCGGGATGCCGAGGCGGTCGAGGCGGTAGACGACCTCGTCGTCCGCCTCCGCGACCTTCCGCGCGGCGTCTTCCTCCACGAGGATCGTCGGCACGCCGATCTCCTTGCCGCCGACCGAGAGCGAGCCGCCGAGCGCCACGAGCGCGGACCGCTGGAACCCGGACGTGTTCGAGCCGTCGATCACGATCTTCCGCATGAAGTGGACCTCGCGGACGGGCGACGCGTGCAGGAGGAGCGCGATCTCCAGGGCGATGTCGAGGGCTTCCTCGTTCGGGCGGTGGGGCGGCTCCTCGTCCGCCTCGACGAGGCACGTGTTCTCCGTCGCCTCGTACACGAACGTGAGGCGGCGCCGGGCCTCCTCGATCGCGGCCGCATCGACCTCGCCGAGCTCGCTCTGCGTCGGCCGGAGGCGGCGGCGGAAGCGCACCGTTCCAGGTGCGTCGACGAGGCGCGAGGGGTCCGCGCAGAACAGCTTGTGGGTCGCGAGCTGCTGGTGGATCTCGAGGCCCACCTTCAGGCCGAGCGCGCGGTAGTCCATTGGGCGCGGATACCCCGCGGACCGGGAATAAGGCTTTCCGCCGCGTCAGGCTCCCTGTGCGGCGGTCGGAGTCGCGACGGCCTTGAGCCGTTCGACCTCGCGTTCGAGTGCGTCGATCCGCGCTGCGGCCTCCTTGAGCTCGCCCCACAGGATGTGGTATCGGCGAGCCGCGCGGTACTCGCGGAGCGGTTCGGGGTCTGGCGGCACGGGCTCGCCGTCGGTCCCGAGGAGGCTCTTCACGTAGAACTCCTTGTCGAGCTCGGGCATCGCGGCGATTCGCGCGAGGAGGTACGCCGGGTACTCCGACTTCACGGCCGACGCGGCGCGGAGGGCCATTAGGACGCCCCACTCTCCGCAGCAGTTGAAGTCCCCCTTCGGCGGCGCGTGGCCCTCGCCGTGCGTGTCGCGGTGCATCTTCGCGAGCATGTCCCAGAGCCGCTCGTAGTCCTCGTGGGCGCCCATCGATCTCCCCGATCCACCGGGACGTCGCGCCGGCCTATCTACCTTGTGCGCTCGGGACGCTCGCGCGCCTTCTCGTCGTACGGCGACTTGAGCGTACCTTCGTCCCGCATCCGACGGTGCTCCTTCTCTTTCTTGAGCCATGCGAGGAGCCGCGACGACGCGCCGAACGGCCGGAACTCGAACGTGACCTTGCCGAACTCCTCGCTCACCGTTGGCACGAGGACGCGTCCTTTCTTGTGGATGACGTCGACGGTCTCCTCGTTGCGGACCTCGTGGAAACGCTTCGCCTTTTTCCCTTCCGGGAGATCGATCCACGTGTCGTCCAGGAGCAGGAGGCGCCGGCGCGTCTGCCAGACCCAGCCCCGTCGGGTGTTGACGATCGAGCGTTTCGCGGGGAACCCCCCCCGGTAGATCTCGTACTCGAGGCTTCGGAAGCCGATGATCTGGTCCCCGCCCGTGAGGACGGGCTCGTTCGCGTCCGTCAGGACGACGCCGACCTCCCCGACCTTGTCGATGATCATGCGCGGCACCCGGCCGAACCCCGGAGGCCGGGATAAGCTTAACGCGCTCGACGCTGACCTAGTCGGCGAACGCGTCGAGCCCGATCGCCGGGTTGACCTCGCCCGCGACGTTCGTCGCCATGGACCGCGCGACTTCCGCCGGGTCGCGGGTGTGGCCCAAGACCCACATGAGCTTCACGAACGCGGTCTCGGGGAGCATGTCCTCCCCGCTCATCACGCCGGCCTTGAGGAGGTCCCGCCCTGTGTCGTACACGTTCATGTTCACACGCCCCTGGAGCGTCTGGGTCGTCATCACGACGGCGACGCCGTCCTGCGCGGCGTGGGCGAGGACGGGGATGAGATCGTGGGCGACGTGGCCGAGGCCCGTTCCCGCGATCACGAGTCCCTGAAGACCCCGGACCGCCGCCTCGAGCTCCGACGCCCGCTGCCCCGGATAGAAGTGGACGAGAGCGACCTTCGTATCGAGCGCGTCGTCGACCTTCACGGGCCCCTTCGAACGTGGCAGCACCGGCTGGGCGAATTCGACGCGTCCGTCCGGCCGGACGCGGCCGATCGGCGCCGTGTTCATCGACCGGAACGCGTCCCGGCGCGAGGCGTGCATCTTGCGGACCTTCGTGCCTCGGTGGATCGCCGCATCCGAGTCGCTCGTCTCGCCGTGCATCGTGAGGACGACCTCGCCGAGGTCCGACGTCGCGACGTGGGCCGCCGCGAGGAGGTTCGATGCCGCATCCGACGAGGGGCGGTCGCTCGACCGCTGTGCGCCGACGAGCACGACGGGCCCCGTCAGGTCGCGGAGCATGAAGGCCAGGGCAGAGGACGTGTAGTGCAGCGTGTCCGTCCCGTGGGGGATGATCACGCCGCGCGCGCCGTCGTCGAGCTCCTTCGCGGCCTCCCGCGCGAGGCGCTGCCAGTTCTCTGGCTTGAGGTCCTCGCTGTAGATGCTGTAGATGACCCGCGCGCGGACGTTGCACACGTCGAGGAGTTCCGGCACGCTGAAGACGAGTTCCTCGGCGGTGACGGCCGGGTGGACGGCCCCCGTGCGGTAGTCGACGTACGACGCGATGGTCCCGCCCGTCCCCAGGACCGCGACGGTCGGCTTGTCCCTCGACGCCGGCGGGATCCTCCGCGCGGCCTTCGCCGCCTCGGAGCGCCGTGTGACCTCGACGGAGGTGATGTCCGAGACCTCGATCCCGACGTTGTAGCCGTTCTCCAGCTTGATCGTCAGGATGTCGTCGCCGCTGAATCCGTGGTGGGGCATCACGACGCCGGTGTAGCGGGCTCCACGCGTCGCGACGACGACGGCATCGCCCTCGGCCGCACGGGCCCGATCGAGGAGCGTGCGGACCCTCGGCGGATACTCCATCGGCGCACGGAACGAGATAACTCGATAAGGCCTTTGTGGGGAGCCCTTCGGAGGGCCTCCCGCTCACGGCGCCTTCGGCGGCTCCTCGGGGGACTTCGGGGCTCGGCTCCGACGACGGACGTACCATGCGACGAGCGCGACCCCGAGGATGATCGCCGCCGCGGAGCCCGCGATGATCGCGGTCGTCAGGGGTTCGAGCCCTCCGGGCGGGCGCACCTCGAAGGAGACCGTCTGCTCCTGGATGTTGCCCGCGAGGTCAATCGCTCGCACGGTGACCGTGTGCTCGCCCTCCGACACGCCCCTGAACGTCAGGCTCTGCGCCGTGCCGGTCGACACGAACGTGCCCCCGTCGCGGCGGACCTCGTAGTGGTCAATTCCACTCCCCGAGTCGGACGCGCTCCACGACACCGTCACATCCATTGCCTGGATTGTCTCACCCTCCTCCGGAGCGGTGATGGACAGGCTCGGTAGGGTCGTGTCGACCCGGAAGGTCACGGACGCTACGGCGGCATTCGCGGCGCGGTCCGTCGCACGTACGTCGATCGTGTGGGTCCCGTCCGCGAGGCTCGAGAACGTCGCGGAGGTTCCGGAGGTCGCCTGCCACGCGCCTCCATCCACCCGCGCCTCCACGGCCGCGAGCCCCGATCCCGCGTCGGTGGCCGTCCACGACGTCGTGACGGTCCCGGATCGGAACAGTTGCCCGACCGTCGGCGCCTGGATCGTCACCGCGGGGACCGACGTATCGACGATGAAGGAGCCCGTCTGCGCGGCGGCGTTCCCTGCCCGGTCTCTCGCCTCGACGGAGACGGAGTGGCTTCCGTCCGTCAAGGCGGATGTCGTGTACTCCGTCGCCGTGCCCGGCAAGGTCACGGACGGACCCGCGTCGACGCGCACGACGATCGCGGCAAGGCCGGAGCCTCCGTCGGAGGCAGCCCACGAGACACGCACTGTGTTCGTGTTGAGGAACGCCCCGGCGGAAGGCGCGCTGATTGCAAGGGACGGGTCGGCCGTGTCGACTACGACGGACACGGTCGTCGTGGTCTGGAGGCCGGCGAGGTCGGAGGCCCGGATCGAGATCGTGTGGGCCCCGTCCGGCAGGGAGAGGGAGACCGTGGCCTCATAGCTCGTCACGCTGAGGTCCGACGCGATCGACGTGAACGCGCCCCCGTCGACCCGGTAGTCCACGGAGTCGACGCGGGAGCCAGCGTCCGTCACGGTGGCACGGGCGGTGACGTCCGTCGCGTTGAGGACCGCTTGGTCCACCGGGGCGGTGAGGGCGACCGCCGGCGGCGTGGTGTCGACCCTCGTCCGGGTGTCCGGGCCGCTCGGCGGCGCCTCGACGAGCCCGAAGGAGTCAACGGCGACGGTGTAGAACTCGTAGACGCCGTCGCCGGACGTCGAGGCGTCGAACGTCCACTCGTACGGCGCGGACGTATCTGTGGCGGACAACGCGTACGCGCCAGCGTCCTTGCGGTACCAGAGCTGGACCTCCCGGACCCCAGAGTCGTCCGACGCCGTTCCAGCGACCCGGAAGCTTGCCGTCGTCGTGAAGGCGGCGAGGGCCTGGAGGCTCGACGTGGGCAACTTCGCATCGACAACCACCCATGTGTCGTTCGCCGTCGGCGCGGCCTCTCGGTTGTCCGCGTAGTCGACCGCAATCGTGTAGAAGCCGTACCGGCCGTCCCCCTTCGCGCGGGAGGCGTTGAACGAGAACGAGTAGGGCGCCGTCGTATCGGCGGCCCACATGACAAACGCCGTATTGTTGTAGCTGTACCAAAGCTCGACCCGAGCGAGCTCGTTTCCGTTCGGGTCCGAGGCGGTCGCCGCCACAGGGAAGTCGACCCTCGCCATCGGGGTCCCCGGGGCCGGACTCGTGACCGAGGAGGTCGGCGCGATGCTGTCGGGCACGAGCGCGAAGTCGAGGACCGCCGCCTGGTTCGCCTGCAGGGCGAAGTCCGCCTGCGTCGTCCGGAAGAAGCCGGCGGCGGACACGCGCACGTCGTACCGGCCCGGCGACAGGGCTCCAAGAGCGTAGGCGCCTTGATTGTTCGTCGTCCCGGATGCCGCGAGGGTACCGTTCGTCCGGTGGAGGGCCTCCACGGCCGCGTTCCGTAGGGCGGATCCCGTGAGGGCGTTCCGGACGCTCCCGGAGAGCGTGGGCAGGCGGTCGAGACGGAGGGTCAGCCGCGTTGTCGTGTTCTGGGCGAGGGTCGCCGTCCTGGACGTCGGCACGTAGCCCGCCCTCGTCCCGTTCACGAACGCGGCCCCGCGGCCATTCACGACGAGCCGCGCGTTCCCAGCCGCATCCGTGGTCCCGGTCGCCGCGAGGGAACCGCCGATCGAGACGGTCACCGCGACGCCGGACAACGCCGCGCCCGGCGGGCTGCTGCCTCCGTCCGTGGCGCGCACGAGCAGGATCGGCTTGCGGTCGAGCGTCAAGTCCTTCGTGAGGTTCTGGTCCTCGCGGATCGGGAAGGTCGTCGCGTTGTCGAAGGACTCCGCCTTCGAGGCGCGGATCGTGACGGTCCCCGTCTGGGGCAGGCGGAGGAAGTACGTCCCGGAGGCGTCCGTCGTGGCGGTGCCGAGGACCGCTCCGGTCCCGTTCAGGGCCTGGACGGTCGCTCCCGAGAGGGGCGCGTGGCCGCTCGGCGATGGGAAGCCTGTCGTGTTCCCATCGAAGATCGTCCCGTGGACCACGGGGAGACGGGTGAGGTTGAAGCTGACATTTGTCCGAGTGTCGAAAGACAACGCCGCCTGTCGCGACGCGGAGAAGTAGTTCGCCTTGGACGCGTTGATCCAGTACGTGCCCGGCGGCACGGAGACGGGCGTGGCGATGCCGTAGCTCCCGTTCGCGAGGGTCTTCGTGGCCCTCGACACGGTCGCGCTTTCGATCGTCATGAGGGCGTCCGCGAGGCCCCGCTTCGGGGCGGTCGCGTTGTCCAGCACGTACCCGAAGACGGTGGGGTTCGCAGGGACGATGACGCGGAACCCGAGGAACAGGTACGCGGCGCCCCTGTTGTCGGCGCCGTTCAGCGGAGTCCCCACCGCGAAGTCCGCGCCCCGATCGGCGTTGGTGTCCGCCCTCGCATTCGTCCCCGAGGCGAGGGAGAAGCCGAACTGGTCCTCCGCTGCGGCGCCGTCGGCCGTGACGTCCGCGAGGGTATCCGCGCTCGCGTTCCCATAGAATACGTAGGCCCTGCCTGCGTCCGCCCCCGCGGTGTCGTTGAAGGGGGCGCCCACGAGGAGATCGTCGATGCCGTCCGACCTCGGGTCGCCCGAGGCGACGGACCACCCAAACTGGTCCCCGAGCATCCCCGTCGAGAACGTCCGGTCGGAGGTGTCGTCGAATCGGCCCGAGGTGGCGGCCCCGTAATACAGGAATGCGCGACCCGAGCCCGTGCCCGGCGCGCCCACCGCGACGTCAGAAAACCCATCCCCGTTGAAATTCAGGATCGCGACGGAGGAGCCGAAGCGGTCCGTGGCCCCGGGTCCCGTGAGGCCGATCGTCCTGGGGTTCGTGCGCCGGACGTTCAGGATCACGTCCGCGGACCCGCGGCCGGCATCGGCCATGGGGGCCCCCACGACGAGGTCCGGCGACGCATCTCCGTCGACGTTGGCCTCGCCCGCGATCGAGGAGCCGAAACCGTCACCGGTCGCCCCGCCTCGGAAGGTCTTGTCGGCGGCTTCGTCCATCGGCGATCCGCCGTAGAACACGAACGCGCGACCCGTGCCGGCCAGGGGCGCGCCCACCGCGATGTCGTCGAAGGCGTCGAGGTTCGCGTCCCCGGCCGCCGCGACGGCATAGCCGAACGCCTCCCCTGCCAGCGAGCCCGTGAGGGTGACGTTCGCCCGGTGGGCGGCGGTCGGCAGGGCGGTGCGGTTCCGCCATCCCAGGAAGACGTACGCGGCGCCCGCGTCGGCGGCCGCCGTGTCGTTGAAGGGCGCGCCGACGATGAGGTCGTCAACGCCGTTCAGATCGACGTCCCCCGCGCGGGCGACGGACCAGCCGAACCGTTCGCCTCGCGAACCGTTGATCGTGCGGTCGGGGGTCGTCCGCGGCGTCCCGCCGAAGTAGATGAGGACCTGTCCCGCCAGAAGCCCGCCGGTGGAATCGCTCGGAGCGCCCACGACGAGGTCCGCCCGGCCGTCTCCATCGAAGTCGGCCAAGGCGACGCTGCGGCCCGCCAGGGCGCCCGGAGAAAGGCCCTGGACGACGAGTGCCGGGGTCACAGTCCCCGTGGGCGAGGGGCGGTCGACGGCGGCGTACGCGGGCCACGCGGCTCCGAGGAGGAGCGCAAGCAGGACGAGCGGACAGACAGCGACTCCAAGCTTCCCGGAACTGGGCCCTGTGGCTCCCCGCATCCTCCCACTCCCCCAGACGCGATTCGCCGGGCGGTCGATAAAGCTTTCCTCGTTTGCGTTCACCGCAGGGCGCGGCCGCGACGCGGCACGGGACCGGGCTCGCGCCGACGTCGACAGCAGCCGACCGGCAGCTCTTTGAAGCGGGCCCGCTCGTTGCGGAACCGTGGTCACGGCCCGCGAGGTACTCACCCGCCTCAAGTGGGAGCCGGGGCGCGTCCTGGCGCACGCGGAGATCTGGATCCGGGACCGCGCGAGGCCGGAGGGCGGTCGGGTCCTGACGGGCGAGGATATCGTGTCCCTCGGGCGGCGATACTTCTCGACGGAGACCGCGACGATCCCGTACTACAAGATCACGCGGATTGTGTACGACGGCACGGTGGTGTTCGAGCGCCGGCGATTCGGCGGATCCTAGTCCGGGAACCTCGGCGACACGTACAAATGGCGGCGGTCCTCTGGGTTCCGACGGGATGACCCGCATCGCCACGAACGGAACGAAAAAGCCCGTGGCGGGCTTCCCAGCCTATTGAGCGGACGCGCTCGTGTTCTCGGCGGGAAGTTGGCACGGCAGCATGCAGAGCTGTAAATTCTGCGGTGAGCGTTCAGGTCGGGCTTGTTCGACTCCTCGCACGCCCGTCTTCGTGCCGGTTCTCGCCCTCCGGGGCGAAACTCCCAAATACCCCTACGGCGTAAGCTACAAGCGCATGATGCACACGGCATTGTGGAACCCATTGGGACGTATCGGGTCCCAACAGCGGCTAGCGGCATTACTCGAAGGTAGTGCCGCCGCCATACGCTGACACGGGTTCCGGGGTGCCGTTTGGGTTTTGGTATCCGACCTGTGGGCGACGCCATCCCTTGGCGCTCCCCGGTCCGTGTTCTCTCGTATGCGGTGGTCACAGCCCCGTGGCGCAACCGGAAGCGCACCTCGTCTGGGCGAGGGGGTCCCCGTTCGAATCGGGGCGGGGCGACCATAGCCCCGTGGGGAAGCAGCAATCCCACCTGGCCTTGGACCAGGGGTCCCCGGTGCGAATCCGGGCGGGGCGATCGCGATGGGCGGCCGAGGAATCCGACGGGCGGACGACAACTCGGCCGCGACGCAGGGCGATCCGCCATGATCGAACAGCGCGAGCCATGCGGCCGTGGCGTAGTCTGGTATCGCAGCGGACCTATGATCCGCCAAACGCACCCATCTGATACATGGGAGATTCCTCGGTTCAAATCCGGGCGGCCGCACTCCATGCGTGCGTCGCCTAGTAGACAATGGCAGGTGCCCTAGAAGCACCCGGTTAGTCCTTTCGCTGGTGCAAATCCAGCCGCACGCACTAGGCCACGTGATCGTAGCCCGGCTGAGGAATCGGGACCACGAACTCCACGCGAGCCTGCACCAAACAATGGAACACTCCTGGAGACGATTCTCGGGCATCGGCAACGGATGCGCATGGATATTACGCGGGGAGGCGTGCTTCTCCGGTGCCGATCATGCTGTCGCGGGTCACGAGCATGGAGAGCTCCCCTTCTGTCAGATGTTCGGATCCAGGCGGACGCTTCGGAATGACGAGGTACCGGATATCCGCCGTGGAGTCATAGACGCGTACCTCTACATCAGGGTGTAGCCTCAAGCCGAATTCCTCGAGTACACTCCGCGGATCGCTGACTGCCCGTGAGCGGTATTCGAGACTTTTGTACCAGGCAGGTGGCGTCCCGAGGACGGCCCTGGGATAGCAGGAGCAGAGAGTGCAAACAACCAAGTTGTGGACCTTCTCGGTGTTCTCCAACGCGACCACCCTTTCGGAGCCTATGCCGATGCCGAGCTCCCGAAAGGCTTCCTTCGTGTCTGCGAGAAGTCTGGCCCTGAACGCCGCATCCTGCCAAGCTCGCGCGACGGCCTTGGCTCCCAGCGCAAACGTCTCAGATTCGGTCGCGTCGATAGCCTCTCGCATTTGTTCTCGAGTAACGACGCCCTTCTCGACCAAGAGGGACGTTAGAGCCGCAATGCGCTTCGCGTGGTGGCCGCCGTCTCGACCTCCGCTCGGCATTCCCGAAGTCGGGTGGTCTTGGTTCGCCATCTTCGTCAC
>Ga0247727_10014283_pt1 | contig 13229 bp, 11 predicted proteins | sample WisWelCaveWW1625_FD_202498 | JGI IMG/M metagenome (GOLD analysis project Ga0247727, IMG submission 202498) | Biofilm microbial communities from Wishing Well Cave, Virginia, United States - WW16-25 | ecosystem: Environmental > Aquatic > Deep subsurface > Groundwater > Cave microbial mat | place... | reverse complement strand
ATCGGTCACCACTCCCTGAATGGCGGAGTTCTGCGCCCAGGCAGGGATCAACGCCAGGGACAGCAGCGCGACCGGCAATGTAAATTTTCGCAGCGGCATGGGGGAAAACCTCTGCTCGATGCTACCTCGCCCGATTGGCGAATGCAATGAATCCCACCCGGACCAGCGGAATGCAATAGTTGGTGCGGCCCTGCCGCTGTGTTATCCTGGTCGTTCAGATAGAGGAGCGGCGATCATTAGTAGCCGGGGGGGAGTTTGGGTTGGGCGCCAGCCCCGGGGAAAGGGATAGCAGGTCAGCCGCCGAAGTCGCTGCCGCCGCCCAGGGCCGCAGCGGTTGGGGGAATGGGCTAATACCCATCCACTGTCACCGGACGCCGATGAGGGTCGGTGGAGCGCTATCGGAGAGGCCGGCTCAGACTTTCTCGCCTTTCCGGTTTTCTCCTCCCTCCCTTTTGCTGCTCACATGAATTTATTCGAGTTGACGCTGGCCCTGGTCGACATCGAGTCGATCACCGGGAATGAGAAGGCCGTTGGTGAGTTCATTGCGGACTACCTGCGCCCGCTCGCCGATCGTTACGACGGCCAGCTCGAGCGCATGGAGGTCGCCAGGGAACGCTTCAACGTTTTTGTCCGCTGGGGCGAGCCGGACATCGTGCTGTCGACGCACATCGACACGGTGCCGCCCTTTCTGCCCTCGCGCGAGGACGATGAGTTTATTTGGGGCCGGGGATCGTGTGACGCGAAGGGAATAGCGGCCGCGATGATCCAGGCGTTAGTAGGCCTTTTGGAGGAGGGTCGCCGCGGCCTGGGCCTGCTGTTGGTGGTAGGGGAAGAGCGCAACAGCGCCGGCGCGCGGTGCGCGAATGCGCAACCCCGCGGGGCGCGGTACCTGATCAACGGCGAGCCGACGGAAAACAAGCTGGCCCTGGGATCGAAAGGGGCGTTGCGGCTGGAGATTGAGGCCCACGGCCGGATGGCCCACTCAGCCTACCCGGAACTGGGGGACTCGGCCATCACCAAGCTGCTCGACGCGCTGGCGGGGCTGGGGCAGATCCGCTGGCCCACCGACCCGCTGCTTGGGGAGAGCACCTGCAACATCGGCACGATCAGCGGGGGCCGGGCCCCAAACGTAGTGGCCGACTTCGCCCGCGCCGAGGTCATGATTCGGCTGGTGAACAATTCCGGGGAGTTGCGCCAGCAGGTGCTGGCGGCCCTGGGCCCCCAGGTAACGGCGCGCGAGGTGATCGAGGTGCCTCCTGTGCGCCTGGGTTCCATCCCCGGCCTGGCTACCACGGTGGTGAAATTCACCACCGACATCCCGGTGTTGAGCCGCTGGGGAGAGCCCTTTCTGCTGGGGCCCGGCTCGATTCAGGTCGCCCACACCGCCGAAGAGCGGGTGGGGAAGAGAGATCTGCAGGAAGCGGTGGGATTCTATCAGCAGATGGTAAAGGAGTTGCAGGCTCGCTGAGCGTATGGAAACAAAAATCGAGGTTGGTGTTTTAGGCGCCACTGGCCTGGTGGGCCAGCATTTCGTGAAGCTTCTCGACGGCCACCCCTGGTTCCGGCTGAGCTGGCTGGGGGCCAGTGAGCGCTCGGCAGGCAAGCGGTATGGCGAGGCGGCGAGCTGGCACCTGGCCGGCGCTATCCCCGAAAGCGCCGCCGATCTGGCGGTGGAGGAGTGCCGCGCGGGACGTGGTCCGCGGCTGGTTTTCTCGGCCATGGACGCCTCGGTTGCCGGCCCGATCGAGCAGGAGTTTGCCCGCGCCGGCCACGTCGTGGTTTCCAACTCGCGCAATCATCGCATGGAGCCGGATGTGCCCCTGCTGGTTCCGGAGGTCAACCCGGACCACCTGAAGCTGCTTCCGCTCCAGCAAAGGCAACGCCAGTGGAAAGGCAGGATCGTCACCAACCCGAACTGCGCGACCGTCTCCCTGGTCCTGGGGCTGGCTCCGCTGAAGCCCTTCGGGATCACCAAGGTAATTGCTACTACCTTCCAGGCGGTTTCCGGCGCGGGCTATCCGGGCGTGGCTTCGATGGACATTGTGGGCAACGTGATTCCCTTCATCGGCGGGGAAGAGGAGAAGGTTGAGCAGGAGACGCAGAAGATCCTCGGCGACTACGTCTCCGGCCAGGTGCGGCCGCTGCCGGCGGCGGTGAGCGCGCACTGCAACCGGGTTCCGGTGGTCGACGGGCACCTGGTGACCGTGTCGGTGGGGCTGGAAAGACGCCCGCCGCTGGAGGAAGCGCTGGCGGCGTTCGAGCAATACCGCGGCGTGCCGCAGGATCGCCGGCTGCCGAGCGCGCCGTGCCGGCCGGTCTTTTTGATGCGCGAGCCGAACCGCCCTCAGCCGCGCAAGGACGCCGAGCGCGAACGCGGCATGGCCGCTTTTGTAGGCCGCCTGCGGCCCTGTCCCGTGCTCGATTACAAGTTGGTCGCGCTGAGCCACAACGCCATCCGCGGCGCTGCCGGGGGGGCGGTGCTGAACGCCGAGCTGATGCATTCGGAAGGATTGCTGGACTGAGCCGATATGATCGTGATGAAATTCGGCGGGACCTCGGTGGAGAGCGCTGCGGCGATCGAGCGGATGGCCGGCATCGTCGGTGGCCGGCTCGATCGCCGGCCCGTGGTGGTCGTCTCGGCCATGGGGAAGACGACCAACCGTTTGCTTGAAATCGCCCGCCAGGCCGTAGGCGGCCGAAGGCGAGAGGCCATCCAGTTGATTCACGAGCTGCGGGACTTCCACTCGCGGGAAGCGCGGCAGGTCACCCCGCTGTCGGAACGCGCCGAGCTCGACCTGTTCCTGGACGAGCATTTCCAGGAGCTGACCGAGTTGGTCAAAGGGCTGGCCGTACTGGGCGAGGCCACGCCGCGCGCGATCGACGCCATCGCCAGCTATGGCGAGCGTCTGTCGAGCTACATCGTGGCGCGCGCCCTCTGCCACTTCGGCATCGATTCGCTGCACCTGGACTCGCGCTCGTGTGTGGTGACCGACGATCGCTTTACGCAGGCCGCGCCGCTGTACTCGCCGACCTACCAGCGGCTGGCGGAAAACATCCCCCCGCGGCTGGTCCAAGGCAAGGCCGTGGTGATGGGCGGTTTTATCGGGGCCACCGAACACGGCGTGACCACCACGCTGGGGAGGGGCGGCTCGGACTTCTCGGCTTCGCTCGTCGGGGCCGGCATCGGCGCCGAGGAAATCCAGATCTGGACCGACGTCGACGGGATGCTCACCTGCGATCCCACGATCCTTCCCGGCGGCCGCCGCTTGAAGGTGATCTCATTCAACGAGGCGGCGGAGCTGGCCTACTTTGGCGCCAAGGTGCTCCACCCCAGCACCCTGTTGCCGGCCATGGACAAGAATATTCCCGTATTCATTCTCAACTCGCGCCGGGTGGATGGGGAGGGCACCAAGATCCTCCCCCAGGCGCCGCCCTCCCGGAGCCTGGCCAAGTCGATCGCCTGCAAGAAAAACATCACCGTGGTGGACATATGCTCCACCCGCATGCTCATGGCTCACGGCTTCCTGAGGAGGATCTTTGAGGTCTTCGATCGTTATGAAACGCCGGTGGACATGGTCACCACCTCCGAGGTGAGCGTCTCGCTGACCATCGACTCCACCGCCCGCCTCGAGGAGATTACCGGCGAGCTGCGCCAATTTGCCGAGGTCAGCCACGAGAACCGCCAGGCCATCGTATGCGTGGTGGGGGACAATATCCGCTATACTCCGGGGGTGGCCGGCCGGATCTTCAAGGCCGTGGAAGGCGTCAACGTGCGCATGATTTCGCAGGGCGCTTCGCTGCGCAACGTGAGCTTCGTGGTGCGGGAAAGCGATCTGAGGCCGGCGGTCGAGGCGCTGCACAACGCGTTTTTCTCGCAACTGGACCCGGAGATTTTCGAGTGAATCTGGCCATCGTCGGCTATGGGAAAATGGGGAGGCTGGTGGAGGAGTTGGCGCCGCAGTTCGGCTTCCGCGTCTGCCTGCGACTGGATATTGACAATAACGTAAACGGGGCGGGCATCACGCGGGAGAATTTCCGCTCGGTCGAGGTGGCGATGGAGTTCTCCACCCCTTCGACCACCGTCGAGAACATCGAAAAAATTTCGGCCCTGGGGGTGAACCTGGCGGTGGGGACCACCGGCTGGTACGAACAACTGGACAGGGTAAGGGCCGCCGTCGAGCGGGCGGGCACCGGACTGGTTTACAGCCCTAACTATTCGGTGGGGATGATGATCTTTTCCAAGCTGGCGGAAGCAGCCGGACGCTATTTCCAACCAGAGGCCGACTACGACGCCTGGGCCTATGAGATCCATCACCGCATGAAAACGGACGCCCCGTCCGGCACGCTGCTCAAACTCCGGCAGGTGATGGAGCAGGCCGGCTACCGGCGGCCCATCGACGTGGCCTCGAACCGCGCCGGGGCGATTCCCGGCACTCATCAGATCGGATTCGATTCTGAGGCCGATACGATTACTTTGACCCACACTGCCCGCAGCCGCGTCGGATTTGCGCGCGGGGCGTTGCGGGCGGCGCAGTGGGTAAACGGCAAGACCGGCGTGCACGATTTTGCCGCGGTGTTTTTTTCGTGAGGCGGGTATGACGTTTCAAGGTTGCGGAACGGCGCTGGTGACCCCCTTTCGGAGGGATGCAAAGCTGGATGAGGTGGCGCTGCGCCGCCTGGTCCGGCGGCAGGTCGAGGGAGGCATTCATTTCCTGGTGCCCTGCGGCACCACCGGCGAGAATCCCACCCTCACCCGCCGCGAGCACTTGCGGGTTGTCGAGATCACCCTGGCAGAGGCGGGAGGGAAAGCCCCCGTGCTCGCCGGCGCCGGCGGCTACAACACCGAGGAGGTCATCGAGCTGGCGCGGGAAATCGAGGTCCTCGGCGCCCAAGGGTTGCTCTCGGTGACCCCTTACTACAACAAACCGACCCCGGAAGGTCTCTATCAGCACTACAAAGCCGTGGCCGCCGCCACCCGGCTTCCCATCGTGGTCTACAACGTCCCCGGGCGCACGGGCACGAACGTGGATCCGGCGACCATGACCCGCTTGAGCTCGATCGACAACATTGTGGGTGTCAAGGAAGCCTCCGGCAACATGGCCCAGATGGCCGCACTGCTCAACAACGTGCCGGACAGCTTTGCCGTGCTTTCGGGGGACGATTCAGTGACCCTGCCCCTGATGGCCCTGGGCGGGCGCGGGGTGATCTCGGTGGCCTCTAACGAAATCCCCGCCGAGATGTCGCGCCTGGCCGCCCTTTGCCTGGAAGGCGATTTCGCCCGCGCCCGCGCCCTGCATCGCCGCTACCTGCCTTTGATGGAGATTAACTTTATCGAGTCCAATCCCGGCCCGGTGAAGGCGGCGCTGGCCGTGATGGGACTGATCGAGCCGGTGTACCGGCTGCCGATGGTTCCCCCGCAGCCGGCCAACCAGGCCAAGATCGAAAAGGTGCTGGAATCGCTGGGCCTGCTGGCCGGGCAGCCGGTGGCTTCCGCGGCCGGTTGATCAAGGATTGGCGCCGCAGAGAACAGCACGAGGGTGTTCGAATCGGGCCCGTGTTAGTTCAGCGCCCCCATACCTCGCCGACGTGGCGCACGCTTTAGCGTGCAGGTGTGGGCTTCAGCCCACACTTGGCCCGTGGACTTGCCCCCTGCCTATCCCCAGCACCGGTGGCTCGTTGTCATCTGGCGCCTGCACGGAAGCCTGCCGGGAAGGCCTTTGTCTGGATGGACCGGCATCTGGATACCACCCGGGTCGGACCGCTGTTTCTGCGACGCCCCGCAGTGGCAGCCATCGTCGTACAAGCGCTCCAGCGCGGAGCGCCCCTCCTCTACTACGACCTGTGGGCGTTTCTGGCAGCGGGAATCCTACGACCATGTGGTCAAGCAGGAACGGGAAATGGAACGCGGCGTGGCCTACATCGAGAACAACCCTGTGAAGGCCGGATTGGTGGCCGAGCGCCTGGAAAGGCGATCCCGACCCCGGCTGCGGGCTGAAGCCCGCAGCGGCACGCTAAAGCGTGCGCCACGCGCAGGCCCTGAAATGTACAAACCCCAGACCTCGCCGACGCGGCGAGGCGAAGGGATGCGTGGCCGAGAGGATAACAGGCTTTTCGCCGGCGGCCGGAAGTGTTTTCCCGTGATACAATTCGACCGCCATGCTGGCGACCACCATTGATCGCCTGTTTGAAAGCGCCGCGGAAAACTACGGTCCCGAATACCAGGAGACCTTCGCCGAGCTGAAGCGCGCCCTGAATAGCGGCGAGGTGCGCGCCGCCGAGCCTTGCTCCGACTCCGCGCTCGGCTGGAAGGTCAACGTCTGGGTCAAACGCGGGATTCTACTGGGGTTTCGCATCGGGGCGGTCGTGGACATGTCGGCCGATCACGGCCGGTTTCCTTTCTTTGACAAAGGAACGTTTCCGCTGCGCCAGTTCGATGTCTCCAGTGGAGTGCGCATCGTGCCCGGAGGCTCCTCGATCCGCGACGGCTGCTACGTCGGGCGCGGCGTCACCTGCATGCCGCCCATGTACATCAACGTGGGGGCGTATGTGGATGAAGCAACGATGGTCGATTCCCACGCCCTGGTGGGCAGTTGCGCGCAGGTGGGCAAGCGGGTCCACCTGAGCGCGGGGGCGCAGGTGGGCGGGGTGCTGGAGCCGGTCGGCGCGCTGCCGGTCATTATTGAAGACGATGTGCTGGTGGGGGGCAACTGCGGCATCTACGAAGGCACCATGGTTCGGCGCCGCGCCGTGCTGGCGGCCGGAACAATCCTTACCCGCTCGACGCCGGTCTACGACGTGCCGCGAAACACGATCCACCGGGCGACCGACGAGAGTCCACTGGTAATACCCGAGGAAGCGGTCGTCGTCCCCGGCGCCCGCGCCTTCTCCGGCGGGGCCGGCAAAGACTGGAACCTTTCGGTGTACACCCCGGTGATCGTCAAATACCGCGACGCCAAGACCGACGCCCGGATTCAACTGGAAGACCTTCTGCGCTGACCGGCACGGATCAGCTCTTTCCGCGCACCGGCCGGGGCGAGGGGGCGGAGGGGTCGCGCGCCCGCAGCTCGAAGGCGGTCCGCTCGCCGGTTTCAACCGAAAGGCGCAGAATGCCCCCCTTGGCCGCCTGGCGGGGGGCGAACTTCCCGTCCCCGATTTTCACCCAATACGTTGCCCCCGGCTGCAGCCCGACGATGAAGACGTCTTCGCCCTCCACCAGCCGCACCTCGAACCGCGCATCGCCCCGCGCCGGGACGACCGCCAGTTGCGGAAACACGATCGGCGCCGGCTGTTGAGAAGGAGTGAGGACGGTCCGGCTGCCGTCAGCGAAAAGTTGCAGCTCGCCTTGATAGTAGCCGAGCCAGGTGGCGTCGTCGTCCCAACTGCTGCGCGCCAGCAGCCGTCCCCCCGCCTCGTCGTAAAGCTCCAGGGGAACGTTGTAATAGCTGAGACCCGGCTGGTAGGGGTTCATCCACAGGAACTCGTACGTCGCGCCCCAGGCGGTGCGCAGGCGATAGATGTCGTGGGTGATCCACCCTTGCAGAAACTGCGTCTCGTTGCTGTTGGTTTCATAGGCGGCGGTCAGCATCTCCGCCACGCGACCGAGCTCTCCCTGCCGGGCGGGATCCGAGCGGGAGGCGCCGGCCTCGGCCGGCTGGCGAAAGCGGTGCCCCTCGATGGTGACGGGCGCCGGGTAGTATTGCAGCAACAGATAGATGGGAAACTGTTTGAAGAAGGCGGGCGCCAGCGCCCACAGGTCGAGGTTCAAATTGTCGCGCGCGGCATGGCACAGCTCCAGGAAAGCCACGGTCTCGGCCAGCGTGTGGAAACCGCGTCCCTCCCGCAGCAGGGGCAGGAATGTTTTCCCCCAGCTCGTCTCAAACGCGGCGGCCAAGGCCTGCTCGGAGCCGGGCCAGTCATCGGCCAGGGCAATCGCCGCCAGCGCGGCGGCGGCAAACGCCCGAATCCCGCGCTGCGCAGCGAGCTTCCCAACCCCTCGGGCCATCCGCGAGACCAGCCGGGCGCGGTCGCCTTCGCCCAACAGCGGATAGCACCAGTCGAACACAACGGCCAGCAGCCGCAACTCCTCGACCTCCGGGTCGCCGGCCGGCGCGGCCCGCTGCACAGCCCAGGCCGCCGCCTGTAGTCCGGAGGCCTCCTGCCCGGCCACCTGATATTCCAGGGCGCGCACCAGGGATTCCTCGGGCAATTTCTGAGGACCCTTCACCATCAGTTGCAACTGCTGCCAGCGGATGGAGTCCCGCTGTCGCTCACGCGTGAGCAGGCGAAGCCGACGCGGATCCAGCCACAACCGCGGATGCTGGGTGTAAACCCGGTAGCCGGCCGCGGCAGGGGCCCTGATCGGCGCGAGCAGGGTGGCCAGAAGGATTGTTTGACGGCGGGTCATGAAGGAGCGTGTGCTTTCACAGGTCGACCTCGGACCACTCGACGACACGTTTCTCGTAGATGGATTTGCGCCCGAGAATGCCGGTGAGGGTGGCGATGCGGCCCGATTCGGCGTTGTTGAGCGGCTGTTTCTTGTCCCGCGCGTTGGCGAAGAAGGCGGCCACCGAGCGATAGTTCATGTCTTCGCCTTCGCCCTCCACGGGGATTTTCTGCGGCGGGCCTTCCTCGGTGCGGCGGTAGAGCAGTCCCTTGGGGAGGTCGATCGAGGCGTCGGCGCCGAACACTCGTTCCTCAATACCGGTGAATCCCGGCGGGTCGAAGTACAGGTGGCTGAAGCTGAAGCGGACATCGCCGGGGTATTCGTACAGGACCGCGTAGTTGTCCATGGTGGTGCGCCCTGGCGGGACGTCTTTGAACAGGTTGATCCCGCCCGAGCCGTAGGCGCGCAGGGGATGGGTTTGCATCACCCAGTTATAAATGTCCAGGATGTGACAGGCCTGCTCGACGATGTTATCGCCGGAGCGGGCAGCGTCAAAATACCAGCCGCTCGAGCGGGGCAGGTCGCCCCCGTGGCGATAGGCTTGCAGGAATAATACCTTCCCAATGGCTCCGGAGTGGATCAGTTTGACCGAGGCGGCGCGGAACGGGTCGTGGCGAAGCTGGAAGCCCAGTTGGAGAATCCCTCTGGCTGACCGGGAGGCGTTGACCGCCTGGCGGCATGCTTCCGGCGTGCGCGCCATCGGCTTCTCGCAGTAGACGTTCTTGCCCACCTCGAGCGCGGCCACGATCATTTCGTTATGGAGGTCGACCGGGGTGGCGATGAACACAGCGTCGATATCCTTGCGGTCGAGCAGCTTGCGGAACTCGGTTATCAAGTCTGGCGAGTGAGCGGCGGCGATCTCGGCGCCCCGTTTCAGGGCGCCCGGATCGATGTCGCAGAGGGCGACAACTTTTACGTGGGGGACCTTGAGAACCTGGCGCAACAGGAAGGCGCCCCGGTTGCCCGTGCCGATGACGCCGACGCGGATGACGTCACTGGGCGCCTGCGATTGCAAAACGGCGGGAGCGGCGGCCGCAGCAGCCACAAACCGGCGGCGGCTCCAAGAGGCGGAATCACTCGGCAACGGATGGCGGATAATGGGCATTGTTTCTCCTCAGCGGCCGGGACATGAAATCCTCCAGGGAGTTTAGCAGAACAGGGATGGACCGACGCGCTTCAAACAGGCGCCGGCGGCCGCCGGCCTCCGAAGATGGCGATTTCGAAAACCTTGAAATAGCAGTCGACGTCTTGAAATCCCAACCGGCAAAGCCATCCGCACTGCCGTTCGACCGGGGCGAGAATGTTTGCCGCCTTGTCGGGCCGATGAACAAACTCGTCCGCTACCTGCTTCCGGCTTTTTCTGCTCCCTTGGCTCTGGTGAAACCGGTGCAAGGAATCGATGATCAGATTGTCGCAGATGGATTCAATCCAGGGGGTTGGCGAGGAAACGTGCTCCGTGTTGAGGAACAGGCCGCCGGGCTTCAAGAGGGAAAAGATCTCGCCGTAGAGTCGTTTCTTGCGCCGGTCGGGCTGATGATGAATCGCGAAACCGGAAACGATCAGGTCGAAGGGCGCCCGGTCGGAGACTGCGCGGGTCCATTTCGGGGAACCCAGATCGGCCATCACGAGCCGGACAGATCGGCGCCCCCGAAACCGCGCCCTGGCTTGCGCCATCATCGGCTCAGAAAAATCCACCAGGGTCGCCGACGCCTTCGGGTATCGCGTCAGAATCGCGGCCGCCAGAATCCCGTCCCCGCATCCCAAATCGGCGACCGAGCCGAGGGGCTCGCCCCGCGCCTGGATGATGCGAATCAGGATCTCGATCTGCGCCGCAACGAAGGGGATTCCCCCGCGAACCCCACGCAGGAAGCGCCGCGCGATCGCCGGGTTTTTCCAGACGGCATCGGTCATACAATGTCTAAGGGACCCCGCTTCCGACTGACTTCAAGGTCGCCTTGTACCACGCAACGACCTCCCTCCTGTGTCCAAGTTTCTCTTCTCGATGAACCCAAAACGATAGACGGCAGCGGTCGAATACCATCCCGGCCCGGCGGTTGATCCATTCCCACTGCTTGGGCGCGATACGATGGGGTATAAAGAAGGCTTTGACAACGGGTGTGACCGGGTCAGCCTCCATCCACTGGCTGCAAAATGCGACGGGATTTAATTCGCCAACCTTGCTCTTCCAGTCTTTTCCAGACGTGCACTGACCGAAGACGATCAGCTTACCCGGTCGAGCGTCGAGAAAATCTTTCCAAGCCACAACATCGAGGCCGGCGTCCTTGCTGGAAAGTCCGGCTTGATGTCGGTCCCCTCTCCCTTCACCGATCTGGAAGCACAGGGCGCCCACAGCCTCTTTGAACGGTTTGGGAAGCTGCACCCTGGGTGAAGCGAAGCGGAGACTCTTTCCACCGAGATAATTCTTGGCCGCCAGGCATGCTAGATCTTCGAACATTCGCCTGGGGAACGTCCTCTGCTTTCCGGGTTGCTTGACGTCATAATAGGAAAGACAAAGGCAGAAAATGTAAGCCGGAAACTCGTCAATGGCTGATCTCAATTTGAGCAAAGTCCGGTGAACAGTGAAAGGGTAGGAGTCGCCGGCCGAGCGAGCTCGATCTTCCAATTCCCGGAAGACCTGCTGGCACATCCTTTCCACCGCCTCTTGATCTTCCGCGATTTCCAGGACCGAACTCCGCCGCAGGGCCCTTTCCAGGTCACCACTGCTGGAGTTCTTGTCATCTGACAGAAGAGCGGAAATTTCCAGCCAGTCAGCAAGCTGGATTTCGTCGGTCGGAGAGACCGGAAGGGCAGGCATCTCAATCGAATCGGCCATCAGGGCGCGCGCTTGCCGCTCATCTCCCGGTGCAGCGTCCCTGCGACCAATAAGATCTCTTCCATCATGGCGTACAGGTCGCGTTCTCCGGAGTAGCCGGTCGTTACGGTAGCCTTGGCCTGCTGAAGGTCTTCCTTCGCCCTGGTCAATGCCTCTCGGAAGCGGCGGGCGTCCCCTACACTGATTTCGTGGGCTCTCTCCAAAGAGTACCCGGAACGAAGGGCCGCCAGCGACGGGGAGCTGCTGATCACTTCCCGGAGGGTGTTAAGGTCAGGATTCTGCGTTCTGACCAGCGGCTCTTTTCTTTCCGATTTGCTGCCGTACAACCAGACCACCAGTTCCCGCAATGCGCCCAGTTTTGCTTTGGGGACGGGGTTGGCCCGGAGGGAATTCTGAGCCGTAATACCGAGAAACTTCTGGAAGTCGGGCTGGTCGGCCGCCGTATATAAGTGGGAAAAGTAGAATCGATTCCGGATCACGTCTTCCCTCCGGAAGGCGGCCATTTGCTCGGCCTGATCGAGAAGCTTTAATCCACGATAAAGGCGCACTACAGTTGAGTGACGATCCCCTATGCTATTAGCAATGTCTTTCAGGGCCACATGATGTTTTTCAAACACGCTCGCAACGTACTTCGCTTTGCTGTAAGCGTCCCAAGGCTTCTGGCCGTTGATGTGACGGAAGCCGAGGCGCCGCCAGAGTTGTTCGCGCTTGTGATAAATGGTGACAGGCAGAACATCAAGCACGTCGTTTTGCGATTGTGTAAGCCGAGGCAGATCGGTCGCCCCGACGGCTTTTCTTAAGGATTCATCACGCAACAGAAGCACGGCTGCCAGCCGGCGGTTGCCTTCCACCACCACGTACCGTTTCTTTCCTTCCACTGTCTCCTTCGGATCGTGTGGAATAGCAAAGAGCGGCTCTTCCTTAAAGTAGCCGTTGGCCGCTATCGAGAGAGCTACTTCGTCGACCGCCATTTCGTCCCACAGTAACTTCAATAACTCTTTCTGGCTGTCCGCCCCGGCGCCCGAAGCAAGCCTCGGGTTTTCCTTATCCAGGAGCAACCGGGAAACGGGGATGTCCTGCACGGGCAGAGACGCAGAGCGCCCGTCGCCGGAGAGGGGCGTCCCTGCCCTGGCGATTCTCAGATCTCTTTCGGGATGGATAGCAGGTCCAGCACGAAGTGAGTTGGCCATAACCGACTCCTTGTCATTCCCGCAGGCTTTCCAGCAGCCCAATCGCCTCCCGGATATCTCGCCGCTGCTCGTCTCCGTGGACTTCGCGCTCGATCGTCAGCGCGTTGGTGTAGCCGATCTCCTTGATTTTGGCGATGAAGCGGGGGATGCCCACGGCGCCCTGGCCGAGCGGGCGCTCGATGCCCAGCGTCCCCGCGGCTGCCGGCCAGTCGCCGTCCTTGCAGTGGACCGAGACGACGTGGGACTTGACGACTTCCAGGGCCTCGATGGGGTCGCCCGTTCCGTAGAGGATCATGTTGGCGGGGTCAAAATTGATCTTGAGGTTGGGGCGGTTGACCGAGGCGATGAATTGTTTCAAGGTGGCCGCTGGTTCCTGACCGGTTTCGAGGGCAAAAGTTTGATCGTTCCTCGCGCAACGATCGCAAACCCGGGCGACGATGTCGCGAACCGCGATGTAGTCGGGGTGGTTGGAATCGTGCGGAACAAAGCCGATGTGGGTGGCCAGGCTCGGCGCCCCCAGTATGGCGGTAAAATCGCTGGCCTCCAGCGTCCGCGCCTCGCGTTCCGCCCGCGTGGCGGGGGGAATAAATCCGACGGTCTGCTGCACGGTGGGCGCGTCGGCGTAACTCTCCCCGCGATAAGCAGTGAAGACGGTGACTAGTCGGAAGTTTTCTTCTTCGAGGGCCCGCCACCAGGCTTGGGAGGAGGCCGCCGACAGGTCCATGTCGCCCGGCAGACCCAGTTGGCCGCAGGAGACGCCGAG
>Ga0247727_10014282_pt1 | contig 13230 bp, 13 predicted proteins | sample WisWelCaveWW1625_FD_202498 | JGI IMG/M metagenome (GOLD analysis project Ga0247727, IMG submission 202498) | Biofilm microbial communities from Wishing Well Cave, Virginia, United States - WW16-25 | ecosystem: Environmental > Aquatic > Deep subsurface > Groundwater > Cave microbial mat | place... | reverse complement strand
CGCCGGCTGGTATTGGGAGTGGTGGAATCGACGCTTTCGGGTTCGGGTGGAACGACGAAGACGTCATATTGGCCGTATGGCAAATAGCGGATGGTAATGCCGCTGACGCCGCCCTCAGCGCCGTCGGCCTCGGTGACGCACTTGCCGCCGGTGTGGGCGATGGGGACGGGATTCCCCTCGCCGTCAACACCCAGCCCCGGCTCGTTGGGATGGGCGCCTACGGTTCCAGGGCCGCCAGGGGCATAATATTGAGTACAGATCGGGTTGCCGAACCAGTCCACCGTCACATCGCCAATGGAATCTTCGACCTCGACGTGGAAGCCGGCCATGTCAGGTTCAGCCCCGGTGGGCGCGGAGTTCACCGACTTTTGGTCGTGGAAGACGAAGACCTTGAGGTTCGACAGGGGCAGTGGGTCATTGATCAACCCAATGACCACGTCAAGTTCAGGCGTGAGGGGATTGGCATCCGGGGTGGTATCTACGCCCGGGATGAGGGGGTCGTCGAAGAGGTCGAGGTGCGCCCCCCACAGCTTATATTCCGGGGCCCGCACCGAGACCAGGTAGCGGCCCCGTGGGTTTGTCGAAACGAAGTCCAGATCCTCGCGGAAGTCAGGGGTCGCCGCGTCGCCAGCAAAAACAACGGGGCTGTAGCTGGGCATCGGTCTTCGTCCGGTATGATCCAGGACGTCCGTGCTGGCGGGATCGCCGGTGTTGTCGTCGTTCACGATGAAGGTGAACTCGCCAAGCTCAGTTGTCCCGTAGGTCCCGGTCGTCGGATAGGACGCGCTCGACGTCAGTCCGCCCGGCACCGAAGGATCCGGACCGCCCGGCACCGCATCCGGAATGAACTCGACGACGATCAGGTTGATGGGAATGGGTGACTGCGCCACCGTTGGCTGGGGCGGCGAGATCACCACCAGCGGCCCGAACACAATCGCCACGGCCACTAAGACCAGGGAGAAGCGATATAACAAATATCGGGGACGAGGTCTCGAGGTGGATAAACGCTTTAGCAAATTCATTTGGCTTCCTCCTGTCATAGTGAACCTTTTTGAAAAGCCAAGCCGCCCATCAGGCCCGTTTGTGGTTGCCTCGAATGATGGCCAGCAAATCACTGCTCTGGGCGGCGACGACGCGCCGTCGCTCGTACACATCTATGACGTTATCGTCCGGTCGGACGATGACCAGCCGCAAATGGGTTGCGGTTGGAATCGCGTTGAGCAAATCACAGAACTTAATGGTTTTCAAATCGTCCGCTCCATTCAGTAAAATCACTTCCGGGGAGAGGCGGGCCACCTCTTGAAAAAAAGCAACCGCATCTCCCAATTCCACCGTCAGAATTTGTAAATTGCCATCGCGCCTGAGTAAGCTGTTCAACCCCTCGTCAAACAGAGAACCACCCTGAAGGATGAGGACTCGCAAAGCGGTTTGTTTTTCATCCCGCGTCCGCCAGAACTTGTCAGGCATAGAGCGCGTATCGGAAAAGAAAAAGCGTTCACCAGCCAGACGCGACCGACGAACGCTTTTGAGCGATTCTGGATAAGCCAAGAGCCGGGCCGGGCCTGAACGCAAGGCGGAAAGCGGCGATGCCGGTAAGCAGTACCCAGCCCAGCATCAAAGAAAATTCAACAAATGGAGTCGACAGCCACAGTGTCATATCGCACAATTCCTGACTCGGATAATGCGCCTATTGTGGGATTTTTGGCGACAAATGTCCATAATTAGCGAGTTATGAGCGTGGGCTAAAAAAGGACTATCTTTTGGGGCAACCGAGACTAGTTATTTTCAGTAGATCACGAAAGGGCCTCGTAGCCTAGGGCCTTGCGCCCGTTTTGGCCGCCCACAAGGGGCTAGACTACGGATTTCGTGCGGACACCTGACAGGTGTTGCCGCCATCCATGCGACTGCAATTTGCTTTAGATGGGTGAAGAGCAGGGCTGTCGGGCAATGACTACTTTTGCCAATCACGCAGCACAAGCACAATGTAGTTCAACTGGTCGGTAGTCAGGACGCCGTCAAAGCCCTCCATGGCCGCGTTCTGCTTGTCAAAGAGCCTAAGGATAGCGTTGACCAGTTCCACGTCACTCTTCTCATAAATGAAGGGGTTGGCGCGCAGACTCGGCCCCAGGCCGCCGGTGCCATCCGCGGCGTGGCAGGAGGCGCAATGGGCGGCGAACAACTCTTTGCCGATTTCCTCCGGCGGCAGCATGGCAATCAAGCTGGCCTCGGCCCCGGCCCGATCCTTGGCCGCGATCAACTCCAGCACCGCCTGGATGTCCGTCGTTTGCGCCCCCGTTACCGGGATGATGACTGTGGGCGTGACTGTAGACTCCGGCGCCGCCTGGCTGTCCGTCGTTTGCGGGGCCGTCACCTGAGCCAGCGCGGCCGTCAGATGATATTCGGCATCGAGCGGATCGAACTGTTGCAGGGAGAACAGTGCGCTGTACAGGCGTTTCGAGAGCGGGATGGAGGCCTGCACAACCTGGCCGTCGCGCCAGGCCATCAACAGGGCCACCACATCTTCAATTTGCCCCGGCGATATGACCCCGCCCCAACTGGGCATGCCCTTGGCCGGGCGGCCGTAGGCAATGGTGTTGCGATACCAGTGTTCCTCAAAATCGTCGAGCCGCGCCGGATCGTTCAATACCGGACCCCGCTCGGTGCCCTGGCCGTTCTCGCCATGGCAGATGAAACAGGTGGCGGCAAAAATCGTCGCGCCCCGAACCGGGTCGGGCGAGAGGTCGGCGGCGATGATCTCGGGGGCGGTCGGCTCCCAGGCGCGGATGAAGGCCACCAGGCGCAGCACCTCCTCGTCGGTGAACGGCCCGCCGAAAGCCTGCCCCCAGGCCGGCATCAGGGTATCCGGCACGCCGGTATTGGTCAGGCCAAATAAAATCTCGTCGGGCGTCGTCTTGAGGAGTTCACGTGAGTTGAGGGCCGGCCCCACCCCGGTCTCACCCTCACCGTCCTGGCCGTGGCAGGCGGTGCAGTTGTCGGCGTATAACGTGCGGCCGGCTTCTTCGGCCTCGGCCCGTTCGGCGACCCGGGCCGCCTCAATGCGCCCCGGTTCGCGCATCAGATAAAGCTGAAGGACAGCGCCAATGGCCAGGGTCAGGCCCAGGCCGACGACGAAGAAGGGGGAGTAATTCTCTTGAGTCCGCATCTAGCCGCCTTCATCTGGTGGAAAGAATGCTTGCGAGGCCTCAAAGGCCTCGCGCTGGATGGGGTTGCTGGTATCCACCACCAGTTTGCCCTCTTGCAGACTCACCGCAAAGAGATCGAGCGGGCGCGGCGCGGGGCCGTTGACGACTTCGCCCTGGGGCGTAAACGCCGAATTGTGGCAGGGGCAATAGAACTGGCCCTCGATTTCCCGAACGGTGCAGCCCAGGTGGGGGCAGCGCTGCCACAGCGCCAGGATGCCGCCATCTTCCAGCCGGGCGAGATAGAAGCGGCCCTGCCGGACGTAGGTGACGGTTCCCGGCGCAAAGTCCTCCGGACTGCCGGCCTCGACCATTGCCCCGAAGCCCCCCGGCGCCACCGGCGGGGTGAGGTATTGATACAATGCCGCGCCGATCTGGCCGAACAGCCCGACCAGCGAAGCGGTCCAGGTCAAGCCGAGAAACGTGCGGCGGGTGATGCCCTTGGGTAGTACCTTATCCATACCGGACTCCTTCCCTGAGCCTGCTCACAACCCATCCCACGGGTTATAACCGTCTGGCATCGCCCACGGCCAATACAACTTGAAGCCCGGCCCGCGAAACAGGAAACCGCTGGCGGTGAACACGACCGCCGAGAAGAGCAAGACCGTGAACAGCGCCAGCGCCAGTTCGCGCCTCGTGCTGCCCTTCAAACGCCACACGACCAGCGTTGGCAGGGCGACGAGCGCGGCGATAATGCCGCCCGGCACGACGCCCTGCGCCACCCACAACGGCGCCCGCTCGCGGAGCAGTTCACGCGGGCTGAAGGTGTTGTCCAGCACAATGTAAGCGGTCATGACGATCAAGGTGTAGGCCGCCGTCGCCGCCACGATCCGTTTGCCGCGCGGCGAGGAAAACCAGACCCCGGCCTGGGCGCGGGAGTGATCGAGGTAGGGCAGGGCCATGAGGCTGGCGACCAGAAAGCCCGGGATCATGACCCCGGCCAGTGTGGGGTGCATGTGATCGAACATTTCCTGCAGGCCGACGAAGTACCAGGGGGCTTTGGCCGGGTCGGTGGTGACCAGAGGGTTGGCGATCTCCTCCAGCGGCGCTTGCTTGAGGAGGGCGAAGGTGAAGATCGCCAGGATCACCCCGAGCGCCAGCACCCCTTCCCACAACAACACGATGGGGAAGGAGAGGACGGTATTGCCTAGTACTTGCTCTTGGCTCATGACCCGGCTATTGTCGGGCATAGTCTTTTCGATGACAGGCGCTTGTTGGGTTACGCCGGTCATGGGTCTCTCCATTTCTTACTCGTCTTGCTCGCTCTCGTTCGCGGCCAACCCGCCATTCGTGCGCACGCGCCAAACATGCAAAGAGATGACCAGCACCAGGAGCGCAGGCAGGATGGCCACATGGACGGCAAAGAAGCGGGTCAGAGCGTTCTGGCCGACCTCCGTTCCCCCCAACATCAGTTCACGAATGATCGGCCCGGCAAAAGGTTCGTAACTGGCAATGCTGGTGCCCACGGTCACGCCCCAGTAGGCCAGTTGATCCCAGGGCAGGAGGTAGCCGGTGTAACTCGCGGCGAAGGTCAGGAGCAGTAAGACCACACCCACCACCCAGGTGAATTCGCGCGGCGGTTTGTAAGCCCCGGTGTAAAACACCCGCGCCATGTGCAGGATCACGATCAGCACCATGCCATGCGCCGACCAGCGGTGGACGTTGCGGATAAAGTTGCCGAGAGGCACCGCCGTCCGAAGCGCCCTGACCGACAGATAGGCGCGCTCCACCGAAGGCACGTAGTAAAACAGCATCAGCACCCCGGTGCAGACCAGCAGTCCAAATAGGATTAGGGCGATGATGCCCAGCCCAAACGAGTACGACCAGCGCAGACTCTTGCGGCTGACCCGGGCCGGGTGCAGGTGCAGGAAAAGGTTGGTGGAAATCGCCAGCGAACGGTCGTCGGGGTTATCCGGCCAGCCATGCCGGAAGAACGAACGCCACAGGCGCGATTGCAATAGGCGGGTAATGAGGGACGAGATCATAGTTGGGCCGAAGTCCCAACGTCCAACTCTGGGGGAGTGGGTCGTTGGGATGCTGTGCCTAAAGCGCTTTAGAGCGTGTACAAGAAAAGAAAAAGCGTTCATCAGTCAGACGCGACCGACGAACGCTTGTGAGCGATTCTTGATAAGTCAAAAGCCGGGCCGGGCCTGAGCGCAAGGCGGAAACCCGTTATACCGGCAAACAGCGCCCAGCCCAGCATCAGAAAAAATTCAACGAATGGATTCAACAACCACAATGTCATGTCACGCAATTCCTGACTCAGACACTGAGCCTATTGTGAGATTTTCGGCGACAAATGTCTATAATTAGCTAGTTATGAGCGTAGGCTAAAAAAAGACTATCTTTCGGGACAACCCTGACTAGTTATTTTTATAAAGAGGCTTTACGGAGAGTCACACATGTCGCAGAGACAATCTTGAACATATTCCCTGCTCAGAGTGCGTCTGAAAAATCGCCCCAACCGCGTCCGCGCGGACGCGGTTGGAGCAATATTCAGACGGTCTCCCGGATGCAGGCGCCTCTATTTGATTGGCAATGTCGCCGAGTAGGCCGCCACGTTGGCAATGTCTTCCATCGACCAGCCCAGGGCCACGCCGGCCGGCATCGCCGCCGCCGGGTGCCCATAGGCAACTTTGTGGAAGAATTCCCACGGGTTGTCAGCCGCGATCGTGCCTAGGTATTCCGGTTCGGCCTCGTCGCCGAAGTTGAGCGTCTTGCCGTCCGGACCATGGCAGGGCGTGCAACTGTCTTCGTACTTGACCCTGCCCCGGGCCGGGTCGCCATTGACGGTCTTGTCGTCGTTGATGAAGGCGGTGGTGTCCACCGTCTCGGTCTGGATGAAGGCCACCAACGCGGCGATTTCTGCCTCGCCCATCACCGCCGAGAAGTCATGATCGGGGTTGGTTTTGCCGGTGAGTGCGGCCGTCAGGTCTTCGGTGGACTTGGAGGCCGCGCCCAGAATGCCGGGGAAGCCGGTCAAGTGCGAGCCGGAGCCGTACGCGCCATCCACACCCTTGTAATCCCAGCCGTGGCATTCCTTGCACCGCCAGGTATCCGTGCCGGTGCGGGTATTGGTGGTTTGCGTCTTCCACAGAGGATGATCGCCGGGCGGCTCGTCGGCGCCGATCTGTGTCCACCACTTGTCGTACAGCAGGCCGCCATCGCTGACCGCCGCCTCCGGCGACAGGGTCTGAACGTAGGCCAATACATTGGCGAGATCTTCGTCGGTCCATTCGTTGCCGATGCTGGAAGGCATGACCTCGCCGGGTTGGCCGAAGCGAACCTTGTGGAAGAATTCCCACGGATTGTCGGCGCCGATGTGCGGCACAAATTCCAACTCCTCGAAGTCGCCAAAATTCATGGCCACACCCTGGGGGCCGTGACAGTTGGCGCAGGTGGTTTCGTACTTTTCATTGCCCAGACTGGCGTCACCCTTGGACGTTTTGTCGGCGTTGATCAGTTCGTCGCCATCGATCTGAGCCTGAGTCACAAACAGCGCCAGATCGATCAGGGCTTGCTCATCGAGCATGGCCGAGAAGTCGTGCTCGGCATTGGTACTGCCCTTGAGGACGTCCACGATTTCGAGGGCGTGTTTGCCCTGAGCGCCCCGGATGCCGACGAAGCCGGTCACGTGCGAGCCGGAGCCGTACGCGCCGTCCACGCCTTTGTAGTCCCAGCCGTGGCATTCCTTGCACCGCCAGGTATCCGTGCCGGTGCGGGTATTGGTGGTTTGCGTCTTCCATAGCGGGTGATCGCCTTCCGGCGCGTCTACGCCCGCCGCATCCCACCAGGCGTCGTACATCAGGCCACCGCGCACCAGGTCGCCCTCCGGCACTGGAACTTCAGTCGGCGCGGCGGTGGGGGGTACGGGGGTGGGCGGGGGCGCGGTTGGAGGCGCGGCCGTGGCTTGGGGGGCGGCGGTGGGCGCAACTGTTGTGGGCGCGGCGCATCCGGCCGCCATCGCAATAATTACGACCAACGATATACTGTTTATGAACGTTCCAGCCCTGGAATGCTTTTTCATTTGGTATCCTCCCTACCAATTTTTTAGAATAATGATCAATAGCATGGGTTGACTTTGTATTCTTGCTTCAGTGAACTAATAAACATAACCTCCCTATTTGACAGTGGTCAGAGCGACATAACCGCCTAAATAAGTATAGGACTAGTTCTAACCTCACACAGGTTAGTTTATCCGCTTTTTTTAGCCGGTGTCTATAGCTATAGAACTAGTACGAGGACTAAAAAAAGACTATCTTGATCTGGCTTGAGCTGTGGGGAGTGAGTGGCGCCTGGCCGGAAGACAGTTCCCTGGTGATCCGATCCCTCAGGATCGGCTATTCAACCCGCGGCTTTTGGCGTAGTCCATAATGTCGCGGCGGCTGTGCAGGTGCAATTTGGAGAGGACGTTGCGGACGTGGTTTTTGACGGTGTTCTCGCTAATGACAAACTTTTCGGCGATTTCGCGGTTGGTGATGCCGTTCGCCAGTTCGCGGACGATTTCAATTTCGCGCGTCGTCAGCGGTTCGGTATCGGGCTTTTGCGGCGAGCGGGAGAACTCATCCAGGATGCGGCGGGCCAACGCTCTGGAGAGGCCGGCCTCACCGCGGGCGACGCCGCGCAGGGTTTTCAGCAGTTCGGTGGTGCGCACATTTTTAAACAGGTAGCCGATTGCGCCAGCGCGAATCGCGGCGAAGAGTTGGTTATCATCCTCGTGCACGGTCAGGAAGATGATCTTTGCCGTCGGCAGTTCGGCCAGAATACCGTAGGTCGCATCCAGGCCGGTGCCGTCCGGCAGGGTCAGGTCCATCAGCACCAAGTCAGGCTTGAGGCTGCTGGCTTTGGCCACCGCCTCTTTCACCGAACCAACCTGGCCGACAACGCTCATGTCAGGTTGAGAATTCAGCAACTGAAAGATGCCTTCCCGGAACAAAACGTGATCGTCAACGAGAAGGATTTTCAAAGGGGACGCCGGCGATGACGACCCCAGCCCGGTCTCCTCCAAAATCTGATCGTCGTCTACGCTCACGGATTTCGCCGCCTGCTGGGCCAAATTGACGGCGGCATCGCCAAACACTGAGGTGTATCGGTCAATGAGCAGGGTGATCGTGCCCAGGGGGTCGCTCTGGTTGTAATCCAGGACGTTGCCGTCTTGGTCTACGGCTAGTTGAGGGATCTTGCGCGCGATACTCAGAGCTGACGAGTCGCCGACCAGCTGCATAAAACGTTTGACGATTGAGCTGAGAATCTCGCGATAGCGAACGCTCTCGTCCGAGGCAGTTTCTGGCATTACGGCACTTACGAGCAGGACTCAGGCCTCGAAGGCGCGGCGCATGATCACAAAACCCCAAATCACGAATAAGAACCCGGCCATGACGATCAGCCGATGTATTATTTCGTTGGCCTGCAGTTCGAGGTTAAACAGGGCAAACAATCCAGTTTCGATGAGGTGGGCCAAGCCCAGTATCATCACCCCCATCAAAAGCACTCTCAAGCCCTTGGCCAATTGGCCGCCAATCCGGGGGCGAGACCAGTAGGCCAGAATGGCAGCGATGACCAGGATGATGTCCAGAGCAAGCGCAATCAGGTTTAGGCTATCCACCATGGCCCCTCCTAATTCGTGGGCTGAGGACTCTCCGCGCAACCACTCTAGCGCTGGAGCGGTATGCAAAAGCTGAGCTTCGTTCCCTGGTAGTGGGAACTTTCGACAACTAGCATACCACTTAATGCCTTTGCCTGCTCGCGCATCATGGCAATTCCGTAATGCCCATACCGGGCAGGGGCCGCCGGGTCGAAACCTATCCCGTCGTCCACGAGTTGAAGGCGCAAATCGTCGGCCGACCATTTCAACGCCACCTGCACATGGCGCGCTTGCGCGTGTTTCTGAATATTGTTCAGTCCCTCTTGCACCAGATCAAAAACACTCCGGCAGAGGTGGGCTGACAAGGGCTTAGGCTCGCCCTGGTGGGTGACGTCAATTTGTAGTTCGGTGGACTGGGATACTTTTTCGGCGTGGGCGACAATGGCGCCCGACAGGTCGAGGGCCTCAGGCGAGCGGAGGCGAACCAGTGTCCGACGAACGTCCTGATAGGCGTCGTCGGCGACCCGGCGCAGGTTTTCCAGTTCGGCGCGAATTGTCGCCTCGCCATCCAATCGTTTATCGTTGGCCAGCCGATCCAAATTAAAATGCAGATAACCGACTTGTTGTGCGGTCGTGTTGTGTAGTTCACAGGCCGCCCGATACCGTTCTTCAATCTGGGCTTTGGCCCTGACCTGCATCATTTCTCTGGGACGGGCAATTGCCAGCGCCAGGGCCAGGGCGATCTCCGGCGCAATGGCCTGCATGAAGTTAATCTGATCGAGTGAGAATTCCCAGCCCGGCCGCGGCTTTAATTTCAAAACGCCGATGAGCAAATTGTCGTATGATAGCGGCAGACAGTAGTCACTCGAGTCCGGGTTGGGCGCGCCCTGAGAGCCAGCATCGTATTTGACGCGATTGAGCCTTTTGCAGGCGGCGCCGGGTGGACAGGCCTCACAGCCATTGAAGGGCCGGCCAAAAGACATCAAGCCATCGGCATTCCATTCGGCGGCGAACTCAAAGCGCGTGCCGCGGTAATCGTAGGTATAGAGCGAGGCCCGCGTAACGGGCAGGAAAACACCGGGGAATTGAGTGACGAAGCGGGTCAGTTCACTCCACTCTGGCCGTTGGATCAATTGTTGGCTGAGCCGGCGGTGAAGCTCAAATTTATATTTACTTTGCCGGTAGCGCAGGGCGTAGTAGGTGGTGACAATCAGGAGGATGCTAAAGGAAAGTGGAACGAGGAGTCCGAATATTAAGATTTCAAGGTAAAGACGAAAATCATCTAAGCGATGGCCTTCAGCCACTTCAACGACGACGGCCAGGGCAATGCCAATAGCGATGAGCAAGACGAACCACCGCCATCGGAACAATGCCCGGATATAGGGAGTCACAAGGGGGTGATGGATAGAGAGAGGTGGTGACATCATCCTCGGCCTCCTGCCTTTCGTGAGTTGAGGGAGAAGCAATCCGGCGCCGCAATTTCTGCCCGGAAAACCTCAGTCCACTGCAAGATTTGTCATAACGAACCCGTGTCAATTGTGGGAATCGCACGTTTGCGTATGGCAACTTTAGGGCTGATAGGCCAAAATTTAGTAAAGACATGGTTAGGATATATTGGTCAGCAATAAGTGCGTAAGGAGATGAGATGAACGGTAACTTATCGCTCGAGTTAGCGACGTATAAGTGGTCGTTTACGTATGTTGCATCGGGCGGATTCCTTTCACTGGGACGAATGCTATCGGGGAGCGATGCCCATGACCGATGACGCCAGGCTCTTAGCCGATGCGAAGCAATTGAAGCCGCAGGCGCTGGCCGAAATTCACAGTCGTTACTACCCAGACTTATACCGATACTTGCTATACCGCACCAGTGATGAGCACGTCGCCGAGGATTTGGCAAGCGACGTATTTGTGGAATTACTGAACGCATTCCATGGGGGAAAAGCGCCCGACACCCTGCGCCCGTGGCTGTTTGGCGTTGCCAGTCATTTGGCGGCCGATCATTTTCGCAAACAGTCGCGCCACCCGCAAGTTGCGCTGCCTGACGAGATGCCGTCAGAGGCAAACGATCTGGACACAGAGACTTATCTGAGTCTGGCAGCCGACGAAATACGCGCCGCCATGCAAAATTTGTCAGATGAACAACAAAAGGTACTGGCTTTACGGTTTGGCAAAGCGTACTCCATCAACGACACGGCTGCGCTCATGCAGAAATCGGTCACGATGGTGAAGCAACTACAGTTTCGGGCAGTCGCCGCCCTGCGCCGGCAATTGGAGCGATGGCGATGACCGACCCCCGACTCTACCAGGCCTTTGACGATTGCCTGACGCAATTGCTGTCAGGCAAGGCCCTGGAAGATTGCCTGCAACAATATCCGGAGTTGGAGGCCGAGTTGCGCCCGATGCTGGAGGTGGCTCAACAGATTCAACACCTGAGCCGCGTCCCGGAAGCGGGGCAATCGCGCAGTCGCAAGCGCTTGCTGACGGCGGCGGCGCAATTACACGCCGCGCGGTCAACCAAAGGCAGCCGCTTCACCTCGACGCTGCGTCGCGCCCTGCCGGCATTGGCAGCAGCCCTATTGATTTTCGTTTTCGGCGCAACCAGCTTGTACTATGCCAGCGCCAGTACGTTACCCGGCGACAGCCTCTATCCGGCCAAGCGTTCCTTTGAGACGGTCCGTCTGGGGCTGGCGACGAACCCGGCCGACCGTTTCACCCTGGAAGTGGAATTTGCCGAACAGCGTCAGATGGAGCTCATGGCAGTATTGAGCCGGCCTGAAGCAGTTGAACTTGACTTTGAGGGAACGCTGGTGAAGATAGACGGGAGGCAATGGCAAATCGGCCAGTTCACCGTGCAGGCGGACTCGCAGACCCGGGTCGTGGGCAATCCGCAACTGGGCCAATGGGTGAGGGTCAAGGCCCGGAGCCAGGCCGGGATGTTGACGGCGTTGGAAATCGTGACTCAGGAAATCGAGATCACCGGCCCGCTGGTCAACGCTGACGAGCAATGGATGATTGACGGCGTCGCTTTTTTCATCGTGCCGGAGACGGATCTTGTAGGAACACTGGCAACCGGCGCGATTGCCACCGCCCGGATTTGGGAGCTTCATAATGGCGAACGGGTAGCGATCTCGATAACGGTCTTCTCTCACACGACCCCGACTGCGACCTTGCCGGCGACGGTCACACCCTCACCGACGGCTGAAGCAACGGCCACCCCGTCATTCATTACGACCTCCACACCTGACCCGACTGCGGTTGTTCAATCCTCAGAGACTTCCGAGCCGGATGAGGCTTTGGAACCGACTCTTGAAATCAGCAACACGCCTCAGCCCACCGTACTCAGCGAACCAATTGAGTCTCCTGAGCCATCGGAGACCAGGCGCCCAAGCGAAACGCCGGAACCGGAGGATACGGAGCACCTAAGCGAAACGCCGGAACCGGAGGATACGCAGCACCTAAGCGAAACGCCGGAACCTTCAGAGACAAGGAAACCGAGCAAAACCCCGACGCCTTAGTGTACCAAGAAACTGATTCGGCTCGCGTCTTCCAAGCAAATGGGCGTAGTCTCTCAAGAGAGACTACGCCCATTTTGACGCCTAAACTTTGACGTACTCTATATTTTACACAGCCCTTATCGAGATGAGGGGGTGACGGAGAAGAGTCAATAGATCAGTGCTCCCCGCCGCCATCACTTGTTGTCGCTCAATCACCTCAACGACATTGGAATCAGCCAAAACCGTAATCACCCGCAATCTTTTCAGGCCGGGAATGTCAGCGCCAAGTTCGAAAATGCGGCTGACACTTAATGGCTCCTCTTCGCACAGCACGATGGTGTCCGGCTTGAGGCGTAAGAGGTGTTCTTGCAATGTCAACTCATCGCTGTAGACGATATTTGACACTTCGAGGAAAGCTTTATCGGCCAACAGCCTCCTCAACCCATCGTCAAGCAACGACCCGTCGCCGACGATAAGCACGCGTTGGATGTCTTCTTCATTCATGGACTATATCCTTTCAAACTTGGTCGCACTCTAAGGCGCCTTGCCGTTAGCGTGGCAAGCGGCGCAGGTGTCGTAACTGTAATTGGGCGCGTCTTTATGCGTCCCATCCATCTTGGTCTTGTTATGCTCGTGACAACCCGAGCAGGTGTAGGTCGCATAAGTGTCATTGTTGACATGACACAAAGCGCACTGGCTGTTGGCCCCATGATGATTTAGCGGGAAGGTGTGATTGAAAGTGTAGTTCTTCCAGTCGGTCGTGTCCATGTGGCACGAACTACACGGCGCCGGGAAGTGATTGGCCGGAGCGCGATTGACATGGCAAACCGAACAATCGGTGTTGCCAATGGCGCTGTGGTCGAACAGGGCATTCTTCCAATTGGTCGTGTCTTTATGGCAGGCACTGCATAGGCCATCGTAGTGGTTGGCCGGTTTCCGGCTGAGGTGGC
>Ga0247727_10014281_pt1 | contig 13230 bp, 15 predicted proteins | sample WisWelCaveWW1625_FD_202498 | JGI IMG/M metagenome (GOLD analysis project Ga0247727, IMG submission 202498) | Biofilm microbial communities from Wishing Well Cave, Virginia, United States - WW16-25 | ecosystem: Environmental > Aquatic > Deep subsurface > Groundwater > Cave microbial mat | place... | reverse complement strand
CCGGAAGCCTTTTATGATGTTTATTTCAATTCAAATTCCGCCTTCTCGTATTTCGCGCCATTGATTTGAATCTCAATCATGTGTTTGCCCGCATAATATTTGCGCGTGCTGATCTTGCGAAACGAATGTTTCTTTGAAATCCGAATAGTTTCGCCAGCCTGCACTTCCTTTTGAGTCAGTTTGAATACTTTGGGCGCGAGTTTCCCATTCGCCTTGACGTGGTGGATGACATAATCAATTACCAAGTTTTGAGTCTTTTTAGATGTTGACTTCACCTCAAACGAGAAATTGAGGTCTTCTCCTATTTTCATAACAGACTTATCGAGTTGAATCTTTGAAACAGTAATTTCAACTTTTGAGTCATACCCAAGCACTGCAAGGATTTCCCTGTTTCCCTGTTTGACCAGTGTGCGCGCGGCGTGACGAATCAACCATTGAGTGCCTTCGTTGCTGATTTTCTTCCACCTGTTTAAGGTTTTCACAACGAGATCGGGATGATCCTTGGCAATGTCGTTGAGGTTGTTTGCCACTGACCGTCGCACCATTAACTCGGGGTCGGTTTTGAGTTTTTCAAGCAACCTCAAAACGGGGCGCGGATCTTCAATGAATTGTTTCAACTGCATCGTCCACGGCAGGCGCGGACGTGTCCCTTCTGAAGCCAGTCGCCGGACATGACAGTTCTCATCCTCCGCCCATTTGGAAAGGATGGCAAGGGTTTGGTCTGGATATTTTTGCAGGAATGGGCGAATGGCTCCCTCGGCAGTGAAACGCTTCGTCATTTGGTAAAGCGCCTGCATGGAAAGATCGTAATGCTCCAGCCCATATTTCGCTACGAATTCATTTTGCGGCAGTATGATGAATCCATCATAGCCTGTGACTTCACAGTTTGGGATCGCTGGCGGCAGGGCTTTCAGGATGATTCCCAGCGCGTGTGGATAATTTTTGGGAAGATACTCCCAAAGACTATCGCGGATCAGGTTGTTTCTCTCGCTGAAACTCAATGAGTTTAATTGCGAGTTGATTGAGTGGCTAAATCCTTTGGTATCAAATTCAGACCAGGCTTTTGCCAGATTCGCCGCAAGCTGATTCACCCCATGCTCAGTGAAAACATTTCTTACTTGAAAATTTTCTTCCATTCAACTTGCCTTTTAGACCAGGAAGTAACTAGACCGCGCCAGCGGAGTATTGTTTTGCAAATTCTTCAGACGGGGGAATAACCTGAATGATATAGATCAAAACGCCGTTTGGGTCGGATGTGATGAAGTGACGTTGACCGAAATCCTCCGAACGAATTTCAAGATGGATGGGCAAACCAGCAGCTTTGAGGCGAGCATATTCTTCGTCGGCGTTGTCCACTTCAAAGTTGAGGATCAAGCCTCCGTTAAGCGCGAGGCGGAAGTCTGCGGGTATGGCGGAATGATTCGGCTCCAGTAAAGCCAGTTCAAACGGAAGTTCCTGTTTGGCTTTCAGGCTCACATACGAGCCGCCATCGAATGTAATTTCAAAAGGGAAATGCTTTGTATAAAAATCCCTGGTGCCTGCAACATTGTTTGTGAGGATAAGGGGGTAAAAACTGTTGATTTTCATGTTATCTCCTGTTTAAGTTTTCCTCATTTTACAAGACAGGTGTGACAACCCTATGTCAACAAGTTTGCCATTTTTAAAGAAGTTTCGCGCAATGTTTTTCTAATCTCTTTTGGCGAAATTACTTCTGCGCCTGCACCCCAACTGAGAATCCATGGAATGATTTCTGATTCATGGTTGACATGATACACCATAATCACACCATGCGGCGTTTGCTTTTCATCTTTTTGATAGCTGTAATGCTGTTGCTCGCGCACCCAACGCACAGCATTTTGTTCAAAACGAATTTTTATAACAATTATGGCTTGGATTTGTATTTTCCCCGTGCGCTTTTTGCCAAAGGTTTCATTCCGAAGAGTCGCTTTGTCCATGCGCGATAAACGAAAATCTCTCATCCCTTTTCGCTTGCGGCAATACCCTTCAAGATACCAAAGACCATCCGCATAAAAAAGTTGATGCGGCTCAACATCGCGCTCGCTGGCTTGCTCTTTTTTATATCCGCGATAATGCAGATGGATGACACGCTTTTCCTGAATCGCTTTTTGGATCAAAAGCAGTTGCGAATCATCGAGATTGAATTTTGCTTTCGGAGTGACGAAACCGATGATATTCGTTAACGCTTCAGCCTTAACCCGAACCTGCTCGGGCAACGCGACCTTGATCTTGGCTAAAGCGGAGTCTGCGCTTTGGGTGAGTGAACCAGCCGCCTGTTGAGCCAGGAGGCGCGAACCGAGCAGGAGAGCAATAGCTTCATTTTCATTAAACATCAATGGAGGAATGTAATAACCTTCCACCAATTCAAAGCCTTCGCCTGGCAAAGCCGAGATAGGAACCCCCATTTGATTCAGCGCGGACATGTCCCTGTAAATAGTGCGCTTGCTGACTTCAAATTGCTCTGCCAGATCCTGCGCTCGGACGCGGCGTTTGTGCTGCAATGTCAGCAGGATGGCAAAGAGGCGGTCAATGCGGTTCATGGTCTGTTACCGTATAATAAGCGGGAGTATAACTGATTGGAAATCAACAAACCATGAATCAACTCTCCGAGTTTTTTATTCAACGCCTCAAACGCGGACTCGCCCGCAGGTTCAATAATTTGAAGATCGCCCGTATGGCGCAACTCGTAACTCGTAACTCGCCTCCTTCTTCGGGCGCGCCTGTTGTCTTCTTCAAAGCATCCACAGGGATCGATGACCTGTCGTGGAACAGCGGATTCCATTTGCTGGCTTCGTGGGGATTCCGCTTGCAGGGCGTGCCTGTGGTTTATTTCGCGTGTGATGCGGGGATGAGTCACTGTGTGCTGGGGACGAATCGCGAGAATGTTCATAAAGCGCCGCCGTGCAAGTCTTGTGTGTATCAGTCGAAGACGTTGTATGCGGGGGTAGAGGTAAACAGGTACACAGGTAAACAAGTAGACACGTTACACGCCACACGCCACACGCAAGTGACCTGGTTCGATTACCAACACAACACGCAACTCGCAACTGCCATCCAGAATCTCGCTTTGCAAGATCTCATGGCTTTTGAATGGCAAAATATTCCACTCGGCGCGTTGTGCCTGCCTGGACTGAGATGGATTCTGAGAGTCCATAATCTGAATGATGATGAATCGACGCGGTACCTTTTGCGGGAATATATCTTATCGGCGTGGAATGTGGCGCAGAAGTTTTCGCGTTTTCTCGATGAAACGAAGCCGCGGGCTGTAGTCGTGTTCAATGGTCAATTCTTCCCCGAAGCGACTGCGCGTTATGTGTCGCAAAAACGCGGCATCCGTGTGATCACACATGAAGTGGGATTACAACCCGCGTCCGCGTTCTTCACCGATGGCGAAGCGACCGCGTACCCGATTGCGATCCCTGAGTCGTTTGAGTTGAATGATGAACAAAATGCAAAACTGGACGCGTATCTTGCGAAGCGTTTTCAAGGCGATTTTTCGATGGCTGGGATCAAGTTTTGGGCAGACATGAAAGGGCTGGACGAATCCTTTTTGAACAAAGCCGCGCGCTTCAAGCAGGTCGTGCCTGTGTTTGCCAACGTCATTTTCGACACCAGCCAGCCGCACGCCAATACGGTTTTTACGGATATGTTTGCGTGGTTTGATTTTGTCTTGGAAAGCATCAAGGCGCACCCCGAAACGTTGTTCGTGATCCGCGCGCACCCGGACGAGACGCGCACTCGCAAGGAAAGCCGCGAGACCGTGCAGGGCTGGGTGGAAGCGAATGGCGTGGATAAACTGGAAAACGTGGTCTTCGTGGCGCCGAAGGAAACTTTGAGTTCGTATGAGTTGATCCAGCGCTCGAAGTTCGTGATGGTCTACAACTCAACTATCGGTCTGGAGGCTTCGCTGATGGGCAAGCCTGTGTTATGTGCAGGCAAGGCGCGCTTTACACAATATCCTACCGTGTTCTTCCCACAGACAGTGGATGAGCAAAGAAGCAAGATGGAAGAATTTCTTGGGGCTGAAACAATTGATGTCCCGCCTGAGTTTAAACGCAATGCGCGCAGGTTCTTGTATTACCAGTTGTTCCGCACGTCCCTGCCGTTTGGGGAATTCCTTGAGCCATCTGTCCGCACGACGCAGACGAGGTTAAAGTCGTTTGAGTTGGAGGCGTTGTTGCCTGTGAGGTCTGAGGCAATGAAGGTGATTACTAAGGGGGTGTTGGAGGGTGGAGATTTTTTGCGGGAAGAAAAATAAAAAACGCCATTGATATCACCCTCGCAGAGCGGATCGAAACCATCATCCCTCCTGCCTCCCCAAATACGACGATTTAACAGTTGAATGTGCAACCCAATTTTTTCATCGTCGTATTTGCCCACAGGATGCTTCGCAAGGAGAGGTGTCCGAAGGACGGTGGGGGTAGGCAACACGCTAGTGGCCATCGGCGTGTAATGCAAAACGAACAGTTGATTGTTTCCACTGCTCGTTTTATTGGCTACAAATCTTCCGGCTTCAACCCCGTGACTTTCGCTATCCTCGCCAGCATTTTGGGACCAATTTCATCGCCATCATGAAACGCAAAAACCACGTCAGCCCAGCCAGATCGTTCAAGAATTTTATGCGACCCTGTCTGTCGTTTAACGCGTCAACCAATTCGTTCCAGCGCGGCCAATAAACGTTTCGCTTTGACGGACTTCCAATCACTCATGCCGCAGAGAAGGTGAACATTAATGCAGGGATTGCTTCGCCGTTTTCGAGTCGATCTGCAATGACGCGTAAAGCCAGCGCCTGCGCATGTGCGACGGCATCATCAGGGTCTTTACCATAAGTCAAGACCCCTGGTATTTCCTTGACCTCCGCCAGCCAGCGGCCATCCTCTTCCTGTTCGTATTCAACAGTAAACTTCATTTCTTCCTGCCTTTCGCTTGATTCATTATAGCAGAAGCAACATGTTTTGTTCTATAATATTGGCAATCTCATAGACCTGACGTGTCTCCACGAGAGCGTCGCGGTTAAACGGTGCAGATGAGGCATGTCAGGTCTTCAGGAATATGCCCATGCCCAACTCTGACTCCAAAACCTACATCGTCAACGACCAAACGCCATTGACCATCGGCGTGTTCGGCACGTAGGGCTCAGGCAAGACGTTACTATAAAAATGATGTTTTGAAAATTAAGGTGTTGAGGGTATATAACGAAGAATATACAAAATATAATCATTTTCTGGGATAACATAAACAATATTGTCTCTGCCTAGTCCAACACCCTGTGCGCCATCTTTCATGCCATAAAAACCTATCTCGGTCGGTTCCTTTAGTAACCCTCCCGTAAAATCAAACCAGTGGAAAGTGGAAAACTCGTGGCAAAATGGAGCTAAGTTGCAATGGCGATATGCGACTTTTTTCGCGAACCCCGTGGAGCAAGCTAACGCTATGGAAATCAAGAAGTTGACACCCGAATACGCTGAAGCCTATCATCTTCTGATGTTGCAGGCGCTCCAAGAATTCCCTGCTGCTTTCGCGGCAAGTTATGAAGAGAGCCGCCATCAGACGATTAGCCAAGTGGCTGAAAGCATCCAAGGCATCCAACTGGCTGGAGGCCAGCTCTTCGGGGCTTTCAGTGACCCGGATAAACTCGTCGGCGTCGTTGGTTTGCGACAAGAGCCACTCACGAAAATGCGTCACAAAGGAATCATCTGGGGCATGTACGTCATCCGCGGCTATCAAGGCCGCGGTCTAGGCAAGAAGTTGTTGGAAGCCGCCCTAATCTACGCCCGTGAAATGAGCGGCTTGGAGCAATTAACCCTGGTCGTCGGGGAAGACAACACCGGCGCCCGGCACTTGTATGAGTCGCTCGGCTTTGAGCCATTTGGAGTCGAGCCACGGGAATTGAAGGTAGACGGCAATTATTACAATGGAGTCCATATGTGGCTCAAGCTTTCGTAGCCCGAACACACAGGCCGTTGGCCAGATGGAGTTTCTAATGTCAAATGAAGTCACTATAGTCTTCCTTCACGGGGCTGGAACTGGCGCATGGGTATGGGAACGAGTCATGAAGGAGCTTTCAACGCCTGCGGTGGCGCTCGACATTCCGGGGCGAATAGAGGGCGCGACCCCAGACAACTGCGCGGCTGCGCTGGTTGCAGAGCTTGATCGCAAGGGTGTTGATTCAGTCATATTGGTCTTGCACTCCCTGGCTGGAGTGCTCGCGCCAGGGCTGGCCGCTCGCCTGGGGGCAAGACTAAAACACATCGTCTATGTTGCCGCCGTAATTCCACCTTCTGGCGGCTCGTTTGTTGACGCCCTCGGGTTCGTGAATCGGGTGATACTCCGAATACTGTTTCGGTTCAACCCCAAAGGTCTTAAGCCCTCGCCGGCAATGATTCGCCAGGAACTTTGCAATGACCTCGATCCACAGGATGCAGATCAGGTGATCGCTCGATATGCAGCCGAAATGCCTGGGCTGTACTTAACGCCTGCTGGCACACTGTCGTCCCTTCCTAATACAACATACATCAGACTATTGAAGGATCAAAGCGTCGTGCCGTCGCAGCAAGATGCGATGATCGCGCGTCTCGATGGGCCGAGGGTCAGGGAGATGGACAGCGGGCATCTGGTGATGCTTTCTTCCCCGGCGGCTCTGGCAAAGATACTCGAGGAAGAAATTCAGTCGGTCCAACAAAGCGCTCCACAGGCGTGAGCGCGGCGCTGGCTGGCTCTGATCAAAAGTGAATTAGAATGGGCTGATTATCGTTACGGCGCATTGTTTTGTCGTTGCAACCATTTTATGGAGAGCCACAAATGCCTGTGATCCACCACAACCCAACATCCTTATATCCGCCCTATCGGTCCTATAGCCACGCGATTGAGATTCAAGCTAACTCAAGACTCCTGATCATTAGCGGTCTCAATGGTTACCTTGCTGACGGCAAGACGATGCCAGAGTCATTTGAAGAGCAGGGCGAGATTGTTTGGATGCATCTGGGTGCGACACTTGCCTCTGCGGGGATGGGTTATCAAGACCTGGTGTCCATTCGTACCTATCTTGCCAAACCAGAATACGATGAAGCAAATGTGCGCCTGCGCGTCAAATACTTGGGTGACAACAAGCCCGCCCTGACCGTCATCTGCTGTCAACTCCTGCTCCCCGAATGGAAGCTGGAAGTCGAGGCGATTGCGGCGCGTTAGTTGCTGTCTCCCATCCCAAGTCCAGGAACCCAAGATGCTGAAAGCAGGCGACATTCTTGCCTTTGGTCCTCTCGGCAAGAAAACGATCATGACCATTCGTAAAGTCGGCTCCGCGACGAACGGGCAATCCTTTGAGTTGGAAATGGAAATGGATCCTCAAACGGGCGGCCCACCGGTTCATCTGCATCCCCGCGCGATTGAAACCTATGAAGTATTACAGGGGAAATTTGACCTGTATGTGAATGGCTCCTGGAAGACTCTATTCGTAGGCGAAAAGGTTGCCATTGATAAGGGCGTTCTACATACGTTTCGCAACGCCAATAATGAAATGACGCGCGTGTACAACACGCATCAGCCAGCATTGAACTACAACGGGTATTTTGAAGGCTTGCACAAGCTGGCAGATAGTGGCGTCGCTTCATCGAGCCCGATGACCTTCAAAGCGATGCTTTATCAAGCCGTGTTGATGACCCGTTACTCGGACGAGAATCGGTTGGTCAATCCGCCTTATCCTGTGATGCAAGTTTTTGGGTTCATCGGAAGATTACTGGGATACAATGTGTAAGGAGTATTTTATGATCAACACACAGACATTACTGCTCTTTTGTATCACTGCCTTCGCCCTCATCATCACGCCGGGGCCAAATCTGATTTACATCATCACCCGCAGCGCCGGTCAGGGGTGGAAGGCAGGTCTTTTATCCGCGTTGGGTGTGGATAGTGGCACGCTCATTCATGTGGTCGCCACCTCACTCGGCCTGTCGGCGTTGCTGGCTTCTTCTGCCCTGGCATTCAACCTCGTCAAATATCTTGGGGCCGCCTATCTGATTTATCTGGGACTGCGCGCCTGGTTCAGTAAGAGTGAGTCTCAAGCCATGACCCATCCCGAACCGGCGAGCGCGGCGCGGATTTACTTTCAGGGCATGCTGACGAATGTGCTCAATCCCAAAGTGGCATTATTCTTTCTGGCATTCCTGCCGCAATTTGCCGATGTGTCGCGCGGCAATGTGACAACCCAACTATTGGTGTTGGGTATCGTATTCACTTTCATCGGCGTAGGGGTGGACCTAGTTGCAGCCCTGTTTGCCAGTTCGGCGAGCAATTGGCTTCGCCGCCGGACCAAAGCCCGGCAAGCACAAAAGTGGATTACAGGCGGTGTCTATATTACGCTTGGCGTGGGCACTGCGCTGGCAGGTTCCGACAGAAAGTGAATGTAGAGTTTCTATTTGGTACGTTCGCTTCTTCAGGACCTTGCATTACAATCAAACCATGACCGATGAATTATCTTCTGTAAAAAATACACCTTCGCCGGATCGAGGTGCTCGCTGAAGGCACGACAGTTAATGGATGGCGAAAGCAGGTGGTCGCGGGTCAGCGCGGGGATAAACGATTTGCCTTTTTGAGTGATGAGGGCTCGTACATGCCCGGAGGCGAGGGAACGGCTCCTACGCCACTCACTTACTTCGTGGCAGGTGTGGCGCTCTGACTGCTCTCACAGGTGTCGCAGGTTGCGGCAAAAAGAAGACTCGCTTTGCTAAATGAGAAAGTAAACGTGGTGGCACACTTCGAGGAAGAGGGCTCAGTCCTCGGTGGCACGCAACAGGGTACATGCAAGGGATTCTCGATTGAGTTGTCTATTGAAGGTGACGAAAAAGTTGAAGACATCATTAAGTTAATTCGCATGGCGCATCGCATGTGTTTCACAGAGAGCGCATTGGCCAACGCGGTTGAGGTGACGACGAGTCATCTTTTCAATGGGCAGGCGATTGATGTTGGCATGGCAGAATAGTAAATCGCCCCGTCATCCATCTAGCATCTTTTGTTCCTTCTCCCCGCTCACCTTCAAATATACCTTCTCCATAATATTCAGCGTGCCCTCTTCCATGATGGGGCTTGACAGGGGTGCTATAATGAATTCATCCTACGGATACAACTGAATATCGTGCCGCTTATGATAGTCATCCAAATCATTTCATTAATCCCACAGGAGGCTCCCCATGCAAGGACAGATGATGGATTATCAGCTTACGATTACGCCGTTACTGGATCGGGCGCGGCGGCTCTTCCCCAAAAAGGAAATTGTCACCAAAGCGGGGCCCGGGCTGGAACGTTTCACGTATGAACAGATGAATCAACGAGTGGCGAGACTCGCCAACGCCTTGGACAAGCTGGGCGTGAAACGTGGCGACCGCGTGGCAACGTTCGCCTGGAACAATGCCCGCCATCTCGAAATTTATTTTGCGGTGCCGTGCATGGGTGCGGTTCTGCATCCGCTCAACCTGCGCCTGCCTGCCGATCAATTAACCTACATTATTGCCCATGCCGATGACCAGGTTCTGTTTATTGATCCATCGCTTCTGCCTGCCATCGAAAAACTCGCGCCGCAGCTCAAAAGCATTAAACATTTTGTTGTGATGAGCGATAAAGTCCCTGAAGACACGACGCTCAATCCAGTTCATGCGTATGAAGACCTGTTGAGTTCCGCAAGCCCTGAATATCCCTGGCCCCATTTGCAGGAAAACGATGCCGCCGCGATGTGTTATACGTCAGGCACAACGGGCAACCCGAAAGGCGTGGTGTATTCGCATCGTTCGATATATCTGCACAGTTTGGGCTTGAGCATGACCGACTCGTTCGGGCTTTCGGAGCGCGATGTCTTTATGCCGGTCGTGCCGATGTTTCATGTATTGGCATGGGGAACTCCATTCGCGACCGTGATGCTGGGATCGAAACTTGTATTCCCGGGTCCGCATTTGCAGCCGCGTGATCTTGCTGAATTAATTCAAGCGGAAAAAGTGACATTGACAGCTGGTGTCCCAACTTTATGGCTCGGGCTTCTGGGTTTGTTGGAAAAAGAACATTACGATATGAGCAGTCTGCGCGGCATGATCGTCGGCGGGGCGGCCGCGCCGCAGTCCATGATCGAAGCTTTCGATAAGAAACACGGACTCAACGTAATGCACGCCTGGGGCATGACTGAGATGTCGCCTTTGGGAACCGTGAGCCGCCTCAAGAGTTATCAGGTTGACCTATCCGAATCAGAACGCTTCAGCATTCGCGCCAAACAGGGCACTGCAGTCCCTGGCGTGGAAATTCGCGCAGTGGATGATTCAGGCAAAGAAATCCCCTGGGATGGCAAAGCCTTCGGCGAGTTGCAAGTGAAGGGTCCCTGGATCATCAGCAGTTACTACAATGATGACCGCACTCCCGACTCATTTATGGATGGCTGGTTCCGCACCGGTGACGTGGTCACCATTGACCCGGAAGGTTTCGTGCAAATTGTAGACCGCACCAAGGATCTCGTAAAAAGCGGCGGCGAATGGATTTCGAGCCAGGATCTGGAGAACGCTATCATGGGTCACCCCAAAGTTCTCGAGGCGGCTGTCATCGCTGTGCCTCATCCCAAGTGGCAGGAACGTCCTTTAGCCTGCGTTGTTCCCAAACCCGATTACAAGGATACCCTGACAAAAGCGGAAATATACGATCATTTGCGTGCGCGCTTTGAAAAAATGTATCTGCCTGACGACATTGTTTTCATCGAAGCCGTGCCGAAGACGAGTGTGGGAAAGTTTGACAAGAAAGTCTTGAGAGTGCAGTACAAGGATTATCAGCTGCCGGAGATGTAGAAAAAGCAGGGTGCGGACGAAATGCCCGTACCCTTTTTATTCCTTCTCACCGCTTGCCTTCATCCACGTCTTCTTCATACAACGCATCCTCCTCGATGGTAGTAGTGAGCGGGGAAGACCCGCTTGCAGGTTGAAGCGCGGCAACAAGCCGTCGTGATCGGTTCGAGCTGGCTTAGTGAGATCTGCCAAAGCGCCACCCAAGACCACGCACACAAATAAAGGATGATTATCGCTTGCAGAAAAAAATCTCGTTTGGCGTATTGTTGGTAATCATAATGAATTCTGCTTGCAGCAATCCAGCAGGCAATTCAGGAACAACGCAAACTCCTGCCCCATTAACTCTCCCACCAACCTGGACGCCGAGTCCCGCGGCAAGTGCGATCCCTACATTTACCGAGTTCCCTACTTTTACACCGATCCCTGCCTTTACGCCACTTGCCTATCCAACAAACGATGCGCTCGGTGCATTGCTTGAAAGGTTTCAAGAGACGCTCATCTCCCCCAACGGACAATGGGTGGCTTATCGCGATCCAAACAGAATCAGAGTAGTCAACGCAGAAATAACGCGGGTGTGGACTCTGCCCTGTGAACTTTTTGAAGAATGCAAAATTCTCTTCCCTGTAAAATGGTCACGCAATAGTCAATTCCTGTATTTTGCCGCCGCGCCATCAGAGAGCAGTGCGCCGCGTGGCATCCATCTTTTCACAGCCGTCGCCAGCATCAACGTCAGATCGGGCAAATGGGAAATGCTGCTGCCAGACTCCGACCATTATTACGATTTCACATTTTCTCCGGACGAGGAGTATCTGGCATACACTCAGTCCAGCGGAAATTTGCCCGGCGACCCCTCAGTGACTGTTGGCTTCATCAGGGTAAAGAATAAAAAAGGTGAACAATTCACGTTGGACGATGTGTACGGCGGCAATATCGTCTGGTCTCCGTTCAAGCCAAGGTTCGTACTTCAGACTCGTGATGAAGCTGGTTCGTCCATTGTTTATTTCGATATGGATACCAATGTACTCAAGTATGTTATTACCGATGAGCAAAGTGACTTTCTTATCACTTCATGGGGAGAAAATAATCTCGTATCACTCCAGAAAATAGATTGGATAACCCGCTTAAAATCCAACTGGGAGCTGAATCCATTTACTGGTGAGATGTCCCCGGCTGCAAGGGCAACCCCCACTCCATGATCCCAAGAGTTCCCTATCAATGGATATCTTGAAATGAATTCAAACAAGGGTATATAGACAAAACTTTACTGCTTTTGCATACTCGTTCTCTATATCCGCATCCTTTCAATCCTTCTTTTCCTGCAAATTACCCTACCTGGCATTTTTGTAAGGGCTTTGGCTGTACTTTTGTAAGGGATGGCTAACTGCCTGAACATGCTATAGTTTCGTTGGATAGGCGCTATCCAGGTTTCAGCGTCACGATCCCCTCAATCGTTTCAATAACATAAATCGCCTTCCGGCGACTCTACAGCAGATCGTGCAAACGCGCGGGGAGACCTGTCCATCCGGTCTTCGCGCGTGAGCCACGCGGCAGCCAGGTCAACGATGTGCCAATGTGTCCCAAACTGCGATAACCCTATCCCGATCTTTTCATCTGGCTGTCCGAGCTTGTATCACAAAGGAGAAGAACCATGAAGAAGAATCGGCTTTATACCCTGTTCACAAGCGGGCTGGCGATACTTTTCGCCATGACCACCATCGCCGCGGCAAGTCCTGGCGATAAAAAACCCCCTCTGGAAATTGACCCTGAGAACTTCGTACGCCAGATTGATAACGAGTTCTTCCCGCTCAAGCCAGGGACGACATTCATCCACCTAGGTGAGAGTGATGGCGCGCCCACCCGAAGTGAGATGACCGTTACCCAAAAGACAAAGAAAATCCTGGGCGTCACAACCACCGTTGTCCACCACCTCAACTATGAAGATGGTGTGCTCATCGAAGACACCTTCGACTGGTTTGCCCAGGATAAGGATGGCAACGTCTGGTATTTTGGTGAAGCTACAAAGGATCTGGACGAAAACGGCAATGTGATTAGCACAGAAGGCTCCTGGGAAGCCGAAGTGGACGGCGCGCAACCAGGCATTATCATGCTGGCGGACCCGCGCAAGGGTGATCGCTACAAACAGGAGATCTACCCCGGCGTAGCAGAGGACATGGCACAAGTGCTCGGCTATAAAGATTCCCTGTGCGTCCGCTATGGATGTTTCGAGGATGTTCTGTGGACCAAGGAATGGACTCCGCTGGAGCCGGGTGTAGTCGAACACAAATACTATGCAGAGGGTGTCGGCTTCATCTACGCAATTATGGTCAAGGGCGGTGATGAGGAAACCGAACTGGCCCGCATACGCCGCCGATAATTTGACGGCGAATAACATAACCCGCCC
>Ga0247727_10014280_pt1 | contig 13230 bp, 12 predicted proteins | sample WisWelCaveWW1625_FD_202498 | JGI IMG/M metagenome (GOLD analysis project Ga0247727, IMG submission 202498) | Biofilm microbial communities from Wishing Well Cave, Virginia, United States - WW16-25 | ecosystem: Environmental > Aquatic > Deep subsurface > Groundwater > Cave microbial mat | place... | reverse complement strand
TTGGTTCCAGATAGCACGTGGAAGAACGGTTTCTTTTCAATAGGGTCGCTTTGTAACGCACCCACGTAACCCCACGGCACGCGCAACGCTCCGCCCTCGTTGAATCGCACCTGGCAAATGCCGCGCTTACCCTCGCGGATCTTGCAGCGATGCCCGCACGCATAACAGCGCACTGCATTGTCTTCGAGTTTTTCATACAACTCCCCCGTTACCGTTAATGTATCCAGTAAATCGCCAATTGTCGTAGCCATTCTAACCTTCTACTTTCGCCCTTATAATACACCCATGCTCACAGTTTGTATACAGGCTGGCGGACAATCTTCGCGCATGGGTGAGGACAAGGCGCTCAAACCTTTTCTCGGACGCCCGCTCATTCAACGCGTGATCGAAAGACTCTCCCCGATTGCGGATGAGATCATTGTGACGACGAATCGTCCCGCGGATTATGCCTTCCTCAACACTTCGACAGGCTCAGTGCACCGTCTTCGCCTCCTTTCAGACCTCAAGCCTGGCCGCGGCGCCCTCGGCGGACTCTACACTGCGATCGCTTCCGCCGCGCATCCAATCGTCGCTGTCGTCGCGTGTGACATGCCTTTCGCCAGTGGGACGCTTATCGAAGCGGCAGGCAGGCTCCTCGTCGAGGAGGAGGCGGATGTCGTTATCGCTCGCGTAGCACCCCGAGCAGAGCGAGTGGGCAAATCGGATGAAGGTTATGAACCGCTTCACGCCGTCTATCGCCGCGAGACATGCCTTCCGGCAATCGAATCCGCAATCAATGCTGATCAATGGAAAGTGATCGCCTGGTTTCCACAGGTAAAAGTCCGCGTGCTTTCGTCGGAAGAAATTAAACGATATGACCCAGCAGGTTTGGCGTTCTGGAACGTAAACACACCCGAAGAATTTGCAAAAGCAGAACAGATCGTTAATGGATAGGAGACCGCCTTTAGCCCGTCCGCTGAGGACAAATTCCTGACTGCGAATTTCTTCTCAAATTTCATTGACACCTCACGATTCTCATGTTATCTTAAGCCCCGTAGGATACCAGTAGTTTGCTTTGGAAGTACCAGGTTGGCTCACGGATCATCCGTGAGCCGCTTTGTTTTACGCCGTTGAGGCGGCTCCGATGCAATACAACATGAGTACCCTCCATATTATTTTTTTGCCATAAGGAGGCAAACATGTCGGAACGTATCAACGGTACAGTCAAGTGGTTCAATGGAACGAAGGGTTACGGCTTCCTCGCTCGCGAAGGCGGCGATGATGTCTTTGTCCACTTCTCAGCCATTCAGGGCGAGGGTTTCAAGAACCTGCAGGAAGGCCAGAAGGTCGAGTTCACTGTTGAACAGGGACCCAAGGGTCTTCAAGCCAGCAACGTCGTCGTCCTCAACTAATTGACTGACTTCTGACTCTGACGAAAATCCCTGGGATTTCATCCCAGGGATTTTTGATTCTTTGGGGGAAGCGATTGCTCGGAATGGTAATTGATATCCTCTAGCGGGTAGGTTTCCTGCTTATCCGTTATTCCTTCAAGCGCAACACCTCCAGCGGATCATCCCCGCGCCGTATTGCCAGTCCGTGCAATAAAAGACCAAACTGGGAAAGGCCAAACCACAGTAGAAAGATCGTCACCATGATCGAAGCGCGGTCAATCCATACAGGCGTCCCTTCGATCAATTCCGCGACCTGTTTCCGCCAGTCTGTTACCTTCTGTTCATACTCCTGTGTTGCCGTGAGGAAAGCCTCCAGGCTTTTCCTCGTCTCCGTCAGGTCACCGCCGAGAAGATAGGATGTATCGCTCACGAAAGTGGATGCCTGTTGGGCAACCTTTTCCACATTCGCGATCTCCGAATCCAATGAATTGGCGGAATCGATCAGGTCGGTGATGATCTTATCCGGCAGGTTAAGATCAACGGAAAGCAGGGACCCAAGACCCTCGAGCGTGGCTCGCAAACTTTCCAAAGCGTTGCGCGCTGCGACAATTCTTCCTCTTGTCGTTTTCAGCTCGGGGATCAAATTGTCATCCAATGTGCCCTGGATGTTATCGAAAATACTTTCCGCGCTGGTCGATTGCTGCGCGAGTTTTTCCAGCGCCTTCTCGCTGGCATCCACAATGCGCAATGCGCGCTCCAGTTCCATTTGCGAACTTTGAAGAGTGGCTTGCGCCTGTGACAGCTCTCCGTCAATTTCCTTCAATTGGCTGGTCGCCTCGCGGGTCAGCGGGCTGTTATAGATCCATGCCGCGCCAATGCCTGCCGCGCTCAGAATCAGGAATATCGCACCCAGAACGATCAATATCCACGCGGAAATTTTACGAGCCATAACAAACTCCTTGATTTCAGAATCCACATGCATCAAGTGGGACAGAGTTTAATTAAGTGACCTCACGCGCTTAATACTTTTTAGTTATGTCACCCTGAGCGCTAGCGACACTTGCGCCGCACGCCAGTGCAGGTGAGGGTCTCCGAGACAATGGTAGAGATTCTTCGCTCACCTGCACTGCACCGAACGCACGATTTGCCAAGCAAATCGGGTGCAAGTGTCGCTCAGAATGACATTGCATAAGGTAAGTAATTAATCAGAACGACCTACCTGAAAATATGCTCATAAAAATTATACGTCAATATCCCTTTTCTTGATGGGGATAGAATCCGTTGCAACTCCAAAATTAATAAGGTTCAGGCATACATTCGGACTATAATAAACGCATCACTTCCGTCAGGCAAAATCGTGAGGAGAATTCATGCTCGTCATCATTAGTGACCTTCATCTTGGGGACGGCACAACTGCCAGTTCCATCGCGCCGAGCGCGTTCCATTTGTTTGCCAATCGCCTGCGCGAGACAGCGTACTTCGCATCCTTTCGCAGGGATGGTTCATACCGTCCCATCGAGAGTATGGATCTCGCGCTTATGGGGGACATCCTCGACCCGCTTCACTCCACCCTCTGGCTGGATACCGTACCCGGCGCGGCCAACTACACCCGGCCGTGGAGCGATGTCACCAGTCCCTATTTCGCGCCCAAACTTGCGCAGGTAACACAGTCCATTATCGATGTGAACAAAGAGTCGCTCGAAGTGTTGCAGAGTTGCGCGAACGGCGAAAAAATTCTTTTGCCCCCCGCCAACAATCGGGGCCAACCCGACTATAATTCCAGAGAACGCATCCCGCTCAAGATACGCATCCAGTATCTTGTTGGCAACCACGATTGGTACTACCATCTCGAAGGGAGTGTCTTTGATGAGATCCGCAAAACCGTCATAGACTCAATGGGCTTGAGCAACTCGTTCAGCCTCTTCCCATACGAATTGGATGAATTCCCTCCCTTGCGTGAAGTGATGGATACATATAAGGTCTTTGGCCGTCACGGCGATTGTTTCGACAAGTTCAACTTCAACCGCGAAAAAGGGCGCGACCACGCCACACTGGGCGACATCTTCACAATGGATGTATGCAACCGATACCCGGTTGAAGTGCAGAAACGATACGGCGACAAACTTCCCACAGCCATCATAGACAGCCTGCGCAGGATCACGAACATTCGCCCGGCGCTGGCAACCTCCCTCTGGATCAGCGGGCAGATCAAACGTCACGCGGGAAGCGCCGCCCTCGAAGCGGAACTCAAAAAAGTATGGGACGACCTCTGTGATGAATTCCTCCAGCTGGATGTCGTCCGTGAGGAAGACAAGGCATTCAAGTTCGACATGGTGGACGCGCTGCAATTGGCGATCAAAATTTCCAAGCGCACATCGTTCGATACTCTCAATGATATCGTTGTGTGGGTACGCGACCGAATGTGGGAAAGCGACCACTCATTTGCCGAACATGCCTTGCGCGAACCAGCCTTCCTCAATAATACTGCGAAGTACATCGTTTACGGGCACACGCATCACCACGAAATTATCGCGCTGGATTCAGATGGCGGAATTTCGCATCCGCAAAATCAGTTGTATATCAACTCCGGCACATGGCATTCCTACTTCGACCTCGCCATCAAAGACCCCACTGAACAGAAATTCGTCCCCTATCAAACGCTCACTTATCTGACCTTCTACAAAGGCGATGAACGCGGAGGCAGGCAATTTGAAACCTGGTCGGGGGCATACGCGTAACCTGTCATAATGGATTACGATGTCATCATCGTCGGCGGCGGACCTTCGGGACTCTCCACTGCGTTACATCTCCAGCGGATCGCTCCGCATCTCGCCCCGCAAGGGGCGTCCCACATCCTGATTCTCGAAAAGGCGCGTTATCCACGCTTCAAGCTTTGCGCCGGGGGACTCGTTATTGACGCAGAGGTTCTCCTTGCGCGACTCGGACTCGACGTTAGCGAAGTCCCCCACGTGGATGCAGATAACATCCACTTTGATTTTGAAGGCAGAGGCTTGAACATTCGCATGTGGAAACGACATGCGCTAAGGGTCATCCGCCGCGATGAGTTTGATAATTGGCTGGCAATCAAAGCAGCGAGTAGAGGATTGGAGATTAGAGAGGGGATCTCAGTAAAAAATATTTTCCCCGATAACGATGGTGTAACAGTTGAAACAGATAACGGAGCATACCGTGCACAGATCGTCGTTGGCGCGGATGGATCGAACGGGATCACGCGTCGGTGCATCTTCCCAATGCGCCTGTTTACACCGCGCGGGTGTTGGAAGTGATAACCCACCCCCACCGCCCTGCGGGCACCTCCCCCAATTTCTACGAAATTGGGGGAGGACGGGAGGGGGATGCCTATTTCGATTTCTTCCCCATCCCCAACAACATCGCGGGCTATGTATGGGACTTCCCAACGCAAATCAATCGTGAGCGAATGCGATGCTGGGGCATCTACGACACAAACATGCTGGCAAGTGAAACACGTCCGCAATTAAAAGAACCACTCGCTGAAGAAATGTCGCATCACGGATTCGATTTGAGTGATTATGAACTCAAAGGGCATCCCATCCGCTGGTTCAGCCCTGAGAATCAAATGTCCGCGCCGCGTGTGTTGCTGGTGGGCGACGCCGCGGGCGCGGACCCGCTATTTGGCGATGGCATCAGCATCGCGTTGGGATACGGCCTGGTCGCGGCGCGCGAAATCAGCAAAGCGTTTCAGCGGAACAAATTTTCATTTAGCGGATACGGGCGCCGGGTGGTTGGAAGCGCATTGGGTCAGGCGTTGATCACGCGTTGGGTGATCGCGAATATTGTCTATCCACTCAAGTGGAAATGGTTCCAAATCCTGCTGTGGCGATTTTTGAAACCCATTGTCCTTTTGATCGCATGGGTGTTTGTGTTGAATTGGGGAAAGAGGATGCCAAAACCCTCACCCTAACCACTTCGCGTCCCAAAGGGAAAGGGGACTCTACGCTTTGATTTTTTTCAAGAATCCCGGCGTGTTCAGTTCGCGTTCAAGCAAATAAGTGAAGTAACCCTGCATAATGGCTTCTGTCTCGCGTTGCACTTCGGCGCCGGGGCGTGAGCGAGAGGCTTCAGCGTAACTGCTCCTTTGAAAATGACGGAGGTATTTCAGCGCGTCCACGGAAATGTTGTGGAGGTGTTTCAATCCCTGCCCGCAACGCGGGCAAATCACACCGCCTGCGCGAAATGAAAAGAATTGGTCTTCTGCCTTGATCTCGCGCCCACAGTTGACGCATTGGACGAGTTGGGGACGGAATCCCATATGATCGAGCAGGCGCATTTCATAATAACGGATCACGAGCCATGTCGCGCTGAGCGGAGACGAAGCGTCCGATATTGAGGCGAGTCTGGCGAGAGTGTCAGTCAACAAACGGAAGGTGGCTGGGTTCTCTGTCTCTCCTTCGTAGGTAAAGCGATCCAATAATTCAAGCACGTATGACGCCTGGCTGGTAAGGATCAAGTCTTCGCGCAATGGAAGATATGCATCCACCGTGTCGGCTTGTGTGAGGATCAGCATGTCTTTGCCTTTCGCGAGTTGCATTTTGACATGCGTGAACGGCTCGATGTGCCCCGCCTTGCGCGAAGCGATCTTGCGCGCGCCTTTGGCGAGAACGCGCGCCTTCCCGAGTTGGCGCGTATAAAGAGTCAACAGGCGGTCCGCTTCGCCGTAATCGCTATGACGAAGCACAACAGCCTCAACGCGAAAGGAACGGAATTTGGTTTCAGGCATGAGGGAAATGTAGACAGATAGACAAGGAAACAAGTACGCAAGTTGTATCACGTGTCTACGTGTGCTTGTTACCTATTTACTCAAGTGTTTTGGAGTGAACGCTTCAGGCAAGAGTTCTTTTACTGTTGTCTCTTTGAGGAGTTTACCGTTTCCATCTGCCATCAGAACGATGGTATCCAGACCGAATTCTGCCAGCACCTGACGGCATCCGCCGCAGGGGGAACCGCCATTATCTGTCACCACAGAAATGACTTCAAATTCCTTCTCCCCTTCTGATATTGCCTTGAAAATCGCCACGCGTTCTGCGCACATGGTTTGCGGATATGCGGCATTCTCAACGTTAACTCCCGTGAAGATGCGGCCCGTCTTCGTGCGAAGCGCCGCGCCGACAGGATATTTAGAATAAGGAACATAGGCGCGTTGACGCGCAGTGTTTGCCAAATCAATCAATGCCTGGCGTTCTTCTTTGGTGAGGGTCATACGCTCCACCCGTCATTGCGAGGAGCCGCGAGCCTTAAACGGCGAGTGCGGCGACGAAGCAATCTCCTAATCGAGTCAGAGATTGCTTCGTCGGGCTAAAGCCCTCCTCGCAATGACATTATCCTTTCTTTTTTCTTTCCACTTTTCGAATCGCGCGCGCGGGCATACCCACTACAAGGGTATCTTCAGGCACATTCTTGGTAACGACCGCGCCCGCGCCGGTGCGCGCGCCATTTCCAAGTTTCACTGGCGCGATCAGCATGGTATCCGAACCGATGAACGCATCTTCGCCAATCTCGGTTGCATTTTTTCTCTCGCCATCATAGTTCGCTGTGATCGTTCCCGCGCCGATGTTCGTGTTCGCCCCGATGGTCGCATTGCCGATGTAGGAGAAATGTCCCATCTTCACGCCTTCGTAAAGCGTGGAATCTTTTACCTCGCCAAAATTTCCTATGTGCACGTGGCTCTTCAAATGCGCGCCTTTTCGCAAGCGGGCGAATGGACCCATATCCACGTCATCCTCGACCACTGCACCTTCAAGCACTGATGCCAGCACTTTGCAACGATTTCCGATTTTCGAATCCCGAATGATCGTGTTTGGACCAATCACATTTCCTTCGCCGATCTCTGTATCGCCCTGGATATGTGTGTTCGGGAGGATGATTGTATCCCTGCCGATTTTCACTCCTGCCTCAATATAAGCGGACGCGGGATTCGTCATGCTTACACCGTCCAACATATGTTCACGGTTGATGCGTATTCGCATGGCGGTCTCCGCCTCGCTTAAGTGGACGCGGGTATTGATACCGATGATCTCAATAAGGTTATGTTGAACCACAGCCTGTACCGGCAGGTCCTCTTTTACCGCAAGTTCAATTACATCCGTCAGATAATATTCACCCTTCTTTGGGTTCTTCTCGATGCGGTGTAACGCGTCCCATAACCAATCTGCTTTGAAACAATATGCGCCCACGTTCAACTCTTTGATCTTGCGTTGCTCGTGCGTGGCAACATATTCCTCGACAATGGTTTCAACTGTCCCATCGGGTTTTCGCACAATGCGCCCAAAGCCGCGCGGGTCATCAGCGATGGCGGTCACCAGGCTCAAAGGTCCGGGGTTGTGGCGCTGAGTTTCGAGAAGCCTGTTGAATATCTCGCCGCGCAGGAGGGGCATATCCGCATACGCCACGATCACATAATCCGTTTTGCCCTTGAGCAGGGGCTCGGCTTGCATTGCCGCGTGTCCCGTGCCGAGTTGTGGTTCCTGCAAAACGCAAACAGCAGAATCGCCAATATATTCTTTTACTTTCTCCGCGCCGTGACCGACAATGATAACGGGCGTCTCAGTCGCGGCCGAATGCAATGCCCTGAGCGTGTGCCATAACATCGGCTTGCCGCACAGCGGATGCAGCACCTTTGGCAGGCCCGATTTCATGCGGGTGCCCTGACCCGCAGCCAATAAAACAGCAGTAACTTTCATGAATAACTCCGAATAAAAACAGGCTCACCCGCGTGATGCAGGCGACGCCTGTTTACAAAATAAGCCCCGCATAAGCGGGATGCTTGTTTCAAGTAATGGCAGGGGCGCCTGGATTCGAACCAAGATCCACAGCTCCAAAGGCTGGTGTGCTGCCCTTGCACCACGCCCCTGTATAAGGCGGACATTGTATCACAGCGATTGGGGATGGGCAATGTCACTTCTTCTTGAGCGGACCGGTCGGCGGTTTGAGAGGTCCTGTTAGGAGACGGCCCGTGCCTTTCCCAGGGGTTAGCCCCAGTTTGTGCGCTTCATCGTAAGTGATCACATCGGGGTTGGTAGGGATGTTACCTGTTTTCTCAACTGCGTCGTTCCAGAATGCATCCAGATCATCAATCTTCTTTTTATTGCCTGCGGATGCGAACAACGCGTCGACATCCACGATGGGTTCAGGCTCATCGGATTCAAACATCATCGCTTCACCCGCCTCGCCCGCGGGGACGGCTGATTCCGTTGACTCAACCATAGGCGCCACCCCAAGCGACTGCAGGATGTTCTCCACATCGCCGCGCACAAAGAGCATGCCCTCCACAGTTTGCAGGATGCGGTCCGATTTGGCAAGTTCCTTGCCAGCCAGCAATAATGCATGCGCGGCATCCACAGGGATCAGGAGCAGGTCGTGATCGCCGCCGCGGAAGACATGATAGTTATCCAGGTGTTCCTGGCGTATAAAACGCGACACTTTTAGCCCCGCGCTGTAGATCGCCATCAACGCGGAGAGCATCGAGACTTCCATGCTGCTGTCGTACAGGTCCCCCGCGCGCGCCAGCACGCGTCCGCGGTCGCTGATGAGGAAGACTGCATCTGCTTTGATCTTCTGGCGGAATCCTCCCAGCAATTCAGAAAGCGTCTGGCGATGTTCCTCAGCCACTTTGTTCGATTCAGGCGGGAAGATCGTACGCACCAGCCCCAAACTGCGTTCCACCGCATCCAGAAAATCTGCAAGCGGAATGGGTTTATCGAAGATGGCGACCGCGCCGGCCCCCAGCATTTCAGCGCGCGCTTTGCGCTCGGTCATGCCGGAGATAAAGATCACCTTCAAGTCCGCGTTGCGCGCCTTGATCTTGCGCATCAACTCAACGCCTGAGATGCCAGGCAAAAGATAATCTGCCACCAACAGGTCCACCTTGCGGCGCGACGCCTCAAGCAAAGCCTCCTCGCCGGAAGGCGCGTCGACTAGGTCCAACTGATGACCAAGTGTTTGCAACGTTGAATGCAAAAGACGGACTATGTCTTTTTGATCGTCAACCAGAAGGATACAAGGAGCAGTCATAAAAAATCAAACTTACTTCATTATTCGTTATGATTGCAAATTCTGCTCAGCCACCCAGCAAGCCACCCAGTGATCTGGACTGAGTTCCTTGAACTGCGGCTCCTCCTGCGAGCATTTTTCAATGGCTACCGGGCAGCGTGGGTGGAAGCGGCAGCCCTTTGGAGGATTCAATGGGCTTGGCACATCACCCTTCAGGATGGTACGCTGTCTCTTCAAGCGCGGGTTTGGCACAGGGATTGCAGACATGAGCGCCTTTGTATACGGATGCAGCGGGTTGCGGAACAACTCTTCGCGCGAGGTCAATTCAACCATTTTGCCCAAATACATCACGGCAACTCGGTTTGACACATGCTCGACCACAGAAAGGTTATGAGCAATGAACAAATACGTCAGTCCGAATTCAACCTGCAGGTCCTTCAAGATATTCAAGACCTGGGATTGAATGGACACATCCAGCGCGGAAACGGGCTCATCGCAAATAATGAAACTGGGACGCAGAGCCAGGGCGCGGGCGATGCCAATGCGCTGTCTTTGGCCGCCTGAGAATTCGTGAGGATAACGGCGGGCATGGTAATCCTCAAGACCCACCTTCTTGAGAGTCGCGAGCATAATGTCCACGCGTTCCTTTGGTTTGCCTATCTTGTGGATGTGCAAACCCTCCATTACGGATTCGCCGATCGGCACGCGTGGGTCGAGCGATGCGTATGGATCCTGGAAGATGATCTGCATATCGCGGCGAGTGGCCTTGAGTTCGCGAGGCTTCATCGAAAAAACGTCCTTGCCATTGAACTTTACTGCGCCTGATGTCGGCTCGACCAGGCGGAGCATCGTGCGCCCGACAGTGGTTTTCCCGCAACCGGATTCGCCGACCAAGCCAAGCGTCTCGCCTTTTTTAACGGTGAAACTGACATCGTCCACCGCTTTGACCTGGTTAACGACGCGCTGTAACAACCCAGCGCGCACAGGGAAATACTTAACAAGGTTATGGACTTCGACCAAAATCTCCCCTTTATGGTTCATATTCGTTTCCATATTATTTCAATGCTCCAAAAAAGGGGATCAATTTACTTTAAGCGGGGGGATGTGTCCCTCCGCGCTTTGGTATAACCAGCAGCGCACATAATGACCGGACTTGATCTCTTCCAGTTCGGGCTTCACTTCAGCGCAGATGTTCAAGGCATGTTTGACGCGCGCCTGGCAGCGCGGTGCAAAACGGCAGCCTGGCGGCAGGTTGATCAGGTTCGGAACCGAGCCGGGGATCACATCCAGTTTCTCTTTGATCTCGCCAAGAACGGGGATCGAACCAATCAGTCCCTGGGTATAAGGATGCAGCGGTTCATCGAAAAGCGAATTGACATCCGTTTGCTCAACGATCTCACCTGCATACATTACCGCCACGCGTTCAGCCATTTCCGCCACCACACCGAGATCGTGCGTAATGAGAATGACCGAAGTGCCAAGATCCTTGCGCATGTCGCGCATCAAGTCCAGGATTTGCGCCTGAATGGTGACGTCTAAAGCGGTTGTCGGTTCGTCTGCAATCAGCAATTCAGGAACACAGGCAAGCGCCATTGCGATCATTACGCGCTGTGCCATTCCCCCCGATAGTTCATGTGGATACGCCTCTACGCGTCGTTCGGGGTCGGGTACGCCGACCATTTTGAGCAATGCCACCGCGCGCTTTCGGCCATCTTCCTTGCCCATATCCTGGTGAACGCTCAATACTTCAGCCAGTTGATCGCCGACCCTGAAAACGGGATTGAGCGCGGTCTGTGGTTGTTGAAAGATCATCGAAATTCGATTGCCGCGAACTTTTATCATTTCTTCTTCGGGCAAATCCAAAAGGTTTTCGCCATCCAGCAAAATTTCCCCCGCGTCCACCCTGCCTGGTTTGGAGATCAAGCGCATGATCGAAAGGGAGGTCACGCTTTTGCCACAGCCTGATTCGCCGACCAACCCCAATACTTCGCCAGGATATACTTCAAAGTTCACACCATCCACCGCGCGAACAACACCATCTTCGGTATAAAAATATGTCTTGAGTCCCTTAACTTCCAATAGAGGTTTGTTATTGTTCATTGCAGGGCGCTCCAACGTTCAAGAATGACCGCATTATAGCAAATAATGTTTATTTTACGCGCTCCAATAGAATTTCGGGTGAGATCAATGCCAGTATATCGGCGCCAGCCTTCCCTTAAGTTGGAGCGCTAGTCTGATCGAAAGGATGATTGAATGTTTGAGGGAATAAGTCGCCGCGTCAGGGCTTGCAAGCCTCTCCATAATCAAACGTCTCGAGATCAGCCAAAGCAGAGGAGGAGGATGCGTCAAGCGCGAATCCGCAAAAATCGGGACGTGTCGTGGCAACTTTGAGTCGCGGGTAAAGAGGAATGGAAGGCAGGTCTGACGCGAATATCGCCTGCGCCTCCTGGTGTAATGCATATTCAGGATCCACAGACAGCGATTGAAGCGCTTTCTCACAGGCGGCATCGAATTGGGGATTCTGATAACCGCTGACGTTCGTGCCGACCCAACGATTCGTTTCCTTTGGAATCTGCGAAGTGGTGAACCAACTGCATTGCGGTTCGAGACTGTTCACGCCAATGGCATACGCGGCCAGATCGAACTGCCTGCCAAAGAGGGGACCTGTGGGGCCCTGCGCGTAGAAATCCACGGCTTGCGAATAGATGGGATTCAAGGCAATACCGCATTCAGCGAGCGACTGTGTAAGAATCTCGGCGACCTGGTGACGCTGGGTGGCAGAGGATGTAAGGTAGTTAAGCACAAGAGGCGTTCCGACTGGAACGTTCGTGACCCTGAAAGCCTGGCGCGGCGTGGATGGATTGTTATCCTGGTCGAGCCAGCCTACCTGCTCAAGAATCTGATTTCCCGATGCAGGGTTGAATGTGTAAGTTTGAAGGTTGCCGTTATGCAACGGGTGGTCCGCTGGGAGATAACTATCGGGCACCTGCGAAAGACCGAAGAGGACAGTATCCACGACCTTCTGGCGATCAAGACATAATGCGATTGCCTGGCGAGTGCGTTCATCGCCGAAAATATCGGGACGGTCAGGGCTGGCGCCAGTTGAGTTATAGCCATTGTCATAGGATGCAGGGGTAATCCCAATTCCCAGCCATTCCATCGTCATGGTCTGTGCGGTCAACAACAATGCCTGTTCATCCGTTTGCATTTGCTGGAGCAGGCCCACCTGTCCATCCAACCGAATGGACGGATCAAGGACATCGCAGGTTCCATCCACGAGCGCAGTGAGCGCCGCGTTCGTATCGCGGAAGATGAGAAATGTCAGTTCATCGAACTTTGGCAATCCGCTGTCCGCACGGAAGTAGTTCAGGTTCTTGACAAAATGCAGATGCTTGCCTGCCTCCCATTCATCAATAATATAAGGACCCCACCCCAAAGGCAGGCGCGAGGAGACGTCCAGTTTCAGGAGATCGGCAGGGGCGAACTGATCCCATGCATGCCTGGGCAGGGGCATCCAGAAATTGGTGTAGTAATCAGGATCAATATAGCCGGGCTTGCCCCACCATTGAACGGTCAGGTCGTCCGCAGCTTCGTAGGTCTGCGTGCGATCTATAAGGAATTTGGAAACGGGCGTGTCATCGCTCGATGCAAGTTCGAAGGAATAGATTGAGTCATCCGCGGTAAGCGGCTCGCCGTCCGACCACAACAGCCCTTCAAGCATGGTGAATGTAACAACAAGTTGATCCATCTGTATGCTGCTTGAGCCATCGTAGGTGATCACACAATCATCAGCGCGGCAACCGCTTGGGCGCACCTTTGTGCCCGTATTAAG
>Ga0247727_10014279_pt1 | contig 13230 bp, 13 predicted proteins | sample WisWelCaveWW1625_FD_202498 | JGI IMG/M metagenome (GOLD analysis project Ga0247727, IMG submission 202498) | Biofilm microbial communities from Wishing Well Cave, Virginia, United States - WW16-25 | ecosystem: Environmental > Aquatic > Deep subsurface > Groundwater > Cave microbial mat | place... | reverse complement strand
CTATGACAAAGATAACAAGAATTTTGCTCATAATATAGTATAATCCTTAAGCTCGGGACGCTCGCTTCCGATACTCTAACCATGCTTTTTGAACCAGTCCATTACCAATAAAAAAAGGAGAAACACCATGTCATTAGAAAATCGGGTTTCCATTGCAATCACCGCCGAGGACCAGCAGGCCATCGAAAATGTACCTTAAAAAGCAAATTGCAGCCGTATCTTCATTCCCTCACGCCCCAGGATCGCTCTGGGCTGCCGAAGATGACTGACGGCACGACGCCGTTTGTTGGCAAAGCGTTGGAGTATGCCGAAAGCAATGCATCTTTTATTCCAGCGTTTATGAATACAGCGGAATTGAAAAAGATGTGGAGGCGGTAAACACCCTCACCCAATATCTGCGCCGGGTTGAAGAGCTGCGCGATCTGATTGATGATACGGTGATGTTAGCCGGCAGCGAGGCGTATGTGGCGGCGCTGGCGTTTTATAACAGCTGAAAGCTGTCAGCTGTCAGCTTTCAGCTTAGTTTTTAAATTTGTTTCGCCCCGATGCTTCGGGGTCGGATTTCCTCCTCCAAGGCAGCCCGTCGGGATTAAAAGGTGTAGCGATGCACCTCAAAGGTGCAAGCGTGAGGGTAAAAGATGGAAGCGAGCATCTCAATGGTGCAAGCGTGCATGTAAAAGATGGAAGCGAGCATCTCAAAGGTGCACGCGTGAATATAAAAGACGCAAGCGAGCATCTCAGAGATTCACGCGAGAGGGTAAAAGATGGAACGTTGCATCTTCGAGGTGCACGCGTGAATGTAAAAGGTGCAGACGAGCATCTCAAAGGTGCATGCGCGAATGTAAAAGATGGAAGCGAGTATCTCAGAGGTGCACGCGTGAATGTAAAAGGTGCAAACGAGCATCTCAGAGATGCACGCGTGCATGTTTGAGGTGGGAGGGGGGACTTATATAGGTACCCCCTCAGCTTGCCACGCTCGCTTGGGGATTTAAGCTTCCGTGCTCAACCCGCCAGTAAATCCTCAGCGGAATCGTCAAATCCGGAATTGCATTCCAAAAAATCTTCAGAGCATCGGCAATAATTCCACGGTTATCACGGAGTCGTCACTAAGAACACAGTTACGCGCTGCTATACTGCCAGCATTACGGTTCTCAACAAAGCCCATAGCGAACAAGAGTGGTACCACGCTCTTAGATCCAGGCTGTCCAAAAAGCGTTCTTCGCGGTGTCATTCCCGCATGTTTTTAGCGGGAATCTCCTGCGGCCTTGTACTGGATGCCCGATAAAAGCATTCGGGCATGACAACAAAAGCGGCTTTTTGGACAGCCCCGGTGAATGTAAATCCCATGAGAGGTCAAATATTGGTAGTTTGGGACAAATGCGCCACTTTGATTTTCTGCTCTGGATGCAAATCCTGAGCGATCGGATCAGCATAAACATGCTGAGCGATTTGTGATTTGCAATGATTTGGGAGCTTTTAATTTTCCAAAAGTCGTTTTAGCCCCATGTCATGTCGAGTTGCCAGGAGCAATTGTGCAGTTATTGACCCAACCAAAGCCAGAAACATATCCCACTGCGTATCCCAGATGTCGCCTTGTGTGCCGAGGAAGGCTTCCGCGGCTTCTCCGCCAATCACCGCCGACCACCATTCAATGAGTTCATAAAAGGCACTAAAGGCGAGACAGACACATACCACTAAGAAGAATAGCCACTTGCCAGACGTAAGGGGAGATGTACGCAGTAAAATTTCCCGTGCTAGAATGGCGGGTATGAAGCCCTGTGCAAAGTGGCCAAGCCTATCATAATGATTGCGGCTTAGCTCAAAGAGGTCTTGTACCCAGAAGCCCAGTGGTACTCGGGCGTATGTGTAGTGTCCGCCCAACATCAAAATCAATGCATGAATGAACAAGAGTCTATAAAGAAGTGGTGTTAGCGGAAATCGACGGTAGGTAGCGATAAGAATCGGGATGCCAATCAGAACAGGCAGAACTTCTAATAGCCAGGTAGTCGTGTCATGAGGATGGATGCCTGAGATTATTAAGCTGATAGCTGCAATGCCGAACAGCACGTGGGGTTCATATTTTTTGAACATTATTCCACCGCCATCGCTTTTAACTCAATGTTGTTGGCTAATCTGAACTTTTGGATAAACACCGTAAACCATCCGAGCAGGAAGGACAGCAGAATGCCAAACTGCAGCGTCAGCCCTTCCAACGTGGAGTGAATTTCAAGAAACTCAATGCTGAGCGTCCAGGGCAGGAGGGTTTCCCGCATCACGCCAATGTTTTGCAATTCCCGCACGCCGTATCCCGCAAACACAAACGCTAACAGCCCGAGCAGCGCGCCCGTGATCGTGAAGAACGGTTTAAGCGGCAAGCGCAATCCAATTTTGAAAATCAGCACCACCAGAATCGCCAGCGCCGCCAGCCCGAGGATGAAACCGAGGAACAAGCTCGAGTGGTCGGCGTCGCTGCGCAGCCATAAAACCTGATAAAAAAGTACGGTCTCAAAGGCTTCGCGGAAGACCGCCAGGAAGGCCGCGAACGCCAGAGCGAACCCGCTGCCGCTCCCCAGCGCCTTCTCGGCTTGCGAGCGAATGAATGATTTCCATTTATATAAATCAATTTTGTGGATGATCCAGAAGCTCACGGAAAATAACACCGCGGCCGCCAGCAGCGAAGTAACTCCCTCCAACGCCTCTTGTTGAAATGGAGAGATGGTCACGAAAACCCGCGAAGCGAGCCAGGTCAACGCGCCCAAAAGCACCCCGATTGTCGCGCCCAAAGCGACATATTTTTTGAGATCGTGATAGCCGGCGGTGACTAAGTAGGTGATCATCAAGGCGACCAACAAAGTCGCTTCGACCCCTTCTCGTAAAATGATGGCGACCGATTGAATGAACAGAAATCCCTTTTGACTTTTGCTGGGCTCCAGAGCCGCTTGTACCGCCACCAGGCTTTTATTTAAATCGTGATAGCGCTCGTTCACTTCGTCCAGCGGCCGAGAAGATTGAATGGCGTGGCGCAATCGGCTGAATTCATCCTCGATGGTGGTAATCAGCGCGCGGTCTTTTTGTAGAACCAGGGGTTCGAGCGGCTCGATGCCGGTCAAATACGCATCCAAAATAAGCTTGATGGCATGAACACGTTCGCCATTTTTGTAGGCCACCTGACTGTTGTTGAGTTTTTGTTTGGTTGAAAAGAGGCGTTCCGCCGGGCTGATCGTTGGTGGATTCTGTCGCAGGTAATCGACCGCGTTCATCCACTTGGCGTCATCGCTGTCCGATCTCTGTTCCTGATTTTTAATTTTGTCAATCAGCGTCTGGTTGGATGATATGGCCAGGTCAATCACGGAGAACTTATAATTTTTTTCCGGGGCTTGGGGCGAGAAGTTTTTGCGCAGAGTCATCAAGTAAAAAGCGATTTCCCAGCGTTCCTGATCGGTAAAGGCTTGTTGATACGACGGCATGGCCGTACCCGCCACCCCGAACGTGATGGCATTGAAAAATTGAAACGGGGTGGTTTCGCTCATTTTTGGGATGTCTTGAAAACTGGTAGGGGCGGGGTTCAACTCTTTCGCCGCGAAGCCCCGTCCATCGCCGCTCATCCCATGGCAAGCCGAACAGGCGCTTTCATAAAAACCCTTCGCCGCGGTTAAGCTGGGCGTATTGAGCGGATAGGGAATCACATTTAATTCTTTCGACAAATCCTGAATCAAGATGCTGGTCTGGGTTTTGATTTCGGCCCAGTCGGCTTTTTGGTTTACCAGCTTCTGGAGATTTTCCAGTTTTTGATACGTAGCTTTGCCAACGTTGTCGGGGTGAAGGGTTTGGTACCACTCCACAGCATTTCTGCTGAACGACCGCATTTCCTCATATTCCGATTCGTTGATTATGGCATGATTTTCTACCGCGCCGCCGTAGTCGATGCCAATGTATTGCAGTAAGAAAATCAGTCGATCGGGCTCGATCTGAAATAGCGCTTTATCAGCGTCGTTCGTATCAAAATTTCTGATCATGCCTTTGCTTTGAAGCGGCAAGATCAGAAAAAGTAACGCTACGAGCAGCGGCGCAAAAACCAGTGTATAAAATAATTTTTGTTTCATTTCAAATCTCGACGCTTTGCTTGGTCTGACGAAGGTTCTGAAAATTTGCTGTCAATGAGCGGCCGCTAATCAAAAAAATAGCTAAAGCCAAAATCAAAAAACCTAATACCGCCTGCAAGGAAACAAACGCGGCGACTTTAAGCCAGGCGAAAGCGGGGCTGACAAAGCGCACCAGCCATCCCGCGGATTCATTCAAAAAGGCCAACATGAACCCACTGACAATGAATACCACTTTGGTTTTAAAACTATACGGCGCAAAAATGAGCAGGTGGGTGAGAAGCAACACCACCAGCGCCATCATCGGCAGATGGGAGTGGGTGACTTCCAGCATGGATTGATAGGTTCGGGGTTGGGTATAAAATTCCGCAGAACCCAAATAGTAGTCCTTCACCGATTGCGGCCTCAAATTCATTTTCGAAAAATAAAGGGCAAAGTTGGTTACCCAGAATCCGCTTAAAAAGAGCAGCGCGAGCAGCAGCGTCAACTTCATCAGACTTTGATTTTGGAAGCCGCCGTTTTGCATGTACTTCACTAATGTTTCTCCTTGTTGATCGCCACCTGATAAATCGCCAATATTTTTCTTACCCCTTGTGTAATGGACTGCACGGTCAGTGTGGCACCGGTGATATTATGGATACCCCTTTTCGGCCACAGTTGGTCATCGAGCGTTTTGTCGCTGAAAAGTTTGAGCCAGCGCGGGGTTGGCAGATAATCGAGCGGCTCATAAAAAGCCAGAATTTCAACCAATTTCACCGCGCCATCGGGACGGACAACCACCATAAATGTCTCGGGTTTGGTGCGCACCACGTTGGTTTCAAAAAAGGCGAATCCGGTAATGCTATCCGCATGGCTGCCCACATAGTACGTCACCAATTTGGATTCTACCTTGGCCTTGGCCAAGGGTTCAATTTTCGCAACCTGGTCATCGGTCAGGAAAAGGACCTTTCTCTCCACCGAAGTATCCCCCGGGAAGGCCAGCTCGAGGCCTTCCCGTTGGGTTTTGAGTACTTGTCCGTGACTTGATGAAAAAATCAGCAAGTACCAGAACATCACTAAAAATCGAACAACGTTTCTTTTTCTAAATGTGATCACGTCGTATCTAAAACAGATAGTTTATAGCCGCATTGAACTGGTCGATGGCGGTATCCGCTTTATCGTCGCGGTTGATGTAATCGATTTTGAACGCGATATTGGGATGCGGCTTATACGTCAATCCAAAAGATACATTGGTTCGTTCGCGCGCCGGATTTTTGGCAAACCCGGACGGGACACTGGATTGGGTATTGAGTTTTTCGTATTGAATGAACGGCGCTAAATAATGAGTGGTGCTCTGGATTAGCAAAGGCATGATGTCATACGCCGCGATGAAATAATAACCATTTTGTTTGGAACCGATTGAGTTGGCCCCGCTGAATGCCAACGCACTATTCAAGGCGGAAATATCTGAAATTGTCGACTGCGCGAATAAGCCGCGGAGTTCAAAGCCTTTTCTGGCAAACATAAGATGCAGGGAAAATAAGCTTACTCTGGCGTCGATGTCGTTGCTGCTGGTGTCGGTCAAAGCCTGCGCCGTTTTGCCCACAAAGAACGACCCGCCGATATCCAGCCCGGTGATTCCCGTGTAATTTAATCTGCCCGTTATCGCAAGGTCTTCGGCGATGGCCTGCGCGCCGTTTTGGCGGCCGCTGCGTATCCCGCTGGATGAAAATCTGGCGGCATTAAGACTTTCCACCAGATAGAGCTTATAGCCAATGCCGAGTTTGGTTGCACCCACAAACCCGAAGCCGTTGGTGCGCCAGGTCGTGGGAATGATTTGCTGCTCGGTTTCCGGTCGCAGTGAACCATGGAACGTGGACGGTTCGTGGAATTCGTTGAGGATGCCCACAGGTACCAGCACCATGCCGGCCCGCAAATTTAACGCTGAGTTGATGGCGGCTTCGATGTAACCGAATTCCACCGAAACCTCGCCGGGCGAGCCGCTGCCGGTTTTGGCGTGCTCAAATTCAATCTCTGAGTTAAACAAGAGCCAATCGTTGAATCGAAAACCAAAATAGGTGACGTGCCTGAGAAAGTCTATCTGGTCGGTTCGGCCCGAGGCGGTACCGTCGTCCTTTTCTTTGGAAAAATTGTTGTAAACCACTTCGCCGTACCCGGCAATGGAAACGCCGGTTTTGGTTAAGTGATAGACTCGCGAGGCCGCCGGCCCCATGCCAAAACGGCTTTCGTATTTCGGTTCGGCCACTTCACCGAGTTTTGATTTTTCAATTTCTTCGGTTAAAATTTCAATCCGGCGCATCAATTCCTTCAGAGTATCCGCTTTAGCGGTTTCCTGAGCGGTTACAATTCCAGAATAAAAGTACAATAAAATAAATGCCAATAAAAATTGAAATGTATTTCGCATATAATTCCTCCTTCTAAAAAGGCATTAATAATTTTAAAAACTGATTGAGAAAGGAGGAACGCCCAGAACTTTAATTTAAAAACTTGACATTGTAGGATAGATTTTGTAAAGTAAAATAGATAAAGGGGCGAATGAATTTACGGGCGTCCTTTATCTTTCTCAAAAGCGTGCCAGCAACACCCTAATGTTGTTAGGCACGCTTTTTCATGTTATAAAATTTTTAGATGCATCTGTTTTAGCCACATCCTCTTCAAGGTAATAAATAGTGATTCTTACTAAAGACTCTTCGGGTCATGCATTAAGCACTCGGTGTCACAAATCCCGCATTCTTCTGCCATTCCCAAACAAATGGATTTATAATCCCAGAAGGCGCTCAAAAATGCTTTTACCGTGAGATCGTTGGAGAAAAGAAACTTTAAAAAGCTTAAAAGTTTTGCCCCCGTTTCCGTACTAATTAAATGTTCTATTTTGCAAGCATCTATTTCGGCTTGCTCGTCGTCCACATGCAAGACGTCCTGCATGAATTTGATGAGTATTTTTCTCTTCGATTTAATAGAATGGCTAAGTAGATCCCCCTCCTTGGTTAGTCGAAGAAATTTATTTTCGTCTTCAACAACCAGCCCTTTTTCTTTTAGCGCTTTCAGGCTTATCGAGGCGCTGCCGCGGGTAATTTCCAGACTTTTAGCGACATCGGTGACCCGGGCATAACCTTTTGTTTGCAGCAAGTTCGCGATGGTCATGAGGTGATGGGCCGCGCTGTGGGTTATGACATTATGCTCAAACGTTTTCCAAACTTCCATAGTGCACCCTATTTATTTAGCTTTGTTTAAGTCTTACAAAAATTGAAATGCAGATTGATTACTATGAATTGTGTTTTAATAATAAAACAAAACGGTGCTAATATAAACGGTTAGATTCTATATGTCAAGTAAAATTTTTTTTAGTCGAATTTTTATGGTTCTATTCAAGAAAAATCCGGGGGAAATTTCTGGTCTAATTCCAATCTGAAAACCTACAGTTTTCAACCTGAAAATAAATTTAGTTATTTTCCACGCTGATCCGAAATCACATTCTGCAAATAGCCAAAAAATTTTTATTTGTAGTTACCTGATAAATTTAGTCTTATGCGGCTATGACAACGATCTTTTTTATTCATTCCAAAAATCATTTTTATGGTATGAAAATTGAAAAGAATAAAAGGCCAAATACTAGAAAAACAATAATTCAAATTGAGGAGATTTAAATGGAGAGGAGAGTTTTTAAAAATTTGCCGTTTGTAATTGCAGCGATTGTGCCGGTTCTTTTGTTATCCATCGGATGTAACAACGACAATGGCGCTTCATCCGAATTTGCCAGCGTGTCGGGTACCATTACTTTTGATAATGTTGCTCTTTGGCCTGACAGCGGAGAAGTTCAAGTCACCATTTGGCCGCAAGATGTTTGGACTCAATGTGGGCCAATGGGACCACCGCAGAATCCCAATAATCCGCTGGTACTGACCAAAGTTGCCGGACAAACGCAGTATTCCTATACCATCGATGGCTTGCCGGAAGGCGAATACTCAGCCATTGCTGTGGGTTGGCGGCATCCGGACGAGTCGCTTCCTGATGAACGACGGAGTGCGGTTTTGGGCGTATATTTAAACAATCCTAATACAGCAAGTACTGGTTTAAACTGTCCCCCTAATATTCCATTGCAGGATCCTCTACCAGTTGTTGTTACCTTGCAAAGAGGTGAAAACCGTACAGGACTCGATATCAGAGCCGATTTTGCTAAAATTCAACTGTTCTTCCCATGATATTGAAAACGCCTGCTCTTGTTTGCTTTACCATATTTTTAAGGTTCTTTAATCCGGGCTCCGCTGCTATAGCCGACGACGAGCCTTTGAACGGCGAGATTACCGGAAGAGTGACGGATGCCGCGACCGGCGAAGCGTTGTCCGATGTCGACGTTTTGATTGTTGGGGCCGAGTTTGGCGATGCCTCATCTGCCGAGGGGACTTACCTGATCAGGCAAGTCCCGCCCGGCCAATATACCTTAAAACTAAGCCGCATCGGTTACCAGGAGCAGTATGTTGAAGATGTTGAGGTAAAACCGGGACGATTGACCGTTAAGGATATAAAGCTCGTTTCCAGGTTAATCGAAATGGATGAAGTCATCCTGTCGGCGGCGCGCCGGGAACAAACGGTGAATATGACGCCGGCCAGTGTGAGTGTGATCAAAAGCGCAGATATTCAGAATAGAAATACTACGACCTTCGATCAGGCGCTTGAGACCGTTCCGGGGATTTCCATGCAGCGCAGCATTGGCGTGTCGGTGCAGGCGCTCTCGCTGCGCGGCTCTTCGGATGTGGCCGGTGGCGGAGTCGGCAATCGCGTTCTGCTGGCTATCGATGGCCGACCAGCGTTGAGCTCGGATTCCGGCGGCGCACTCTGGAGTCTGGTTCCCACCAATTTTATCGATCGCATTGAAATTGTGAAGGGCGCCTTCTCCTCGCTCTATGGTTCCACGGCGATGGGCGGGGTCATCAACGTGATTACGAAAAAGCCTACTCATCGCAGCTATTTTAAAATCCACGCCAGCAGTGGATTTCATGAACTGCCGCCGAAATCGATTCGTTATCAAAACCGCCCGAATTTTTTCAATTCCGTTGAATTTAACCACAGCAATCGTCTGGGGAAGGCTGCCTATCTGTTGAGCTTAAGCCGGAAGGACTCGGATGGCCATCGCCAGCACAGCGCTTACGAATTCTACAATCTTTATGGAAAATTTTTTTATGATCTGTCGAACAACCGCAATTTGGAAGTTACCATCGGTGGCGACATCGGCCGCAACGATTACCCCCACACCTGGTTCAGTAACCTCGAGCCTTTAAGAGTCGCGCCTAAAAACACGGACAACATCCAAAGGAAGAATACCTTTAGCACCGATGTCTATTACTACGCCATCCCCAGCCCCAGAGTGAAATATTCCAGCCGGTTTTATTTTTATCGTCAATATTTTAAAACCAAGTTTAATACCGACGACCCGGAACAAGCCATTCCGGGAAATGAACCATTTGGATTATTCATTCGCTCGGATTCCAGGAAGTTCGGGAACATCAGCCAAATGGATTATTATTTGAGTGACAAAAATTACCTCATCGCTGGATTGGATGTGCAGCGGGATTTAGTCGATTCGGTCCCGGATACGATTTTATACGGGAAACGGCAGATCAACAACTTTGCGATTTATGCACAGGATGAACAGCAATTTTCCCAAAAGTTTACCATCAATTTCGGATTACGGTATGATTTTAATAAGCTGGAAGGCGGCAAAAGCTTAACACAACTGAGTCCCAAAGCCGGGTTCGTTTTTACGCCGCATGAAATGTGGTCGTTGCGGTTTCTGGCTGGTCGGGCTTTTCGAGCGCCTTCCATTGCGGAACGATTTTTCCAGAGGGAAATCGCCGGCGGAACGCGTTTTAAACCCAATCCTGATCTCCAGCCCGAACGGGTCACCTCCCTGGAATTTGGGAATCGGGTGCGCTTGAGTAACCTGGCCGATTTCGATGTAGCTTTTTTTCATAACACGTATGATGATTTGATTTACTGGATTGACATTACTTTTGAAGAGGGCAGCACTGGATTTTTATATCAGGTGCGCAACCTGAACAAAGCGCGCATGCAAGGCATGGAAGTCAGTTTGAATTTTTACCCGTGGCAGTCTTTGTATATCAAGTTGAACTATACCTACCTGGATGCCCAAGACCTTTCTGAGAATCGCCTTCAAGGTTCTTTGGCTTATAAGGTAAGACACGCTTTCAACTTTGTGACCTCATTACATACCGGCCCGTGGCTGCTGAATTTTGATGGTAGGTATAACAGTCGAGTCGAGGAAGTGTTCCTGTATCCCAATGACAAACCCGAGGCATTTTTGGTGATCAATGGCAAGTTGCAGCGGCGATTCGGTGCAAATTTTACCGGCAGTCTGGGGGCCAATAACGTTTTTAATATTCAATACGAAGAACTGGCGCGCTACCGCATGCCGGGCCGCACCTGGATTTTCGGAATGAGTTACGAGCTCTAAACGGAAGATTAACATGTCAGCGCCGGCTTTCAGCACGTTTGCGGCTATCTCCGAAGTATTTGTCACTGCAGGGGTTTTTTATGTGGTCTTCACCAATTTGAACGGCCGAGGGTTCAAATGGAAGTTAGCGACAACAGTAATTCTTTTCGAGTTCTTTGTTAATATGCTGTACATGATTTTTCGGATGCAGCAGCACACAACATCTTCGAGTTTGCCCGCGCGTCTGGTGGCGTTGGCAGCAGGACATGGGATTTTGTCGTTGCTGGTGTTTATTTTGTTTGTGGTTTTTTCTTTCCTGGGCTACACGGCAATAAAAAAAGGAAACCACTTCTTTCAGGACAATAAGGCGTTAACCTACAGCTTTCTGGTACTTTGGACGGTCAGCGTAGTTTCCGGAGAAGTCCTGTATTTCTTGAGTTTCAGTTGATAAAACTAAGAAAGGAGATTAGCAGCAAAATCAAAATAGAGATCAAAAACATAAACCAGAATATTTTCCTTCCATACAACGAAAAGGTGCCGGTAGCTGCCGGCACTTTTTTGTTGAAGCGCGTGAGGCTGACACGCGCCGCCAGCACCAGATGCCCACTCCATAAAATCACAAACGCAAAACTGCTCACCACGTGGATCATATCGATGATGATGTACGCCACCGATGTTTGATCTAAGTTGAAAATAAGCGGAATTCCGGAAAGCGTGACCACACAAAACGTGAAAAACGTGTACAGCCCAAGTCGATAGTGGAATAGCAATCGATGCTGGGTCACGGCGCGGTAGTGCCGCCATTGGTAAAGGGCGTACGGCACCAGACTCAATATCCCAACTATCCAGTGAATGGCAACTACCGTGGTGGTCCCTTTCATAAAAGGAGCGAAAAAGAATAGCAGAAAACTCGACAGCGATTCGAAAAGTAGAAAACCGCAGACCGTTAGCAATAGTGGGGACTTCCACTTGGATAAGGGGTCATCCGCTTGGCCGGAGGGAGTAAACCGGAGCCTCATTTTGCCAATCCAACCCTTGCGAAGGTTTTGGAACCTTCAAGGTTAATTCACCACCTGTCCATAATTCGCAACCTGCTTATAAATCTTCTTGCGGTCGCCGGCAATTACGATGGTCATGTCGTCGTCACGCAAATAGCTTTTGGTGATGGTTTGTATGTCCTCGGGCGTGACCCCATGCACCCGCTGCACATACTGCGTGAGATAATCGTCGCCGAGGCCGTGTAGATTGAGAAATGCCATCTGCCCGATGATTCCGCCGCGTGATGAGTTCTGCAACACAAACGTGCCGGCCATATAATTTTGAATTCCTTTTAGCTCTTGCATCACTGGCGGTTCGTCCTGCAAGCGGTCGATTTCGTAAAAAATTTCTCGCAAAGATGGTCCAGTCACGTCGGTGGTTACATCGGCGACTTCGACCCAGTAGGCATCGCGGTAGCGGCTGGAAACCTGGCTGAACGGCGAGTAGGTGTATCCTTTATTTTCGCGGATGTTGCTGGTGATGCGCGACGCAAACGATCCGCCCAGCAGCGCATTGGTGACTTGCAGCGGAATGTAATCTTTTTGAGACGGGTCAATCACCGGCAGCCCGATAAACACTGTCGATTGTTTGGCATCGGGACGATCGATGAGGTGAATCGCTCGCTTCGAAACCGAGCGGGGAACATTAATCAACGGATCCGGGCCGGGCTTCCAATTCTCAAAAGCTTTACGAATCGCGGATTCCATCTTTTTGCTATTGAATCGCCCGGCGACGTAAACGTGGGTGCGCGCCGCGCCAAAGTTGTTTTCATAAAACGCGCCCACGTTGTCGATGGTGTAGCTCTGAATCATTTGCTCCGTTGGGTAAATGCGTCCGTACGGATGGTCGGGATAAAGGTGCTGACGAAATTTTTCCCGGGCCAACGACTGCTGTTCGGCTTTCTCGATGCTGAGCTGGCGGATTAAATCATTCTTTAGCCGCTCGATTTCGGATGGCGGCAGCAGTGGATTCTGAATCACATCGGCGAGCAGCTCGACCAGCTTGGGTCCAAATTCCGAAAGCACATCCGAGTTGACGGTGGTTTGATCTGGCCCGACCGAAACTTCAATGACTCCGCCCAGGCTGGCGGCCTCCCGTGCCAGTTGCTCGGCGCTGCGGGTTTTGGTTCCTTCTTTTATCAGATTGCCGGTGAGATCGGCGAGCCAGACTTCATTTTCAGCTTCATTCAAATTCCCGGCGCGCACGACCACGCTTACGGTTATCTTGGCGAGTTCGCCGTATTGCATGAGCGTTGCGTTAAGATTATTTTTCAACGTCAGGGCTTTCTTTTCGGGCAGCTTGAAATCTTTGGGCGTCCCGCCTTCGGGCGGGGTTTCCTTCTGTGCAAAGGAATTTATCAAAAGCGACAAACTGATCAGACAGGCTGCGAATGAGGGTATTCGTTTCATGTAGGTTTTCCTCCCAATTAAGTGCCAGACTTAGGTTCGATAGTTACGAGCGTGCGGTTGGTTGGCCGTAGATATTCTCTGGCGGTCTCCTGGATGAGCTGCGGCGTCACTTTTTTGAACTGCTCTTCGATTTCATTGATGCGCGCCGGGTCGTCGTCAAACAGCGCAAAACAGGCCAGCAGGTCGGCGCGGCCAAATCCGAAAAAGTCGTCGATTTCATTGTAAAGCGACG
>Ga0247727_10014278_pt1 | contig 13231 bp, 10 predicted proteins | sample WisWelCaveWW1625_FD_202498 | JGI IMG/M metagenome (GOLD analysis project Ga0247727, IMG submission 202498) | Biofilm microbial communities from Wishing Well Cave, Virginia, United States - WW16-25 | ecosystem: Environmental > Aquatic > Deep subsurface > Groundwater > Cave microbial mat | place... | reverse complement strand
AAAGAAATTTTCTTGCTCCGGCTTTCAAAGTCGATGCCGTTGATACAACGGCGGCGGGTGATATTTTTAATGGCGCGTTGGCGGCGTTCCTTTCACGTGATCGCTCACTTGACGAAGCCGTCCGCATGGCGTGCGCCGCCGCCGCGCTTTCCGTCACCAAATTGGGCGCGCAAACTTCGGCGCCATCTCTGATCGATATTCAGCATTTCCTGAAAGAACATACGTAACTCGATCAGCAAATTACAATGCAATCAACCTTTGTTTATCTTACTTATCATTCTCAAACTCACGGAGGCAAGAGATGAACCCTTTGCGAAAGTCGTTTGTCCCGCTAACGGGATTGGCATTGCTTTTTCTGATGATGACAATGCCGGCGTTGTGGGCGCAGGATGTTAAAAACGTCACGCTGGTGGGAAACTATGGTCGCGGCGAAGGAGAATCCAAATCGGTGTTTGCCGCGGGCTCGCTGGTTTATTACGGCATCGGCAACAAGCTGCAGATCGCGAGTTTTTCCAATCCGGCGAGTCCGCTCAAAGTCGCCAGCGTGATTCTGCCCGAGGTCATTGAAGGCATCGTGCGCACTTCGATTTCCAGCACGCAGTATTTGGTGGTTGTCGGCGGCCCGAAGATGTGGCTGATCAACGTGCAAAATCCCACGACGCCGAGCATCGCTGCCACCGTGACTATTGGCAGCACCTGCGAAGGTGTCGCCACCAGCGGCACCACGGCCTATGTCGCCGCCGGCGGCTTGGGTTTGCAAATCTACAACATCGCCAATCCCGCCAGCCCCGCAAAACTTGCCAGTATCGATTCGCTCGAGTATTGTGAAAGCGTGGTGATTGCGGCGCCGTATGCTTATATCGCCGCGGCCACCCGCAGCCACATTGTAAATATTTCGAATCCTGCGAGTCCGGTGAACGCGGCTTTTCTGGCAACCGGCCAGCGCACGGCTTGCATTGTCTTTGACGGCAATTTCGGTTATGTCGCCAACGGTGATTCCGGCATGCGGATTCTCGACGTTACGAACATCGCCGCGCCGAAGCACGTCAAGCTTTTCGATACGCCGGGGCGCGCGGCTTTCGTTTCTTTCGGCGCGATTACCGTCGGTGGCTCCTCCACCGGCCACATTTTTGTCGCTGATCGCGGCGCCGGATTGCGCGCCGTCAATGTTTCCAACGTGAATGCACCGGCGGAATCCGGCTCGCTTGGCGTTCTGGCGGCCGCGCCGGGTTCGGCGTTCACGCCTTTTATTTTGAATGATAAAGCTTATGTGGCTTATGGCACAGCCGGTTTGCGGATTATCGATGTGGCGAATCCGGCGAATATAACTTTGTTGGGTGGTGTTGGATATTACCACGCCGGCCACGCCGAAATGGATTAAATCGGTCTCCGCGCTTTACGGCGAAAATGTCGCCACGTTTGGCAAGATCGCCGCCATCACGGATTACAGCAAAATTCGTTTCTATGACGTTACGAATCCCGCGGCTCCAGTCGGCATGGGACTAACGGGCAGTTTCAAAGTCGGAAATGAAGGCTTCGCGATTGACGGCAACTATGCTTATATTCCCGACGGCGATTCGCTGCGCATTTTTAATATTTCAAATCTTGCTTCGCCGGCGCAAGTGGGAAAAATCAAGACCGGCGGCTACGGCTTCGTGGCGGTCGTGAGCGGAAAATATGCTTATGTCGCCGCCGAAGGCGCCGGCTTGCGCGTGATCGAGGTTTCGAATCCTGCCGGTCCGCAGGAAGCCGGCTATTATGACGGTGTGCCGCGAGCGCGAGGCGTCGCCGTGGTTGGCGCTTTTGCGTACGTCGCCGAACTCGCTGATGGCCTCACGATTTATCGCAATGATTTGGCGACCGCGGTGGCGGAGCGCGAAAATTCCTTGCCGCAGCAATTTGCCTTGCAGCAGAATTATCCGAATCCTTTCAACCCCAACACGGCTATTCGTTTTGATCTCACTAAACCGTCTTTCGTCACGTTGGAAGTGAAGAACGTGTTGGGCCAAACCGTTGCCACCCTCGTCAATGCCTACAAAACCGCGGGCTCGCACGTTGTCGATTTCGACGCGAGCCAACTCGTCAGCGGCGTGTATTGGTACCGCCTCAAAGCCGGCGGCGTGCAACAAACGCGCAAGATGCTGTTGATGAGGTAGTTTTCGTAGTAACGCCTTTAGGCGTCAAGCGTTTCTATTTTCCAATTGCTCATACTCGTACTCGCTGTTGCAGAATTTAAAAGCGAGTACGAGTATAAGAAAGAGTAAGATGAAGATCGTTCCGCCCCAATGAAAAAAAGTTTTTCTCAAAACCTCGTAACACTGATTATACTTCTGCTGGCGCTTTCCCCCGCCGCGGCTCAAATCGATATCGAGGCCGTCGCGCGATTGCATTTTCGTCTCGCGGCGGACTCGCTGAATTGGTTTGAAGGGTTCGCGCAAATTGCAACCGCCAACTTAGCGCCTTATCCTTCGCATCGCAGCGAGGGCCGGCGCGACGCGGCGCATGTGGTGCGCACCACGGAAAGCGCGGTGATCGAATGGAAAACCGCGTCGCTGCCGGCGTATTGGTCGGGCGATTCGGCAACGTTTGTTTGGGTGTGCGGATTTGGCAGCAATCTCGGCGTAGCGCCACTCGCCCTCACCGTCAACGGCAAACAGCAGTTCAATTTTTCAACTTTGGCAACGCCGGCGTGGCAATTCGCCGGGGATTCCGGCGGCACGCTGGCCTTCACCGCGGTCTATCAAAATCACAACGGCGCACTGTTCGGCTACATGGTTGTGACTGCTCCGGCAGCGTGGTTGAAAAAAGGCCAACCCCTCACCATCAAAATTACCGGCGGCAAAGCCACGAAAGAAATCTGGTATAGAACTTTTGCTTACACCGACGCGCTGGCCTATCTCCGCGCTCACGAGCGCAAAAATATTCTTTCGCAACTCAGCTTTTGGAATTTGGGCGACGCCACGCTGCGACTTGCGACACGCCAGGAATGGGCCGGACAAACCGTTTCTGCCCACTCCTCCACCGGCGTGTTGGGAGAAACGATTCTTCGCCATGACAATGAGTTGGCTGTGGGCGAGCTTGTGATCATGCGCGCGCAGCAGAACGGCCTTGCCAATCCGCTGCAGTTGCAGTTGGCGGGGAAAAATGTCGAAACGATTAATCTCCCCGACCTCACCGAGAAGCGTCTCAAAGCTTTTCTCGAAGAGGAACTCGTGGCCGAGAGTTACGTTTTTCCTCCCGGTAAATTTCCAGACGTGCAATGGAAACGCCCCGGCATGGTTGACAATGAACTCGGCAAATTCGAACTGCGCGTGCGGTATTTTGATCGCGATATGAATTCGGTCGAGACAGCCGCCGCGCCCGGCAGATACGCCGCCGTGGTGGAAGGAACAACGCCCGCGGGTTTCACCATCAAACGCTATGTAACCTTGTACTGCGCGCCGGTTGATTTGGATGATTACAGCGACGAAGTCTCCGTGACCATCAATCCGTTGCCGTCACTCGGCATTTCGCGCGCGCTGTGGAAACGGTATGAGAAAAATTTTCGCGCGTTCTCGTTCGGCAATTTAGTCACCTATCTCAAAACCAGCGCCGATGCCGCAATTTTTTTGGCCGGCTTGTCCGAAATGGATTCGCTGGCAACCGGCATCGATAGCCCGCGTCTGCGCGACCGTCAATGGTGGATCACATTCAAGCGCAAAGTCATTGCGTCGAATCATATCTATCCGCCGCTCGCGCTGCCTTCACGTCGCCCAAATTCATCCAACCGCGAGTTGAGTGAAACGCCGTTAGTTAATTCTCCGTTTGGCGCCGCCGCGCTCACCCGCATTCGCCAGGTTTGCTCCGAATGGTCACGCGATGCGGGTGAGCCACTTGTTACTTTGGTTGCCCATCAAGGCCACATCGTCTTTCACGAAGCCTTCGGCAAAAAACGCGACGGCGCTCCGTTGACGGTCGACACACCAACGTGGATGGCTTCGATCACCAAACTGTTGACCGGCGTTTTGATGATGCAATTCGTCGATCAAGGTTTGATCGATCTCGACGCGCCGATTCAACAATATTTTCCGGAAATCAAATCGCCGACGGATAAAAGCTGCCAACGGATTTTATTTTTTCCATTCGTCAACTCAATTGTTCTTATCCGTTGGTCGTTTTTCAATCCGTTGGCGTAATTTTTTAAAACCGGTGCATAAAAAATTGCCAAAATTGCCCAGCGCACAACAACTCGGATTTTTGTTGCCCGCTTTAATGCTCGTCCTCCTCTTGTCCGTCGTTCCGCTGCTGCGCGGCATTTATCTCGGCTTCACCGATTACCGGCTGGGCGATGCGATTCAATTCAACGGCCTCGACAACTATGCGCAGATGGCGGGCGATATTTATTTCTGGCAATCCTTTCGTACCGGATTTCTTTTCACCATCATCGTGACCGCCGCACAAGTCGCGTTGCGACTCGGCCTCGCGCTGTTGCTGAATTTGAAACTCCGCTTCACCGCCATACACGGCGTATTGATGCTGGCGCCGTGGGCCATGCCGCCGATCATTCGCGGCATCGTGTGGAGACAACTGTATGATCCCGACGCCGGCGCGTTGAATGCAATGTTGCTCGATCTCGGCTGGATCAGCCAGCCGATCAACTGGCTCGCGAGCTTTCAGTTGGCCATTCCCGCGGTCATCGTCGCCAGCGTGTGGGGTGAAATCCCCAAAGCCGCAGTGTTTCTGCTCGCTGGATTGAAATCCATTCCCGCCGACTTATATGAAGCCGCGCGCTTGGACGGCGCCAACGCGCGACAAGCGTTTCGGCACGTGACGTTGCCCATGCTCAAGCCGGTGATGGCCGCCATCGTTTCGCTCACATTTATGTGGAACTTCAACACCTTCGGATTGGTCTGGGTGCTCACGCAAGGCGGCCCCGGCGGATTGACGCGTCTGCCGATGCTGGCGGCGTATGAAGAAGCCTTTCGCTACGGCTACGTCGGCTACGCGGCCGCGATTGGCAATGTGATGGTCGTTATCATCGCATTGGTTTTGCTCATGTATTTGCGCCTCCAATTGCGGGAGCGTGTCGCGTGAGCCTCATCAAAAGCAAACCGTTGTTGTTCCCAATCGCGGCGCACGCGGCGTTGGCCCTTTACGTGATCGTTTTGGTGCTGCCGCTGCTCTGGCTGCTTGCCACCTCGTTCAAACCGACGCCGGAAATTTATTCCGGCCACCCGACTTTTTTACCCAAACAGTTTTCCCTCGCACATTATGCCGGCGTCTTGCAGGAAGAAAATATTTTGCGCAGTATGTGGAACAGCCTGGCCGTTGGACTCCTCTCGACGGTTGCCGTCGCGCTGATCGCGCTGCCAGCCGCGTATGCGCTGGCGCGTTTCAAATCGGCCGCCAACCATCTCGTGCTCGGCTGGATTTTGACGTCCCAAATTTTTCCGGCGATTTTGATCATGATTCCTTTATATGTGGTTTTGCGGAGCCTGAAGCTGACGGACTCACTGGCCGGACTTACGCTGGTTTATGTCGTTTGGGCCCTGCCGTTTGTGTTGTGGATGTTGCACGGCTATTTAAAAGGCATTCCGGTCGAATTGGAAGAAGCGGCGATGATCGACGGCGCGACCCGCTCGCAGACGCTTTATCGCGTGCTGCTGCCGCTGCTCATGCCCGCGGTCGGCGCCGCCATGCTCTTCGCGTTCATCTCCGCCTGGAACGAATTTTTCTTCGCGCTCGTTTTAATGAAAAGCCCGAGCGCCGTAACGCTGCAAGTCGAGCTGGCGCGCTTCACCGGCATGGAAGGCCAGGCGCGCACCGGCCCGCTCGCCGCGGCCAGCGTGATCGCCACGATTCCTTCCGTCATTTTATTCGGTGTGATTCAAAAATGGTTTTCCTCCGGCTTGCTGGCCGGCGCGATGAAGAATTAGCGCATTGCGAAGATTGGTAACGCAGGCATCCTGCCTGCTTGGTTTGCAGACTGGAAGTCTGCGCTACGTGAAATCCGGTATAATTTTTCATGTCCGTAAAAACATCTCTAACTTTACTTGTTATCGCCGCGCTGGCATTGAGCACCGTCGTTTTTTTGCAAAAGCCGGCGGAAGAGGAATCCTCTCCGCAGCGACTGCGTTTCGTGAGCCTCGCCTGGCAGGAACAGGCGTTGGCGACGAACAAAGCGATCGTGGCGGCATGGAACGCCGGCCATCCTGAAATGCCGGTTGAATATGTGCAAGGCACCTGGAGCTCGATTCATGATTATTTGATCACGGCTTTTGAAACCGGCGACGTGCCCGACGTGTTTCACTACGAATCTTCCGTCATCGTGGATTTTGCCATTCGCGGCTACCTCGCGGATTTGGCGTCGCTCATCTCGCCGGAAATGAAACAGGATATCTTGGCGACGGCCTGGGCCGCGGTGACGCGCATCAACGGCGAAATTACCGGCGTGCCGTTTTTGCTGGAATCGCTGGTGGTTTTGTACAACAAAGATCTTTTTGCGCAAGCGCAGATCGAGCCGCCGACGATGGCGCAACCCTGGACGTGGCAGGAGCTGCGGCAGGCCGCATTGAAGCTGACGAAAGATAACGACGACGACGGCGCGATCGAGCAATGGGGCGCGGCGTTCGGGCTGCGCAATTCGGCCAACATGATCATGAATCTCTCCATCGCTTTTGGCGGATCGTTTTTTAAAAAAGCCGGCCCCAAATATCTCGTGCAGGTTGGCGCGGGTGAAAAAGAATTGCTGAACACGTTGACGGACATGTTATATTATGACCACTCGGCTGCGCCGGCCGGCGTCGGCCAATCCGGCGCGAGTTTAATCCCCGGATTTTTCAGCGGCAAATATGCCATGCTCGTGGGCATCGGCGCATGGGCCAGACAACAACTCGTGGAAAATGCGCCGGCCGGATTTCGCTGGGGCGTGATTCCGCCGCTCAAAGCGGTGACGCAAAATTCCGGCATTAGCGCGCAAACGTTGAGCATCCCCCAAAAATCCAAACGCCAGGCCGAGGCGATGGCGTTCATCGAATTTATGTTGAGTCCAACCAACATGGCGAAGTTGGCGCAGAGCGATTGGATGATTCCGGCGCGCCAATCGTGCCTCGCGCTGCCGGCGTTTCAAAATCACGACGACGGCTGGGACGTGGTGACGGCGTCCGCGCGTTTTCTCTCCACCGGCCCGTGGCTGGGCGCGCCCGGTTACACGGAATGGAAAAGCCGTGTCGCCAATCCGATTCTGCAGGAACTCTTCGCCAATCGGCTTACCGTGGAAGAAGCCGCCCGGCGAATTGAAATCGAGAGCAATATCGTCCTGTCACGTTATCAACGCCGAGATGCGCCATGGTGAATAAGGTCCGAAGTCCGAGGTCAAAGGATGAGGTCAGATGGCCTGAAGGTAAATGATCTCAAGAATCACGCGCGCGGCGCGCTCATTGGGCTGGCGGTTGGTGATGCGTTGGGAAGTCCAACGGAAGGAAAAACGCCGGAAGAAATTCAGCGGCGTTGGGGACGCGTCACGGATTTTCTTTCCGAGGCGCAAACCGGAACGGACGATACGGAATATGCGTTGTTCAGCGCCAGGCTGCTTCTTCGGCATGGGCGCGGCCTCACTCCCGAGTTGGCAGCGCAGGCGTGGAAAGACGAAATCATTTCCGCCGCGAATGAATACAAAGGCGCCGGCTTCAGCGAAATTTTGACGATTGCCAACTTGCAGCGCGGCTTGATGCCGCCGCATTCCGGCCGGCATCTCCACAGTTGGAGCGACGGTTTGGCAATGCGCGTCGCGCCTCATGGCATTGCTGCCGCAGGCAATCCACAACTCGCCGCTCGACTCGCGGCATTCGATGGCGCCGTGAGCCACGCCGGTGAAGGAATTTTTTGTGGCCGCGCGGTTGCCGCCGCCGTGGCGATAGCCATGACTGCTGCTCCACTCGCTGCAATTTTCGACGCTGCATTGGTGGTGATTCCGGAAGACTCCTGGAGCGCTCGCGCCATTTTGCAAGGCCTCGAAATTGGAAAACAAAGTTCCGACGTTTGGGCGGCGTTGGAACCGTTGTATCATAAAATTGCTTGTCCTTTTTATCATTGGTCCGACCTCGCGCCCGAAGCTGTTGGCCTGGCGTTCGGCGTGCTTGCCGCCGCGAGAGGAGAATTTGAATCAGCCGTGCTTGGCGCCGTCAATATTGGTCGCGACACCGACACGATTGCGGCAATTGCCGGCGCGATTGCCGGCGCCAGAGTGGGTTTGCAGAAAATTCCAGTCGCGTGGGCCGAGCGCATCGGCGTGGCAAAAGGGAATTGCATCAAAACCGTCAAAGCCATGCGCCTGCTTGAAGTGGCCGACGCACTCACGATGCTCGCAAAAAATTTTCAAGAAACACCGGAGTGACAAACTTTAGTTTGTCAGCTTACAGAAATTTAAAGTTTCTCGTAGTACCAACCCCGTTCATCATGATTGACTTGCGGCAACGCGCTTATAACGCCATGCTCGGCCTCGCCGTGGGCGATGCGATAAGCTGGCCGGCCATGTTTCATCGCAGCTTTCTGTTGCCATTTTGGACGCGACGCATTCGGCGTGAAATCGATGCGGCGGCGGAGAACACGAATGTCATTCGTCCGCCGATGCCGTTTTCGCTCAATCGGCCGGCAGAAGCATTTGCAATTGGTCCGACCGACGATACCGAATGGGCGGCATTCACCGCGCAACAGCTTCTGGCGCAAGACGGCCATTTGACGCCGGAGAAAATTTTAGCGGCGTGGCTGGAATTGGCGCAATCAACGGCGCCGGTGCGCGGCGGCGTGAGCATTCAAGCGGCGCTGTCCAATTTGCGCCAAAAGAAATTTCCGCCGGCGAGCGGCAATGACAATCCGCATTATTTTGACGATGGCGCGCTTTGCCGCGCCGTGCCGATTGGGATTGTGTGCGCCGGACAACCTGTTGAAGCTGCAGCGATGGCGGCGCTCGAGGCCTCGGTGACAAACGCTGAAGATGGTGTGTGGGCAGCACAGGCGTTGGCAACCTGGATTAGTGTCGCCTGCGCCGGCGGCAGCGTGGAAACGGCGATTGCGGCGGCGATGGGTATTTTGCCAAAAGATTCCTGGGCGAGACGAACCGCGACACAAGCGCTTTCTTTTTGCGCCAGCACGAACTCCATTTTTGAAATATTTCCGCAGCTCTGTGATGCGATAGTAAATCGTGAATACAGTTACGGCAACGTCGCTCCCGAAACTCTGGCGCTGGCGTTGGCAATCATCAAAGTCACCAAAGGACAATTTGAGCCGGCGGTCATGGCAGCAACCATGTTCGCGAAAACAGCCGATTCCGTCCCCGCGCTCGTGGGCGCGCTCTCCGGCACGCTATGCGATAAAGAAATCGTTTCACCGGAATGGATCGCGCGTTTTAGAAAATTGCACGGCATCTGTGTGCCCACGTTGGCTGGCAAAGATTATAGCGACCTCGCTGAACGCCTGGCAGATTTGGCCGCGCGGAGGCTCGATGAAAAGGGTGTGATTCTTAAAAGTTGATTGGATTAGTGATTCAAACTCCGATAGGAGTGGCATGTTTATAGTTGGTAATCTGTCTTTAACCTTTTAACTCCGTTAGGAGTGACATGCCGCGTTGCCGCTTCCGCCGGAGCTTGCGGAACGTGAGCCGTCCACGCTGTTAGAGATTCACGCGCAGCGGTCGGCGGTTTCTTCGATATTGCCGAAACTCGCGTTGTCCGACGTCGAATTGCAGGATCGCATTGCCGGCGGCTGGCTCGGCAGAGCTGCCGGATGTTTGCTCGGAAAGCCGGTGGAAAAAATCCCGCGCGAAGGCATCAAAACGATTTTGCAATCCAACGGAACTTGGCCGCTTGCGGATTATATCACCGCGCAAGGAATTCCGGAAGAGCTGCTGAAAAAATATCCGTGGAACCGGCACAGCGGCAGAGAGAGCTTGCGCGAGAACATCGCCGGCATGGCCGAAGATGATGACATGAATTATCCGATGTTGAACTTGCACGTTCTGGAAACTTTTGGGCCGCAATTTTCCACCGAGCAAATCGCGCAAACCTGGTTGAATCTGCTGCCGGCGCTTTCAACATTCACGGCCGAGCGCGTGGCATATTTGAATTATCTTTCCGGCGCGCAGCCTCCGGAAACCGCGACCATTAAAAACCCCTATCGTGAATGGATTGGCGCGCAAATTCGCGCTGATTTTTGGGGCTGGATCTCGCCTGGAAATCCAGCGCAAGCGGCGGAGTTGGCTTGGCGCGATGCGCGCTTGAGTCACGTGCGCAACGGCATTTATGGAGAAATATTTTTCGCGGCGGTTATCGCCGCGGCTTTCGTTACGGAAAATCTCTCATCAGCCATTGCGCAAGGGCTGGCGCAGATTCCGCAAAACTCGCGGCTTTCTGTCGCGATTCATTTTGCCCTCGCGCTCCCCGAACGCGAGAAAACCTGGAAAGGCGCGGTTGATCGTCTTTACGAACGCTTCGGCGCTTTTCATTGGGTCCACACGATTAACAACGCCGCTTTGGTGGTGGCCGCGCTGTTGTACGGCGAGGGCGATTACGAGCGCTCAATTTGCAACGTCGTCATGGCTGGCTGGGATACGGACAGCAACGGCGCCACTGTCGGTTCTATTTTGGGAACGTCGCTGGGTGCGACCAAACTTCCTCGCAAATGGATCGCGCCTTTGCGCAACACCATTCGCAGCAGCATGAAAGGTTTTGATCATTCGACGTTCGATGATCTGGCGCAACGAACTCGGGCGCAGGTATTGTTTGAACATGAATAAGCCGGAACCAAACCTCACCACAAAGGGCACAAAGATCACAAAGCCTGCCCTGCCGCAGGCCAGGGAAAAAATCTTCGTGTCCTTTGTGCTCTTTGTGGTGTAATTTTTTTGTTCAGATTTCACTTTAGAAATTAACGGAAAATAGATTGCCATGATCTCACGATCCGATCTTATTCAAAATAAAAAACTCTGCCGTGACCGCGCCTGCGGTTGCCTGATCGGGCTTGCCATCGGCGACGCCTTCGGCGATGCGGCGCGAACCGCGGAGAATCATTTTCTGTACGGCATCACCACGGACTTTCGCGAGGGCGTGGCCGTTGCCGGCACCGACGACACGGAATTTGCGCTGTTGACGGCGCAGACTTTGATTGAGGCCAAAGGCGAGTTAACCGAGCGCCATGTTCTCGATGCCTGGCGTAAATACATTCTCAATCTCGAGGTTCTCAATCGCGGCGGCGCGAGCGAAAGAGAAGCCGCGGCCAATCTCAGGCGTGGTTTGTTGCCGCCGCTTTCGGGCCAATACAATTCGCATTACATGAGCGACGGCGCGGCCATGCGAACGGCGCCGATTGGAATTGTTTGCGCGGGCGATCCAGAGCGCGCGACGCGGTTGGCGGAAATCGACGCGTGCATCAGCCATTGGCGCGACGGCATTTGGGGCGCGCAGGCCGTCGCCGCCGCAGTTGCCGTGGCGATGGTCGATGCGACCGTGGACGAAATCATCGACAGCGCGATGAAAGTTATTCCCGGCGACTCGTGGCTGCATTACAATTTAGCGAAAGCTTTGCAGATTATTGCCGCGAGTGCTTCTCTGGAGGAAGCGTGGATGCCTCTGCACAACGCGCTCCGGAGCGAGTACAAAGCCGTCGTTCCCGAAGCCGTGGCGGAAGCCTTCGCCGTTTTCAAGCTGACGAACGGCGATTTTAGAAAAGGAATTATTTACGCCGGCAATTTCGGTCGCGATGCGGACACTATCGCGGCCATCGTCGGCGCTCTCAGTGGCGCGATGAACGGCGTCACCTCGATCCCGCAACTTTGGATTGACAAATGCCGCTTTCCCAACGGAACGTGCTTGCCGTTCACCAAAGGCTTGGACATTCGTGAAATTGCTACTGCATTGGCAGAGTTGATTAAATAAGAAGTTTCTGCACAATTTTCAAACAAACGGAAAACTAGATATCTTTGAGCGGCGTCAAAGCAAAAGCTTTTGAACACGGATTCTCGCGGATTTTTTATTTTTTGCTTGATCCGCGTCAATCCGCCCAATCCGTGTCATCCGCGTTCAAAAAAAATGATAAGGAAACTGTTAGAATTTTATTCCAAGTTTTTTTGTTTTAGTTTTTTAATTGTCGTCAATGATTAACCACTCACCCCAAATCGGCGCGGCGGGCAAGCGCGGCGAAACGGTTCGCTCCGATTGCTTCGTCGAAGTCGCGCTCAAAAAATCCGGCGGCATCAAATTAGAACTCGAGAGCAAAGTCGGCGTCCTGTACGGCGATTCCATCCAGCGGCTGGTTTTTGAAATGTGTGAGCACTTCGGCCTCAAACACGCGAACATTTTTCTCGAAGACAAAGGCGCTTTGCCTTTCACCATTGCCGCGCGATTTGAAGCCGCGTTGAAGCGCGCGCGGCCCGAGTTAGAGATGGAGTTTCTTTTACCGATTCACGCAAAAAAAAAATTGCCAACCACCAAAGATCGGCTTCGGCGCAGCCGATTGTATTTGCCCGGGGATGAGCCCAAGTTTTTCATCAATGCGGGCTTGCACAAACCGGATGGCATCATCCTGGATTTGGAAGACAGCGTCGCACTGAGTGAAAAGGATGCCGCCCGCTTGCTCGTTCGCAACGCCTTGCGCTGCATCGATTTTTACGGCGCCGAGCGGATGGTTCGCCTCAACCAGAATCAAGCCGGGTTGGAGGATTTGCGTTATATTGTGCCGCATCACGTCGACGTGATCCTCATTCCCAAATGTGAATCGCCCCAGCAGGTGATTGCCGTCGAAAACGAAGTCGCGAAGTTGCGCCGGCAATTTGACGTGGCAAATGAAATTTGTTTTTTGCCGATTATCGAAAGCGCGTTGGGTGTGATCAAGGCTTATGAGATCGCGACGGCCAGCGTGCAAAACTGCGGCCTCGCTATCGGCCTGGAGGATTACACCGCCGATCTTGGCGTCGAAAGAACTCGCGAAGGAGAGGAGAGCCGCTGCGGCCGCAGCATGATCGTCAACGCCGCCAAAGCGGCCGGCCTTCAAGCGCTTGATAGCGTTTTCTCTGAGGTGAATGATCTCGACGGTCTGCGCGCGAGTGTGATCGAAGCGAAGTCGCTTGGTTTCGAGGGCAAAGGCTGCATTCATCCGCGGCAAATTCAGATTATCCACGCGGGTTTCGCGCCGACGCCAGATGAAATCTCCAAAGCCATGCGCGTGGTTAGCGCTTTTGAAGACGCACAAAATCGGGGAA
>Ga0247727_10014277_pt1 | contig 13234 bp, 12 predicted proteins | sample WisWelCaveWW1625_FD_202498 | JGI IMG/M metagenome (GOLD analysis project Ga0247727, IMG submission 202498) | Biofilm microbial communities from Wishing Well Cave, Virginia, United States - WW16-25 | ecosystem: Environmental > Aquatic > Deep subsurface > Groundwater > Cave microbial mat | place... | reverse complement strand
ATGCAGCGGCAGTTTGTGGAGATTCTTTCAGGTCAATGCCCCGAAATGCGATTTGACGGGGTTTCCATCATAAGAGAGGGGACGGCGGAGGGGGAGATCATTGGCGGATGCCTGACCCTGGTCTGTATGACCCTGGGCACCCCCTATGCTATTGTGCCACAGGATCGTATCCTGTTTCTCGAAGATGTCAATGAAGCGCCCTACCGGATTGATCGGATGCTTTCTTACTTAAAACGGCTTAAAATATTTGATACTGTACGCGGGGTGATTTTTGGGACGATGCCGGGTTGTGAACCGGAGAAATTACCGGAGGTCATCCTCGATGTATTGGGGGAATTTGCGTTTCCCATGGTGTGGGGGTTCCCGTCCGGTCACGGGGCAGGAACGGCGACGTTGCCGTTTGGCGTTCCGGTGAGATTGCAAACAGAGACCCGTTCAATCCTTCTGATGGAGCCTGCGGTTGCCTAACTCCCCTCCGACCGCCTGGACGACTTGCCTCATGACGCGTATGCTGATCGTCTATCTGCAGGCGGCCGGCAAGGACTCCAAACTGGATTATGGCGCGATCCTCTCTGGCACAGGAACAGACGCATATCTTTCAGAGCCCAAAACATATTTGTTGGACGCGAATCACTGGGTGCCCCATGCGGTGTTGCAGCGGCTCATGGCTGCCACCGAGTCGATCACAGGTGAGCCTGATGCGGCCTATCACGCGGCCTGCCGGTATTTCTTGTCGAATGCCACGCCTTCCCTGCTTGAACTGCTGGCCTTTCATGTCAACGATGTTGGCGCAATGTTATTGCATTCCGGTATATGGGCGCCTGCCTATACCAGCTATCTGAAGCTGCAATGTGTGGCGCTTTCTGACAGTCCGCCATTGTCCCGCGCCACATTTTTTGCGCAATACGATAAGGGTGTGACACTACGCCACGGCAATATTGGACTGGTCCGCGGTTGCTGCGAAGGTCTCCCCAAACTGTTTAGACAGGTCACAGACGTTCAATGCACCGAAACGTTCACGCAGCTGTCTCTTGAACAACTGATGTCAGAATTTGAAGACTATCATCTTGAAGCAGACGAAAATCCAAAGTGGAAAAATTGCCTGTTCATTACAGAAACTGCGTCCAAACGGCGGGTGGCAATCGCAAAACAGACAGGATTGATGCGTCTTTCCCTACCCTATGTGTCTCAGATTGCCTATGAGCCGGACGAACTAATCTGCAAGCCGGAAGAGGGGCAGATCTGCTTTTTGACAGCTCAGACCTCTGATGACCCCTCTGGGTTCCAGGTCTATCAGATCATTCGGCCAGGTTTCCTCAAGAGAGGTAATGTCACCTATCCGCTTCAAAGCGGCCAGATTTTTAACGCCCCTTATTCGTCATTTGAGATCACGTGGAATGTCTCCCCCCCCGAAACCTCCGACCCTTCGAGACCGGCACATGAGAGACCGAACATCATTTCGTCGTTTTTGCGACACATGCGCGAGACGCGTCAGACATCGATGCGGCTTGTGCACTGCCTTGTTGAAAACGCAAAGGTGACCACCACGAACCAGGCACTCGAGGTTCGTTTGGAAAACCTTACGGGGGTATCCGGAATGATCGCACGATCGCCATTGATGCGGGCTACGCTGGATCGCGTCTCGGTACTGGCACCGATCGATGTGACGATTCTGCTTACGGGCCCCACAGGGGTTGGGAAGGAGGCGCTCGCACGAGAGATTCATCAACAGAGTCTTCGAAAAGACAGGATGTTTTACGCTATCAACTGCGCGGCGCTGACCGATACGCTGATTGCCGCCGAACTGTTTGGATATGAAAAAGGGGCTTTTACCGACGCCAAAGTTTCCCGACCAGGTATTTTTGAAACCGCAGTCGGCGGAACCGTCTTCCTCGATGAAATTGGAGAATGTTCTCCCGACTTGCAAGCGAAGCTCTTGCGGGTGCTTGAGACCAAAGAGATTCAGCGTATTGGTGGGAGACAGACGCTGCCCGTTGACATTCGTATTCTGGCCGCTACAAATCGCGATTTAGCCGCAGAGATCACGAAAGGTACCTTTCGTGAAGATTTATTCTACAGGCTCAATATCGTCACGATTTACATCGCGCCCTTGTGCGAACGGACGGAAGATATCTCACCGCTTGTGGAACACTTTCTCAGGTTATTTTCCGCTAAATACAATAAGCAGGTATCGCTTGTACCGGAGGCGTTACCGATTTTGATGGCCCGTCCGTGGCCCGGCAATGTCAGGGAGCTCAAAAACACAATCGAGCGTGCCGTGATTTTTTGCAAGGACCGGGAGATGACCCCCGCGCATCTTGAGGTTCCACTCCCTCGGGAAGATCCCCTGCCAGTCGCACCCCTGCCCCCCAAAGTCGTCGACTTTTACAAGGAGGTCGCGCAGCATCGGCGTGCGCTGATTGCCGAGGCGCTTAGGCGTATGGGCGGCAACCAAACGCTTGCAGCACAGGCCTTGGGGTTGCAACGCAGCTATCTTGCGCGCCTGATCAAGCAGATGAAGATTTAAGCTGTGGGTGCGCGCCACGATGCGCATCTCCCCCACGAAAGATCTCTCCATAGACAGGAACGACGGTCTCAGGAGGTGTAGCCTCTCCATTTTTAAAACGTATTAAACCTTGTCGAGCCACAAAAATTGCAGAGGGGATTTCCAGCGCTGGCGGTGTGAATTGGGCCGTTATACCGCTCTCTAGAATTCTCTCGCGGTCAATCTCTCCCGCAAAGAGCGTTTCACATCTGCGCTCATGGCCGTAGGTCGCAATGACGGAAAGGGCATCTTCTAAGGACGAGACGGTGTTCGGATGAATTTGTCTCATGATCGGTATGACCTCAAACAACGCCCAATGGATAAACCCCCTGCGTGCAGGAACCATGGGGGCGATGAGGCTCGGTATCCCTAAAAAAGCAGAGGCCATGGCCCACAAAGTCGGTACGGCGACCAGCGGTATTTTGCTGCCCATCGCAAGCCCCTGAGCGCTCGAGAGTCCCACACGCAGACCCGTATAAGAACCTGGGCCTGTAGAGATCGCAATGGCAGAGAGCGCTGAAAGGGTACAGCCCTGCGCCGTCAGCAATCGATCAATCAGCGGGAGGAGGTGATCGGAAGGCTGCATCCCTTCCGCGAGCCGTAGCTCGGCCTCAGGACCCTGATCGCATATGAGGGCCACACTGCTCATCCTTGTGGCGGTTTCGATACCGAGCAGCGTCATGTTTCCGAGGAGCGCCACGCCAGATAACCCTCGATCAGCGCATCAATCTCTCCGTCCATCACCGCAGAAACGTTTCCGATTTCTGTGCCGGTGCGATGATCCTTGACCATCTGATAGGGCTGAAAGACATACGAGCGAATCTGGCTGCCCCAGGAGATTTCTTTTTTTGCCCCGGAGATTTTAGACAGTTCCTGTTGTCGTTGCTCCTGCTGAATTTTATAAATACGGGATCGCAGGATGGTCAGGGCCGTGGCCTTATTCTGAAGCTGGGAGCGCTCGTTCTGGCATTGCACGACGACGCCGGTCGGAAAATGCGTGATTCGAATCGCCGATGAGACCTTATTGACGTTCTGACCGCCAGCGCTGCTTGCGCGGTAGGTGTCGATACGAATATCTTTTTCGTCAATCTCCACGTCCGGATCGTCGGCAATTTCCGGAGAGATAAAAACCGAAGCAAAGGAGGTGTGTCGCCGCTTGTTGGCATCAAACGGAGAGATGCGCACCAGCCGGTGTACACCCGATTCGCTTTTCATATAACCGTAGGCATATTGACCCGTAACGCGGAAGGTGACACTTTTGATGCCGGCCTCTTCGCCGGCCTGGCGATCCAGAGTCTCGACGGCATAGCCTCTACGTTCTGCCCATCTTACATACATGCGGGTGAGCATCTCAGCCCAATCTGCGGATTCCGTACCCCCCGCCCCGGGATGAATGGTCACGATGGCATGACATTCATCTTTATCAGCGTTTAAGTGAAGTTGTAGATAAAGTTGACGCAGCGAGGTTTCAATCCACCCGACATTTTGTAAGATGTCATGATCCCAGCCGCTTTCCTCTGCGGACATTTGGATCATGAGGGCGGTCTCGTCATAACGCGTCTCAATCTGCCGCCATTGCTCAATGCGCTTCGTCAGTCTGGCTTCTTCCACAAGTAGCGTCTGCGCAGAGGTGGGGTCATCCCATAGTTTTGGGTCGTGCATGCGGTCCGTCAGGGTGTTGCGCTTCTGGATTAACGCCGCCAGGTCAAAGACGCCTCCCCAGCGCCTGAACCTGCGCTGTCAATGTAGAAAAACGCTCATGAATGTCTATCATCTCATTTCTCAATTAGAAAAATCTTTCAAGAAGCATTCTAATCAAATGTAGAGGCGGACACCACAGCCCTCTAAAGCAAGCGGCGGGGAACCCTGACCTGATAGGCTGCATAATCGGTGTTGCGCTGTAGGGCCGTCTCCTCATTGATGATATGTCGAGAGATGACACATGACCAAAGGGCTGTGACCCAGAGGTCGAGCCGGCTTCGGAACACCCACATCAATCCGAGCAGTAACAGCAGAATGCCGAGATATTCCGGATGACGGATGCGGGCATAGGGGCCCGTTGTGGCAAGTGACATGCCCTGTGCCTGCGCCCGATTACGGGCTTGGATCGCAGCAAACCGAAGCCCCCCTCCCATGATGAATAAAGCAACGCCGATCGAGCGGATTGCCCAGAACGATTCGGGATAAGTCCACCGGCCTTCTGCCTCTCGTCTGGCAAGCAACACGAGCAAAAACGTCCAACCCAGGCCAAAACTAAAAATTTTGAGAAGGCGCGCAATAGGGAAGCCGTGGGGGGCGATCCCCTCTGATCTTGCGATCGGAGCGGAAATGCGTGCCGTCCACAGCGATCCCACCATCCAAAAACATAAGAGGGCGACGCGTGCAGGCGAGGCAAAAAAATGCGTCAGCATGCCCCCGCCGGATGTCCAGCCTATCAAGAGGGCCGTCATGTTCGAGGCAATCCAGACCATCGAGAAGCACAACCTGCGACCTTTGCCGGCAGGGAAATGCGCACGCTCTGACAATAGGCGACTCACCAAGGGACGGGGGTGAATTTTAATTGAGGTTTTTGCGGATACGTTGGACATCCCGTGCAGCCTTGCGGGCGGCGTTCATGGCCGCGATGCGATTCCTGCGTTCTCCCGCCTGTATCGCATGATGGGTGTTCTGAACGACATCCTTCAGCAACGCCTGCACCTTGACCGGACGTTCTAAACGCGGAAGATCTTCGATCTTCTTGATCCACGTCTGGGCGTGCCGATGCACCTGCTCGGCGTGTCGCACCAGCTCATGGAGATGGCCATGCCGGCCATGTTCGATCATCTGTTCGGAAGCGTACGCGAGCGCATCCATACGGGTATGCGCCAAGGGTGCTTCGGCCCACCCCACAGGGGTCCCAAACACCATAGCCGCAAGGATCGCATACAGAAGTTTTGGCGCGTGTCTTGACGAACCCATCATCGAAAACTCTACCATAAGCCCTCTACAAGGGACAGAGGCATATGTCGAAAACGATCAGAGGGCTTATTCTGTCTTCCGGAGCGGTGATCTTCGGGGCGTGGGGATTTCGGCTGATGACCCTCCTGCGTCATTGGAAGAGCGATGTTTCTCGATGGCCGCATCTTCTGACGCTTGTGGTGTGGATGGGTATCGGGGCCTTCTTGCTCCATGTGGGGCGGCGCGGAGATCAGGCCAGTCGCCGCGACTACACCGGTGTGGTCTGCTCCGCAACGGCCATGCTGGCCTTCTGGGGATATCGCTGGATGACACTGATCATGGCGCCTGAGGGTATGGATACACGCGAGCGCGCCCATTTGCACTTGTCGTCTCTGTTTTTAGTGCTGGGTATTTTGTTATTTGTCGTGGGATGGCATAAGCGGCGTACCGCCCACTGACCGCGCACTATCCGGAAAGCAGTGCGGCGAGAGATTCCCCAAAGCGTTGCTGCAAGTCACGGTAGAGCGCAGCACTTTGCGGATGGCTGAGCGAAGGGTCTTGTCGGATCCAGTTGAAGGCCTCCTCGCGTGCAAGCTCTACCCAATCGGCATCCCGCACGAGATCGGCCACATGCAATCGCGGAACGCCCGATTGTCGTGTGCCAAAGAACTCTCCCGGCCCTCGCATGCGCAGGTCTTCTTCGGCAATTTTAAAACCGTCACTGAGACGGGTCATGGCAGAGAGCCGTTGTCGTGCCTCTTTGGGAAGATGTTCATAAATCAGTAGGCACAACGAGGGATGAATACTGCGCCCGATGCGCCCGCGCAGCTGATGCAGCTGGGCCAGACCAAAACGCTCTGCATGCTCAATGGCCATGATCGTGGCGTTGGGTACATCGATGCCCACTTCAACCACCGTGGTGGCAACGAGTACATCAATCTTGCCATCGTGGAACTCACGCATGACCGCCTCTTTTTCCAAACGCTTCATGGCGCCATGCAATAACCCCACGCGTCGGTTTGTAAAAAAACCTCTCGACAGTTCCGCAGCCAATGTCTTGGCCGCCTGAAGATCGGACTTCTCGGACTCCTCGATGAGCGGACAGACCATATAGGCCTGATGTCCCTTGTCAATTTCCTGCGCGATCCGCGTGTAAACCTCGTGACGCCGTTTGGACGAAAATATCTGTGTGCGAACCGTTCCGCGTCCCGGTGGCATTTCGTCAATGGTCGAGACATCGAGTTCCCCGTAAAGGGTGAGGGCAAGCGTCCTCGGAATCGGCGTTGCGGTCATCATCAAGAGGTCCGGGGTTTTTCCTTTTTGCACCAGTTTTGCCCTCTGGAGCACACCGAATTTATGCTGCTCGTCCACAATCACCAACCCCAGTGCTTTGAACTGGACTGCCTGCTCAATCAATGCATGTGTGCCAATGACCAAGTCTACTTCTCCGGACGCAATCCTGTGGAGGGCTTCCCGCTTTTCCTTCTCTCCGGTCTGGCGGGTGAGGATCACCAGGGATCGCCCAATGGCTGCAATATACATCGCCACTGCGAGGCCGTGTTGTTCGACCAAAATTTCCGTCGGTGCCATCAGGGCGACCTGCCATCCGTTTTCCATCGCAAGCGTTGCGGCCATGAGTGCGACATAGGTTTTCCCGCAGCCTACATCCCCCTCAATGAGCCGATTCATCGGCGTCTCACATTTCATGTCTTTCTCAATGTCGGCCATCACGCGTCTTTGCGCCTGCGTGAGTGCAAAAGGGGCGCGTTGTATGACGGTATCTCGCAGCGTCCCGGTTACATCAAAGGCAATCCCAGAGATTTTCGTCACCGATTGATGCTTTCTCATGGCCAAGCCCACCTGCATCAGGAACAACTCCTGAAAGGCCAGCCTGCCATGCGCCGGACTTTTGCCCCTGTTCCACAGAGATACATCCGATCCGGCTGCGGGGAAGTGCAATTGCACCATCGCCTCCGCAAGCGGCAGTAATTTGTATTTCTCAAGGAGTGCTTTGGGCAGCATTTCAACAAACAGAGCGGCATATTGGATGAGGGCATGAAAGATGCATGTCCGGAGCATTCGATGCGTGAGCCCTTGCGTCTCGTGATAAATCGGCACAATCCGCCCCATATGCATCTGGTCTTCTGCGGCGTCAATCTTCTCGAACTCTGGGTTGATCATTTCGTCCATATGCTGATAGGCGTTATGCGTCACTTTGCCGGTGAGCATCAGATCATCCCCTAGCTTCAACACATTCGTGAGATAAGGTTGATTAAACCAGACGGCATGGAGCGTGCCGGTGGGATCAGAAAGTGTTGCGTGCGTCATTTGCATCCGCTTCACCGAAGATGCAGACAGAGACAATGCCATTAACCTCCCTGCGATCGTTTGCGTCTCCCCAACGCGCAGATGATTGAGGGTCGGGAGAAGGGTTCGGTCTTCGTAGCGGAAGGGCGCGAAATACAGCAGGTCATGCAGCGTGTGAAGGTCAAGCTTTGCAAAGAGGGCGGCGCGTTTGGGGCCCACACCTTTGATATATTGGATCGACAGATTCCATGTGGGTGCGTCCATAGGGTTTTGGAAGGTTATAGGGTTGCCTTTTCAACCGCAGAGAGGGCCTCTTCAAACAAGGCCAGTCCTCGGTCGGCATCACGAGGGCGCAAGATCAGAGGCGGTGCAAAGCGGATCACGCTTTCTCCACAACCCAGCACCAGGAGTCCCAACTCGAAACACCGCCCGATCACCTGATCGCGTTGTGCAACCGCAGGCTGTTTTGACTGCCGATCGGACACCAGCTCAACCCCGATCATGAGGCCGAGGCCACGCACATCCCCCATCAGCGGATGATTCGGCTGCATGGCGCGCAGTCGGGTCAGCATGCGTTCGCCGACGCGCTTTGCGTTTTCAATGAGTCCAGTTTCGAGTAGCTGCAAGGTCGCGAGGGCCGCCTCGCAGGCAATGGGATTGCCGCCGAAGGTGTTCCCATGGGCGCCCGGCCCCCAGGTCATCAGGCGCGCATCGGCAATCATCGCACCGAGCGGCAATCCAGAAGCGATACCTTTTGCCACCGTCAGAATATCCGGAACCACCTCGAAATGTTCACAGGCAAACATCTTACCCGTGCGCCCCATGCCGGTCTGGATTTCATCAACGACGAGCAGAATGCCGTACCGACGCGCGAGGGCGGAGAGATCGCGTAGAAAAGTGTGTGGCGGGAGAATATAACCGCCTTCGCCTTGTATCGGTTCGACAAAGATCGCCGCAATCTCTTCGGGCGAGACGAGGCGGTGGAAGACTTCGTCTTGAATCTGCCGCAGGGTCTCCTGACCGATGTCTTTGGGCGCAACACCGATCGGGGGACGATAGGGGTTCGGATAAGGCACATGGATCACTTGCGGAAGGAACGGGGCAAATCCCGCACGATGCACCGATTTGCTGGCCGAGAGCGACAACGCCCCCATACTGCGACCATGGAACGCGCCAAGAAACGCAAGATAATAGGGACGACGCGTGAAGTGACGCGCAAGCTTCATGGCAGCTTCTGTAGCCTCCGTTCCGGAGTTGGTCAAGAAAACCTTCCGCGCCAGGCGACCTGGAGAAAGCTGGGCGAGCCGCTCTGAGAGACGCACTTCGGAGGGATAATAAAAATCCGTGCCCGACATATGAATGAGTCTCCTGGCCTGGGAGACAATCGCAGAGACCACCGTAGGATGGCAGTGCCCCGTGGCGGTTACGGCAATACCCGAAGTGAAATCCAAGAAGCGATGTCCGTCCACATCGATGACGGTGACCCCGCGCGCGGAATCCACCACAAGCGGATAGGCCCGCGTGTAGGAAGGAGAGAGGACCTCCTGGTCTCGCTGAACCCACGCTTTTGCTTTTGGACCAGGAATGGACTTTCGTCGCCCTGGCACAGGTCGTTGTGTCATCGGCTTACCCCCAAGTGATATCGTGCCCCGATTTGCTTTCTTTTTTGAATTGCGCCAAAGAGCGTGGCGATGATTTTTACAGCCGCAAAGCTGGTGATATCGTTGATGTCGAGCGGTGGGGCCACTTCGACAAGGTCTGCGCCGACCAATGATATAGAACAAAGCGCGTGTATCAGTGTCAAAAGATCGCGTGTGGTGATGCCACCCGCATCCGGAATACCCGTGCCTGGGGCACAGGACGGGTCCAGCGCATCAATATCAATGGAGAGATAGACCTGTTTGAGCAAACGCATTTTGCGCACAATATCGCGCGCAACGGATTCCATGCCCTGTTGCGCAATCTGCCGGGCGGTGAACATCGTCATCTTGTGCGCTTGAATGAACTCCAGCCCCCCTTTTTCAAAACAGCGTGTGGCCACCAATACCGTATTTTTTGGAGAAAAGCGTGTGAGCTCCAACGTGCGCCGAAGCGGGCAAGCATGCGAGTAGGGAGAACCGTCGAAGGTATCAGAAAGGTCGGTATGGGCATCAATGAAAATCAATCCGATATCGCTTGATGCAAGCTGATCGAACGCGCGATGCACTGGAATCGCGATCGAGTGGTCTCCGCCTAGGGTCAGCACAAAGGCCGATGCGGCGCGCCGTGCAATTTTTTGGGTGATCTCCGGGAAAGTCTCTGAAGGGCCAGCGGGCAAATTGCCATCATCGCGCACGATCAGGTCGGAGAGGACCTCGGTGGTTTCAAGCAATGGGGGAATCTGGGTGGAGACGGTTCGAATGCGGTCGGGGCCTTCCGCCGCACCCTGGCGGTAACAGACCGCTCCGTCATAGGGCATACCGACAACGACGATATCCGGACGCAAGACATGGGGACGATTGAGGCCAAACCAGAGGGCTGATTTGTCTGCGCGGAGACCGCGACTGGCTGGTCCCTTCGTGTTTTTTTGATGAGGCAATGGTCTCGATCCCGGCATCTTTCAGAAAATACTCGCTGGGTATGCGCGCGTCAAGGCCGCCCTAGGACAGCGGCAAAGTCGGCTATGCATGGATCGGTGTTGTGGGGTGCCCGAAACCGCGATGTTTCATGATAAATAAAATGCCGCTTTTGACATGCTCAAAATAGGCACGGCTCCAGAGGTTTTGACTCGCCCGGCGATGCTCATGGTAGGCCACAGCCTCCGGGTGATAAATCACTTTCCAGCCTTGCTTCGCAAGACGCAGGCAGAGATCGACATCTTCAAAATACAGAAAGAATCTGGGGTCGAATATCGTTTCCGGAACGGCTGAAGATCGGATCAGCATGCAGGCACCGAGCGCCCATTCGACTTCTCTGATCTCGGCATGGTCCCACTGACTCATGAAGTGTCTTCGCAGGCGGGGATGATTTGGGCATAGCGCGCCAAGTGGCGTTCTGCGCAACAACAATGTGGGAAAATCGTAAAAGCATCTGACGTTCCACTGGAGGCGTCCCTGCATGTCGAGCAGTTTCGGAACAACAATCGCTGCCTCCGGGTGACCTTTCAGGTACGTATCCAGCACGCAGAGCGCGTCTGGTGTGAGCGCAACATCTGGATTTAAGATCATCAAGAAAGATGTCTGCAAATGTTGGCGGGCCTGGTTGACCGCTCGGCCAAATCCCATGTTGCGCGTGGATTGCAAAAAACGAACAGACAATCCTGGGGGGATCTCCGGTGGCGGGAGGCGCGGGCAATTTTGTATGACCACGATATCGAGCGGCGGTTTTTCTACGCTGGCTAAACAATCCAGGGCCTTCTTGAGGCTCGGATCGGAACGATAATCGACAAGGATGACCCCAAGGGTTTCTGTATTATTCGTATTGGACATCGACAAGAACCAAGCCGTGGGGAGGGGCGGTTGGACCGGCGTTGCGGCGATCTTGTGAACAGAGCACCTCTCGCATTTCATGAACGGCTCTGCGGCCGCGCCCCACTTCAACGAGAAACCCAACGAGATTTCTGGCCATATACTTGAGAAACCGATCCGCTAAAAACGTGATCCGCAGCCGGTGTTCGGATTCTGTGGTGAAATGAATCCCGCTCACATGGACATGATAAGAATCTCCTTCATGATCGGAGGCCGCAAACGCTTTAAAATTATGGCATCCTATAACACTCTGTGCGGCTGCTTGCATTGCGTTCGTTTCAAGCGGATAGGGCAAATGCCAGGCCCAGGCGCGCCGCAGCGGATGGCGCACCGTATGACAATCGATCGAATAGTCATATCGCTTGCGTTTTGCAGAGTGTCGGGCATGGAAGGTATCTTCTGCGAGTTCCGCGCTCTGAATCGCAATATCGCCAGGCAGAAACGCATTGATTCCCCTGACCCACGGACGCGCGAGAAACGGACGATCCCAACGAAAATGCGCAACCTGACCTTGTGCATGAACGCCGGCATCTGTGCGGCCGGCCCCATGCACCGGTATACAATCTCCGGTCAGACGAAACAGGGCTTGCTCAATGCTGCCCTGCACTGTAAGCAGATCGGGCTGCTTCTGCCAGCCATGATAGTGTGTCCCCTCATACGCCACGGTTAATTTGATGATGCCCATTAGGGATTTTTCTCAAGCGATTGGATATAGGCACGTACCCCTTCAAAAATGGCTTCGGCCATGGCCTGCCGATAGTCTCCCGTCTTCAAGAGGCGTGCCTCTTCTGGATGGCTGACAAAGGCGATCTCAATCAAAATCGCGGGCATGTCGGTTTTTGCCAGCACGTAAAAGGGGGCACGCTTGACGCCCAGAGAGGCGGTTGCATAGCGTGTGGCGATCTGTTTGGCCAACGCCTCTTGGGTATAATGGGCCAGTTCCAGAGAGGCGTTCTGTATCCAATCCCGTGCCATATCCGTAAGAATCTTTTCTTGAAAGTTAAGTGTGGCCTGCTCAGATGTTGCATTCTCGCGCGCTGCCGTGGCAATGGCCGAAGAATCTGCCGCGCGACCAAACAAATAAGTCTCGCTGCCTCTGACCGCGGGGCTCTCATGGGCGTTGACATGAATCGATAGGAATAAATCGGCAGAATGGCTGCTGGCAAAAGTCACGCGTTCGGGCAGAGGAATGAACGTATCGGTCTTACGCGTCATGAATACCTGTGTCGGGGTCTGTTTTTGGATCAAGGATTGGAGGCGCAGTGCAATATCCAAGGCCACCTCTTTTTCCTCTATTTTATGCCCGATGGCACCGGGGTCATGTCCCCCATGCCCAGGATCAATCACCAGGGTCTGGATCAAGGTGGCGGGTGTAGGGACTGCATGTGGAGTGTCCGTGAGCATATCGACAACAAAGCGATCGGGATTCTCTAAAACAAGGGTGCGATAACGGGGCGGCCCCTCCCCCTGTGGCGTCAGAATCACTTCGACTGCAAGATTTTCGTTGGATTGGATATCGACCGTTTTGATCAGGTTTTTTCTGGAAAACGGAGGGAGGGTCGCACGCTGAAAGGTCGGGGCGAGACGGGTCTGAGAAAAAAGAATCCGCAGAGACGTCCCCGCCTTGGAGATTTTCGCAGGTGCAGGCCGATCCATCTCGAAAACCACGCGTAAATAACCCGGATGTTCTCCGTAACGCATGGTTTGAAGGAGAGCCGGCTCTTCTGCAAGGGCCGTTTGGACAATCAAAGATAAGAACAGAACCGTCAGTAATGGCATCTGCGCCGAGAGATCATCTCTTTGCAGCGCATGATGCACCGAGAGGGCTTTGAGAATCAAACGCGGCGGTGCGTGCAGCGCCGTGCGGATGCTACTTCAAATCTTCAACATAGACGGCTGTGCCTGCCGCACAAAGCAGAAAGATCGGAAGAGGACGATC
>Ga0247727_10014276_pt1 | contig 13234 bp, 18 predicted proteins | sample WisWelCaveWW1625_FD_202498 | JGI IMG/M metagenome (GOLD analysis project Ga0247727, IMG submission 202498) | Biofilm microbial communities from Wishing Well Cave, Virginia, United States - WW16-25 | ecosystem: Environmental > Aquatic > Deep subsurface > Groundwater > Cave microbial mat | place... | reverse complement strand
GGTCGGCCAGTTATCGATCATAACATAGTAGGACGTTGCGGCCGTTACCGGCGCTACCAGACACTGATCGAGACCATTGGAAGTTAAAGTTGTTCCGGCAACGCATACCCCGGCATTGGGACAACCTTGCCACAGTGAGATGGATGACCAGGGATAGATCGGATTTGAGTTGGAAATCTGCATCTGCAAATTTCCGGTAGTGGGCGCAGTGAAATAATAAAGCCAGTCAGGTCCGGTTGTATACGTTGAAATTCCGCATGGAATCCCAACGTTGTTGTAGTTATTGGTACCTGCACATGTGCTTCCTGTTCCGGCAAACGGGATGGTGATCGGTGCAGCCAACGCTGCGGCGCAATCATCTCCGCCCTGAGCCTGCACAGAGCTTAATGAGCCTATAGCGAGAGAAAAACCAAGAACGAGATATTTTTTCATTTTATATTACTGTTGTTCTGTTTGAATGAGATCATCTTCTTTCATTTCAAATCCTGCTGCGATGATAACAGCGCGCAGGGCAAGCAGATCAACAAAGGGGGCAACAACAACTTTGATCCTACCGGTCTCGTGGTTCGCAACCGAACTGAAAATTCCTTTTTTGGTAAGCATCAAGTCGTCCAGTTTTTTTGAATCGGAAGAACATTTCATTCCGTCTATGGTAATTTCATATCCAATTTTTCTTGATTGTTCCTGGGAAAAAAGAGGCTCAGCGAGAAAGCAAAGCAGAACGGAACAAAGTAAGCTAAGAGCGGTTTTTTTCATCGGTATGCTACTTATCACTAAAACAAAGCTAATAAACAGACTATTTGTCTGAAAGTAAAGTTGCATGGATAAGTGGGAAGTTCAAAAAATGACTATAACATGCTGATATTAAGATATTTAGTTGCTCGCCTCCTGTACGTATCAGGAGCTTTTATACATGCTTGAGTCCAGTAATTGGCGAAAAGCGACTGGAAACCAATGGGTAAATTCTGCCGATGAACGAGTCAATTCTGCCGATAAATTTTCAGCTCTTACATACCTCCAGGCCGAGACTTCTGAGGGAATAAGCAATGGATTTTGATCACTTCTTCCAATAAAAATGTGATCGATCTCATTTTCACAGAGCTCATTCTGCAATGAAATCTTGTATTGAAATACGGCAACAAATTCAAGTTTTGAGCTTAATCCCGATTCTTCTTTTAAACGACGCGTTGCCGCTTCCTTTATTTTTTCTCCCGGACGCGGATGCCCGCAACAGGTGTTAGACCACAATCCGCCGGAATGATATTTATCGATCGCACGTTTCTGCAGGAGAATTTCGCCTTTGCTATTAAGAATAAAAACGGAGAATGCGCGGTGCAAATTTCCGTCGCGATGGGCGGCAAGTTTTTCCTTCACACCGATCTCCTCATCCTTTTCGTTCACCAGGATCACAAATTCTTCCATGGTTCAAAGACATTTGAAATGATCGAACGGCTCATGACAGTCACTGCATTGAAAAAGCGCCTTACAGGCTGTTGACCCGAATTGCGAGATCATTTTTGTTTTCTCAGAGCCGCAGCGCGGACAGGCAATGATCTTATCTTTTCCGATCAGAGTGCGTTTATCCACTGAGCTATGTTCAGGAGGAGCAATGCCATACACCCTGAGTTTTTCTTTTGCTGCATCGCTTAACCAATCCGTGGTCCAGGGCGGGTCATATACCATATTCACCTTGTACTGCGCGATACCGGCCTGCTTCAGGAGTGAAGCAATATCATCCGCGATCTGTTTCATAGCAGGACAACCGGAATAGGTTGGTGTAATGATGACCTCGACACCTTCCTTTGTGAATTTGACATCGCGTAATACGCCAAGGTCGGAAATAGTGATCACGGGAATTTCAGGATCAGGAATGGCTGATAAAGCGGCGATGAGTTTATCTCTTTCCGCTTTTTCCATCACCACTTTGCATCGGGATAAGCGCGTGGGAGAAACTGCATTTCAGCAAGCATAAATCCAAGATGTTCTGTATGCTTCCCTTCCCTGCTTCCGCGTTGCATGAAAGCGTTGGAAGGGACTTCGAGTCCGCATTCCGTGATCGCTTCCAGAACAACTTTCTCCCATTCCGATTTAATTGTGTGAAGTTCCGTTGCTATATTTTTCTGTATCAACTCAGCATCTACGTCATTCTGTTCGAATAATTCACCCGTGTAACGCCAAAGTTCATTCAGCGAGGTCTGCGCCTTTGCCCGACTTTCATCCGTGCCGTTTCCAAAACGTTTCAGCCACGAGGAAGTATGTCTCACATGATAAGTAAGTTCTTTTACGGATTTCTTTGCTATGCCGGCCAGCACAGGATCGGCTGAAGTTGAAAGTTTGCGGTAAAGGATCTCCTCATATGCACTAAGCAGAAATTGTTTTGTCAGTGTATTAGCATAGTCACCATTCGGTAATTCAACGAGCAGGATATTATAGAAGTCACGTTCGTCGCGATGAAATGCCAGATCATCCTCCGTCCTCCCCTTCCCTTCCACGGTTCCGGCATAATTCAAAAGAGCGTTAGCCCGTCCGAGGTTATCAAGTGCAATATTTGTAAGGGCCAGATCTTCCTCGAGGAAAGGGCCATGTCCTGTCCATTCAGACAAACGCTGTGTGTTGATCAGGGCGGTATCTCCCAATCGCAACAAATATTTAAAAAGAGTTCCCTGTTTCATTGAACGAAGAGAATTTGCATTTTAAATGTGCTTGATCCCGTCAGGCACCTCATAAAATGTGGGATGGCGGTATACCTTATCATTGCTTGGATCGAAAAAGGCGCCGATATCCTCAGGGGTGCTGGCAACGATCTCAGACGCAAGGACAACCCATAAGGCATTTCCTTCACCTCTTCTGGCATACAGATCGCGGGCATTCTGCAGCGCCATTTCCTTATCAAAAGCATGCAGGCTTCCGCAATGCACGAATGGTTGGCCTGTTTTCTTCTGAACAAATACTTCCCAAAGTGATCCTTGTGTGTCCATAGGTGGAATAGAATTAGACTAAGCGGCTTTCGATTTATTTTTCAGAGCTGCTGCCATGGCGGCTTCTCTGACCCACGCCCCTTTAAGATGCGCATTCAGGCGCGCAGCAAGTCGTTCCTTGTTGCAAGGTCCGTTGCCATGGATAACATTATTGAATTCATTCCAGTCAGGAGTACCAAAATCATAACTTTCCTTTTTCTCATCCCACTTCAGTTTCGGATCAGGAACTGTCAGATTGAGATACTCTGCCTGGGGCACGGTCTGATTGACAAATCGCTGACGAAGCTGATCATTGCTTTCTCGTTTTATCTTCCATTTGATCGCGTTGGCGGAATTAGGAGATTTGTCGTCAGGAGGACCAAACATCATTAATGAAGGCCACCACCAGCGGTTCAGCGCGTCCTGGGCCATTTCTTTCTGTTCTTTTGTTCCCGCTGCCATCTTGCACATGATCTCATATCCCTGGCGCTGGTGAAAACTTTCCTCTTTACAGATCCTTACCATTGCACGAGCGTAAGGTCCATAAGAAGTGCGCTGCAACATTACCTGGTTCATGATGGCTGCTCCGTCCACAAGCCAGCCGATCGCGCCTATGTCAGCCCAGGTCAAAGTAGGGTAATTGAATATGGAAGAATATTTCGCCTTACCTGTGTGAAGCTGATCCAACAGTTCGTCGCGACTGATTCCCATAGTTTCCGCTGCAGTATATAGGTACAGTCCGTGTCCACCCTCGTCCTGTACTTTGGCCATAAGCACCATTTTGGCTCTTAGACTCGGTGCTCTTGTGATCCAGTTTCCCTCCGGCAGCATTCCAACAATTTCTGAATGCGCATGCTGTGATATCTGGCGGATAAGATGCTTCCTGTAGTTGTCGGGCATCCAATCCTTCGGCTCGATGTACTCATTTTTGCTGAGTTTGGATTCAAATCCTGACTCGAGCTCTTTTGCGTCTTTTTCCATGGTTTCCGGTTAGCAAATATAACCATTGTTCCTGAGCATAAGATGCCATAACAGGATGAATTTGAGAACCTGCCGGGAAAAGCCAAATGATTTTTATCATACTTTTGTCCTCCTTTACCGCCATGGCACGTTTCCATAAGTTAAAAGTGAAAGATATCCGCAGGGAGACGGTCGATTGCGTATCCGTTTCTTTTGAGGTTCCGGCGAACCTTAAGGAGGAATACCGCTTCCTTCCGGGACAGTATCTTACGATAAAGATACCTGTAACGGGTGAAGATATCAGGCGCTCATACAGCATCTGTTCCGGTCCTTTTGAGGAGGAAGAACTGCGTGTTGCCATAAAAAAGGTAAAAGGAGGAAAAGGTTCAGGATTTTTAAATGAATCGCTGAAGAACGGGCAGGAGATCGAGGTGATGATACCCATGGGAAATTTTCATAGTCCGCTTTCCGCATCCAACAGAAAAAAATACTTCCTTTTCGCAGGAGGAAGCGGTATTACGCCCATGCTATCGATCATAAAGGCCGTACTAAGAATTGAGCAAGGATCTGAACTCACCTTATTCTATGGTAATCTTGATCCTGCGGCCACGATCTTTAAAAGGGAACTGGATTCCATTGCCGCAAGCTCTGTAAACCGTTTGCATCTTCATTATATCTATGAGAATGCTCCCGTTGATCACCATCCTCTTTGCAAAGGAAGAATGGATGTTGATCGTGTCCGGGCCATATTCGACGCTTTCTCAGGCAATGGTTTGAATCATGAGTTTTTCATCTGCGGACCCGGTCCGATGATGGACAATGTTATGAAAATTCTGCAGGAAAAAAAGACGCCCGCTACGCAGACCCATATTGAATACTTCACCGCGGCCGTTCAGGCGGATACCGTTAAGACCAATGCGGGTCCTTCGCTCAGCAGCCGGGTGACGGTTTCGCTCTATGGTATCGAAACCACGTTTGAGCTTTCATCGCATGGAAAATCCGTTCTTGACGCCGCACTCGATGCCGGCGTGGATGTGCCGTTTGCATGCAAAGGAGCGGTATGCTGTACCTGCCGCGGCAGGCTGCTTGAGGGAAAAGTAAAAATGGATCAGAATTTTGCCTTGACGGAGAGTGAAGTGGAAGCAGGATATATCCTTACCTGCCAGAGCCATCCGCAAACGGCGGTGTTGCGGATTGATTATGATGCCTGAATGCTTATTTTATTTGTCTTTAACCAACTTGGCGGCGGAAACAAATTTGGTATATAACACCCCGCTATATTGATTTAGTGCTGAGTCCTGGAATAAAAATAAATAACTATCGCTGTCAACCGACGTGGAATAAACCGTGTCGGGATTGTTTACCTCCTTTAATTTAAGGCCTCCCCCGTCATTATTGATCATTGTTCCGCTTTTGTAAATGTGGCCTAAGGAACAGAGTTTGTCGGAAATATTCAGCTCCTTGTCGGCCTTTAAAAGGCTCGCCATAGTGCCATTCCCATTATGCGGTAGTATCCGATTATGAATATTTCCACTTAAAGTAATTGTTTTGTAGTGGGGATTCTTTTGAATTTGGCTTCTTACCCTATAATACTTAGAGCCATCCGGGTTTGAAAAACTTATGGCTCCGGCGAAGAAAAATAGTTTCACTCTTTTATTTTTGCTCAAAGTCGAAATCATTTCCACCCAGGCCAAATTTTCCCGGCCATCCATTGGTTCCCTTGTGAAAAACTCAGAAGAATAAATACTACTATCCGTATGCTCACTTAGAAATTTTGTCATCCCATCTTCGGGGATTTCAAATCCAACCTGGACACTATCACCGTTGTCAGTTAGAAGTTTTACCAACCCGATTACAAATTTTGCCGGTTCGTTTGTTCCGTGGCTTTCGCCAACCATTATTAGTCGGAAGTCGCCAAGCAGCTTATAAACAGAGCTATCCAGACTATCCAAACGATCCACTTTTACAGCATTACTCCTTAAGGATACGGCCAGATCCTGAGCATTTGCCGTTATACAAAACACAAGGCAAGTAATCAGTGTAATTAAAACGTGACCGCTAAAAAACATCAGGGTAATAAGTTTTTCCCGTTAAAATGATTTTTGAGTTATGTCCGCCCACGTTGCTGTATAGGGGTCATAACTGCACTTTGACGGTTTTGAATACTTATTCTTGTCGTCAGTGATATATGCCCTGCAATCAGTACAGATGTACCTGAATTCACAGTCCTTGCAAACCTCTATCTGGTCTTTGTTTATTTCCCATAGCTCTTTAAACTCCCTTTTAGCCAAAGCGCTTACAAGAGATGTGTCCTTAATGTTACCAAAAGACTTTTCCATGGATGGGCAGTTCTTGATGTTGCCATCAACATCTATGGATATTTTACGATTAAGGCAAGTGTTGAATTTTTGGGCTTCGGTAAATAATGGAGTGTTGATGGCAAAATACTGCTGTGAGATATGCCCGCAGCTTTCACAGGAGTCAATCGTCTGTTTGGAAAATGTCACCATACACCAGGCTTCTTCCAGCTTATACGATTTGTCGAAAGGTGAAGAATGAACAATAATACCATGTATCCGTTTGTGCGTAGAAATTAGCTTTTCTATACTGCTCTCATTGATTCTCTCAGTATATTGAAGAAGCAACTCAATCGATTTTAACCGGGAATAAAGTGTGTGAGATAAAAAGTCATCTAAGGTCCTGTCCGGCACCAGACAATAGGCTCTTATCTGCAATGCCTGACAACCAAGCTCATCCAATTGGGATAAAATGCTCTTCATATTATGTTTAGAACTCACCCCAATGTCAATGATCGCATTTGTGATCCTTAGGGGACTTTCCCATGCTAAATCCAAATCAGGAAAGCTTTCTGGAGTATCCGTAATAAACCCCCAATCTTCCTTTAAAAGCATGTCAAAAAAGGCATCAATGCCATTATCATAACGGTGCTTATATGCCTTCTTTACCTCTTCAACAGTCCTGTTCTTTTGTTCAGTAATCACAGAATACAATAAATTTGGGATGAACCGCAGCCTGTTTTTCTGCAGATCACAAACAGTGCTTCTCCTGGCTCCTCTCACAGGTATGCAATTCGCATATAATTTAAAGCAGCCGCTATTTTTTTGAATCATCTTCTGCAATCGGCAACTTGGAAACAGGCTTATGAAAGGGTATTGAAACGTAACAATTTGTGCTGTGAAATTTACTTTCTACCCATATTGGGGATTGACCGGCACTTGGCATAGGTTCCATGAGTCTGAAATACACAGGCAAGCTCTTTAGATTTTCTTCTCCAAGTGCTGAAATCAAGTCCGGAACGATATTTTCCTTTTCTTCCATTTTTACGAGGCGGCTTTAATCAACCATTCTGCTATTTTCCTCTCTAAATTGTAATTACAGGGATACGAAACCATCCCAAATTGTCCGGCAACATTAACCTCAAGGAAAGTATATGATCCGTCTTCAGTTCTGATAAAATCGAAAGACCCTGTATTCAAATCCATTGCCCTCATAAAAGCGACAACCTTCGTTTCGACCTCAATCGGGAGTTGATAAGGAACATAACGATTGGGATTATGAGCATTATATTTTCGAAAATCTATCGAGGTTTGTTTGTCTGCCTGGGAGAATATGGCCATGCTATAGCATTTCTCTTCCAAATAAAATGTTCGAACTTCATATTTTTTTTTAATGTATTTCTGCATAAGGCAAGGAAAAAAATGATCCGGCAATCCAATAATAAAATCTTCTGAAATTTTGGAAGTATAAGCTCCAAAATAACTCGGATTGAGTCCAAAAATGCCGGCATGGCTGATGGGTTTACAAATAATATCCCCTTCGTGCAAAGTGAAAAAATCGAATAGCTCTCTTTTGCTATTTGTTACAATCGTTTCAGGGATATTTAGACCGCAGTCCGAGGCAATCTCCAGCGATAGGATTTTGTTCACATCCCCCCCCCCTGTTTCCCAGAGTTCTCTCCCTCCCAAATGAATTGACAAGCCACTCCCTTAAGTCTCCGTAATCTGACCTTGTTTGGGTGCTAGCCTGATAACCTATTATTCCCTTTTCATTTACGGGATGTTCTGTATATGCCACTCCACCGCCCTTACGAAACCACAATGAGCTATCCCCGGCGATTATTTCATCTTTAATAATGGTTTTTTTTCTTGTACCAGTAAGTTTTAATGAAAAATTAACATGCATGGAATTAACCCTTTTACCAACGCCGTCAAAATAGTTTATCCATTCCATCACCACGGATGTAGTTGCGTCTGCCTCAACGCTAAGAATAATAATACTCATAAACCGTTGTTACTTTTTATTCAAAACAAATTCCACCCTCCTGTTTTCTTTCCGGCCTTCTTCCGTTCCATTAGTTGCGATGGGACTGGTATCTCCATAGCCAATGTTAGTGATCCGTTTTCTATTGATTCCTTTTGAAACCAGGTAATCTGCGACTGCTTTTGCACGTGCAGCAGACAGTTTTTTATTGGCTGAGCTGCTTCCCAGACTATCCGTATGCCCGTTTATCTCAATTTGGATATCTTTATGATCATTCATGTACTGAGCCAGTTTATCAAGCTCCTTGAAGGAGGCCGTCAAGAGAATACTTTTACCCGTATCAAAAAAAACATTGCCAAGCAAAACAGGCTTCCCTATGGGGGAGCACTCAAATTCATTTTTAATAGGTACAACGGATACGTCGTCTATAAAATAGTACGCTCCTATCACGAACTTCTCTGTACCCTCATAAGCATACCCTTTACTTGACCGATATATCGCCGGGGTTTCGTTGCGGCGTGTAAAATTTCCGATGGTAATTACTGACTCCCCGCCATGTGCTGTATATATGCCCGATATCTCGGTCCATGCTGTATCAGAAAGAAATTTTTCTTTGTTTACAATTTGGGGCACATATGACGGATCTGCATCACCATCAAGATGATCCAATATCGGTTTTTGTGAAAGAACCGCACCAAGATAAGAGCATACCATAAGTGTAATGGGGTGAAGCGCCACATAAAACTTCACACAATACATTTCACCTGGTTTCAAAGGAAAATTCAGCGGCGCGCTGATATATTCCCGATTATCCCCGAAAAAGGTCTGAATTCCCATACATCCACGACCAGACCTGGGGTTTGCATAAATCATCTTTGGAGCATTGCTACACTTATTAAAATAGGTTCGATTGCCGAAGACAGGAAAATACCATCCATGGGGATGCTCTTTCACCCCCTCAATTTCATTATTTGGAATTCCCTGTGGGCAATTTGTGTATTCTTCAAAACTACCGTTAGGGACCAGTTCTTGTCCATAAAAGCAACATTGTGTACTAAGCACACAGCATGTGAGCAACAAGGATCTCATGTACTAATTTACACATATTCTTTCTATAAAGAATACCCCGCCGGAGCTCCGGATAATGTTACGGGGAATCTCCAACTATATCAAGACTACCATACGGCAGACCGCTGAAATTTGAATGAACTCCTTGTCCCAGGTACTTTCCGCGTTTTTTTGTATACGTGCAACCATTTCCTGTTGAATAATAAAAGCTGCCATCATTGTCACCTATTGGTTGACCATCAGTTCTATAGTTTTCAAATTCGCTGTATAAATCATCCCCATCACCGGCGTTTAACCCATCAATTGTTTGCCGGTTCAGTGGAGCTTTTTTGCCTGGAAACCCCGTAAAATCCGCTTCAACATCGGTAAATCCCTGTGACCTGTCTTTATTGATCTGGTATAAGTTCCTTGTAAAAGAAACCTTGCTGTTAATATCCATGTCCTGATTTTTTAGCCCTCTTGCGCCAAGGCTTCAGAGGACGAGGTTAATAAAATACTTTATGCGGGATAAGTCCAATCCAACCCTTCTGCTATAACGTTAAATGTTTCCGATTTCTCCGTAGTCGCTCTTAATCTCCATGCAGACTTTAAGGCAAAACCGCTTCCGCCAAATGTAATCCGCTTTGAAAAGGCATGAGCGGAGGCTGATTTCGTGGTCGCTTCAACAGGAATTTCTGTTAAAAGTTTGGTATTGGTACCGTCGTAGAGGAACAAGCGGATCATGCCCGCCGTTGTATTCACAATTCCTTTTACCGTCACGGATGTTATCTCGGTACCACTCGATGCCGCGGTGAGAACCTCCCACATATCCGTATTAATCGTCCCAGATCCGGTTAAGGAAGTATTGGCCGTAGTAATATTCGCCATGCCCGTATTGGCCGTAAACTTTGTGCTTTCAGGTCTTACTGACGAAGCATAATACGCCCAATCTAATCCTTCGGCAATTATATTGAAAGACTCCGCGTTTTCAGTGGTTGCCTTAAGAACATTGGCTGCCTTCAGCGCAAAGTTGGTATCCAGGCGTACTTCGAAAGCCGGATCATTTGCGCCCTTTGTAACGGCAGGAATCTCTACCTCTGCAACCAGCCTGGTGTTGGTACCGTCATACATGAATAGCCTGACCATTCCCTGGGTAGTATTCCCCGTGGCTTTTATGGTTACGGATTTAACTAGCGTTCCCGGACTAGCCCCTGCTGTAAGTACGGTCACAGCCCCTGTACCGTCTAAAGCCGAATTTGCGGTTGAAATGGTGGCCATCGCGGTGTTAGCTGTGTATTGCGTTTCTGCTGCCATATTATACTTTTTTTTGCTTATTAACTCAGTCTCAGGCCGGGTAAACCCAGTCCAGACCTTCTGCGATAATATTGAATGTTTCTGCCTTTTCGGTTGAGGCCCTTAGCCGCCAGGTTGATTTCAAGGCAAGGCCATTTCCGTTAAAGGTGATTCTTCTTGAAAAGGAATGGGCAGTGGCGGATTTTGTCGTCGCCTCCACAGCGATCTCCGTGAGCAGTTTTGTATTTGTACCGTCGTAAATGAACAGGCGGATCATTCCGGCGGTGGTATTCACGGTTGCTTTCACGGTAACACTTACAATTTCCGTCCCGTTGGTGCCTGCAGGGGCGGTAAGCACATCGCTGATCGTACCGGTGCCGTCCAGTCCGCTGTTGGCGGTTGAGATCTGGGCCATTGCGGTATTGGCGGTGAACTTTGTGCTCTCCGGTCTTACAGAACTTGTATAATATGTCCAGTCAAGTCCCTCGGCAAGTACAATGAAGGATTCCGCCTTTTCGGTAGATGCCTTCAGAACATCCCCGGAATCCATATCAAAATTTATTTCCAGCCGTGCCTCAAATGCGGGGTCATTCGCACCTTTCGTAACAGCCTTGACCTCAACCTCCGATATGAGCCTGGTACTTGCACCATGTGTAATAAACAAGCGCACCACTCCCTCTGTAGTATTACCAATTGCCTTTATATTAACGCTCTTTATAAGTGTCCCGCTGGATGCTGCCGTCAACACTGTTCCCAGGGTTCCGGTTCCGTCAAGGTTGGTATTGGCGGTGGAGATCGTCACCATTGCTGTATTTGCGGTATATTGTACTTCCTGTGCCATTTTTATTTGTTATGCCGGGTAAGTGATGTCAAGCCCTTCCGCCGCGATCGTGTGATTCTCGGCCTTTTCTGTAGAGGCCTTCAAGTGCCACCCGGATTTTAATATCAACCCGTTCCCATTAAAAGTTATTTTCCGGGCAAAAGTATGTGCCGTAGCAGATTGGGTCGTTGCACTGACAGGTACTTCCATTAACAGTTTGGTACTACTTCCATCGTATAAAAACAATCTGATCATACCAGCGGTTGTACTCACAATAGCCTTAACCATGACGCTCTGTATCAACGTTCCATTTGAAGCTGCTGTAAGGACATCCCCCAATGTTCCTGTCCCATCAAGATTTGTATTGGCAGTGGCAATGGATACTACACCTGTATTCGCCGTGTATTTTGTTGTTTCTGATCTGACAGACGAGGCGTAATAGGCCCAGTTTAATCCTTCGGCGATCACGTTAAAGGATTCAGCCTTTTCCGTGGAAGCCCTGAGTTCTTCAAGCGCTTTCAAAGCAAAATTGGTTTCCATACGGACCTCAAAGGCAGGATCGTTGGCGCCTTTGGTGACCGCCGGGACTTCAATTTCTGCCACAAGCCGGGTATTGGTTCCGTCGTAAATGAACAGTCTCACCATTCCCTGGGTGGTATTTCCTGTGGCTTTTACCGTTACGGACTTTATCAATGTACCGGCGGTACCCGCTGCCGAGGCAGTAAGAACCGTTCCCAGCGTACCTGTACCATCCAAATTTGTATTAGCCGTTGAGATGGACACCATCCCCGTATTGGCTGTATATTGTGTTTCTGCTGCCATTGCTTACGCCGGGTAGGTAATATCAAGGCCTTCAGCGATCACATTGAATGTTTCGGCCCTTTCCGTTGACGCTTTTAACAAATAGGCGGCTTTTAGATAAAAATCCAGATCAATTACGATAGCTAAAGCCTCGCGCACGGATGACTTTGTGACTGCAGGTATTTCTACTTCTTTTATCAGTTTATTGAAAAAACCGCCTTCGCCATCAGGCACTCCAATAAACAACCTCACCATACCGGTTGTGGTGTTAACGGATCCTTTAATGATTACGCGCTTAATGTAGGTCCCATTCGAAGCAGCGGTCAAAACCGTGCCTATAGTACCCGTCCCGCTCAGGCTTGTGTTTGCCGTTGAGATCGTAGAAAGACCATAATTCGCTGTATACTTTGCCCGCTGATTTAAAATAAAACCTGTTTCAGCAATATTCACATTGGGAATTTGGGTTGCCTGTGTAACTGGTTCGCTTGTGCTGTACATGGATTCAGGGATGTCTTGAGATTATTCCCGTGGTACAATTAAGAACAATAATCCAATCGACGCAACAGCGATTTGACTAACGCTTCCGGATTCATAACGAACGCGCGCATTCTCTTAACCAGCGAACGGAACCGGCTTCCGTTCCCAATAGAGAATTTTAAATTGATACCCTTATTCTGTGAAGAGGGACAGGAAATCTGTTTTCCGGCGGCCGGCAACCGGAATTTTAGAGCCATCTGACATGATCAGCAAAATACTCCCCGGCTTTTCCATGGCTTTGATCTGCTTTATATTGACCAGGTGAGATTTATGCACGCGGATGAAGAAAGTTTTTCTAATGTTCAGGAGTTTTCGTGATACAACTCCCAGGTTCTTTGAACAAAGGTGCGTTTCTCCATCCGAAGTATGGATTGTGGTATACGCCCCCCTTGACTCGCAGCGGATTATATCTTCATAGGGGATAAAACGCACCTTCTTTCCATTGGAAACGAAGAAGACATTATCGCTGAGCTTTGTAGGACGCAAAATGGACTTATTATCAGTACCCGATGTTGTTCTTTAAAATACAATTTGATTT
>Ga0247727_10014275_pt1 | contig 13234 bp, 3 predicted proteins | sample WisWelCaveWW1625_FD_202498 | JGI IMG/M metagenome (GOLD analysis project Ga0247727, IMG submission 202498) | Biofilm microbial communities from Wishing Well Cave, Virginia, United States - WW16-25 | ecosystem: Environmental > Aquatic > Deep subsurface > Groundwater > Cave microbial mat | place... | reverse complement strand
CGTCACCAATGCCGAGCTGCTGGAGCCGCCGGTTTTGGTTTCTTCATGCGACACGCGAATGACCGTGAACACCGCCTGCAAGCGCTTCGCCGCGTTCATCGTGAGCGTTGCGGGATTCGCCGCGCCCAACAAATCACCGCGCCATTCAACGAACTGATAACCGGTATCCGGAATCGCCGTCAACGTCACCACCGTGCCGACTTCATAAGGGCCGTTCGCCGGCTCCAACAGGATTTTCCCATGGCGCATGGTTTCCACGGTCAAATGGTAAGTCGCTTTAAATGTCGCAGTGATATTCCGATGATTTGTAATCGTCAGACTCGCTGGATTCGCCGTGCCTGTCAAATCACCGCTCCATCCGGAGAAGATAAAACCCGGATTCGCAGTTGCGGTCAGCTTCAGCACGGCGCCGCCGTTATACACGCCGCCCGGCGGATCCAGCGTGACCGCGCCCGGACCAACGATGCTCACCGTGACATTGAACGGTCCGGCTCTCACAAAATTGGCGCTCACATTTTTAGGCGTGTTCATAATGAGCGTCTCAGGATTTTTGCCGCCCGTCAAATCGCCGCTCCAGTTCGCAAATAAATAACCGGGCTGCGACACCGCCAGCAAGCTCAGCACCGTTAAACTGTCATTCGTCATGCCGAGGGCATGAATCGTAATGTCGCCATTGTTTGAACGCGTGGTCAAGGCGTGCTTCGAGCCGTAGAGCCAATCCGTCCAACCCGCGTTTTTTCCCGCGCCCGCCGGAATCGGCGCGGGAAAACGCGCCGCCGGCTCTGCCGGCAAATTGGTTTTGTAAAAATAATTCACGATGTGCGGCAGCCATTTATCATCGCCCGCGGTCGGATAGTTGGCTTCTTTGTACAACCACGTCATCGCGCGCCACAGCGCCTGCTCCCGCCAGTTCCACACGTCATAACCGGCGCGATGCAAAATAATCGCCTGCATCAACGCGCCCTGCAAAGCGCCATAAACATAATTTTCTTTAGGCGGCGGCCACCGAAACGGCCCGGCCCGGCGCTGATCATCCGGCAACACGCCGTCAACCGAACGGCCTTGTATCGTCGCACCGAGCGGATTAATGCCGACGGGCGCGTTGGGATCGGCCTGCCACGAAAGATCTTCGGGATTGAAAGTAAAACCCGCGTACGTCGCGCGATCGCCGAGCCAACCTTTGAACACGCGCGCCGCGCGCTCCAACTCGGTCACGTCGCCGAGATAGCGCGCCATCGCCGCCCGCGTCGCGCCGCAATGCAAGCCCCAATTATTCGGCCGCGTCTCGTGCGCCGAGCGCAATGATTGGCCGTCGAAATTTTCCGCCAACAGTTTTCGCAGCCACTGGCGAAATGTTTCGTCTTGATTTGCCGGCAGCCCGACCAGATCCGCCGCCAAAACGTACGCCAGCAGCTCGCGCCCCAACGCTAACGTCTCGCCATTTTCCTCCGTGCCAATGGCGCCCAGACAAGACGCGATCACCGCCTCGCGATATTTTTCTTCGCCCGTGCGCGCATAAACCAATGCTTTCGCCAACACGCGCACATTCACCGAATCTTCCGGATCGGATAAATTCGGCAAGCCGATGGGCGCGTCCGCGCCGGCTTTAAGCTCATTCCAGCTTGATCCCGCCGTTGGCAGGCCGCTGATTTCCGCGGCGCTCGTCCAAATCCCAACGGGAAGACGCGGGGTGGGCTGCGGCGAAAAAACCGCGGTTATATTTTTATTGGCACTAATTGAAATCGTTTCGACATTCATCCACCCATTGAAATCGCCAGTGTAACCGCTGAACACGTAGCGAGCCGAAGGCGTGGCGGCAAGCGTCACCACCGTGCCGGCAAAATACACGCCGCCCGGAGGATCAAGCGTCACATTGCCGGCGCCAACAATATTCAGCATGAGGGTGTAGCGCCCGATGTCCTGAAATTTTGCCGTGACTTTTTTATCCGCGTCCATCGTCAGTGTCATGATCGGATTCGCGCCACTGAGATCGCCATCCCAGTTGCGAAATTCCGCACCCGGCAACGGTACGGCATTCAACGTCACCATTGCGCCCGCATCATAAACGCCGCCCGCCTCGCGGGGATTCAATTCCACGCGGCCGGAGCCGACCGCAGAAACCGTGAGCGTGTATTGCGCGGTGAAAGGCGCGAGGCTCGTGCCGACGCCCGCTGAGTTGGCGATGCTGATCGGACCGGACGTTACCCCGGCGGGAACTTTTGCCCGCAGTTGCGTGTCCGCATCCAACACGAACGTTGTCGGTCTGCCGTTGAAACTGACCTGGGTGGCGCCGTTAAAAAAATTGCCGGTGAGCGTAATCTCCGTTCCCGCCACGCCGCGCGCCGGCGCGAAGGAAAAAATCTGCGGCGGCAAAGTCACCGTAAAATTATTCTGGCTAACACCGGCGCCTTCCGCGCCGGCGACGCTGATCTTGCCCGTCGTCGCGCCCGCCGGAACGCTGGCGCGAATTTGCGTATTCGAATCCATCGTAAAACCCGGCGCATTCACGCCGTTGAAGGCCACACTCGTGATGCCGCTAAAATTATTGCCGAGAATTGTGACCGGTGTTCCCACCGGCCCGTTTAATGGCGCAAACGAAGCGATGATCGGCGGCAAGGTCACAAAAAAATCCGTCGCGCTCGCGCCCGTGCCAAAATCATTGATGAGGGTAATTTTGCCGTTCGTCGCATCAATGGGCACGATCGCGCGAATTTGCGTATCGGCATCAAAAGTAAAATTCGCCGGCGCGCCATTGAACAACACTTTGCTCGTGCCGGTGAAATTGACGCCCGTGATCGTCACCAGCGAGCTGATGGGCGCATTCGCCGGAACAAATGCCATGATCCTCGGGGTGCGATTGATCAGATCAAGATGATTGTGCAAATAATAACGGCTATCTTTATCCGCCGCTAAAATCAAAATGCCGGTCGCTTCGGTGACGCATTGTTTGGTCGAAGTGGGATTGGTGATATTGGCGTCGGAAGCGCTGCGTAAAATCGATGTGCCGCGGCCCGTGGAAAAAACGAGGTCGCTCAGGCTCGCGCTTTTCATATAAATACTGCCGCGATTGGTATCGGTGCTGCGCGCAAAAACATACAGCCGCTGTTTTTCATCATTCACCACCAGCGTCGGCCGCGTGTGATCTAAGTTTTCCGTGGCAAAAATATGCCGGCTCCAAATCCCGGCGGCTTTGCGCCTTAAAACAAAAATGCTGGCGGCTTGCGAACCGGAAAGATTGGTTACGGTCGCCGCATACAAATGGCCCGAACCGTCACACGAGGCTTTTAGCACCAAATGATCGTCGGCCACACGCCCGAGACCCGCGCCCGAAAGCGCCGCTTCGCGCGGTTGCCACACCTCATCCGGATCACCGTCGCGATGCACCGCAAAATAATTCGTCGAATCTTTTTGGCTCGACCACATCACGCCGATCTTATTTCCGCCAAAAGCGACGAGCGCCGAAATATCATCCGGATCGGCGTCGTTGCCCTGCACCGGCAAAATAAACGGCGTGCCCCACGTGAGATCGTTGCCTAGAGAACGATTGAGATAAACTTTGTTGTTCTCCATCCACGTGATCCACAATTTGCCGTTCGAGTCTTTGTCGAGCGTCAGTGTTTCGGATTTGGAATTGTTGATGGTGACCCCGCCTGGCGGGGCGTCGGGCGTGTATTGTTTGGTGGCGGCGTTGTAGCTGTAGCGATAAAGTTTCGCGAGCTGGCTCGCCGTGGCGGGGCCGGCATTCGAAGCGTAATAATGCGCAGCAATATAAAGCTGCTGTCCATCCCACAGCACATCCGCGCGCGAACCGGCGCGATTGTCGGCCGCGATATTCGTGCCCACCCAACTTTGGGTTGCCGGATCAAGACGGTAAATTTCGTATTGGTTGGTCAACGGATTCCACAACAGGCCCCACCACCAACCGTCGTTCCACCACAACTTGCTTTCCGGCTTGCCATACGTCGGCTCATTCGTGGCAGCCACGCCAAAATGAAAATCGCGATAACCGTTTATCACCGGCGTCGATTGCGCCTGCACGGATTGCCCGGCGCCGGCGCTAATCAAAAACAGCGCCAGACAAAAAAATGCCCGGCGCCAACGCGCGGTTGTTGCCACGATCCGGGGGTTGCGAACCGTGGTAGCTCCTCTTCTCACGCCACAGTTGTTCAGGCTCCCGGTAGTCATTTTCAAGACGATTGTTTCGCGATTCTCAGTTAAAACAAAATCATTCGTTTGGTTTGCATAAAGCTCGTATTGTCGTTCTCGCCCTGCACCACGATTTGATAAAAATACATGCCCGCGGCCACCGGGCGGCCGGCGTCATCGCGGCCGTTCCAATTCACCTGATAGGTGCCGCGCGGATATTTGCCGTCGACCAACCGGCGCACGAATTGACCAAGTTCGTTGTAAATATTCAACGCCACATTTCCCGCTTCCGGCAACGCAAAATTAATCAACGTGTGCGGATTGTCAAAATTTCGCTCGGTGGAAAATGGATTTGGATAATTTTGCGTCAAACCAAAAGTGCCCGGCGTCTCGCGACCGATGACGACGCCGTTGACATCCATGGTGACCAATGGGCGAATCTCCGCCGCGATCACCGCCCAGTCCGCGCTATTACTAAATGCGCCGTTGACGGCAACGGTGCCCGCGGTGGTGAGACGCCGATCGGTCACCGCCACCGACGCCGCCGGCCCGAAACTGCCCTGCACGATTTCAGCGCGCTCGGTGAATCCGGCGCCCGGCGTGTGCGTCAAATTTCGCATCGTCGCCGCCGTATAAACCATCGCGCCGTGCAGCGTCGTCGTCATGTCGAACGTATAAAAATTATTGTCGACGCCATTTTCACAAGCGCCGTTCGCGCCGTTCGGATTGCCCGCGAGCATCGCGCCGAGCGGGTTTGCCGTGTCCGCGCCGGCATAACGCGACGCGGCAATAACCGCATTGACCGGCGCCGACGAAAAGGAAGCGCTCACGATACCGCTGCTGCGCGGCGTGCCTTTGGCCAGCCACAACTCGACGCCGGTTTGATCGCGGCCGGAGCATTGCGCTTTCACGCGTTCCCATTCCAGCCCAAGTCCGGAGACGCCCGACACACTCACCTTAGGTTTGGTCGCAATGGCCGCGAGATACAAACGTTTCGCCGCGCCGGAGAGCGCCGTGGCTGTCGCCACGGATGTCAGATTACTCGAGCCGCCGGCCTTGGTTTCTTCATGCACCACCTGCCCGCGGCCGTTGCTGATCGTGAAAATCGCCGTCACCCGGCGCGACGCGTCCATCTGCATCGTCGCCGGATTGGCAAAGCCGGTTAAATCGCCGGTCCAGCCGTTGAACTGAAAACCGGAATCCGGCGTCGCCGTCAAGGTTACCCTCGTGCCAGCCTTAAACGGGCCGCTCACCGGATTTACCGTGACGCGCCCGGGGCCGACGTGATTCAGCGTCAATGCATAAAAATTCTGATCGCCGCCGAGATCGTTGAAATTGTGCAAATAATGCCGCGTCGATTGATCGCTGGCGATAACCAGCAAACCCGTGCGGCCGCTCAAACATTGCTTGGTCGACGAGGGATTGTTGATCATCGTATCCGTTTCGCTTTTGATGAGCGGCGTGCCGAGTCCCGGCGAAAAGGCGATGTTGTCGAGATCGCTGCTTTTCATGTAAACTTCCCAGCGCTTCTTCGTCACCTCATGCGTGGCGACGACGTAGAGCTTGCGATGTTCGGCGTCAATCAATATAATCGGCCGCGTGTGCGCGTCGCTGACTTTGCCGAAAATATAACGCGTCCACGCGCCGGCGGCGTCTCTTTTTAAAACATAGGTCAACGGCTGTTCGCTGCGCGACAGACTCGTCTTCGTCGCCGCGTAAATATTGCCGTCGTTGTCGCACGCGGGTTTGAGATTGAGGTGATCATACGACACCTCGCCGAGATTCGAATCGATCAAAGCCGTTTCGCGCGCTTCCCAGTTTTGATCGGCGTTGCCGTCGCGATGCACGGCAAAATACGTCGTCTGATCATTTTGATTCGACCACATCACCCCGATCTTATTGCCGCCAAACGCGATGATCGTGGAAACATCATCTTCCACAACGTCGTTGCCCTGCACCGGCAGGTCGAACGGCGTTCCCCACGTGAGATCGTTGCCCATCGTCCGATTGATTTTCACTTTGCCGCCCTCCGTCCACGTCACCCACAACCGCCCGGAAGAATCTTTCGCGAGCACCAGCGTTTCCGAAAGCGAACGATTGACCAGCACCGGAAAACCCGGATCGAGACTGTAACTCTTTGACGTCGGTCGATAACTGTAACGATACAATCGTCCGGAATTGGACTCCGAAGCCGGAATCGGCGCATGCGTAAAAATATGCGAAACGAGATAAAGATATTTGCCGTCCCACAGCGCGTCGGCTTTGGAATTGGAGCGCTCATCGATCGCCGTGCCCGTGCTCGACCAGCTTTGCGTTGCTGCCTCGAAACGCTGAATCGTGTTGGTCTTCCGAATCGGATCCCACAAGCACCCCCACCAGATGCCGTCGTTCCACCACAGTTTGCTTTGCGGTTTCTCGCCGGTTGGCGTGTTGTTCACCGACGTGCCAAAATAGAAATCGCGATACCCTGCCGTCACCGGAATGGATTGCGCCGACGCCGTTTGCCAGCTTGCTCCCAAAATAAAACTTAGCGCCGCGCCCAACAATAGCCCGACGCGCACAAGGACAACCTTAACGGTCGCCCTTGTGCTCCCGTTTTTAATTTTTTTTTGCTGCATCCAAAACATAAAATGGACTTGAGGTCTTAAGTGACAACTCTTATTGCCAACAGCTCCTGGCGCTTCAACGTCACCCACGGCCGGCGCGCGTTTGCCGACGTGACTTATTTCAATAACGTCACTCCCGGCGTTTGCGTAAACGTGTTCGGCATTACGTTTTATTCTCATTTCAACAACGTCAGGCGCCGCGTTTGCGTAAAGAGAACCTGACTGTCTTCGGTTTCAACGACGATTTGATATAAATACGCCCCGGCAGCAACGCCGCGGTTGAAATTATCGCGGCCGTTCCACGACACGGAATGGCGCCCGGCGGGTATCTCGCCGGCAGCCAGCACGCGCACCAACTGGCCGGCGACGTCATAAACGTTCAATCGCACCACGGCTGGCGACGGCAAAGAAAAATTAATAACCGTGCTTGGGTTAAACGGGTTGGGGTAATTCACCTCCAGCACAAATGCCGCCGGCGGCAAATTTTGTTTTTCCGCCATCGCGCCGCGCTTGCTCAACGAAAGCTGCGGCTTGATCTCCATCGCCATCACGGCCCAATCCACCGCGCCGCTCGTCGTGCCGTTGAATGTCGCCGCGCCAGCCGCCGCAAAGTTCTGATCTTGCACCGCCAGCGCCGCGCTGGAAGAGCCGCTTTGCATCAGCTCGCCGCGTTCCGTGTAGCCCGCGCCCGGCGTGTTGGTTTTATTCCGCACCGCGATCGCGCCGTAAATCATCGCGCCATTCACCGAGGTCGTGAGATTGAATGCATACGCCGCATTATCGACGCCGCCGGAGCACGCGCCGATGCCGCCGGCCGTGTTGCCGGACACCAGCGCGCCCAATGGATTCGCCGCATCGACGCCAGAATAACGCGATACGATGATAACCGCAGCGTTCGGCGCTGAGGCTAATGTCGCGGTCACAACCTCACTGCCCGTCGGCGTGCCTTGTGCCATCCACACCTCGACGCCGGTGATGTTGCGGCCGGAACATTGGGTGAGAACTCGCGTCCAGGTTAAACCGAGGCCGGAAACACTGGTCGCGGACACATTCGATCGCGCCGAAATCGCCGCCAAATAAAGATGCCCGCTCGCGCCGGTGAGACTCGCGGAAGTTGCCACCGTCGTCGAGGCGCTCGAACCGCCGGTTACGGTTTCTTCATGCACGACTTGCCCGCTGCCGCCGATAACAGAAAAATTCGCCGTAATATTTTTATTCGCATTCATCGTCAGCGTCGCCGGATTCGTCGCGCCGCTCAAATCACCGCTCCACCCGGCAAACTGAAAACCGGAATTAGGCGTCGCGGTCAAAGTCACCACCGTGCCGGAATCATAAGTTCCTCCCGTCGGATCCAACGTCACACTTCCCGAACCGGTTGTGTTAACGGTTAAGATATATTGTGTCGTCGGTATTTGGGTAAATGTCGCCGTCACATTTTTATTCGCATTCATCGTCAGCGTCGCCGGATTCGTCGCGCCGCTCAAATCGCCGCTCCAGCCGCTGAATTGATAACCCGCACTCGGCGTCGCGGACAACGTTACCGTGGCGCCGGCGCTGTACGAGCCGCCCGCCGGGATGACACTGCCCGGGCCGGCAACATTCGTCGTCAAGGTGTATTGCGTGCCGCTGCTCGACTGCGGACGAATCTCCAATCCGATCACGGCCCAATCGACGCTGCCGCTGAACGTGCCGTTGAGAATCGTCGCGCCGGCGGAAGTCATGGCTTTATCTTCCACCGCCACCGCGGCTTTGCTCTTTTTGAGATCCGCGCGCTCGGTGTAACCCGCGCCCGGCGTGTGCGAACGATCGCGCATCGCCGCGGCGCCATAAACCACCGCGCCGTTCAACGTCGTGCTCAAATTGAATGAATATGTTTTGCTATCGACGCCGCCGGTACACGCGCCATTGACGCCGACCGTGTTGCCCGAAATCATATTGCCAATCGGCGCCACCGCATCGACATTCGCGTATCGCGACACCGCGATCACCGCGTTGCTCGGCTTCGACACAAAGGTCGCCGTCACCGTGCCGCTGCTGCTCGGCGCGCCCGGCGCCATCCAGACTTCGATGCCGGTTTTATTTTTGCCGGCGCATTGCGTTTTCACCAGCGTCCAGTTCAAACCGAGGCCGGTAACCGACGACACCGCGACTTTGGCATCCATCGAAATCGCCGCGAGATAAAGCTGGCCGCTCATCGCCGTGAGACTCCCCGAGGTCGACACCGTCGTCGAGCTGCTCGAGCTGCCGGTCACCGTTTCCTGATGCGCGACTTGCCCACTTAAATCGATAATCGTAAAAGTTGCGGTGACATTTTTATTTGCATTCATCGCGATCGCGGCAGGATTCGTCGAGCCGCTCAAATCGCCGCTCCAGCCGGCGAATTGATAGCCCGCGCCCGGGGTCGCGGTCAACGCCACCATCGTGCCGGAATCATAAACGCCGCCACTCGGATTTAACGACACGCTGCCCAAACCAACCGGGTTTACCGTTAATGTGTATTGTGTCGTTGCCGTGTTAACATTAAAAACATTCACGCTCATGCCCGTGCCGGTCGCTTTGGTCACGCTGATTTTTCCCGTGGTCGCGCCGGACGGAACCGTCGCCGTGATTTGCGTATTCGAATTCACCGTGAAACTCGCCGCGGTCCCATTGAACGCCATGTTCGTCGCGCCAGTGAAATTGTTGCCATTAATCGTCACCGCCGTGCCCACCGGCCCGGTCGTCGGCGAAAACGAGCTAATGGTCGGCGCGGCGCCGCTGTTATTTGGCAACGCCAGATAATTGTGATAATAATAGCGATTCACTTCATCGCTGGCGAGAATAAGCAAACCAGTCGTGCCATTGACATTGTGCTTCGACGAGGTTGCATCATTAATATCCGAATTGTCCGAATTTTGAATAAACGCGTCGCCCTTGCCGGACGGGAAACTGATATTGTCGAGACTGACTTTTTTCTTCGTGATATAACTGCCGCTCTTGGCAAAAATATACAGCTCGCGATTTTCATCGTCGATCACCACGATCGGGCGGGTATAATCATCGGCTTTCGTCGCCACCACATAATTCGTCCAGCCGCCGCCGAAACTGCGTTTGTGCAGATAAATGCCGGGATTGGTTGAGCCGCTCAAGCTGGTCTTGGTTGCGACATACAAATTGCCGCCGCCGTCATTCGTCATCTTGATATTGAGATGATCATCCGCCACCGCGCCCAGACTCGGATCGGACAACGCCACTTCTTCCGCACCCCAAACCGTCGCCGCATCGTTGTCATTACGCACCGAAAAATAAATTTTGGAATCGCTCTGATTGCTCCAGACCACGCCGAGCTTGCCGTTGAAGGCAATCAGCGTTGAGATGTCATCGCTGCTCGTATTCGATCCTTGCGTCGGCAGCGCGAACGGCGTCGCCCACGTCGCGCCGTCGGTGGCCGAATAATTCAAATACACTTTGCTCGATTGCGTCCACGTCACCCACAATTTTCCCGTCGAATCTTTATCGAGCACCAGCGTTTCGGAGATGGCGCTATTCACCGTCACCGGAAATCCGCTCTCGAGGCTGTAAGTTTGTGTCGCCGCTTCATAGGTGTAGCGATAAAATCGCCCCGAGCTGGAGGCCGCAGCGCCGCCGCTGGTTTGCGAACCGCCGCTATAAACATACGAAACGATATACAATTTTTGCCCATCCCATAACGCATCGGCGAGCGCTTGGGAACGATCATCGACATCCGGCCCGACGTTGACCCACGTTTGCGCCGCCAGATCGAAACGATGGATACGATATTTATTCGCCGACGGATTCCACAAAATGCCCCACCACAAGCCGTCGTTCCACCACAGCTTGCTCTCCGGTTTGTCGGCGGTGGGCGCCTCGAAAACCGTGGAGCCGTAGCTAAAATCACGATAGCCGGCCGTGATCGGAGTTTGCGCAAAACCCGGCGCGAGGCCCAGCAAAATGGTCAAAGCCGAAATCCACGTGACGAACTTGCCGCCAGATAAAGCAATCATAAGCCGCTGAAATTTGTTCCGGCCGAAACTGTTCACAATCGTATCCATGCAATTACACCCGTGTTGATTGTCAAAGCCGTGAATGAAAACGTAATTTTTTTGAGGAGGTGATATTGAGGTGATCGAGAAAGCGGAGAGGGTTGGTTGCCAGTCGTTCAATCGGTGTACTGGCAGCTACATACTAACTGTCATATTGGAGGAATCCGGTTTGATTCAAAGAATTTTACTGCATGGGCATTTTCGATTCGCGCGTATGGATGAGGCGGCGCCGCTACCGAGATTCGCCCCTCGGGAAATCGCGTAGCGTCATACTCGCAACGCGCCACTACCGCGAAATCACCATGCGCCGGGTCGCCACAAATTTATCCGCGCGCAGTTGATAAAAATAAATGCCCGCGCTCACCGGCGCGCCTTTGCTATCGGTGGCATCCCAGCGCGCATTGTACGTGCCCGGCGTGAGCGCCGTGTTCAGCAAGCGCCGTACCTCTTCGCCGAGCAGGTTATAAATCGTGAGTTGCACTCCGCCCGGCGGAGCTTTTTTCAAAGAAAAATGAATCGTCGTGTTCGCGCCGCTCTGCGCCTCGCGCAAAGAAAACGGATTCGGTGAATTTTGCTGTAAAATCACAAAACCGTCGTTGTCGAGCGCGCCTCCCGAACCGGTGCGCACCGCATTGGGGCCGCCGCTTTCCGGACAGACCGTGAGAAATTTTTTCGCGATATCTTCCCAGCCGTAAAGTCGAAAATTGCGCGCGGCCTGGTTGTGCCAAACCAGCATACCGTGCGGAAAGTTTTGGGCAAAAACCCGGCTGTTCACTTCCAGGCCGTCGCCGGCGCGCAAACTATCATCTTGAATTCGCGTCAACAAGAGATGTTGATGCGGCGCGTTTCTCTCGCCCTCGCGGCGATACACTTTGATGCTGTGCGTTTCCGGATGCGCGACCAGAATATAACCGGTGCCATTGACGCAGCGATACACGGCCATGCCTTCGTTGTTGCCGCTGGAAAGGCTGTCTTCCATGCCAAAAAATGTCAGTCTCTCGTTGCCCTTCAGGGCGCTGGCGTAGTATTTGTGTATACCGACTTCTTCTTCCGAGGCGTAAAGATAACCCAGCTCGTCGTCGGCAACCATGCCTTCAACAATATTGCGGAAATTGCCAAACGCTCTCACGAACACGCCTTTGACATGCCCGGCGCCGTCATCTTCCAGGCGGATTTGCCAGAGCTTATCTTTGTAATCGCTGTGGCGGCTGCTGACAATGATGAACATCAGCCCGTCATCCGGACGTTTGTACATCGTCAGACCGTACGGCGACTTGAACATTTTATTAAGCACATTGGCGGTGTCCGGCGTGGTGACGTCGGTTAATTTGCGCGTGGCCGGATCAATCTCGAAAATGCGCGCCTGCCGATGATCGCGCAGCGTCACCGCGGCAAGATCGATCAACCGGCTTCCCAACTTAAATCCATAGCGGATATCAACATTGTTCGGCCGGCTCATGTTGCTTCGCTGTTTTTGCGTGCCGTCTAAATTCCACGCGTAAAGTCCGCCATCCGGAGACGAACCTTTATCGGTGCCGATAACCAGGCTTTTCGCAGGGTCGGTGGGATGCATCCAGATCGCCGCATCGTCGGCATCGGTAATGACCGGAGAGGTAATAATTCGCGGCTTGACCGTGATGATGTTGGAGGTCTGCGCCGCTAACCCGCTCGCCACCATCAACACTGCCACCATCCTGATGAAAGACATACGTAACATGACAATCAATCCTCAATTAACAATATTCGCCGTGGTCTCGCTTAATTTTGCGCCGTCTCCCTTTTTTGCATCTTTCGAACCGATAATGACATTGTCGAAAACCTGCACGCGGCTATCGTCGCCGAGATCGATGCCTTCATCACCGCAATACTCAAAACGATTGTGGCTGATCTCGCCCGCGCCGCCGTCAAAATCGAGGCCGTCCTTAAAACAATCCTGAAAGGTGTTGCGGCGAAAAAACGCCTGCCCGTTGCGAACCTGCGCGCCGTCTTTGCCAAACAAATTTTTAAAATAACACTGCGTCACTTCCGCTTCGGAGTCGACCAAAGACAACGCACCGGGAAAATCAATGTTATTCACCAACGCCTGCCGGCCATGCTCGAAACGAACGTGCGCGAAAACCGCTTGCCCGGCGCGCACCACGCCGATCACGCCCCACTTCCGCCATTTATTCTGCGCCGTAAAAATAATCGGCGCTTCCGGCGTGCCGCGGGCGATGATCGAACTGTAAGAAATCAGCGAAGCGCCAACGCCCAAACGCAGCACGGCGCCCGGCGCGATCGTCAACTGCAGCCCGGGCGGCACGATGATCGTTTCATCGATGTCGTATGCACCGCGGCCAATCAGCAGGCGCGTCGAGTCGGTTCCGTCGCGCTTAAAAAACGGATAACGCGCCACAAAAGCGGCCGGCGTCACGTTGACTTGCGCTTGTAGATTTTCGG
>Ga0247727_10014274_pt1 | contig 13235 bp, 12 predicted proteins | sample WisWelCaveWW1625_FD_202498 | JGI IMG/M metagenome (GOLD analysis project Ga0247727, IMG submission 202498) | Biofilm microbial communities from Wishing Well Cave, Virginia, United States - WW16-25 | ecosystem: Environmental > Aquatic > Deep subsurface > Groundwater > Cave microbial mat | place... | reverse complement strand
TCGTTGCAATGATTCTTCCCTGGTATGTATTCGCGCATTTCTATTTTGGAAGCGTGTTTCCACAGTCGTTTCTTGCCAAACGAGTCCACCATTCTTTTGAATTCGGAATGTGGTTGACCCGGTGGCTGTTTTCGCAGTGGTACACCATACTCGCGCTCATCGGCACAGGCTTTTGTTTGTCAAACGCGCGGTCACGCAATCGCAGCTTGCCGATTCTACTATGGTCCCTTTCCTACATTACGGCGTACTCATTCTCCAATCTCTGGGGATACAGATGGTACCATACCCCGCTAACTCCCATGCTTGCCGGACTCGCAGCCGTCAGCATTCTTGAGATTTCATCTTCAATAAAAATGGGCTCGAAACTTTCGCACAAACTGATTTTATTGCTTTTTGCGCTGCTCGTTGCTCTACCTGATTTAGTTTCCACGGGAACGGAGCTGGCGGCGGGAGATTACGGCACTATTCCTGTTGATAAAACACGGTATGAAATTGCTAAACGGTTGAAGGACGAGATTCCGCCGGGATCTGTTATTGCAACGGGCGGAATCGGAATCGTCGGTTATACCACCGGAATGTATATTCTGGATACGCGGGGCCTGGTCAGTCCGCAGGTGATGCAGTCATCCCAAACAAACGCAGGCGCCATGTTTAAGTATGCCATTCAGAAGTATCGTCCTGATTTTGTGTTCGAAGCAACAAGAAAACCCGCGGAAATCATGAACAACGAATACATTGTCGTAGGAAAATGGCAGACTGCCGATCCGCTATTTCCTCAATTCCTGTTGCTGAAACGCAAGGATATGAGCAAAGAGTAAAACATGAAACGGATTCTTATCGTTCCGGCGCTTCTGATGGTTTGGAGTCTTTGGGAATCAGCCGTCAGGATCATCCTGCATCACAACGACTGGGACCCCGCAAATTCTCTTGCTTTCCAGTTCTCTAATCTTTCTCCGGCAGTAGTGGTTGGTCTATTGCTGATGATTTTGATCCTTCCGCTTCTTCTTCTGTTCAGGATGACCGGAGTCCGGCAGAAACCTTCTCTTGTGCCAAACCTGTTTGTCTCGATCGCCGGCAAAGTTTTCCGTCCGATATTGCTGGTGTCGCTTATGGTCTTTCCGGTTTTGTTGACGGCCGGCCTGCAGATGTGGCGTAGTTCCAAACCATACAATGAGGCACGAAACGGCATTCCCTACATCATCCTCATCAGTATTGATACTTTGAGACACGACTATGTCAGTGCGTACGGAGCACAAAATGTGAAGACACCTGTTATAGATCGGATCGCAGCCGAAGGGGCCCTCTTCGAAACTGCAATCTCTTCGATTCCGCAAACAGGCCCTTCGCACATCAGCATGCTGACCGGTCGTCCACCGTTGTCTCACGGTGTTTTGTTTAATGGATATCCTGTTCCCAGGTCGGGATGGACAGCGACAAGACACTTACGCGACGCCGGATACCGGACCTTTGGTGTCATTTCCGGTTACCCGCTGCAGGCTGAAAATTCAGGACTTGATGAAGGGTTTCAGCAGTACAGTGACAATCTTTCGTTCCGGGACAAGTTCCGGAATTCCCTGGCCGGTAAACTCCTGTCGAAATCTTCCTACTTTCTAAGGGGTGTTTACATTCAGGCTCCTGAGGTTACGGAAAAAACACTAAACTGGCTGGAAAATAACTCCGATCGACCTTTCTTTATTTTTGTTCATTTTTACGACGTCCACTATCCGTACGGAGAAAAAGCAACCGCCAAATTCAGAAAACATCCGTTGTACATACATGCCAAAAGAGAGGAACTTGAAAAGCAAAAAAGGCTGTACGCAAAGGAAGTCGAAACAGTGGATTTTCATATCGGCAAGATTGTCGCATTTCTTAAGAAGAAGGGGATCTACGATCAGACGCTTCTCGCAGTGACTGCGGATCATGGGGAAAGCCTTGGCGAACACAGATACTTTTATAATCATGATCATTTTGTTTACGAACCGCTCATTCGCGTTCCTTTGATCATGCGTTGCCCCCCTCTGGTCAAAAGGGGATTGACCGTAAAAAGTCAGGTTCAGGTTCTTGATGTTCATACAACACTTTTAGCCGCGGCCGGACTTTCACCGGCTCCAGGAGCCACGGGAGAAAACCTGATTCGCCTTGCGCATAACGGGCCCCAAAACTACGCCCGTCCGGCCCTGTCTCACAATATGATGGACGGAAGCCATGGCCTGAGAGCCGGAGAATGGAAACTGATTCGCAATGACAGATTTGTGGAAATGAAGCACGCAAAGGATATTCATCCCGGTTTCGAATTGTACAACCTGATTCAAGATCCGAATGAACTTAACAACATCTACTCAGCAGAACAGCAAATGGCGATCCTTCTAAAGCAGAAGCTCGATGCTCTACTGGCCTCGATGAAGGGCCCGATGAACGTTGGTAAGCCGGAGGATCTCGATCCCGAAAAACTGGAAACTCTGAAGAGTCTAGGATACTTCAACTGAATGCTGGAAATCCCCGCCTTAAAGAACAAGCGTGTTGTGATTCTCGGCGCCTCGGGATTTATTGGAAGGCATGTGGCACGAGCGATCCCTGCCGGAGCAGACCTTTATCTGGGAGTGCGGAGTCCGTCTGCAGCAGCTTTTCTGTTCGAAGCCTACGGCATTCACGGCAATTTGATCTACCTGGATCTGAGTAACGAGTCACTCCTGCGAAATCTTTTTCGCGATCTCAGACCGGCTGTGGTTTTCAATCTGATCGGATATGGTGTAGATCCGACGGAAAGAGAAGAGCATTTGATGCATAGCGTGAATGCGGAATTCCCCTTCATTCTTTGCAGTGCGTTGAGCGGATTCACGGATGTGTCATGGGAAGGTCTGCAACTCATCCACACAGGCTCGGCATTGGAATATGGAACAGCCGGTGGTGATTTGTCGGAAGATACGGATTGTACCCCCACCACCTTGTACGGACAAACAAAACTGGACGGCACCAGGAAACTGCTTAGCGCCTGCAAAAAGAACGGAATTCGTGGAGCTGTCGCGCGCCTTTTTACGGTGTATGGGTCGGGCGAACACACCGGCAGACTCCTGCCTTCGCTGATGGAGCGGGCAGAATCGCAAGGACAAATTCAGCTTACCGGCGGAATGCAAGAACGGGATTTTACTTACGTTGAAGACGTGGCAGAGGGACTCTTCCGGCTGAGTCTTGTCAAGGATCATTCAGGAGATATTGTGAATCTCGTTACCGGAAAGCTGACCACGGTTCGAGAATTTGTGATGATAGCCGCAGGAGTTTTAAAGATTTCTGAAGAACGGTTGGGCTTTGGCGCTCTTCCGACACGAAAAGAGGAAATGAATCACGATAATGTCAGCACAAAACGGCTTCAAAAATTGTTAGAATGGATTCCTGCAACAACTATTGAAGAAGGAATCCGGAAAACCGAAACATTTCTGAAAACTCTGTCGGACAGGACCCTGTGATACATCGCAAACGCACCGAGTGTCGCGCATGCAACAGCGACCGGCTTCGCATTTTCCTCCCTCTGGGGAACATGCCACTGGCAAACTCCTTTTTGAAAAGTCCGGATGAATTCGAAAACGAAGCAAGATTTCCCCTGGATGTCTACTTTTGTGAAAAATGCACGCTGGTTCAACTGCTCGATGTAATAGCACCGGAAGTACTTTTCAGAGACTACATTTACACTACAGGCACGTCCTCCACAATGACTCTGCACAGCAGACATTACGCAGAAACAGTCGCTAAACTGGCAGGGTTCCAGAAAGAGGATCTTGTGGTGGAAATTGCCGGCAACGACGGCACACTTCTAAATTGCTTTCGCAGGTACGATGTTAGAACTCTGGGAATAGAACCGGCGGAAAACATTGCCCGGATTGCAAAAGAAAAAGGAATTGAAACTATCACGGAATTCTTCAATTCAGAGCGGGCCGAACAGATCCTGGAGTCACACGGTCCGGCTCGCACAGTCATCGCCAACAATGTTCTCGCGCATGTTGACGACACTTGCGATTTTTTGACCGGATGCCGCAAACTCTGTTCGGATCGCGGATTCATTGTCGTCGAGGTTCCTTACTTGCGCGAATTGCTGCATCGCCTCGAATATGATACGGTTTACCACGAACATCTGTGCTATTTCAGCGTGACCACTCTCATGCGTCTTTGTGAATCGGCCGGACTCGGCGTCTTCCGCGTTGACCTCGTTCCTGTTCACGGCGGCTCCCTGCGTATGTATGCGTCGCCCGGATCCGCGCATGCGAAACCAGTAGTAGAATTTTCGGAACAAGAGGAACAACAGGGCCTCCGCGATTTTCGGACCTATGAATCCTTCGCCGGGGCTGTGCAGGAGAATCGTCGCAGTCTACGAAATATGCTGGAGACGATTCGAAACAAAGGGAAAACGATTGCAGCATACGGCGCCCCGGCCAAAGGCAATACGCTTCTGAACTACTGCGGCATCGGACCTGAAACGGTCTCATTCACAGTGGACCGGAGCCCGTTAAAAGTTGGAATGTTTACTCCCGGCATGCACATCCCGGTGCGCGACACTTCGGAATTGCTGGAGAAGCAACCGGATTTTGTGCTGCTGCTCGCGTGGAATCTCGCGGAAGAAATCATCGAATACCAGAAAGAATACAGAAATCGTGGCGGACACTTTATTCTTCCGATTCCAGCTCCGGAGGTGGTGTGAAAACAATCATCCTGGCCGGCGGCCGCGGAACACGCATCAGCGAAGAAAGCGCAGTGCGCCCCAAACCTCTGGTTGAAATAGGTGGAAAACCGCTTCTGTGGCACATCCTGAATATCTATGCAGCCCACGGAATGAAAGATTTTTTGATTGCCTGCGGATATAAAGGAGAATTAATCAAAGAGTACTTCCATAATTTTCAGTGGCATAACAGTGACTATGTTATTCATCTGAAAGACGGTTCAAGAGAAATTTTGAACGCAGGTTCCATCGACTGGCATGTCGGCGTGATCGACACCGGAACGGACACAATGACGGGAGGGAGAATCTTAAGGTTAAAACGGTGGATCAACGGGGAAACATTCTTGATGACTTACGGCGATGGTGTGGGAAATGTTGATATTACCGGACTCATCGCCTTTCACAAATCACATGGAAAACTGGCCACCGTTACTGCCGTACACCCTCCCGCGCGCTTCGGCGAATTGCATCTGGAGCAAGACGGGGTATGTGATTTCGCCGAGAAAGCACAGACCCGCGAAGGGTGGATCAACGGAGGGTTTTTCGTGCTGGAACCCGGGGTGCTCGATTACCTCACCGGAGACGAAACAAGCTTTGAACAGGACCCTATGGAGCGGCTTGCAAAGGATCATCAGCTCATGGCGTTCCGCCATGAAAAATTCTGGCAGCCGGTTGATACCCTTCGTGAAAAGGAGCTTCTTGAAAACTTGTGGCAGGCCGGTAACGCTCCCTGGAAGGTGTGGTGAATGAGCTTCTGGAAAGATAGAAATGTCTTTGTCACAGGCGCTACCGGATTGCTCGGTTCCTGGTTGGTCGAAGAATTAATACTCAAAGGCGCAAATGTTGTCTGCCTTGTTCGCGACTGGGTGCCGAACAATCGGCTGGTAACTGAAGACCTGCTCCCGCGATGCAATGTAGTTCGTGGAGATCTTGGAGATCATTCTGTCGTTCTACGCACCCTCAATGAATACGAAATCAACACCGTCTTTCATCTGGGCGCCCAGACAATCGTCGGGACGGCAAATCGAAATCCGTTGTCCACTTTTGAATCCAACATCAAAGGAACGTGGTGTCTGCTGGAAGCCTGCCGGCAATGTACGAATAAAGTAGAAAGAGTTGTGGTGGCTTCCAGCGATAAAGCATACGGGCCATCCGAAAAGCTCCCTTACACTGAAGAAACGCCGCTGCAGGGCCGGTTTCCTTATGACGTCAGCAAATCTTGCGCGGATCTGATTGCCTTTTCCTACTTTCACACGTACAAAACCCCGGTCGCGGTGACTCGTTGCGGAAATCTTTACGGCGGCGGAGATTTAAACTACAACCGCCTTATCCCGGGGACGATTCGTTCGGCCCTTCGGAATGAACGCCCCATCATTCGCAGCGACGGACAGTTCATCCGGGACTACTTTTATGTTTCGGATGCTGTTCAGGCCTACATGATGCTCGCTGAAAAACTCCCTGAATCTTTTACCGGCGAAGCATTTAACTTCGGTAACGAAACTCCGGTGCGTGTTCTGGACCTTGTGAATCTGATTCTGGAACTCTCCTGGGCACCCCAACTGCAACCGGTGATTCTGAACGAAGTGATTCATGAGATTCCAGCTCAATATCTCGAATGCTCCAGGGCAAAAACGCTCTTGAGCTGGAAGCCCCTGTACGGACTTCGCGAAGGCCTGCAGGAGACCATTGAGTGGTACAGGAAACATCTAAATCTATAGTGCGGTTATGAAAGTGATACCGATCGAAGAAATACAGGAAGCACATGAGTTGCTTTTGAATCTATCGGAAGTTGATTCGCGGAAGCTCCTCCGGAAATATCAAAAGAAACAGGAGCCCCTCCTTGTCTACACTTCAGCAGTAATGGTAAGAGAAGAACTGAACGATGAGGAACAGGATCTCTTCATTTCTATGACACTGTTGATGTGGCACATCCTCTTGCAACATTTTCCCAAAATGAAACGGGTCAGCATGGAAGAGATTGAAACGGCGGATGACAATACCTACGCTGGTTTACCGGAACTGGAAACCATGGATCCCGGTGACCAGAATCTTTTTGTCGAAATAATACTGAACAGCAGCGCTCAGAAACAAATGCTGGGATACATGCTCGAGACGGTTAACGAGAGCCCACCTGAAACTGGAATCCGCGAAGAAGTAAAAGGAATGTTGTTTTTTACTCTAAAAAACATTCTTGATTTACTGCTTCAGGCAATCCCCCAACAAGACGAAATCCCTTGACCTGCAGGGCGGGTGTCCGAACTGGAAATTCTCTTTTCCCGTTGACTTAGAATATTGTGATAACATCTCACAAATAGAACAATCCGGAAATTTACAGGTGTCTTTCGCAAGTAAACGTTTTTTTGCACTCGTTCCTTTTTTCTTCCTGATCATAACCTTCCCAGCTTGTAACACGGATGAAAAGCAACAGAGAGGATGCAGAATCAATTTTTATTGAATCAAAAACCGTTGTTATGACCTTCCACAAGACAAGTCTGGATTTCGACAAAATGAAGGAACTAAACGCTCTGGAAACGAATGAAGAACTTCCGACTGAAAAGAAACAGACTGCACCCTCTTCGAAACCATCAACTACTAATCACCTTGCGGAATTGGCGCGCCGAAGGAACCCTGATGCACCATCAAAGGATCCGGCGCTGCTCAAGTTTTATGACTCAAGACTTCGTTTCCTCGTTGGTCGCATTGATTATGCCCGAAAGTTATTACGGAAATGGGAGATATCACTAAATGCCGAGAAACCGCCTATTCGAGGGCACGATCATGGAAACTGTATGGGGACAGTTAATACCCTGCAAACGGTGATTAACAAGGCGGAAGAAAGGTTGGCCATTTACAATAGCCCCCGGCTGGAAAACTCCCTCAGGCTACGTGCCGAGATTAAAGAGTTGGAGAGGACGCTTCAGGCTTGCTACCAGTCGGAAGTTTGTAAAAAAAACTTTATGACGGATTATGAGATTGAACTGGAGGATAAAGTCGAAGCACTGGCCAGTTACGGGGAGATTGAGGTAAAAAAAGAAGATCTAAACAAGCTAATTGAGCAGTTGCATAAAGCTTATCCGCAGTACAATCCGGCAGCTGAAAATAAGGATCTTGTGGAGATCGAGAATGACTTAAATAACAGGATTAAATACTACGGCGCACAACAGTAGAGGTCTACGCTTGCCGGGCTTTTCGTACTTGAAGAGTTTCATTAGGTAGCCGGTTATTCGGCGCCGTCTTTTTGAATATTGAGGCGTTTCATCATTTTGCGCATTCCGAAAGGAGTAATGTTGAGGTATTCGGCGGCGCGGGTTATGTTTCCCCGGTGCAATTTCAGCGCATGAAGAACAAGTTTTCGTGTTACCTCGTCAATTGTTTCATGAAGATTGATCGAAGCCTTTTCCAGATCGGTTTGAAGAATGTTTTCCATATCCTGTTCAATTTTGCGGTCCCTGACTTTTTCCGGAAGTAAATGCAGATCCAGGACCTCACCGGGATGCGCCAGGGCAACCATGGCGCTCAAAATATTCACGAGTTCCCGCACATTGCCCGGATAAGAATATTCATGCAACGCCGCAAACAAACGTTGACTGATTCCTGAAATGTATTTCCCTTCTTTTCTGGAAATGTTCTGCAGTATCCCCATAATCAATAACTCGAGATCGCCCTTCCGGTGCCTCAACGCGGGAATTCGAATTTCAACAGTATTAATTCTGTGAAAAAGATCCTGTCGCAGTCTTCCTTTCGCAATCAGGTCCTTTGGATCTTGATTTGTAGCCGAAATCAATCTGAAATCAGACAGATGAGGACGATTCTCTCCAACCGGGTAGATCGCATGGTCTTCAATAGCCCGGAGAATTTTCGCCTGCAGGCCTTCCGGAAAGGAGCTTAATTCATCGAGAAACAAAGTTCCATGATGAGCAAGCACCATTTTGCCTTTTCGCCGGCTGACGTTTGTTGCCACACGTTCACCGATGCCAAACAACTCCGCTTCAGCCAGGTCCGCGGGTATCGCGGCGCAGTTCACCGCAACAAACGGACCTTTCGATCGTTTACCGGACTGATGAAGCGTTTGAGCGAACATCTCTTTACCGACGCCCGTCTCTCCGATCAACAGAACGTTTAAATCGCTCTCGCTGATTGCATGAAGTTTCTGAAACACTTCTTCCATCAACGAAGATTTTCCCGGAATAAAGCCTTCCGGAAATTGTAGATTGGGAAATGCGAAAATGTGGTCCTGTGAATCCACGGGAACATGCCCAACCCGGTCGGTCTCCGGATCATGACGCAAGGATTGTGTTTCCGACAACTGCAACGGCTGGATTTCTCTGGATGACGTTTTTACAGAAAGCTGGATGATCCCGGCCTGGATCAAGTCACCTGTCTTTATGGCGATTTCGTCCACAGCAGCCCCGTTCAACATGGTCCCATTCTTACTGCCCAGATCGCGAAGAATCCATCGTTCTTTTTCGCGACGAAGTGAAAAATGGTGACGCGAAACGCCCTTGTACGGAAGATAGATTGTATTGTCCGGCAAGGACCCGGCGCGAACTTCGATCAAATCCTCACGAAGCGGAAATACGATATTCCGTCCAAAGCAATCCGCGCTTAAGGTAAGCATCGATGGTCAATCAGCCTCTGTTTAAAGTATACCGCACATTCGTGAACGCTCTCATAATTAAGAATATGTTACGCGTATTGACATATATATGGGATTCTTAATATACTAAGCCGTATGAAGACAACCGTAGATATTACCGATAGCCTTTTTGAACAGGCGAGAAAACTTGCGGAAAAGGAAAATTTGACGATGCGAGCCTTAATTGAAGAGGCGCTTCGCCGGCTCTTGACGGACCGCTCCCGTACTGAGCGTTTCCGGCTGAAGAAAGCTTCGTTTAAGGGAAAAGGACTTCAAAACAACGTACAGAGCGGTTCATGGGAATTGATTCGTGACCTTGCTTACGAGGGCCATGGAGCATGATAGCCGTCGATACGAATCTTCTGGTCTACGCGCATCGTGAAGATTCCGAGTGGCACAAAGCAGCCTGGGAGGTGATTCGAACACTCGCCGAAGGACGAGGCCCATGGGCGATTCCGTGGCCCTGTCTGCATGAGTTTCTGGCCATCGTTACTCATCCCAGGATCTATCAACCGCCAACTCCGCTGCCGGCCGCAATCCGGCAGGTGAATGCATGGATGGAGTCTCCCGGTCTTGTCTTGCTTTCGGAATCCGAGGTTTACTGGCGAGAGATGGAGCCCCTTTTGAGTACGGGCAGAATCACGGGACCACAGGTTCATGATTCGCGGGTTGCTGCGCTATGCCTGCTGCACGGTATCCGTGAGCTGTGGAGCGCGGACAGAGATTTTAGCCGCTTTCCCAATCTTCGCGTTCGCAATCCACTCATCTCACAATCTTGAATTTAATCGGTCCAAGGGCGGCCTGATTACCGGCACTCGATGTCAAAGCTCGAGACAATTCGTCAAAGGAAACTCCCGCACAAAACGGCTAGCTCCACTCACTTTTGCTGAATAACTCTCCACTTGGCGCTCAATGCGTTCACCAACCGCCAAGTAAGAAAACAAATCGAATCCTGATAAGTCTAGTGAGGTAGTTTCCTCCGCCGGGTTATGGAAATTTCCTGTTCGTATTTCATGAGCACGATTCACGTAAAAATAGTAACATACCGGCTGGCACGAAGGCCGGCCCCCCGAGAGAGGTAATGTACCCGTTCTGGACTATGTCGAGAAACAGTTACCGCACGTAAAGTTATCGGAAAACTCGAAATCAGAGCGTTACCGGCCGTAAAGTTTCCGGTACGTTTCCTTGTACCCGAGATAATTGTTCGCGTACTGTCGAATACGGACAACTTCCTCGTCAGTTAATTCACGGGTTCGTTTGGCCGGGATACCCATCATTAAACTACGGGTAGCAACGCGGGTACCGGGAGTCAAAAGCGCTCCTGCCGCAATCATGCAGTTTTCTTCGATCACCACGTCATCCAGTATGATGCTTCCGATCCCGATCAAATTGTTTGACTTGATGTGGCAACCATGAAGCGTCACACTGTGTCCGACGGTCACGTAGTCCTCCAGAATCGTGGGAACTGTGGCTCGCACATGGATGACCGAGTTGTCCTGAACATTGGTGCAAGCGCCTATCCGGATGAAATAAACATCACCGCGGACCGTAGTATTGAACCAGACGCTGGAGTGAGGACCGATTTCGACATCACCGATAACCTGCGCGCTGTCTTCTACAAATGCGGTTTCGTGTACCCGCGGAGTCTTGTCCTGGAATGTACGGATCAATGTGACACAACCTGCAAAACAGAACGGTCACCGGAGGCCAATTTCAAAGGCAAACACGTGACTGTCATGGCGTGGCTTCCACACGAAAGTTTTATCCAGCGCATAAACATCCTGATCAATGTAAAGCGGTATCCACGGTAAATCTTCCATTAGAGTTGACATGATTTTTTCCAGTGCTTCCCGCCTGTCATCGAGTTTCAGAATTTTGGAGCTTTCATCAATGGCCCTGTCAATTTCAAGATTTCTGTATCCGATATAATTACGGACTCCGTATCCCTCATGAGAACCTTTTGAATGAAGCTGCGGCTCGAGTACATCACTTGCATCTCCGACTGTGGCTCCCACGCGCGAAAGAAAAAATGTAAAGTCCTGCGTATCCAGCGCTTTGAAGAATTCGTTATCCGGTACGATCTTCACATTGGTCCGAATTCCCAGAGCGCCCATCTGTTGTTGAACCAGAGCGCCCGTCTCCTGGAGAATCTGTCGAACCAGCAAAGTAACGCCAAAGCCCGTTTTAAAGCCCGCTTCAGCCAGCAGTCGTTTTGCTTCCTCAGGATGATACTCAGGTATCTTGATTCCGGGATTGTATCCGAAGACGAACGGAGGAACAGGCTGGCTTGCAGGCACGGCGTATGTTGGCAGGTTCTCCACCAGATGATTTCTGTTGATTCCACGATGAATGGCCTTTCTTACCAGTGGATTCTTGAATGGATTCGGTCTGGTATCGCAATAAGGAGTCTCCTCACGAAAAACGTCATAGCTCAGATACTTCAGGTAATAGTTATCTTCCCTCAATATATCGTATTTGCCGAGTTGCTGAATCGCGTTTTCCATTTTCTTGGAATTGTACTGGATAAACTGACACTTACCGGTGATAAGATCATCAAACGCTACTTCGGGAGTGCGATTCAGGAAGTAGTTTGTCGAACGCAGAGCCGGCTTCGCGCCCCAGTAGTCTTCATTACGGGTCAACCGGATTACTTCTCCCTGGACCCATTTTTGAAGGCGGTAAGGACCGGTCCCATTGACCCTTTTCTTAAGACTCTCTGTTGTGGCGCCACCGGGAACAATCAGAATATTGTTCAACTTGTTCAAAAATATTGGAAGTGGACTCTTCGTGCGGATCCTCACTGTCAAAGCATCAATGGCCCCCACTTCTGCGACGTCAATCAAATAGGAGCCGACTTCAAGGTTCGGGTCGCTCATCACTCGCTTGAGCGTATAGACTACATCCGAGGAATCAAAGCCCTTTCCGTTGTGAAAGCGGACATTTGACTGAAGATGAAGCACCCAGGTGTAGGCATCAGGATTCTCCCAGCTTTTCGCCAAACGCGGAGTAATTTTGTTGGCTGCATCGGTTCCAATCAGGGGTTCATAGAAGTTGGAACAGGCGGAATAGTTGCTCAATCGTGTTTTAGCATGCGGATCAAGGTCATCAACTTCGTACGGTACTGCTATATTGATGGAATCGGGCTTGTTTTCTGTTTGCTTGCCGCACGAGAAAACACACACAGCGAGCAAGATGATAAGGAGTTTGTCTTTCAAGCTATCCTTATTATAACTATTATCAATTGTCCCGTATCAATACGATCAATCATTTCTTTTCCAGGCCCAATCGCTCGATAATATTCAGCAGGCCCTGGCGAGTTATTTTCAGTTCTTTAGCCGTGCGAGTTTTGTTCCATTGATTCCGGTTCAAAGCGCGAGAAACAAATTCCCGTTCGAACTCCAGTTTACCTTCCTCCAGACTTAACCCTTCCGTTTTTTCCAGAACCTGGGGATTGGTCACGTGTACCGGCAAGTCCCCTGTTTCAATGAGGTCTCCGGAGTCGCTGTTTACCAGCAATGTCTGAACCAGATTTTCCATTTCGCGTACATTACCGGGCCAGGCATAGTTGGATAAAGAATTTATTGTAGACGAGGCAAAACGAATGTTATTTTTTCCAAAGGCCCGGACGTATTTATCGACGAAATGCTCAAGTAGCAAAGGAATATCCTGCCGGCGCTCCCTGAGTGCGGGCACAAGAAGCACGTATCCACTGATACGGTAAAACAAGTCTTCCCGGTAAGTTCCCTGCTGAACGAGTTTTCTGACATCCTTGTGCGTGGCGAAAAGGAATCTGACATCAATTTTTTTCGCTGTTGTCTCACCCAACCTCTGTACTTCTTTTTCCTGGATAACGCGCAAAAGTTTTGCCTGCGCGGCCGAACTCAGATCTCC